>Ga0207646_10004519_pt1 | contig 15064 bp, 9 predicted proteins | sample KBSK5502metaG_FD_184343 | JGI IMG/M metagenome (GOLD analysis project Ga0207646, IMG submission 184343) | Corn, switchgrass and miscanthus rhizosphere microbial communities from Kellogg Biological Station, Michigan, USA - KBS K5-50-2 metaG... | ecosystem: Host-associated > Plants > Roots >... | reverse complement strand
GTCGGGGGGGCGACTATTCTTGACGTGCGATATGGATGAGATCGCGGTCCTCGTCCTCAATCACACCTACGAGCCGCTACAGTTCACCAACGCCCGTCGCGCGATCATCCTGCTCCTGAGCGGAAAAGCCGAGCCCGTCGAGGCGTCCCCGCGGGTCGTGCGCTCGCCGTCGCGCGCCTTCCCGCTCCCGGCCGTCATCCGGCTCGGCGTATACATACGCAAGCCGTTCCTCGACAGGGTGGCCTTCAACAAGAAGAACATCCTGCGACGGGACGGCTACACCTGTCAGTACTGCAACCGTCGGGGCGAGCGATTGACCGTGGATCACATCGTCCCGCGCTCGCGGGGTGGCGACACGACCTGGACCAACGTCGTGGCGGCCTGCCTGCGGTGCAACCTCCGGAAGGGCAACCGGCTGCTCGACGAGGTCCCGATGCGACTCCTGCGCGAGCCGGTGCATCCCAAGTTCGTGTTCTCCACGCACATGCTGAAGCATCCGCACGCGAGCTCGCTGATCGACTCGTGGCGGAAGTATCTCGTCGCCGCGCCTATTTAACGGAGCGGCGTGGCCGGCTCCATCGTGGGTGGCCTGATCCAGGCGGGCGTGGCTGCGTGGTTCTCTCCAATCGATTCACTCTCCGATCGATGGACTCGTGATGCTACGTTGAAGGTCTCATGTTCACACTGACGTCCGACTTCCCGCCGCGCGGCGATCAGCCGCAGGCGATCGACGTGTTGACCGGCCACGTCCGCGGGGGACGTCCGCACACCGTGCTCCGCGGCGTCACCGGCTCGGGCAAGACCTACACGATGGCCAACGTCATCGCCAACGTGGACCGGCCCACCCTGGTGATCTCCCCGAACAAGACGCTGGCCGCGCAGCTCTACGGCGAGTTCAAGGCGTTCTTTCCCCACAACGCCGTGGAGTATTTCGTCTCGTACTACGACTACTACCAGCCCGAGGCCTATATTCCGCAGTCGGACACCTACATCGAGAAGGACGCGCTCATCAACGACGAGATCGACCGCATGCGTCACTCCGCCACGCGCTCGCTCATGGAGCGGCGGGACGTCGTGGTCGTGGCCTCGGTCTCGTGCATCTACGGCATCGGCGCTCCCGAGACGTACCAGGGGATGCACCTGTCGATCCGCGCCGGCGAGCAGATCGATCGTGACGAGATCATCCGCCGGCTCGTGGCCGTGCAGTACGAGCGGAACGACTACGACTTCCATCGCGGCACCTTCCGGGTGCGGGGCGACATCGTCGAGATCTTTCCCGCCAACGAGGACACGCTGGCCCTGCGCATCGAGCTGTTCGGGGACGTGGTGGAGGCGATCCACCGGATCGATCCGCTGAAGGGCGCCGTCCTCGAGGCCCTCGACGTCGTGCACGTCTATCCGGCCAGCCACTACGTGACGCCCGCCGAGCAGCTCGAGCGGGCGCTCGGCACGGTCCAGGAGGAGCTCGGCGAGCGGCTGGCCTTCCTGCGCCAGCGCAACCGGCTCCTGGAGGCGCAGCGGCTCGAGCAGCGCACGCTCTTCGACATGGAGATGCTGCGCGAGCTCGGGTACTGCCACGGCATCGAGAACTACTCCCGCCATCTCAGCGGACGGCGCCCGGGCGAGGCCCCGCCCACGCTCATCGAGTACCTGCCCAAGGACGCGCTCGTCATCATCGACGAGAGCCACGTGGCCGTGCCGCAGATCCGGGGGATGTACTACGGCGATCGCTCGCGCAAGGAGGCCCTCGTCGAGTACGGGTTCCGCCTGCCGTCGGCCTTCGACAACCGGCCGCTGACCTTCGACGAGTTCACCCGGCTCGTCGGTCAGACCGTGTACGTCTCCGCGACGCCCGGCCCTTACGAGCTGCGTCTGGGCGAGGGCGCGCTGGTCGAGCAGGTGATCCGGCCGACCGGGCTCATGGACCCGGCGATCCTCGTCCGGCCGGCCCGCGAGCAGGTCGACGACCTGCTCCACGAGATCCGGGTGCGCGCGGAGCGCGAGGAGCGCGTGCTCGTCACCACCCTCACCAAGCGGATGGCCGAGGACCTGACCGAGTACTACCAGCAGGCGGGGCTGCGCGTCCGCTACCTGCACTCGGACATCGATACGCTCGACCGGGTCGCGGTGATCCGCGACCTCCGCCTGGGAAAGTTCGACGCCCTCATCGGGATCAATCTCCTCCGCGAGGGTCTCGACATCCCCGAGGTGTCCCTGGTGGCCATCCTCGACGCCGACAAGGAGGGCTACCTGCGATCCGGCACGTCGCTGATCCAGACGGCCGGCCGCGCCGCCCGCAACGTCAACGGCCAGGTCATCATGTACGCCGATCGGGTCACGGACTCGATGGCGGACACCATCCGCGAGACGGAGCGCCGTCGAACGCTGCAGGCGGCGTACAACACCGAGCACGGCATCACCCCGGAGTCGATCCGCTCGGCGATCCGCGAGCTGCTGCAGACGGTCTACGAGCGTGACTACTACACGGTCGACATGCCGGAGACGGCGGAGGAGTCCTTCGCGTCCGCCGCCCAGGTCGAGCAGCGGATCGCCGAGCTGGACACGCAGATGAAGGACGCGGCGCGGCGTCTCGACTTCGAGCAGGCCGCCGAGCTGCGCGACAAGATCCGCTCCCTCCGCAAGCTCCAGACCGTCTAACCATATGACCCTCGACGAGAAGCTGGCCAGCTTGCCGGATCGGCCGGGCGTGTACCTGTACAAGGACGCCAAGGCGCAGGTGATCTACGTCGGCAAGGCGGCGTCGCTCCGGGGGCGCGTGCGGTCGTACTTCCAGGACTCGCGGCCCGCCGATCCCAAGACGGACGCCCTCGTCCGACACGTCGCCGATCTCGAGTTCATCGTCACCGACAACGAGCTCGAGGCGCTCATGCTCGAGGCCAACCTCGTGCGCAAGCATCGGCCGCGCTACAACATCATCCTGCGCGACGACAAGCACTACCCGTTCCTCAAGCTGACCACCGACGAGGAGTTCCCGCGGCTCGTGGTCGCCCGGCGCGTGCAGAGCGACCGGGCGACCTATTACGGCCCCTTCTACCCGGCCACCGCCATGCGGGAAACCCTGCGGCTGACGCGGCAGCTCTTTCCGCTGCGCACCTGCTCGATCAAGATCGACGGCCGGCTCGAGCGGCCGTGCGTGCAGTACTACATCCACCGCTGTAACGCCCCCTGTACGGGGTGGGAGACCCGCGAGGGCTACGACAAGACGGTGCGGGACGTGCAGCGCTTCCTCGAAGGCAAGGACGACGATCTCGCGCAGACGCTCACCACGGAGATGGAGTCCGCGGCGTCCGAGCTGAAGTTCGAGCGCGCCGGGGTCCTGCGCGATCAGATCCAGTCGCTCAACAAGGTCCGCGAGCGCCAGAAGATCATCTCCATCGAGCAGGTCGACCAGGACGTCGTGGGGGTCGTGCGGCAGGGCAACGACGCCTGCGTGGAGCTCTTCTTCGTGCGGCGGGGACGGCTCGTCGGCCAGGAGGCGTTCTTCTTCGACCGGGTGGCCGGCTCGCCGGACGGGGAGATCCTGTCGGCCTTCGTGCGGCAGTTCTACGGCAAGAGCGTCGTCCCCGCGGCCGAGATCCTCCTCTCCGAGGAGGTGCCCGACGCCGAGCTGGTGAGCCAGTGGCTCTCGGGGCTGGCCAAGCGTCGGGTGCAGCTCGCCGTCCCCCAGCGCGGCGCCCGGCGCGAGTTCGTGGCCATGGCCGAGCAGAACGCCGCCATCGCGCTGCAGAACCATCTCCTCTCGCGGACGAACCGCCAGCAGCTCGTGCTGGAGGAGCTCCAGCGCGCGCTCGGCCTGCCGTCGTTGCCCAACCGCATCGAGGGGTACGACATCTCGTCGATCCAGGGCGCCGAGCAGGTCGGCTCGATGGTCGTCTGGGAAAACGGCGACGTGAAGAAGGACGACTACAAGCGGTTCCGGATCCGCACCGTCGCCGGCGCCGACGACTTCGCCTCGCTCGAGGAGATGCTGCGCCGCCGGTTCCGGCGCAGCCTCGAGCAAGGGACGCCGCTGCCGGATCTCGTGCTGATCGACGGGGGCCGGGGGCAGCTCAACGTGGGCCTCAAGGTCCTGCAGGAGCTGGGCCTCGATTATGTGCCGGTGGTCAGCCTGGCCAAGCAGCGGGAAGAGGTGTACCGCGGAGAGAGTCTTCACCCGCTGGTGCTCGATCCGACCTCGCCCGCGCTGCACACGCTGCAGAAGATCCGCGACGAGGCGCATCGGTTCGCGATCACGTATCACAAGAAGCTCCGCAGCCGGCGGACGATCCAGTCGGTCCTCGACGCGATTCCGGGCGTGGGGCCGACGATCCGGACGAGTCTTCTCAAGACTTTGGGTTCGGCGCGGCGCGTGCGAGAATCGAGCGTCGCCGAGCTCGCGGCGGTTCCCAAGGTGACGCCCAAGCTCGCGCAACGGATCCACGAACACTTCCATCCGCGGCCGGCGGAGGAACCGTCGACCGCGGTCACGCGTTTCGATAGCGTGCGCGAACGGGCTCAGGAGGGGGGGAACGACAGATGAAGAAGCTCATGGCAATCACGGCGGTGGTGGCTGGACTCGCCTTCAGTGGCGTGGCGCTGGCCAGCAACTGCCCGGTCCTGATCAAGCAGGGCAAGGAAGCGGCCGCGAAGATGAACGCCGACGACCCGAAGGTCAAGGAGGCGAACGTCAAGCTGGCCGAGGCGCAGAAGCTGCACGACAGCGGCAAGCATGCCGACTCCGTGAAGACCGCGAACGAGGCGCTGGCCCTTCTCGGGGTCAAGCCGGCCGAGAAGAAGTAGTTCGATCACGTCGTAAGGGACTTCTCGGGGCGCCTCGGCCTTGCCGGGGCGCCCCGAGCCTTTCGGGGCCATTTCCGGCCGCCATGTGGGAAAATCACTGAGCATGTCCACGGACCGCTATCCCTTCCGGGAGATCGAATCCAAGTGGCAGCGGATCTGGGACGAGCGCCGGCAGTTCCAGGTCACCGAGGATCCCGCGCGTCCCAAGTTCTACTGCCTGGAGATGTTCCCGTATCCCTCCGGGCGCATCCACATGGGCCACGTGCGCGTGTACGCCATCGGCGATCTCCTCGCCCGCTACAAGTGGATGCGCGGCTACAACGTGCTCCACCCCATGGGCTGGGACGCCTTCGGGCTGCCCGCCGAGAACGCCGCCATCGAGAACGGCGTGCATCCCGCCATCTGGACGCACGAGAACATCGACTACATGCGCGCTCAGCTCAAGAAGATGGGCATCTCGTACGACTGGGACCGCGAGGTCGCGACGTGCGATCCCTCGTACTACCGGTGGGAGCAGCTCATCTTCATCAAGATGCTGGAGCGCGGGCTGGCGTACCGCCGTCGGTCCACCGTGAACTGGTGCCCCTCGTGTCAGACGGTGCTCGCCAACGAACAGGTGGAGGCCGGGCGCTGCTGGCGCTGCGACTCCGAGGTCACCCCGCGCGAGATCGAGGGATGGTTCTTCAAGATCACGGCCTACGCCGAGGAGCTCCTCGCGTGGTGCGACCGCCTGCCGGGCTGGCCCGAGCGCGTGCTGACCATGCAGCGGAACTGGATCGGCAAGAGCGAGGGCGCCGAGTTCGATCTGCCCATCGACGCCCGCCCGGACCTGCGCATCCGCGTCTTCTCCACGCGGCCCGACACGGTCTTCGGGATGACCTATGCGGTGCTCGCCCCCGAGCATCCACTGGTCGACCGCCTGCTCGCCGACGAGACGGAGCGGCAGCGGGTCGCCGCGTTTCGTGTCGAGGTCGCGCGCGAGACGGAGATCGAGCGGCTGGCCGCCGATCGCCCCAAGCGCGGCCTGCGCCTGTCGGCGCGCGCGGTGAATCCCTTCACCGGCGCCGCGATCCCGCTGTTCATCGCCGACTACGTCGTGATGGCCTATGGCACCGGCGCCATCATGGCCGTCCCCGGGGAAGACCAGCGCGACTGGGAATTCGCCACCGAGCATGGCTTGCCGATCATCGAGACCGTGCGACGGTCGGCCGGGTGGACGGGACAGGCCTACGCGGGCGACGGGGTCAAGATCAACTCCGGCTTCCTCGACGGGCTCACGATCGCCGAGGCCAAGCGCAAGGCGATCGACTGGCTCGTGGAGCGTGGGTTCGGCGAGCCGAAGATCAACTATCGCCTGCGCGACTGGGGCATCAGCCGGCAGCGGTACTGGGGCGCGCCCATTCCCGTCCTCTACTGCGAGCGGTGCGGGCTCGTCCCCGAGCGCGAGGAGAACCTGCCTGTGGTCCTGCCGCGCGACGTGCAGATCAGCGGCAAGGGCGGCTCGCCCCTCGCCGAGGTGGCGAGCTTCGTCAACGCCCGTTGCCCGCGCTGTGGCGGCCGCGCGCGTCGTGACACCGACACGATGGACACGTTCGTCGAATCGTCGTGGTATTTCCTGCGCTACTGCTCGCCCCGCTTCGAGGGCGGGATGGTCGACCCGCGCGCGTCCGAGTACTGGATGCCGGTCGATCAGTACATCGGCGGGATCGAGCACGCGGTCCTGCACCTGCTCTACGCCCGGTTCTACACCAAGGTGCTGCGCGATCTCGGGCTCGTGAAGGTCGACGAGCCCTTCCTGGCGCTGCTCAGCCAGGGGATGGTCATCAAGGACGGCGCGAAGATGTCGAAGTCGAAGGGCAACGTCGTCGACCCCGACGAGCTCATCCGCACGCTCGGCGCCGATACCGCCCGGCTCTTCTCGCTGTTCGCGGCACCGCCGGAGAAGGATCTCGACTGGAACGACCACGGGGTGGAGGGCGCCTCGCGGTTCCTGAACCGGATCTGGCGCTTCGTGCTGGCGCATCGGGACGATCTGCGCGCGTCGCCAACCGCCGCAGCCGCACCGACCGCCGCAACGTCGCCGGCCGCCCGCGCCTTCCGCCGGACGATCCACGAGACGATCGCCCGGGTCACCCACGACATCGAGACCGAGTTCCATTTCAACACGGCGGTGAGCGCCATCATGGAGCTGGTGAACGCGCTCTACGCCTTCGAGGCGGCGACGCTCGACGCCGGGCCGCGTGAGGAGCGCGTGGGGCTGCTCCGGGAGGCGGTGGAGACCCTGGCCCTGCTCCTCGCGCCCTTCTGCCCCCACATCGCGGAGGAAGTCTGGTCGCTCCTCGGTCACGAGCCGAGCGTGTTCAATCGGCGCTGGCCGACCGCCGATCCGACGGCGCGGGCCAGGGACGAGATCACGCTGGTCGTCCAGGTCGACGGCAAGGTCCGGAGCCGCCTCGTGGTGGAAGTCGGCACCTCCCAGGAGCGCCTCGAGCGCCTGGCCCTCGAGGACGACAAGGTGCAACCCTGGGTCGGCTCACGGCAGATCGCCCGGGTCGTCGTGGTGCCGGATCGGCTCGTCAACATCGTGACCCGCGCGTGAGGCGATACCTCCGGGTCGTCACGGTGAGCGCGGCCCTGCTGGCCACCGGCTGTGGGTACTCCCTTCGCGGCAGCCTCCCCGAGCATCTGCAGACGGTCGCGGTCCCCGTGCTGCAGAACCGCACATCCGTGCCCGCGATCGAGAACTTCATGACCACGGCGCTCCTCAACGCCTTCATGACCAACGGCCGGTTGCGCGTGACGTCGGTGGACCGTGCGGACGCGATCCTGGAGGGCGACATCACCCTCTATTCGCTGCAGGCGATCGCGTACGACGCGGCGGCCAACGTGCGTCAGTACCGGCTCACGCTCACGATGAACCTCCGCTTCCGGGACGTGCGGCGCAATCAGCTGCTCTTCCAGCGGAACGGCTACTCGGATCGCGCCGATTTCGCCGTCCCCGCCACGGTGGCCGAGACGATCGTGGCCTCCGAGACGGCGCTCCAGCAGGTCTCCGCGGAGATCGCTCGGTCGGTGGTGAGCTTCGTCGTCGAGCGGTTCTGAGAGGGCCTAGTCGCCCGGTGGATCCCACCGCGTTTCTCCGTGGCGTCGAGCGGGGGGAGATCCCGCCCGTCACGCTCGTCCACGGCGCCGACGCTCAGCTCCTCGACGATCTGCTCGCGGCCGTGACCCGCGCCCTGTTTCCGGACCCGGCACACGCCGCGTTCGACCGCGAGGTGCTCGACGCGCGGGAGGCCGGCGTGGACGCCGTGGTGAGCGCCGCGCTCACGTTGCCGTTCGCCGCCGCGGCCCGGCTCGTGGCCGTCCGTCATTGCCAGGCGCTTGTCGCCAAGGGTGGTGAGGCGCTCGGCGGCTACGCCGCGAGCCCGAACCCCACGACCGTGTTGCTCCTGCTCGCGGACGAACCGCTCCACGCCGGGCGTGACCGGAAGTCCGACCACTGGCTTCTGCAGACCATGGCCGCCTCGTCGGCGGGGAGCAAGGGGGTGGTGGTCGAGCCCGTGGCGCGACGGGGCCGGGCGCTCGAGGACTGGCTCAGGCAACGCGCCCAGGTCGACGGGCTCACCGTGACGGAAGAGGCCGCGCGCCTGCTCGTGCAATGGGTCGGCGAGGATCCCGCCCTGTTGCTGGGCGAGGTCCGCAAGGCGGCGCTGGCCACCGGTCCCGACAACCGCGCCGTCGGCGAGAGCGAGGTCCGCGCGGTGGTCGGCGAGCATCGGGTGAGCGCCGTCTTCGAGCTCACGCGCGCGCTCGAGCGTCGCGACCTCGGTCAGGCGCTCCGCACCCTGGACCGGCTCCTCGCCTCCGAGGAGCCCATGCTGGTCCTCACGATGCTCACGCGTGAGGTGCGCACGGCGTGGACGGTGCAGGTCTGGCGCCGCCGCGGACAGCCCATCGACCAGATCGCGCGGATCCTGCGCCGCCCGCCCGGAGCGGTGGAGGCGATGGCCGCGGCGCTCGGCAGCGAGTCGTCGTCCACGCTCGCCGCCAAGCTCCGGCGCTGCTGGGAAGTCGAGCGCGCGCTCAAGTCGGGCGGCCAGGCGCACGCGGAGATGGCGCTGCTGGTGAGTGAGCTGTGCGGCGCGCACTGAAGACGCTGCCGCTGCTCGCCGTGCTGCTCGCGCTGCTCCCGGCCCAGACGCGGGCGGCCTGCGCCGACTGCTTGCGCGCGGGGGCCGCGCGCGTGGATCTGGCGGTGCCGCCGGGGACGCCCCTCGCGGGGTACGGGGACCGCGCGCGTCGGCTCCTCGTGCCCGACATCCTCGGGCGCTATCCGCACGCGTTCTGGTTTCGCCCCAACGAGGGGGCGCTCGATCCGGTGGCCGCGCGCGCGCTCGTGCTCGAGAGCGGCGGGCAGCGGCTGACCTGGGTGAGCGTCGACCTGGTCGCGGTCGACAGCGCCTTCACGGCGCGGGTGGCCCGCGCCCTCGGCCAGGCCGGGCTCCCACCGGGCGCCGTCATCGTGTCCGCCTCGCACACACACTCGGGACCCGGGGCCTTCATGGAGTCGGGATTGCTGGCGATGGTGAGCGTCGATCGAGGTGATCGCGGAGTGCGCGAAACGCTCATCGGCAACCTGGTGCAGGCGGCGCGTCGCGCCCAGGCCTCGATGGGCCCGGCGCGCATCGGCAGCGCGAGCGTCATCGCTCCGGACCTGACCGTCGGTCGGCTGGGGCATGCCGCCGATCGCGAGATCGTCATCCTCAAGGTCGCGTCGGAGACCGGGGCTCTCATCGCCACCGTGTGGAACTATGCGATCCACGGCACGATGCTGCCGGCGTTCAACCTCCGGTTGTCGGGCGACGTCATGGGCGTCGCCAGCCGCGAGCTGGAACGGCTGACCGGCGCGCCGGCCCTCTTCGTCAACGGCGCCGTCGGCGACGTGAGCCCCTCCCGGCACGGCGAGACCGAGTCCAGGGAGGTCGGTCGCGAGCTCGCGGCCGCCGTCCATGCCGGTCTCCAGACGGCGACGCCCGTCGTGCCGTCGCCGTTCGTCGTTACCACCAGGCGGGTCGACCTGCCGTCGCCCACGCTCTCCATCCGCAACTGCACGGCGTCGTGGGTGCCCGGATGGGTGCGGGTGCCGCTCGGCGCCGCGCTGCCCCGCGCGACCGTGCTGACGGCCGTCCGCCTGGGTGACGTGGCGTGGGTGACGGTACCGGGCGAGCTGCAATCACGACTCGGCCGGGCCGTGAAACGTGCGGGGCCACCCGAGATCGCGCGCGTGCTCATCGCGGGAGTCTCCAACGACTATCTCGGCTACTTCCTCACCGCCGACGACTACCGCCGCGTCTCCTACGTCGCCTGCGCCACCATCTACGGCCCCGAGGCCGGCCCTCTGCTCACCCGGAGCGCCGAAGACCTGATCCGCACGCTCGCGATCAATCACTCGAAATGACGGATCGGTGCTCCGGAGCGGCGACGCATCCGGCGGCGCGCGAGCTCAGTTGCGGGGGTTGAGGCTGCGAGCGAGCACCGACTTCTTGCGGGCGGCGGTGTTGCGGTGAATCACACCCTTGGTCACGGCCTTGTCGAGCGTGCGAATGGCCTGGAGCACGGTCGCGCGCGCGTCGTCGCCCGGCGTCGCCGCCGCGGCCCGCGCCGTCTTGAGCCCCGTGCGCACGCGCGTCCGAACGGTGCGGTTGCGCTGACGGCGCGTCTCGTTCTGACGCATCCGCTTGATCGCCGACTTCGTGTTTGCCACGTGGTCACCCCTTCGTCGTGTGCGGTTCGCGCTGAATCATGCCGGAATGTCGTGGGGATTGCAAGGTGAGCGGCCCCTCGCCCGCGAAGGACGAGCACCAGGTCGTCCGCGCGCTCGGCTCGATCGGCGTCGCCACCCTGGCCAGCCGCATCCTCGGCTTCGTCCGCGACATGGTCGTCGCGTTGGCCTTCGGGGCGGGCGGGGTCACCGATGCCTTCCTCGTGGCGTTCCGGGTCCCCAATATCCTGCGCCGCCTTCTCGGGGAGGGGGCGCTGTCCACCGCCGTCATTCCCGTCTTCACCGACTACGCCGTCAACCGGTCGCGCGAGGAGTTCGCGAGGATGCTGCGCGCGGTGCTGGCGGCGGGCCTGCTCGCCCTCGGCATCGCGACGGCCGTCGGGATCGCGGCCGCGCCGTGGATCCTGCGGCTCATCGCGCCGGGATTCGAGGCCGATCCCGCCCAGCTGTCGCTCGCCGTGCTGCTCACGCGGGTGATGTTTCCGTACCTCGTGCTCGTCGGGCTGGCGGCCCTGGCCATGGGGGCGCTCAATACCCACGGCCGGTTCTTCGCGTCCGCGCTCGGTCCCGCCTTGCTCAACGTCGGGATGATCGCCGCGGTGCTCGTCCTCGCGCGCCGTGTGGAACCGCCGATCGTGTCGCTGGCCATCGGCGTCCTCGTCGGCGGCGTCGCCCAGCTTGCCGCCCAGCTTCCGAGCCTGCGCCGGTGCGGGCTCCTCGTGGGGCCATCGCGGGAGCTGCGTCATCCCGCCCTAGCGCGCGTGGCGCGCCTGCTCGTCCCCGCGGTCTTCGGCCTGGCCTCGGCGCAGGTGGGCATCTTCGTGAACACGCTGCTCGCGTCGCTGCTGCCGGCCGGCAGCATCTCGTTCCTGTATTACGCGGACCGCATCATGGAGTTTCCCCTCGGCGTTTTCGGGGTCGCCCTGGCGTCGGCCGCCCTCCCCGCGATGTCGAGGGCGGCGGCGGCCGGAGACACACGGGGGGTCGGCGCGACGCTGACGTTCGTGCTCGGGCTCTCCTTCTATGTGACGGTCCCGGCCACGGTCGGGCTCGTGCTGTTCCGGAGCCCGATCGTCCGCGTCCTCTTCGAGCGTGGCCAGTTCACCGCCGCCGACACCGTCGCGACGGCTCAGGCGCTCGCGTGGTACGCCGTCGGCCTGGCGGCGTTCTCCGGGGCGCACATCGCCGCCCGGGCGTTCTACGCCGTCCACGCGCCGGGCGTCGCCGTCAAGCTCGGCGTCCTCGCGGTGGCGGTCAACGTCGCCGCCTCGGTGGCGCTCATGGGACCGCTGGCACACTCCGGGCTCGCGCTGGCCTCCTCCATCGCCGCGTACGTCAACTTCGTGGCACTGGCCTGGGTCGCGCGCGTCCGCTTCGGCGGCTTCGAGCTCCGTCGGCTGGGCGCGAGCCTCGGACGGACGCTCCTGGCCTCGTGCGCCCTGACCGCGTGGTGCCTCGGCGGGCTGTGGCTGTGGCCCGTCGCCGCTTCCCGGCTCGTCGAGGCCGCCTGGCTCGCCGCGGCCGTCGGCGGCGGCGCGGTGATCTTCTGGACGGCGAGCGCGCTGCTCGGCGCTCCCGAGCGCATCGCGCTGCTCCGGCTCCGGGCCGGGAGGACAGGGTGGACGGAGGGCGGGGTGCCGTAGCTTAAGCTTTGGGCATCGGGGCCCAGTTTTGCTAGCATGCCGCCCATGCCTGAGCCGGCCGGCGGTCCCTCGGTCGGATCGGTGCCCACGCAGGGCGCCGAGATGCTGACCCAGCGTCTGCGTACCCTCGCCCATCTGAACCGGCTGGTGTCGTCCTCCCTCGACATCGGTCAGGTGCTGGGGGAGCTCGCCCGCGCGGCCGCGACACTCATGAACGCGACGTTCGTGTCGTTCTCGGTCGCCGACGACACGTCGCGGGTGCTCGAGGTCGGCGGGTTTTCCGATCCCGTCGTGGCAGCCGACGTGCCGTTCCGCCGTCGCCGTTACGACGAGGGCGTGGTCGGCTGGATCGCCACCCATCGTCGACCGCTCGACGTGCCCGACGTCTTCGCCGATCCTCGGGTCTCCGCGCCCGCTTTCTGCCGGCGGCACGGCCTCACGAGCTTCTACGGGTTGCCGATCGAGCTCGACGGCACCTTGCTCGGGGTCCTGGCCCTCACCGGCCGGGCGCCGTTCCGGTTCACGCCCGAAGACCACGAGCTGCTGGAGACCTTCGTGGCGCAGGCGGCCGTGGCGATCCGCAACGCCCGGCTGTACAAGCGGGTCGAGCAGCGTCTGCAGGAGACGCTGGCGGTGCTCGCCGTGGCCCAGAGCCTGGCCAGCAGCCTCGATGCGACGGAGATCGCCCGGCGCGCGGCCCGTGAGGTGACACGATTCCTGGGCGGCGACACGTCGATCTTCTTCGAGATCGACGAGACCAGCGACTACGGCATGCCGGTGGCGGGCTATCACATTCCGCCCAATCTGCTGGATCTGAACTACCGGGTCGCCGTGCGAAGTCTTCCGAGCTTCTTCACGGGGACGATGCAGCCCATCGCCACCAGCGACGTGCTGAACGACCGCCGCCTCGATCATCCGGCCATCCGGGCCTTGCCAGTCGTCCCGCGCTCGATACTGTATGCGCCGGTCGTGTTTCGCGGTCGGGTGACGGGAGCGCTGGTGACGTACTGGTGGACCACCACGCGCACCGTCAGCGAGCAGGAGATCCAAGTCGTCGTGGCCGTGGCCCACCAGCTCCTGCTCGCGCTGCAGAACGCCCGGCTGTACGAGGACGAGGAGCGCCGCCGCCGCGAGGCCGAGGTGACCGCCGACGTCGCGCGCGCCATCAGCGCCTCCCTCGAGATCGACACGATCCTCGAGCAGGTCGCCACGGGCGCCATGGACCTGTGTCAGGGCGATACCGCGCGGATCGCGCTCCACGATCCGCGATCGGGTGAGATGGTGTCGCGGTGCTGGGTCGGGGCGCGCCACTCGTACCCCGAAGCGCTGCGGATCGCACCGGGGCAGGGCAGCGGGGGCCAGGTGCTGCTGACGCGGAGCCCGTTACGCACCGGCGATTACACCGCCGATGCCCGGATCGGCAAGGACTTCCAAGACCTCGCCGAGCGCGAGGGGATCCGGGCGCAGGTTGTCGTGCCGATCGAGGCCGGGGGCATCATCGAGGGTCTCCTCTACGTCAGCCGTCGATCCACCCGCGCCTTCAGCAGTCGTGACGAGGCGGGGCTGCTGCGCCTGGCCGGACACGTCGGACTCGCAGTCGCTCAGGCCCGCCAGGTCGCCCGCGAACAGGAATCACGGGCGCGGGTGGAGGCGTCGGAGAAGGCGCTGCGCGAGAGCGCCGAGCGCTTCCGGTCCATCACGGAAGCCGCCCCCGACGCCATCATCGTCAGCGACGGCGAGGGGAGGATCGTGTCGTGGAACCGTGGCGCGCAGGCGATGTTCGGCTATCCGGAGTCGGAGATCCTGGGCCGGCCCCTCCACCTGCTGATGCCGGAGCGTCATCGCCCGGCGCATCGGGAAGGTCTCAAGCGATTCATCACGACGGGCGAATCGCGCATCATGGGGTCGGCGATCGAGCTGGAAGGCATGCGCAAGGATGGCAGCGAGTTTCCCCTGGAGCTGTCGCTCGCCAGCTGGACGACGGCGGGCGGACGCTTCGTCAGCGGCATCCTGCGTGACATCACGGAGCGCAAGCGCGCGGAGGAGACGCTGCGGCAGACCGAGGAGCGCCTGCGCCACGCGCAGAAGATGGAGGCCGTGGGCCGGCTGGCCGGCGGGGTCGCCCACGACTTCAACAATCTCCTGACCGTGATCGGCGGGCGCAGCGAGATCCTCCACGCGCGAGTCCCCGTCGAGCTCCGCCACCATGCCGACATCATCCGGGAGAGCACGGCGCGCGCGGCCGCGCTCACGAAGCAGCTGCTGGTGTTCAGCCGCAAGCAAGTGCTGGAGGCGGTGTCGCTGGATCTCAACGACGTCGTGCGGGGCATGACGGGGATCCTGGATGGCGTGCTCGCCGAGAGCATCGAGCTCGTCTTCACGCCGCACCCGGACCTCGGCCGGGTCACCGCCGATCGCGGGCAGATCGAGCAGGTGATCATGAACCTCGTCGTCAACGCGCGTGACGCCATGGCCGGGGGCGGTCGGCTCGACATCGCGACCGCGAACCGGGTGATCGACGAGGACCTGGTTGCGCAGCAGCAGCCCGACCTCCGGCCCGGTCGATACGTCGTGCTGACGGTCGCGGACACGGGCTGTGGCATGAGCCCCGACGTCAGAGCCCACGTCTTCGAGCCCTTCTTCACGACGAAGGCGCCCGACCGGGGCACGGGCCTCGGCCTGGCCACGGCGTACGGCGTCATCACGCAGAGCGGCGGCGACATCGTGGTCGACAGCCGGCTGGGGGAAGGCAGCACGTTCACGATCTTCCTGCCCCGCTCGGACCAGACCGTCGTCCCCGGGACCACGGCGGCCCGCGTCGCCATCGAGAGCCGCGGCA
>Ga0207646_10004517_pt1 | contig 15065 bp, 17 predicted proteins | sample KBSK5502metaG_FD_184343 | JGI IMG/M metagenome (GOLD analysis project Ga0207646, IMG submission 184343) | Corn, switchgrass and miscanthus rhizosphere microbial communities from Kellogg Biological Station, Michigan, USA - KBS K5-50-2 metaG... | ecosystem: Host-associated > Plants > Roots >... | reverse complement strand
CGCCCATTTCCCGATACCGCGGCCGAGTGGCTGATCCTGTTTGCCAGACGCGCTGTCATGCCGCGTTAAGGACTGTGGTCACCAGGTAGTAGCGCGTATCACTGTGACTGGGCCTGGACCGAGAACTCGGCGAAGTCGCCGGATGCTTCGGCACGTAGCGCCCGCGCGGATGATGCTCATTGACCGCGCCGACCGCCATCAGCAGGCACAGCAACACGATCCAGACGACAGCTAGCACCATGCCGGCAGGTGAGGGCCGGTTGGTAATCGGTCCGGTCCACCGCGCATTAGCCCAGTTGTGAACGGATGAAAGTGCCCACTTGTCAGCTGTCTAAGGTGATCGGCTTCTGCCAGATCAGCAGGTAACGGCAGAAGAGGAGTCGTTGCACTCGCACGCCGGGCAGCACCTCGGCGGCCTGGTTGGCGACCTCTCGGGTGGTCAGCGGCGGGTCCATGACGACGGGCATGGTCGAGCGGATGGAGTCCTTTGCGAACCCGCCGTTGCTTCCCAGCAACCTTTTCGCCAAGAACATCGCGCCAAGCAAGCGATGTGCGGCCCCGGCGACGATCTCGACAGGCAGCTCACGGGCCAGGTCCGGTCGAGGCAGGGCAATGGCAGCGAGGACCCCTCCAGGCTGCAGAGCAGCCGCGAGCACGGGAAGTGAATCCGGCAACGGCATGTGGTGCAGCGCGCTGATCGAGAAGATCGCGTCGTAGTCCTTGCCGGGCAGCGGGTCGGCTAGGACGTCAGCGAGAACACAGTTCACGTTGCCGGGCGTGCGACGCTTCGCCTCCTCAATCATCTCTGCGGAGCGATCGAGGGCGTCGACCTGCTCACTGCGCTGGGCAAGCTGGGCTGCGAACGCGCCGGCACCGCAGCCGACATCCAACACCCGCCGGCAGCGCTGCGGCATCTGGCGGAGCAGCAGCCGGTGGTAATAGGCGTTGTGGTCCCAGTCGAGCACAGCCAGACGTTACCCCCGCTTCAAGAGCCGCTGGTGTTGACCCGTCGGGCTTCACCCCAGGGACACTCCCGCCTCATCAACCGAACCGCACCGAGAACCCCGGACACTTCAAAGCCAGGACCAGAATTTGAATATCAAACTTGTACTCATCTGCCGCGATGAGGAACATCTGCCCACGGCTCCCGCGCACAGAAGCGGCAAATCTGCGTTGGAGCCAGCCACGTGACCGAACGACTCTGAGCCGCCCGGAATCGGGCGGGATTTCCGCTGGCCAGAGCATGGTCACGTCGCGTGCTCGACCCGATCCGGGGCCGTCGCACAATCCCGCCTATCTGGACGGCGAGGTGGGCGTCAGCCTTGCCAAGCTGCGCCGTGCCGGGAGCTGTCGGTCTGACGAGTCGGCGAGAGTGCCATCAGCATGCGCGTCGGGCGCGATCAGGGCAGAGCAGGCATCGGGGGAATCGTGATTCGCCTAGAGTACTGGTCGTGATCACGGGCGCGACGCCGAAATGAACGCCACGGCGATCGCGTCGCGCCGGGGCTGCCGGGGCGTCTTCCCGCCTGGCGCCGCGGCCCCTACTGAGGCTGCTCGTTGCGGCCAGGCTGCGGCCGGGCAAGGGTTCCCAGGGGTGGTGCTGGCCGCTGCGGTCCTTGTGGCTGATGGCGTGTCGCTGCTGCTGGTGGGCAGCGCGGCGCTGTGGCTGCGCGGCGAGCCAGTCACCGTGGGCGATGTGGACGTAGTGATCGAGCCCGGCCGCGAGAACCTGCGCCGCCTGCACGCGGCGCTGTCCGGCGTGGCGCTGCGGCCGCGGGATATCCCAGCGCCGCACCGGCTGGCCGGGGTGCCGGTCGTCACGATCGCGACGTCGTACGGGCGGGTCGACTGCCTGCTGGAACGCGGCCGCCGGGACTGGGCCCGGCTGCGGGAGGCCGCCGGCCCGGTGGCGGTGGCTGACGTGAGCGTCCTGGTCGCGAGCGCGGACGACGCGTGGGCGCTGCGCCGCCGGTTCAAGGGACCAGGCGGGTGAGCGGGCGCAGCGGCCTCGGCCTGGTCGAGGTAGCCGTCCTGGAGGCGCTAGACGCGGCGGGCGCCACGCCCGATCGCCGCCATCGGAGATCGGCCAGAGTGCTCGCCATAGTCGAGGAGCGGATCGGCCTGGCCCCGGGCTACGCGTACCAGGTTCTGACCGACCTGGCCCTGCCGTGGAAGGTGCCGGTGCCGCTGGTCGACGGGCACGGCAACTTCGGCAGCCCCGACGGCGACCCGCCCGCCGGGTGGCGGTACACAGATGTGCGGCTATCGCCTGCCGGGCAGGTCACGCTGGCTGCCGAGCGAGGCGAGCTCGCGCCGGTGCCGGCCGGGCTGATCACCGGTAACACCTACCAATGGGGCCTGCGGCCGCCGTTCCGCCCCACCGCCGTCATCGAGGCGATCCGGCAAGTCCTGGCCCGGCCCAGGACCACCGGCCCCGAGATCACCGAGATCGTCGGCCCGCCCGACTTCATGACCGGCTGCACAGTTACCGGCGACCTGGCCGGCCTGGCCGCCGGCCGCCCGGTCGACCTGCGGCTGCACGCCCGGGTCACCATCACCGATGACGCGCACCTGAGCGCCCGAATCGACGGGAATGCCCCGGGCAGCTGGTTCAAGCCCGGGCAGCTCAACCGGACAGTCCTGGTCATCGACAACTTCCCGCCCACCACCGGCCCGGCCGAGGTCGCCCGGGCCATCGCCAGCCGGGCCCGCGAGCCGCAGTGGGCAGCCGGCTACCCAGACCTGACCCGCCGGGCCCGGCTACCCGTCCAGGACATCGCCGACCTTTCCTCTTGCCGTGGCGGCTACTTGCTCGCCTGCCTCCCCGAGCCAGACGCAGACCTGGACGAGCTGCGGCAACAGGTCAGCGAAATCGAGGGCGTGACTACCAGGCTCCCCGCCGCCCTGCCCCGGCCGCTAGCGAAGACGATCCGGGACTGGTCCCGCTCCTGGCCAGGCGAAGACCTGGCGGCCAGCCTGACCGTCCTCGAGGACGCGATCGCGTCCAGCCGGCTATGCGACGGATAGTGAGCCAGACCTGCCGCGCGGCGCGCCGCTCCCCCGGCAACTCCATCTCCACCAAGCGGACCTTGCCGCCCCCGAAGCCGAGCCCGGCAGGGCGGGTGAGCTTGCGACCGCAGATGAGCACCGGACCATGGCACGGCGACGCGCCGACCCATTTGAGAGCCTGCCCGCCCGGCCCCTGCCGCCGAACACGGCCGCCAGGGCAGGGCCAACGGCATAACCGTGCTGCCGCGACAGCGGACAGGACAGCTCCGTTTGATCTGGAACTGGCCCGCCTTGGAGGCGGCGCTGACCCCGGTGTGCCCAGCGGATGCCGAATAGGCAATCTGAGTGCTCGAGGTCAGGCAAGCCTATCGAAGTTATAGGAATTCAGATTCGGCGTTCTGCGCCCGTGGCTGTTATCGGCGATGGGTGACGGCGGTCTGAGCAGCCATGGCACTCCTACCTGTTTTATCCCTGAGACTTTCTGACTTTCTGAGATTCTGACGCGCCCAAGCGGCTGCTCGTGCAGGTCAGCGGGAGACAGCTGGACCTGGCAGGACATGATCGAACCAGGCCAGATCGCCCGGTTCCCGTGTGTGGCGCGTTGACCAGCGGCAAAGCCCCGGGGCTCTGCGGCGCTCCGGGCACCGCGAGAGAGTTGCGAGAGAATATCGACCCGGGAGGCAGCTCGGAAGCGTGTTTTCCCAGGTCAGAGTTACTGCGGCGGCGGCGCGAGCCACGGTCTCCGGAGCCGTGTGCGCACCATTCGGATCGGGTCGCGTCTGATCAATTGGACCATTCATCTCTAATCAGCCTGGCTTTTGAGTGACCGTATGGTGACTGTGTAGCTGGCGTGGCTGGCTTCGGTTTCCCTGTAGCTGACCTGCTTGATCTGGCGGTCGTTGCGGTACAGCCATACGGAGGCGAGATCGCCAAGATGATCCAGGTTGCCGCGATGGGTCTTGTCTTCGAGGACGTCGCCGATGCCGCCTAGGTAGTTGGTGGCGTCGGACTGGGCCTGCCCGGCCGGCGTCCTCAGAACAACGTCCAGCGCCATGGCCCCGTTGGCGATGGGCGCGAAGCCCTGCTCCGCGCCGGCCCGGTATGCCGCTTCGAGAAGCTGGAGTACGCGGCTCAGGTAGGGGTGGTCCGGGCTGATCATCGACTTGGCCTCGTTCTTGGCCGGCGGGTAGCCGTCCACCTTGAACGTGACCTGGTTCACTCGCGCTGCCACGGCCGTCGGCTCGCTGCCCAGCTCGACCTTGCAGAAGCCGATCAGCGCGTTGTCGAGGATCTTGGTCCGCGAGGTGCGCCAGCCTTGCCCGGTCACGTACTGCCCGGGCTGCACCTGTAGCGCCAGTCTCGCGAGCTGCCTGTAGACACGCCGGAACGTCCTGCGCTGGCCGGCTGGGTCTTGCCACTCGGGCGCGTGCAGCTGGAAGAACTTGCCGGTCCAGGCCCGGTCCATCGGCACCACGAGCTCGGGCAGCAGGTGATGCAAGGTCTTGGTGCCGGCCACCAGCTTGGCCTTGTTCTCGACTACGCCCAGCGACTCGATGGCCTGCCAGAGCCGGTCCACCGTGTCGCCGGGCAGGTCCGGTACGTCGATGCGGAGTGGCTCGAGCAGTTCGAGGCTGGGCAGCGCGGCAGCCAGCGCCCGGGTGAAGCCGGGTTCGGGTACGAGGTGCGACGCCCGGCCGCCGATGCCCCATGCGACCAGGGTTCGGCGCAGGCTCGCGGCGAACCGCGGGTCGCTGGCGGCTGCCCTGACGCTGCCCGCCTGATGGCGCAGTTCGATGCACTGCCGGTGCGCGGCTAGCTGCTCGGTGCTGAACGGCACCAGCTCGTCATAGGCCGCGACGTACCGGGCGAAGCCGTCAGTGAGCTTGGTGAGGCGGGCGTCGATGACCGCCTGGCGATCGGCCATTCGCCGTCCTTTCAGCCGGGATGACCTTACCCAACGCCGCCTGGGCGTGACCGTCAAGCGCCGGCTGCCGGGGCTTAGGCACCCGCCCACTGCCGACGGGACTGGCGGCACCCCGGGCCGGCCGACGCGCTATGGCAGGCCCGTCGAGGACGTCAGACGACATTCGATGATCCGAGCATCTTCCACGGAGATGTTGACATCTAATTTAGATGGTCGTATCTTCAGAGCAAGATACGAGCAGCAAGGAGGCGGCCATGATCCTCGTCAACCTCTCCAAGACCTGGCCCGAGGTCATGACCCGGACAGACGACGCACAGCGGGCGACCCTGCAAGACTGGGCTGGCATCAGCGATGACTCGCTCGACACCTACGGCGACGTCATACTCGGCATCTACCGCAACCACGTGGTCACGGCCTACGACATCACCGGCTGGAAGCGGCTCCCCGACCACCGGGTCCGGTTCACCGGAGTCGAGTCAAAGATGTGGAAGCACCTGATCGGCACAGCAAATCCCGCCGAGCCCTGGACCCGCGGCCAGGCACGGCCAGTGAAATACCTCGACACCCGGGTGCTCACCGAGGGCACCGTCCAGCCAGAGGACTTCAGCGGCGGCCGCCGAGCCGTCGTCAACGGCTTCACCCTGACCGTCGACGGCAACAACGCGACCGTCACCGTTCCCGTCGGCGCGCAGCTGACCATCGTCAACGCCCCCGCCGAACTCTGACTCCACGCAGGGGCCCCGCCACTGGGACGGTGGCGGGGCTCCGCTCGCGTCACGGCCATCGCGGAAATGGCCATTGCCTCACCTGGCTACGGCGCCGGCAACTACCGGCGCGAGACACACGCCGCCCCGCGCACACCAGGCGGTCCGCACCTGAGGTCGGCCCGTCAAGGCCGCCCACTAGTTGCATTCAAATCGCAGCTCACCGCCAGCGCGCTGCGGACCTCAGTCGCGCCATCGAGCTAGGCCAGCGAACCCCAGCCGACAGCGACCCAGCTCATTACCGCGATGCTCATACTGCCCGCCTCCCCGCGAGGACGTGGCCGGTGGCGGCGTGCCCGACTGCGCCGAGCACCAGCAGTGGCAGGCGGCAACCACGGCGGGGGTGTCCGATTTTGGGAGCGGAATGGGAGCGGACGGCCTCTGTCAGCCGCCCTCAGGCGCGGCCTGCGGGACCGGTCCGAGGTGGCTGACCTGGGAAGACGTTCCTGAACAGCAGGCGGCTGATCCGCAGTACTCTGTTCGCATCGAGGGGCCAGCGGTTCAACAATGGCATCGAGGCCTAAGCGCCGCCGCGCTTGACCAGCTAGTCCCGCTCCCAGGTCGCGATGAAACCCTGCCTACGACGCGCTACGGGCGGCGGGCGCCTCACCCGAGTCGGGGATCGGGTCCGAGTCTGGGAACAGCCGGTCCATGATCGTGGCACCGGTGTTGATCACCGGCCGCAGCTCCTTCCGGTAGATCACCTCTGTGGTTCGAGTGCTGGAGTGACCGACGAGCCGCGCGATCTCCTCGGTAGTCACGCCGCTGTGCGACATGAGCGACACGAAAGAGGTCCGGAGCTCGCGAGGGCTCCAGTTCTCCCCGATCCCGGCCGCCCTGCATAGTGCCCGGAAGGCCCGGCGGATATTACCGGCATCGAGCGGTCCGCCAAGTTGCGTAGCGAAGACGAGGCTGTGCTCGGTCCACATTGATTCCGCCAGCTGACGCTCGGCATCCTGCCGCTCCTTGTGAGCGCGAAGAGCGGCCACGACAGCCTGGGGAAGGCCGAGCGTCCGCCGTGACCTCTCGGTCTTGACGTCCCCGTGAGAGCGCACGGATCGCCATACGGCTAGCGTCCCGGCCTCCAGGTCGAGGTGGTCCCACCGCAGCGGGCTTCCTCGGTGCGGATTCCGGTCAGCAGGCACAGCACGACGTAGGCGTGGATCCGGTACCGCGTTGCCGCCTGGAGCACCGCTGCGGCCTGATCGGCGGTGAGCGACTTCGATGGCCGCCCCTCCTGGCCGGGGGGCGGGGTGACGAGCGAGGCGACGTTGCGGCTGACGAGGTCGTTCGCCTCGGCGTGGCGGATAGCCCGCTCCAGCGCGTTGTGAGTGAGAACCACCGTCCGGGTGGAGCGGGTTTCAGCGGCTCTCTCCAGTGCGGCATACAGGTCCGCCGCGGTTAGCTGCCGGAGTGGCTTCCTGCCGATTTGCGCGAGGACCGGCTGCAGAATGTGCCTGTTCATGGCTACAGTCCTGGGCGACCGGCCGCTGAGGCCCTTGGCGAGCCAGTCGGCGACCGCCTTATCCACCGTGTACCCGGCCCTCGGCTTGACCCCGGCGTCCAGTTCCTCGTGCAGCGCCTTGAGCTTGTCCTGGACGTCTCGCTTCGTTCGGCCCGAGACCTGCCGCCGCCTGCGCATCCCGTCCGGGCCGTAGCCGAGCGAAATCACGCCTACCCACCGGCGCCGTTGCTCACTCCAGTAGATGCTGTCCTCGGCCCAGCCGCGCCGCTCCGCCACGCCGCCAGGCTAACCCGACGGGACTGCAGGTGGCAGGTTGGTTCAGGAGAATGGCCGACAGCTTGGCCGACAGGACCTGCTTTAGACTGTTTGTGTGAGGGCCTTAATGTGCCTCTGACCTGGGGTGGAGCTATGGGGATTCGAACCCCAGACCTCTTGCATGCCATGCAAGCGCTCTACCAACTGAGCTATAGCCCCTGGATGCACCGGACGACCGCACAGAGTTCCGTCGCCGGCGCCACGCCAGTGTACAAGAAACTGGAGCACATCCGTCGCGTGGCAGTCGGCCGCCGGGCTAGTGAGCTGCTCACCATCGAGCGGCAGCGCGCGACGAACGGTCTCTGTCAGTCCTCAGCTCCTAGCTCGGCGACCTCGACCGGCTCGGGCAGCGCCCCGACGTTGAACTCGAGTAGCCGCCAGCGACCCCCGCCTACCCGCCGCGACAGCAGCGACCAGCAACAGTTCCCCATTCCGCCGGTCACTCGCTCGTCGAGCCCGAGCAGGCGGGACATCCCCCAGGTCAGGGAGGCCCCGTGACCCACAATGACGACGAGCGACCCAGGCTCCGACTGATCGGCGATCCTGGTCAGCGCGGCGGCCGTCCGCTCTGCGACGAATGCTGAGGTTTCGCCGCCCGGCGGCTGCCAGGCCGCCAGATCCTCGGGGTACTGCTGTCTGATCTCCTCCGTCGTCAAGCCCTCCCACGCCCCGCCGTGCCGTTCCCGCAGGTCCTTGTCAAGCCTGACCTCCAGCCCGGTGAGCCGTGCCAGGTAACCCGCAGTCGCGCTTGCGCGTGCCAGGTCGGACGACCAGATCTGCGTCGGCGCCAGCGTGGCGAGATGACCCGCGGCACGCTGGGCCTGCGCCCGGCCGACCGCGTTCAGCGGCACGTCACGCTGCCCCTGGAACCGATGCTCTGCGTTATAGGTGGTTTGTCCGTGGCGCCAGAGGACGAGCCGCCGCAGGTTCAGCCGGCTGCTCCCGACCTCTGGACGGCTGCCGGCGGTCGCGGACCGCTCGACACCACCGTCGACCACGCCGACAGCAGGCACAGCGGCGGCCGGCGGCACAGCGGCTGCAGGCACAGCGGCGGCCGGCGGCACAGCGGCTGCAGGCACAGGTGCGGCCGACGTCATAGCGGTGGCCGACAGAACCGAGGCAACAGACGACGATTCGCCGGCCGGCGACGCGGCTGCGGCGGGCGCCTCGCCCGGGCTCAGTTCTGGTCCCCGGTGAACCGGCCCGCCGTGACGGTCTCGGGCAACTCAATGAGCGGACAGTCTTTCCAAAGCCGCTCAAGCGCATAGAACACGCGCTCCTCAGCGTGCTGGACATGGATCACGATGTCGAGGTAGTCGAGCAGCACCCAGCGTCCCTCGCGCTCGCCCTCGCGCCGCACGGGCTTGGCGCCTGCCTTGGCGAGCTTGTCCTCGATCTCGTCGATGATCGCCCGCACCTGCCGGTCGTTCGCGGCGGAGCAAAGCAGGAAAGCGTCGGTGATCACCAGCTGATCGCTCACGTCGTAAGCGATGATGTCGGTAGCTAGTTTGTCGGCCGCGGCCGTCGCCGCGATCCTGATGAGCTCGGTGGCCCGTTCCGTGGCAGTCACGAGTGCTGCGTGTCCTCCTTGGCTGAAGCTGCGACCCCCGGACCTGCCGACCCGGTACAGAACGCCACAGCGGCAAGTTCAGCGTATCCCGGCCGGCCGACATTGCTGAACGCTAGCCGTCCCGCCGTGCAGCAACTTGTGTCGATATCGTCCAGGCCGCGGCGACCAGGCCCAGGGCGGCAACCAACGCCACCCCCGCCGGCCAGGTCCGTTCCTGCCCGGCATACCCGACGCTGCGAACGGCCGCGTTCGCTGGCGATCCGTTCCACGCCAGCGCCAGCACGACCGCGCCGGTCGTGCCGAGCACCGCGATCGCGGGCCTCCTGATCACCGGCGGGTTGAGGAGCACGGCGACGGCCGACCCGACGAGCAGGCAGATCAGCCCGGCGGCGAGCCCGCCGCCTAGATCGGAGAGGAGATTGCCAACCCTGATCGCGTTGGTCCCCACTGACCTCGGCACTCCCAGCATCAATACCTGCCCGACGATGCCGGCCAACCCGAACGCGGCCCCGACCACCGTTGGCGCGATCAGCGCCGCCACCTGCGTTCGCCGCGGACCGCCAGCCGCTGCGACGCAGGCACGGGCCGCAGCGGGTTCGGCCGTGAGCATCGATCTGGTCAGCCACGCCTCGACCGGAACCAGCATCAGTGCGGACCAGGCCAGGCCCGGGCCCAGCCCGGCTCCGTGCCGCAACGTCGCCCCGCCGAGGCCGAATACCCCGAGGGCGAACAGCACGGCAGGCGCGATCCACCGATGTGACCTGAGCAGCAGCGAGAGCTCGTACCTGCTGAGGGCGATCATGGGGCATCCTCCGGCGCCGACCGCTGCCTGCCGTCGGCCGCGGTGCCGCCGCCCGCGCTGCCGTCGGTCGCGGCGCCGCCGCACGCGCTGCCGTCGGCCGCGGTGACGCCGCCCGCGCTGTCATCGCCGGTAACCCGGCTGGCGTGACCGTCATCGAGCCGCCAGCGCTCGGCCTCCAGGTGCGCCAGCCGGCCTGGCTCGTGATCGACATAGACCACCGAATCCCCGTGGGCGAGCCGCTCGGCCACGGCCTGGTCCAGGGCGGTCTTGGCCTCGGCGTCAAGCCCGGTCCACGCCTCATCAAGGACAAGCAGCCCTCCGCCAGGCAGCAGCGCCTGCGCGACAGCGACCTTCTGTGACATTCCCTTTGACATATGGCGCAACGGGACGCTCGCCAACTCACGCCCGTCCAGCCGGTCGAGGCAGGCGTCGATTGCCGACTTCAGGGCGGCGCCGGTCAGCCCGTGAATCCGGCCGATGTGTGACAGGTAGTCCCGCGCGGGAAAGGGCAGCGCGGGCGGAAACCGCTCGGGCACGTAACCGGTCACCGGCCTGCCTGTGACGTTGCCGCGACTCGGCTCCGACACCCCGGCGATCACCCGCAGCAACGTGGACTTGCCGCTGCCGGTCTTCCCCTCGAACCGGACCAGCGCGCCCGCCGGGATCTCCAGCGTCACGTCGCGGAACACCCACGGCAGCCTGAACCCGTATCGCTTGGCAACATTGTCAAGCCGCAAGCCCGGCCTCCCGCTGTGACCCGCCTCCCGCGCGACCCGGCCGGGGACAAACCTAATCCCGGTACAACCCGCGTTTGGCAATGTACTGGATGACGCCATCAGGCACGAGGTACCTGATCGGCCGTCCCGTCCTGACCCTCTCCCGGCACGCCGTCGAGGAGATCTCGAGCGCCGGAATCTCGATCAGGGTGACGTCCCCCTCGTCCAGCCCGTCCAGGTCGATCGGATGTCCTGGCCTGGTGCAGCCGACGAAGTGCGCCATGCTGAACAAGTTCTCGGTGTTGTGCCAGCTCTTGATGCCGCTCAGCGCGTCGGCTCCCATGATGAAGAAGAACTCGGCGTCGGGCCCCCGCGCGGCCCGCAGGTCGCTCAGCGTGTCCACCGTGTAGGTCTCGCCGGGCCGGTCGATGTCCACCCGGCTGACCGACAGCAGCCGGTCGAACGCGGTAGCGATCACTGTCATCAGGTAGCGGTCTTCGGGGGGAGCCAGATCCCGGTCTTCCTTCTGCCATGGCTGGCCGGTCGGCACGAAGATGACCTCGGCAAGCGCCAGCGCATGCGCGACCTCGCTCGCGGCCACCAGGTGACCGTTGTGAATCGGATCGAAGGTTCCGCCAAGCACGCCGATCCGCTTCGCCCGCCCGACCTCCATCCACCGACTGTAAGGGTGTGGGCCGACCTGTCAGCATTCGGGCCGACACGACACACTAGACCTGCCGCAGATCCGCTTGCGACGGGGCTTGCCCGTACCGACTTCAGGAGCCGCGCGTGAAGGCTGCCGTGCTATTCGCCCCCAATGACGAACTGCGCATCGTCGATGTGGACCTCGCGCCACCCGGACCAGGCGAAGTGCAGGTGCGAATCGAAGCGTCCGGGGTATGCGCCAGCGACTGGCATACGATGACGGGCGCCATCCCCTCCCCGGTCCCGTGCGTTCTCGGCCATGAAGGCGCGGGCGTCGTGACGGCGACGGGCGACGGCGTCACGACCGTCGCACCGGGCGACCATGTCGTGCTGAACTGGGTGCCCGCGTGCGGCCGCTGCCGCTACTGCGAGTCAGGGCGGCCGAACTTGTGCGCGACAGCCGCTCCGGCGCTGCTGGCGGGAACGCTGGTCAGCGGCGACCGGCGGCTGTCGCTGGACGGCGAGCCGCTTTACCACTACTCGTTCCTGTCCACCTTCGCCGAGTCGGTCGTTGTCGACGAGGCGAGCTGCGTTCCCGTCAGGCGCGACGTGCCGCCGCAGGTGGCCGCGCTGGTCGGCTGCGCGGTCACGACCGGTTACTGCGCGGTGACCAACCGGGCACGGGTCGCGCCGGGATCGACCGTGCTGATCTTCGGTGCCGGCGGGGTAGGCCTCAGCGCGATCATGGCCGCGAGGCTGAGCGGCGCCCTGCAGATCATCGCGGTCGACCCCATCGCCAGCAAGCGCGACCTGGCCCGCATGCTCGGCGCCACGCACGCGCTCGATCCGGTCGGCGCTGACGTCCTCGCCGAAGTAAGGTCGCTAACCGGCGGCCAGGGCGCCGATTTCGCCATCGAGGCGGCGGGAAGGACCGAGCTTGTCGCGCTGGCGTTCGCGGCGACCGCGCGCGGCGGCACCATCGTGGCGGTCGGCGTTCCTGCCGCGACCGCCACCGTAGCGCTGCCCGGCCCGGACCTAGTCAGGCACGAGAAGATCGTGACCGGCAGCCTATACGGCTCGTGCCGGCCGCGGCAGGACATGCCCGCGATACTCGACCGCTACGCCGCCGGCGACCTGCCGCTCGACCTGCTCGTCAGCAGGACATACCGGCTGGACGACATCAACGAGGCGTTCCGTGACATGCTCGCGGGCGAACTGGCGCGCGGCGTGATCGACCTGTCAGGTCCGCCCGACTGACAGTCGGTGTGCGCTGCGAGTCCACGACAGAACACCCCAGGGAGAGGCGGTACAGTCCATGACCACGTTCGGCATCCGGATCGGCGAGGCATACGCCGGAGACGGCGCGGAGGCGGCGCACGTCAACGTCGTTATCGGCGATGTGTCCGTGCTCGGGCCATCCTTCGCCCAGGCGATTGCCAACCAGGGACCCGGCCATGCGCCATTCGTCACAGTGCTCCGGCCGAGCCTACCGGTCCGGCCGCTGACCCTGTTCGTCAACAAGGCGACGATCGCGGACGAGCGGCATGGCAACCTGACCTGGGGAGCTGCGCAGGCGGGAGTCGCCGTCGGCATGACGGACGCCGTCGCGATCGGCAGCATCGCCGCCGACATGGCCGACGACCTGGTCGCGATCGCCGCGGTCTGGGTGAACCCGGAGGCCGAGGACGCCGAGAAGGTCTTCAGGAACAACGTTGTCTCGACCCGGCGGGCGGTCGCCGCAGCCGTAAACAACAAGCCGCTAGTCGGCGACGTACTCCAGGCCCGCCCCGACTGCCACAACCCCTTCTTCGACGCCCGCTCGTTCCTAGCGGCCGACCCCATGACCCCCTAACCCGTAGACACGCCGCGACAACGTTGTCCCTAGGGAGCGGGAGCGGGAGCGGGAGCGGGAGCGGGAGCGGGAGCGGGAGCGGCAGCGGAACCGGGAACGGGGGCGCGGCCCGCGGCCGCCACCGGGATCAGGTGGCCAGGCCGAGGACCGGCGGGTCGCCCGAGGACCAGCGCCTGACCCTGACCGCCTTGCCGACTTCGGTGCGCGGGACGGCGCCTGGCGGCACGATCGCGACCCGCACGCGCAGGCCGAGAGCCTCGCGGAGACTGCGTTCCAGCGCCGCGCGGAGTTCGTCCTCGCGTCCGGCCTCTCCCCCGGTCCCGGAGCCTTGACCGGCTCCGGACTCGGCCGGCCCCACGGAGGGCGAGCCGGCCGTGGGCCCGGTTATGCGCTCACAGCACGCGATCAGGTCCGGGCCGCCTTTCCTCTCGTCGATCACCAGCACGTAGTCAGGCCCGACCGCGGGCTCGCTCAGCAGGACCCGCTCGATCTCGCTGGGATAGACATTCACTCCCCTGATCACGAGCATGTCGTCCGCGCGGCCGGTGACCTTCGACATCTTCACCAGGGTTCGCCCGCACGAGCAGCTGCCGGGGCGCAACGCCGCGATGTCACCGGTGCGGTAACGCAGCAGCGGCAGCGCCTCCTTGGTCAGTGTCGTGAATGTCAGCTCGCCCGCCGTCCCGTCGGGTATCGACTCGCCGGTTGCCGGATCGAGCACCTCGACCAGGAAGTGGTCCTCGTTGACGTGCAGGCCGTCAGCGGCGACGACGCACTCCGACGCCACGCCGGGCCCGATCACCTCCGACAGCCCGTAGATGTCGAGCGCTCGGAGCCCAAGCAGCGCCTCGATCCTGAGCCGCATCTCCTGCGTCCACGGCTCGGCACCGAAAACGCCGGCCCGAAGCGACAGGCCGCTCTCCGGGGTCAGCCCGGCGTCGGCCAGGGCCTCGCCAAGCCGAATCGCGTACGACGGCGTGCACGTCAGGATCTCTGGCCGCAAGTCAGCGATCAGCCTCACTTGTCTGGCCGTCATCCCGCCGGAGGCCGGCACCACTGTGGCGCCGAGCTCGATCGCGCCCTGGTGAATCCCGAGCCCACCGGTGAACAGCCCATAACCATACGCGTTGTGCACGATCGTGCCCGGCCTGGCGCCGGCTGCCGCGAGCGCCCGCGCGCACAGCCGGGACCAGAGCGCGAGGTCGCCCTTGGTGTAGGAAACCAGCGTGGGCCGCCCGCCCGTGCCGCTCGACCCGTGCACGGCCACCACCTGTTCGCGCGGGACGGCGAGCAGCCCGAACGGGTAGTTATCCCACAAATCGCGCTTGTCCGTGGTTGGCACTCCCGCCAAGTCATCCAGGCTCACCTCGGCCCCGGCGGTCACGCCGGCGTCCGCCAGCCTGCCCGCCTGAACGCCGTCAGCGGCCAGCAGCCGGTCGATCAGCACGCGCAGCCGCTGGGTCTGCAGCGCCAGCAGCTGCTCGGCCGCCATCGCCTCGGCCTCGGGCTCGAACATCGCCGGAAGCGAATCATTATCAAATCGCATTGCCCGCATTGCTGTCGGCCTTCCCTCTGACGCATAGCATGACGGCATGAACACTGTGCCCGATCGCTCCCGCGTTCGTCTGCCCGACATCAGCTCCCGCGCTTACGAGCACCCGGCCGACCGCTCGGCGCTCGTTGCGCTGCGCAAATTGACCGGCTTCGACGTCATCCTGCGCAATCTCGCCGGGCTGTTCAGTGACCGGAGCCTGCGGCTGATGTTCCTGGCCAGTTCGGTTCGCGCCTCTGAACAGCAGTTTCCGCACCTGTACCAGACGATGCTCGACGGAGCGTACGTGCTCGACCTGCCGCGCGTCCCGGAGCTGTTCATCAGCCAGGACCCGCAGGTCAACGCGATGGCGCTGGGCACGGACAAGCCGTTCATCGTGATCACGACAGGCATGGTTGACCTGATGGACGCGGAGGAGATCCGGTTCATCATCGGTCACGAGCTCGGGCAT
>Ga0207646_10004516_pt1 | contig 15070 bp, 14 predicted proteins | sample KBSK5502metaG_FD_184343 | JGI IMG/M metagenome (GOLD analysis project Ga0207646, IMG submission 184343) | Corn, switchgrass and miscanthus rhizosphere microbial communities from Kellogg Biological Station, Michigan, USA - KBS K5-50-2 metaG... | ecosystem: Host-associated > Plants > Roots >... | reverse complement strand
GGCGGCAACACGCAGATTGCGTCGGTAGCCGTCCTCGATGGCGCGGTGCGTCCAGAGACGGCGGGAGATCACGAATTGATCGGATGCTCGCTGGACCGCAGCGCCCGGCGGGTAGCCTGTGTGGAAAGCGATCCGCTGACCCCAGGGGAGCTCGCCGTCCACGAGCTGGGGGCGGGCGCGGGCCCGCTTCGGCGGATCTCGGACTGGAACGGCCCATTGCTCGGGACGTTGGCCCTCGCGGTGCCGGAACGGTTTCAATTTTCCAGCGTGGATGGGTGGAAGGTCGAGGGCTGGGCGTTGCGGCCACGTGGCGCGCCGCCCGGGGAGCGGATCCCGACGGTGCTCGAGATCCACGGCGGGCCCCACGGCGCGTACGGGAATGCGTTCTTCCACGAGTTTCAAGTGCTCGCCGCGTCGGGGTACGGCGTGATCTACATGAACCCACGCGGGAGTCAGGGGTACGGGCAGACGTTCACCGCGGCCACCCGCCACGATTGGGGTGGGAAGGACTACGCCGACCTCATGCGCGGAATGGATCACGCGCTTGCCAGCTACGATTGGATCGATCCCGACCGACTCGGCGTCGCGGGGGGCAGCTACGGTGGGTTCATGACCAACTGGGTGGTGGGGCACACCCAGCGCTTCGCGGCCGGGGTAACCATGCGGAGCATCAGTAACGCGTACAGCCAGTGGGGGACCTCGGACCTCGCGTATCAGAAGGGCTTCTGGGAGTTTCCCGGCGATCCGTGGGAATCGCCGGGGTTCTATCTCGAGCGGTCGCCGATCACCTACGTGCGTCATATGCGGACCCCGCTCCTGATCCTCCACAGCGAGAACGACTTGCGCTGCCCGATCGAGCAGGGCGAGCAGCTGTTCGTGGCGCTCAAGAAGCAGGTCGTCCCGACGCTGTTCGTTCGGTTCCCAGGGGAGAGCCACGACCTCTCCCGGAACGGTCAGCCCAAGCATCGCATCGAACGGCTGAAGCACATCCTGGCCTGGTTCCGCACCTACCTAATGCCCGGTCGGGGTGAGCGTAGCGTCGCGGCCCCCGCACCGCGCAGAGAGGGCGTGGCCGCGGACGAGTGAGCGCGCCGTGACGCGGATCTACACGAGAACCGGGGACGGCGGCGAGACGAGCCTCTTCGGCGGCGGCCGGGTCTCGAAGGACGACCTCCGGGTCTCGGCCTACGGCAGCGTCGATGAGCTGAACGCGGTACTCGGCCTGGCCCGCGCCACCGGGATGCCCCAGGAGATCGACGGCGTCCTCGAGCGCCTGCAGCACCAGTTGTTCGATCTGGGGGCCGAGCTCGCGACGCCCGACGCGGCCTCCCGGGCGGCCGGGCACGTCATGCCCACGCCCGCGGAGCGGGTGGCGGCGCTCGAGGGGGAGATCGATCGCTTCGAGGCCTTGCTGCCGCCCCTACGCGAATTCGTGCTCCCCGGCGGCACGCCCGCAGCCGCCGCGCTTCATCACGCGCGTACGGTCGCCCGCCGGGCGGAGCGGGAGATCGTGCGGCTCGCCGGGCGAGAGCCGGTCAACCCCGAGCTTCTGAAGTATGTCAACCGGCTTTCCGACCTCCTCTTCGTGCTGGCGCGCGCCGCCAACCGCGCGTCGGGACGACCCGACGTGACCTGGATCGCCTCGCGCTGACCCGCCGGAAAGTCCCTCCTGCCGGTCCTACCGGTGCTCGCGGTCGCGGGGGACGGGAGTGGCCGGCGCCCGGTAGGGAAGGGGCACGTACTCCACCGAGGGCCGGCGGCGCCCCGATTGCGGGTAGAGCTGCATCATGTCGTAAATGGCTCTCGGCATCTCCGTGGTGATCGCAAATCCGAGTTCTCGCGCCTCCGTCACCGTGATCGGATAGTCGTGGGTCCAGCCGCCGCCGGTCAGGCGCGCGGCCATCGCCTCCGCGCGATCGGTCGGAAGCCGCCGCGACGCCAGCTCGACAACGACCGCCCGGACCTGCTGCACCGCTTTTTGCGACATGTCCGCGAGGATCAAGGTCTCATCGTCGACGCGCTCCACCGGCTTGCGATTCACCGCGGCGATGATCGAGACGGCGGGATGGTTGCCGAGCTGCGGGTCGACCGGGCCCAGCACCGCGTGCGGGTCCATGACGATCTCATCGGCGGCGAGGGCCACGAGGGTGCCGCCTGACATCGCGTAGTGCGGGACGAACATCGTGACCCGTCCCGGATGATCGCGCAGCGCCCGTGCGATCTGTTCCGCCGCGAGCACCAGCCCACCGGGCGTATGGAGGATGACATCGATCGGCATCTCGGGCGGCGTCAGCCGGATCGCCCGCAGCACCTCTTCCGAGTCCTGGATGTCGATGTACCGGACGATCGGAAACCCGAGGAGGCTCATCGTCTCCTCGCGGTGGATCAGGGCGATGACCCGGCTGCCCCGGCTTCGCTCCAGCTGCTGGAACAGCCGCAGGCGGCTCACCTGCTGCCACTGCCGGGAGAGCAACGGTTGGAGGAAGGAAATGATGAAAAACACCCACAGCAGGTCAGACAATGAGATGTGCATCGGCCACCCCCCTCGGTCGTCCGGCGCGGGGCCTCACAGCGCTCGCGACTTTCCCGGAATCCCTGGCTCGGTCATCGCGCGGACCGACAAGATCTCGTTGAGTTGCGCCTCGGAGAGGAGGCCCCGCTCCAAGACGATCTGCCGGATCGGGCGGCCGGTGCGGACGAACTCCTTCACGACCTCGGCCACGACGGTGTACCCAAGGTAGGGATTGAGGGCGGTCGCCAGCGCCGCGCTGTGCTCGACCCAGTGACGGCACCGCTCCTCGTTGGCCACGATGCCCCGTACGCAGCGCTCGGTAAACGCCCCGACGCCGTTGGTCAAAATCTGGATCGACTGAAGGAGGTTGAGCGCGATGACCGGCAGCATGACGTTGAGCTCGAGCTGCCCCGCCTGGACGGCGGCCAACACGGTCAGGTCATTGCCCATCACATGGAAGCAGACCATGTTCAACATCTCGGCCATCGATGGGTTGACCTTCCCGGGCATGATCGAGGATCCGGGCTGCACCGCCGGGAGGCGGATCTCGTCGAGGCCCGTGTTCGGCCCAGAAGCCATCAGGCGCAGATCGTTGGCGATGCGTGTGAGGGTGGCGGCGAGGGTCCGGAGCGCGGCCGAGCACTCAAGCGCGTCCGCCATGTTCTGCATCGATTCGAACAGGTTCCCCGAACTGCGAAGCGGCAGCCCGGTCAGCTCGGAGAGCCGGCGCACCATCCGGACGTGATACTGCGGGTCGGCGTTGAGCCCGGTTCCCGTCGCCGTCCCGCCGATGCCGATGTAGAGCAGGCGTTCACGCGCGTTCTTGATGCGCTCGATGTCGATGGCGACCGCCTGTGCGTACGCGCCGAACTCCTGGCCCAGCCGAACCGGGACCGCGTCCTGGAGGTGGGTGCGGCCGGCCTTCACGATGCTGTCGAACTCGTGGGCCTTCTGCCCCAGCGCTTCCACAAGGCCCTCGAGGGCCGAGAGCAGGTCGCCGAGGGTCATGAGCGCGGCAAGGCGGATCGCGGTCGGCGTGACATCGTTGGTGGACTGGGCCATGTTGACATGGTCGTTAGGGTGGACAAGGGTGTACTCGCCCCGCTTGCCGCCGAGCAGCTCGATCGCGCGATTGGCGATCACCTCGTTCGTATTCATGTTCTGAGAGGTGCCGGCCCCCATCTGAAAGGCATCGATCGGGAACTGGGCATCCCACTTCCCCTCGACAACCTCTTGGGCCGCCTGGGCGATGACGCCCGCGATCTTGGGATCGAGCTGACCTAGGGCGGCGTTGACGTCCGCGGCCGCCTGTTTGATCGTCGCGGTGGCTGCGATGAACGCCCGGGGGAGGCGCAGACCGCTGATGGGAAAGTTCTCGATGGCGCGGGCGGTCTGCGCGCCGTAGTACGCGTCGGCTGGCACTCGTACCTCCCCAAGGGCGTCCTGTTCTATCCGGTATTGTCCGTCGGTGCTCATCGAACTCCTCCGCGCCGGTGTCTCGCCGGACGTCTATCAGTATACTGCGCAGCATCGCGCACGGCGCATGGTACCAAGGGCAGGAAACCGCTTGCATGTGCGGGAATACGCTCAGCAGGAGTCGCATGGCCGATCAGACGGCAACGCATTCGTATGCCCCGAGCGTCCCCTGGTGGCTGCAGCCGGCCGCCACCGTGACGATCCTCTCAGGATTTGTGGTGTACGCGACGTGGGTGGCGTTTCAGGGGCATGGATCCATTGGGTCGTATCTCTCCCCGTTTTACTCGCCCCCGGTGACGATCGCCTCGATCCCCATCTCGCCAGCGTTCTGGGTCCTGTGGGCCCCGGCGGGATTCCGAGCGACCTGTTACTACTACCGCAAGGCCTACTACCGCTCCTACTTCGCTGATCCGATTTCGTGCATGGTGCCCGAGTCCCGGCGCCGATACGCCGGAGAAACGGCGTTCCCGTTCATTCTCAATAACCTCCACCGGTACCTGCTCTACGCAGCGCTCGTGGTGCTCGTCTTTCTCTGGATCGATTCAATCAAGGCGTGCGTGTTCAACGGGCGATTTGGGATCCACCTGGGTTCGGTGCTGTTCCTCGCCAACGTCGTCCTGCTCTCCGGATACACGCTCGGCTGCCACGCGTTTCGCCACATGGTGGGCGGCAACCTCGACTGCTACTCCTGTGCCGCGGGCGGTCGTGCGCGTTTTCGCCTGTGGCAGTGGGTCACCCCGCTGAACCACCTGCACGCCGTGTGGGCGTGGGCCAGCCTCTTCTCCGTCGTCGCTGTCGATGTGTACCTTCGGCTGCTGATGGCGAACGCGATCGTCGACCCGGCCTTGTTTTAGCCGGGACCGTGCGGAGGGGCGGGTGTGGCTGACTGGTACGATACGGTTGAGCACGATGTCCTCGTGATCGGCGCCGGCGGGGCTGGTCTGCGCGCGGCGATCGCCGCTGCCGAATCCGGGTGCTCGGTGAGCTTGGTGTGCAAATCGCTCCTCGGCAAGGCCCACACCGTGATGGCCGAGGGAGGGATCGCCGCCGCTCTTGGCAACGTCGATCCCAAGGACGACTGGCGGGTGCACTTCGCCGACACCATGCGCGGCGGCCAAATGATCAACGATTACCGGATGGTGGAATTCTTCGCGAAGGAAGCTCCTGAGCGCGTGTACGAGCTCGAACGGTGGGGCGGGCTCTTCGACCGCACGCCGGATGGGAAGATCTTGCAGCGGCCGTTCGGCGCCCACACCTACCGCCGGCTCTGCCACGTCGGCGATCGCACCGGATTGGAGATGATCCGGACCCTCCAGGACAAAGCGGTCCAGAGCGCGATCCAGGTCCACATGGAGATCACCCTGACGCGGTTGCTGAAAGACGCGGAGCGGATCGCCGGGGCCTTCGGTTACCGAAGGGAGGACGGGCGGTACGTGCTCTTTCGGGCGAAGGCGGTGATCCTGGCCACCGGCGGGTGGGGCAAGGTCTATAAGGTCACGAGCAACTCGTGGGAGTGCACGGGGGACGGCTGTGCGATGGCCTACGAGGCCGGCGCAGAGTTGATGGATATGGAAATGGTCCAGTTCCATCCCACCGGGATGGTCTGGCCGCCGGGCGTCCGCGGGATCCTGGTCACCGAGGCGGTCCGCGGGGAGGGGGGGATCCTCCGAAACGCCAACGGCGAGCGATTCATGGAGCGCTATGACCCGAAGAAGATGGAGTTGAGCAGCCGGGACGTGGTGGCGCGGTCCATTTATGAGGAAGTCCAGGCCGGGCGGGGGAGCCCGCACGGCGGCGCGTTCCTCGACATCAGCCAGCGTGGCGCTGAGTTCATCAAAAAGAAGCTGCCCAGCATGTACGAGCAGTTCCTCAAGCTCGCCGATATCGACATCACCAAGTCCCCGATGGAGGTCGCGCCGACGATCCACTACGTGATGGGGGGCGTCCGCGTGGAAGCCGGGGCCGGGGCTTCCACCGTCCCCGGGTTGTACGCGGCCGGCGAGGTGGCCGCGGGCCTCCATGGGGCGAACCGACTTGGCGGCAACTCGCTTTCGGACCTCCTGGTGTTTGGCAAGCGGGCGGGCGAGCATGCGGCCGCGTACGTTAAGGGTCTCAACGCCACACCACGGGTGGACGACCGCCAGGCCGGCGAGGAGCGGGCGCTGCTCCAGCGTCCGTTCGAGGGGGGCGGGAAGGAGAATCCTTTCGCGCTCCACGAGGAGCTGCAGGAGGTCATGGGGACCTACGCCGGGATCGCGCGGACCGGCGAACAGCTCGCCGGGGGTCTCGAGAAGATTCTGGAGTTGCAGAGGCGGGCTGAGCACCTGCACGCGCCCGGTTCGATGCTCTTCAATCCGGGATGGCATGCGTGTCGCGACGTCCGGTTCATGCTGATCCTGTGCGAGGCGATCTTCCGCTCGGCGTTCGAGCGAAAAGAGAGCCGCGGGGCCCACTGGCGGCTGGACTTTCCCGATCAAGACTCCGCGTGGGGCGCTCGGAACCTCATCGTCAGTCGAGCCGACGGCGGGATGCAGGTGAGCGTACGGCCGGTACCGCAAATGCCCGTGGAGCTTGCCCAGCTGGTCCAACCGAGCGCCTGACGGACCGGCGGTACCGCCGCCTTGTGGCGGCGATTGGAGGATGGGATGGCGGACGCGACGTTTCAGGTGTTCCGCGGCGACGCCAAGGGCGGTGACCTAGTCACCTATAAGGTCCCGATCACCGAAGGGATGGTCGTCCTCGACGGGATTCACTACATCCAAGGACACCTGGACAGCACCCTGGCGTGCCGGTGGAACTGCAAGGCAGCCAAGTGCGGATCCTGCAGCGCGGAGGTGAACGGGCGGCCGCGCCTGATGTGCAAGACCCGGGTCGATGAGTTCGGAGATCACCCGATCACGGTTCGGCCGATCAAGGTGTTTCCGGTGATCAAGGATCTCGTCACGGATGTCTCGTGGAACTACAAAGTGAACCGGCAGATCCCGCCGTTCACCCCGAGCCCGGACGATCCCGGTCCCTGGAAGATGTACCCCGAGGATGTGGAGCGGTTGTTCGAGTTCCGGAAGTGCATCGAGTGCTTCCTGTGCCAGGATGTCTGCCACGTGCTCCGCGAGCACGAGGGGCAGGACCGGTACATGGGTCCGCGGTTCATGGTCCGGATCGCGGCGCTCGAGATGCACCCCAAGGACACCCGCTCGCGAACGGATCTCCTCAAGGGGGCGGGCGGCATCGGATTCTGCAACATCACCAAGTGCTGCGAAGAGGTGTGCCCGGAGCACATCCACATCACCGACAACGCCATCATCCCCCTCAAGGAACGAATGGCGGACGACTACTTCGATCCCTGGAGAGCGCTCCTCAGGCTCTTCGGGAGCACGAAAGAGCCCCGGGGGACCTGACGCATGTTGACGCTGGAGAAGCTCACCCCGCCCCGCGAGGGGCAGCGGATCGAAGTCCGGGACGGCAAGCTCCACGTGCCCGACACCCCTATCCTGCCCTTTATCGAAGGGGACGGGACCGGCCCGGACATCTGGCGCGCCACGGTGCGCGTGCTCGAAGCGGCGGTCCGGAAGGCCTACGGCGGGCGGAAGCAGATCGTGTGGTTCGAGGTCTTCGCGGGGGAAAAAGCCCACACCCAGTTCGGGACCTGGCTCCTGGACGATACCCTGCGCGCGTTCGAGTATTACACCGTTGGGATCAAGGGCCCGCTCACGACCCCGATCGGGGGGGGGTTTAGAAGCCTCAACGTCTCGCTCCGTCAGCAGCTCGACCTGTACGCGTGCATCCGCCCCGTGCGGTACTTCGAGGGGGTGCCGAGCCCGGTGCGTCACCCGGAGCGGGTGGACGTGGTCGTGTTCCGGGAGAACACCGAGGATATCTACGTCGGGTATGAGTTTCCCGGGGGGAGCCCCGAGGCCAAGAAGCTGATCGACTTCGTGGAGCGCGAGTTCAAATGGAAGATCCGCGAGGGCGCGGGCGTCGGGCTCAAACCGATGAGCCCGTTTGGCACCAAGCGGTTGGTGCGCAAGGCCATCCAGTACGCGATCGACCACGGCCGCGCGAGCGTCACGCTCGTCCACAAGGGCAACATCATGAAGTACACCGAGGGGGCGTTCGCGCAGTGGGGGTACGAGCTGGCGCGTGAGGAGTTCGGAAACCGGACGATCCCTTGGAGCGAGGTCCAGAAGCTCGGCGGGAAGGTCCCGGCCGGCAAGATTCTGATCCAGGATTACATCGCCGACGTCACGTTCCAACACCTGTTGACCCGACCCAGATCGTTTGACGTGATCGCCACCGGCAACCTCAACGGCGATTACATCTCGGATGCGGTCGCCGCACAAGTCGGCGGCATCGGGATGGCGCCGGGCGGCAACGTCAGTGATTTTCACGCGGTGTTTGAAGCCACCCACGGCACCGCCCCCAAATACGCGAACCAGGACAAGGTGAACCCCGGGTCGCTCATCCTCTCCGGAGTGATGATGCTGGAACACCTGGGGTGGAAGGAGGCGGCCCGCCTCATCGTCCAAGGGATGGAGGCGGCCTTCCGCCGCAAGATCATGACCTATGATTTGGCGCGGCTGACCGAGGGCGCCCGTGAGGTGCGCACGAGCGAGTTCGCCACCGCCGTGATCGACAGCATGTGACGGAGGGATCCCGGGTGGGCAGAACGCGCGCCAAGGTGACCATCGTGGGGGCCGGCAACGTCGGGCATTCGGCCGCGCAGTGGATGCTTTCGCACCGGCTCGCCGACGTGGTGCTCGTGGACGTCATCGAGGGGATGCCCCAGGGGAAGGCGCTGGACCTCATGGAAGCGGAGCCGATCGAAGGCGTCGACTTCCGCATTACCGGCGCAAACGGATACGACGAGACCGCGCATTCGGATATCGTCGTGATCGTGGCCGGGATCGCCCGCAAGCCCGGGATGAGCCGGGAGGACCTCCTCGCCACGAACGCCGGGATCGTCCGCGGCGTGACCGAGCAGGTGACCAAGCGCTCGCCGGACGCCCACCTGATCGTCGTGACCAATCCGCTCGACGTGATGGTGTACCTGGCGTTCAAGGTGAGCGGGTTCCCGCCGGAACGGGTGATGGGGCAGAGCGGCGCGCTCGACAGCACCCGGTTTCGGACGTTCATCGCGCAGGCCCTCGGCGTCTCGGTGCAGGATGTCGCCGCGATGGTGATCGGTGCCCACAGCGATACGCACATGGTCCCGCTGAGCAGCCTCGCGACGGTCGGGGGCATCCCGCTCGCCACATTGCTGCCTGCGGAACGCATCGCGGCGCTCGTCGAACGCACTCGGAAGGGCGGCGCGGAGATCGTGAGCCTGCTCAAGACCGGGAGCGCGTTCTTCGCCCCCGGGGCGGCGATCACGCAGATGGTCGAGGCGATCCTCCTCGACCGCAAGCGCGTGCTGCCGCTCTCCGCGTATCTCACCGGGCAGTACGGCGTGCGCGACCTCTACGTCGGGGTCCCGGCGGTGCTGGGCGCCGGCGGGGTCGAACGGATCCTGGACGCCCCCCTGAGTGCCGGCGAACGCACGGCGTTCGACGCCGCGGTAGCGAGCATTCGGGAGAACGTCGCGCTCCTGAAACTCTAGCCCACGTCGATGAAGCTTCATGAGTATCAGGCCAAGGAGGTCTTCGCCCGGTACGGGCTCCCCGTGCAGGTGGGCGTCGTCATCGAACGGCCCGAGCAGGTCGCCCGTCTCGACCTGCGGTACCCGGTCGTCGTGAAGGCCCAGGTGCTCGTGGGCGGTCGGGGAAAAGCCGGCGGGGTGAAACTGGCCAAGACGCCCGCCGAGGCGGAGGCGCATAGCCGCGCGATCCTGGGAATGGAGATCAAGGGCGAGCGCGTCGCACGCCTATTGATCGCGCCGGCCGCGGAGATCCTCGCCGAGTACTATCTGGCGTTCGTGACGGACCGCGCGACGCGATCTGCGGTCGCGGTCGCGTCGGCGGCGGGCGGGGTGGATATTGAAACGGTCGCCCAGACGACGCCCGAGAAGATCGCCACCCTCAAGATCGATCCGTTCCTCGGATGTCCGCCGTTTCAGGCCCGCGCGCTCGGGCGACGCCTGGGATTTACCGCCCCCTTGCTCGATGAGTTTGCCGGAATCGCTGGGAACCTCTACCGGCTGTATTGGAGCGAGGACGCCGAACTGGCCGAGATCAACCCGCTCGCGGTGGTCGGGGCCGGTCTCCTGTGTGTCGATGCCAAGCTCGTCCTCGACGACAACGCGGCGTATCGCCACCCAGACCGTCCCGCGTCGGAGGAGCTGACCCCGCTCGAGCAAGAGGCCCGGTCCCATGGTCTGGCCTACGTCGAGCTCGACGGGGATATCGCGGTGATCGGCAACGGCGCGGGCCTCGTGATGAGCACGTTGGATCTCCTCGCCCACTTCGGCGGCCGGGCCGCCAACTTCCTCGATATCGGCGGCGGAGCGACCACCGAGGGGATGCGCAAAGCGCTGGACATCGTGCAGCGGAAGCCCGGGATCAGGGCGATCTTCATCAATATCTTCGGCGGCATCACCCGGTGCGACGACGTCGCCCGAGGGATCGTCCAGGAGCCGCCTCGGGTTCCGGCCAGCATCCGGCTGACGGGAACCAACGAGGAAGAGGGCCAGCGGATTCTCCGCGCGGCCGGGTTCACGGCGGGCCTCGACGCCGACGAAACGGCCAAGGCGGCGGTGGCCCTGGCTCGCGGGGGGCGATAACATGGCGATCCTCGTCGACCGCGACACCCGCCTCCTGGTGCAGGGGATCACCGGCTATCAAGGCGCGTTCCACGCCGGGCTGATGCTCGAGGCCGGAACACAGGTGGTAGCCGGAGTGACTCCAGGGAAGGGAGGGACGAAGATCCACGGCGTGCCGGTGTTCGAGACCGTCGACGAGGCGGTCCGTGAAACCGGCGCAAACGCCAGCGTGATCTTCGTCCCGGCGCGGTTCGCACGGGACGCCGCGTTGGAGTCGATCGCCAACTTGCTCAACCCCGTGGTCATCATCACCGAGGGCATGCCGGTCCACGACGCCATCGAGGTCGTGGCCTACGCCGCCCGGCTGGGGGTGCGCGTGCTCGGTCCCAACGGCCCCGGAGTCACGACTCCGGGCAAATCTCGGGTCGGGATCATGCCCACCCACCTCTTTACTCCGGGCCATGTCGGTGTGGTCTCCCGCAGCGGGACGCTCACGTACGAGATCGTGGCCGGGCTAACCGGCGCGGGCCTCGGCCAGTCGACCGCCGTGGGGCTGGGCGGGGATCCCGTGGTGGGGATGAGCTTCGTCGACGTCCTGAAGCTGTTCAACGCCGATCCGGAGACCCGCGCCATGGTCCTGATCGGCGAGATCGGCGGGCGGGCCGAGGAGGATGCCGCGGCGTACATCGCCGCCCACGTCACGAAGCCGGTCGCCGCCTACATCGCCGGCCGCACCGCTCCGGAGGGCAAGCGGATGGGTCACGCCGGCGCCGTGATCTCCGGGACCGAAGGGACCGCCGCGCACAAGATCCGAGCCCTCGAAAGTGCCGGGGTCGTGGTTGCAGAGCTGGCGAGCGGCGTCCCGGCACTCCTGCGGGAGCGGCTGGGCGCCGGCCGGGCCCCGAGGCCCACATCGGGGTAGCGCCATGAATGGGTGTATAATCAGAGGTTAAAGATGGGTTTCATCGTCCGATGGCTGATTAACTCGGTCGCGCTCTATCTGACGACGCTGGTGGTCAAGGGCGTCAAGGTCCCGGATTTTGGCGCGGCCGTGGTGGCGGCGCTCGTGCTGGGGATCGTCAACGCCGTCATCCGGCCGGTGGCGCTGATTTTGACGCTTCCATTAAATATCCTCACGCTGGGGCTCTTCACATTTGTCGTGAACGCCGGCATGCTCTACCTCGTCTCCAAGGTCACCGCTTTGCGGCTGGATGGGTTCTGGTCCGCGTTCCTCGGCGCGATCGTGCTCAGCATCGTGAGCGCTGTGCTGACCCGGCTGGTGGCAGACTGATGGCGCGCCGGCAGCCCATCGTCGGCGCGTCTCCTCACGCCGTCCCCGGGGAAATGGAGTTCCTCATCATCACCGGCCTGAGCGGCGCCGGCAAGACGCTCGCGACCCACACCCTAGAGGACTTGGGGTTCTTCTGCGTCGATAATTTACCCCCGGCGCTGATCCCGAAGTTCGCCGAGATCATCAAGGAATCCGAAGGGCGCATCCGCCGGGTCGCGCTGGTGATCGACATCCGGGGCGGGGAATTCTTCGACGCCTTGGGCACCGCGCTGACGAACCTGTCCGCGTCCGGGATTCGATCGCAAATCGTGTTTCTGGACGCGTCCGACGAGATCTTGGTTCGGCGCTTCGAGGAGACGAGGCGCAAGCATCCGTTGGGGACCAGCATCCTCGACGGTATCCGCGCGGAGCGCCGCCGTCTCGAGCCGCTCAAGGAGCGGGCGCACAAGATCATCGACACCAGCAGGTTGACGGCCACGGAGCTCAAACAGGAACTCGCCGACACGTTTCTGCGGGCCGACGGTCGGCGGACGCTCACGGTCACCGTCACCACGTTTGGCTACAAGCACGGCATCCCGCTCGACGCCGATCTCGTGTTCGACGTGCGGTTCTTGCCGAACCCGTACTATGTCGAGACCCTGCGGGCCCTCCCGGGCAGCAGCCCCGAGGTGCGCGAGTTTGTGCTCGGGTCCGAGCAGACCGCAGAGTTCCAGCGGAGACTGCACGAGATGCTGGGCTACCTCCTTCCTCAATTCACCGCGGAGGGGAAAAGCCACCTGACGGTCGCGATCGGGTGCACGGGGGGGAAGCATCGATCGGTGGTCATCGGTGAGGACCTCGCCCGATTTCTCGGCCAGGCAGGCTACACGGTACGGGTCAAACACCGGGACGTGAGGAAAGAATGAGCCTCAACGGGCACCGGAACGAGCGCCTGCTCGATCGCGTTCGACTGTGGCTGCGCTGGCTGGAGCCGGGCCTTGGCGTGAAGCGGTGGATCGCGTTGATGGCGCTCGGGATTTTCCTGCTGAGCATCGGCGTCGTCTTCATCGTCAACTTCAAGCTTCCTGAAGTGCTCGCGAGCGGGGTCGTGGGCGCGATCGAGATGGTGTCGAGTGCGACCGGCCACGCGATCGCCCCGATCGCGATCGGGGTGACGCTCCTCCTCATCGGGATCGTGATCATCGTGTACGGGATGCGCGAGACGGTGGGGGCGATCGTGGGGGTGTTCCTTCCCCGCGGCGACCCCCGCCTTGTCGGGATGATCCTCCAGCAACGGCAGCTCCAGCGGGGGCCGAAGATCGTCGTGCTGGGCGGCGGCACCGGTCTCAGCACCCTGCTGCGCGGGCTGAAGAAGATCTCGACGAACCTCACGGCCGTCGTGACCGTGTTCGATGACGGAGGGTCGTCGGGGCGGCTCCGCCGGGAACAGGGGATCCTTCCCCCCGGCGACATTCGCAACTGCCTGGTGGCCCTGGCCGAGGCCGAACCCCTGCTGACCAAACTGTTCACCCACCGGTTCAAAGGCGGTGACCTGGACGGCCATTCGTTCGGAAACCTATTCATCACCAGCATGTCCCAGGTGACCGGTGATCTCGAGACCGCCCTCAAGGAATGCAGCAAGGTGCTCGCGATTCGCGGCCGCGTCCTTCCGACGACGCTCCGGGATGTCATCCTGTGCGCGGAGATGAGCGACGGGACCGTGGTGGAGGGAGAGTCGGCGATCACGCGGGCCGGCGGGACGATTCGCCGCGTCTTCCTGAAGCCGGGTCGCGTCCCCCCGATGCGAGACGCGCTCGACGCGATCGCGGATGCGGACCTGATCGTCCTCGGCCCGGGGAGCCTGTACACCAGCGTGCTCCCCAACCTGCTCGTCGACGGGGTGGTGGCGGCGCTGCGGCGGTCGCGGGCGCTCAAGGTCTACGTCTGCAACGTCATGACCCAGCAAGGGGAGACCCGGGGTTTCCTGGCCTCGGACCACGTGCGCGTGCTGCTGGAGCAGGGGGGACGAGGGTTGTTCGATTATGTGCTGGTGAACACGCGCCGGCCTCGCAATCAGGAGCTCCTTGCCCGATACAGCCAGCAGGGTGCCGAGCCGGTCGACCCTGACGTTGATGCCATTCGTGCGCTCGGGCTGCACCCCGTCTCGGAGGATCTGATCAGCGAGGAGGAACTGGTCCGCCACGACCCGCGCAAGATCACCACGGTCCTGATGCAACTTCTGGCCGCCGTGTCTCCGGAGATCCACCGCATCCCGGCGCCGCTGTAGGAAACTTGACACTCCTCGGCTAACAATATTACGATGGGAACCGCGTTTTTCCCCACCGGTCCCTGCGCTCCCACACCAGCGACCGAATGCGCCTGACGCCCACGGGCGTCCAACGTGCCCCTTGGTGGGGCGGGGAGGGCAGAGCGCGGGCCCGCGGGAGACGGCGCGCATGCGAGGGGGATGCCGATGCTGCTCGACTGGGGCTACGTGGCGGTCTTCGCCATTGTGGGAGCGGGCATGGTGGTGCTGCCGCTGCTGATCATCTGGCTGATCAGCCCCCGCAGCAACTACCCCCAGAAGCTTGAGACCTACGAGTCCGGCGTCCCGACGATCGGCCAGGCGTGGTCCCAGTTCAACGTCCGGTACTACCTGTTCTCGCTCGTGTTCGTCGTCTTCGACGTCGAGATCATCTACCTGTACCCGTGGGCGGTGGTGTACCGGAGCGCGGGGCCGATAGCGTTCTACGACATTCTGATCTTCCTGGTGATCCTTGCGCTAGGGCTGATCTACGCGTGGCGCAAGGGCGCCCTCGAGTGGGTCTAGGAGGCGTCTCTCGTGCCCTGGTACATTGAGTTGGCTCGAGCGATCGTCGGGACCATCGTGATCTTCTCAGGCGTCGCGATCATCGCCGCGATGTTCGGGGTCCTCCTCGAACGGAAGATCAGCGGATGGATCCAGAGCCGGCTCGGCCCCAAGCACGTCGGCCCCCAGGGGTTGCTGCAGACGATTGCGGATACCATCAAACTGCTGCACAAAGAGAATATCGTGCCGCGCAACGCGGACGCGACGATCTTCGCCAGCGCCGTCGTGGTGGTGCCCCTCGCGGCGCTC
>Ga0207646_10004514_pt1 | contig 15080 bp, 8 predicted proteins | sample KBSK5502metaG_FD_184343 | JGI IMG/M metagenome (GOLD analysis project Ga0207646, IMG submission 184343) | Corn, switchgrass and miscanthus rhizosphere microbial communities from Kellogg Biological Station, Michigan, USA - KBS K5-50-2 metaG... | ecosystem: Host-associated > Plants > Roots >... | reverse complement strand
GCAGGTGCAGCGCGGCAAGCGTCGAACCAAGGCCGTCATGCAGATCGCGTCGTAAGCGACGGCGTTCCTCTTCACGCGCGGTGACCAGGCGCTCACGCGAGCGTTGCAGGTCGGCGGTGAGACGCACCGCATGGGCAGCGACACCAGTCTGTCGGGCGATATCTTCGAGTAACCTTCGGTCCGCAGCAGTGAAGGTGTCCCCTGGGGCACGTGGGGCAAGCAGCAACTGACCAATGGTCTCTGCGTGATAGACGAGCGGCAGGATGAATGGCTTGTCCTGGAGAAGACCATATGAGGCAGCGGTAGTGAACTCATCGCCTTGCTTCAAGGCAAGTGCTGCGTAGGGTAACTTGAGCGCTTGAGCCACGGTCTCGACGATCGTAGAAAGCACAGCCTCTGGGGCAAGCGTTGCCTCCAGGCGTTGACCAAGGCGCGAGAGCACTGCATAGGGGTCATCGCGCTCACCATACATCAGGCGATTGATCACCCGCTGGAGACGAGCGCGCAGCGGTTGAAAGAGGACCGCGATGAAGCCCGTAGCAAGCAGTGAGTCGAGGGGACTTCCAGACGTATGCAGCAGCGTGCCCAGGGCGTTTACCACGAGGACATATATGCCGACGACAAGGGCTGTGAGGAGACCATACACCAGCGTGCGATTGATGAGAATATCGATATCGAAGAGGCGGTAGCGCAAGATGGCGATGGGTAATACCAGGGGATAAGGCAAAACCAGGAGCCCGAGTCCGTTCGAACCGAGAAGTGGTTGCCCCAGGATAATGGTAGGGAGATACCAGAGAAAGAAGGTACTTCCCCCGGACACAAGGGCGGCAAAGATGAGCCAGCGGAATTTTTGGCGGTCGGCAGTGGTACGAAGTATTCGGTAACTCCAAATCACGATGACAATGGTCAAGACAAGATAGACGGCGGGAAGTACGCTCTCGACTGAACTCCAGCGGCTAATCCAATCAAGGGTACTTGCAGCCCCCGGCCACACACTTGCAAGATACGCGAAAGAGAGAGCATAGGGCACGATGTAGATGAGAGGGATCGTCCAGGGGCGTTTGGCGACGACCGGGTGCGGTTGGGGAAAGACCAGCGCGAAGTGAAATATCCCGACCCAGAAAAGCGTGTACACACCAAAAGTCGTGGCTATGTAGAGCCAGAAACCGGTGCCGCTGACAAAATCACTCACTTGCAGGCCGAGCGACCAGGTTGTAGCTCCTGTGATGCTCGCCCCGATGAGGAGCTGCACCCTGGCTGCACGATCATCGGGACGCAGGAGGAAGACAAAGGTGGCCACGAAGAGAAAGACCAGTGCGAAGAGCACCGTGCTCCATTCATGTATCAAGATGGCCCCCAGGGGATAGTGCCCCAGGGTAACAGGCACATCCAGGTGGTGCCCATTGCGCACAACGGTGTAGGTGATCGTCTGACCAAACTGCCACTGTGGGCGCGGAGTGCCGGGCTTAAAGAGCGCTTGCGCCCACGACTCCATACTGCTCCCCGCGACGGCAACCACCACGTCGCCCTGCTGCAGGCCACCGGGCTGCTCCTGGATCGGCGTTACGATAACTCCATCAGGTCTCAAGACAGGTTGTCCTGGCGCCAGGCGTGCACTGTCGGAAGGACTGACCAGGTGGAGCAAGAGGAAAGCCACTCCGAGCAAGACAGCAGTTATCGCAACGGTGACGACTGCGAAACGGGTACGCGCTGGCTGTTGCATCCTCTCGCACCTCCAACGGGTTGAAAGCGTTCGAATCGATCTCAGCATATTGTACCATACGAGTGGTATTCCTAAGCGCCAATCCTCACCTCGACCGCTCCTGGTTCGGAGGACCTACGCATACGGAGTGTATATGTCAGCAGAGCAAGCAAAATGCTCAAACCCATGATCGGTGTGAAGACTCTCTCCAGCAGGCGCGCATCCAGGAGGAGGCTTATCACGAAGCCAACCATGCCGAAGTTCATTCCCCAGAAGAGAACATCGTCAGCCCAGGGCCAGAACGAGCGTCGTTCTTCGGTCACAATTAGAATCAAGCCGAAGAGCGCATTGGACATGACACCAATAAACATCGCATGATCCAGGGCAAAGAAGAGCCAGGGTGGAACTACCTGGAAGCTCGCATAAAAGCCAGTCAAAGTGGTAACGATCAGGTAGGTGAGGATAGCCACATTCACGACGATGAAGATGGCGCTGAATGCAAAGAAGCGGTCGCTCGTGCGCGCCACCCAGTTAATTCTCAAGACTGGCCGAGTAAAACGCACAATGTAGATGATAATGCCAATCAGCTCGAACAGCACATTCACCCCTAGCAGAGGCGTAATGCTGAGCAAGGTGCCAATTGTCAGCGCCAGGCCCGCGATGAAGGGGAAGGCTATCTGGATTACGCCAGCTCGCGGCAGCCTGCCCGTATCCGGCTTGAAGCGCCATTCGCTGATCGCCATCCCTACAAGGAGCAGATAGCCGACCACCTGGGTTGCCGGATGTGCGGCGAAGGCCCCCGATGGGAGGAAGGCATTACTGGTAGCGAATTGAATTTGCAGCAGGACGCCGATCACGCTCCCAACGATGAGCGTAAACAGTGCGCCGAGTAAAGCGAGACGAGCCACGGTGAGGCGAATCTGGACGCTCCTCGCTACAATCCATCCGAAGAAGCCGATCATGAGAAGGAGAACTGGAAAGCCGAAAACCGCACGCGCAATGAAATTACCACTGAGGAAGGCCAGAACATACAGTGGGATGGAGACAGCAGCAAGTATGCTCATTATGCGCACATAGCGGCTTTTCTCTGTGGGCGCTTTCCCTTCTCCAAAGAACCAGAGACTGACAGCGAAGACACTTAGCGTTATCCAACCGAGCGTGCCAGCATGGACATGCGTGAGTAAAACATCCTGGCTCAGTTGACCCACAAGATGCAGCCCATTCAGTATACCGATGGCGACGGTGATGACAAAGACGAGCATGGCCGCCTGGAAGAGTAACCGGATGTCAGTACGCAAGGGGTTTGCCTGCAAACTCCACTGTTGTGACGATGGAAACACAGCCTGATTGGGAACCATGGGATTTGCTCCTTTCCGCTCATAAGCCAAGAGAATAACTGCCTGATTAGTAAGTAGGATGAAGTTCAGTAGTTCACGTCACACATATTTAAAAGTAACAAATGCTACCCAGCATAGTGTCCTCCTTCTTTTATGGCAATATAAGAAGCGTGCGGTGAATTTTTCCCAAATTCAGTGACAGTTGATACCAGGTGTCGCCATGGTCGGTCGAATGCCACACCTCACCATTGGAGAGCCCGGTATAGACGTGACCAGGAGCCCTAGGGTCGGTGAGCAGCGCGTACGGCATGTGGTTGAGGGGCTGCGGCAGTCCGCCCGTCAATGTTTGCCATCCTGCACCCCCAATCGAGCGGACGATCACTGCCTGAGCGTTGTGCTCGCTGTGGGCTTTCCATGGACTAGGAGAAACAGAGGCATACCACACTTCTGGATGCGTGGGATCGGCGGCGACTGCCCAGCCATAGTGCCGGTCAAGACCCGCCTTTGGCTGTGTCCAGGTGGCACCGGCATCTCGACTGACGGAGACGCCTGCACCGGTACCGCCGCCTTCATAGACCCAGTCACCATGCGTGACATGAAAGGTGAGCGAGTGGCAATCGCGCAGCGCCCCCCTGCGCTGCCCGCTCCATGACTGCCCACCATCACTGCTGCGCACCACCGCTCCAGCCTCTATGCCGACAACGACGGCACCAGGGTCCGCCGGCGAGAGCGCAATCGCCTGCACATAGGCGCTATAGGGTTTCTCCGCAGGCGAGAACCAGAACCAGCGCGAAGGGATGCGTCGAAACGATGCCAGTTCCCTCCAACTCGCCCCGCCATCTCGCGACACGAAGAGGCGGGCAGGTTTCGTTCCAGCGTAGACCGTGCCAGGCTGGATACGACTGATTGCCAGGGCTTTGACAATTTGTCCAGCTAAACCTCCTGGGCACCACGTCCTGCCTCCATCGTTTGAGCGCAGCACTCCGTTGCCCTGTGTCCCAGCATAGAGCACATTCGGGTTCAGCGGGTCAGCGGCTAGACAGCGCACATCCTGGTCAGTGAGCAGAAATTCAAGCGTCCACTCATCGCTCGCGCTACGTGAGGCACGGGCCAGTCCGTGCCCAGTCGTCGCTAGAAAGGTATTCACGCTCATGGTTCTCTCCTGTCGTGACTGCTCGCGCTACAATACCCGGGTGGTCAAACGACGCTTCTCCAAGTTTTCCAGGAATACGAAGGGCATACGTCCAAGCGTAGCGCTTTCATCACTCAGGAAAGGCCTGGCTTCCGTAATCTGAGCGGGCCTGCAGGTTCAGGCCGACATCGTCGCCCTCACCCTGCTTTCCCGGCTACCTGCTGCGCTGCTCCAGGGATCGAGAGTAATCGGATAGGCTTTCGCGGCATGAGGCCCGCCTTCCCCTGGCGACTGCAAGCGGATAAATTCCTGGATCACGAGGATGCCACCAGGCCGGAGGGCGTGCGCAATGCGCCGCACGAGATCCCGGTTTGTCCTCTCGTCGAAGTGATGCATTAGGTTGGCGATGAACACGAGGTCCCACGCTTCCGTCCCTAGATCGTCCGTCAGTGCATTGCCGGCTCGGTGCATAACACGGTCGCTCATCCCCTCTCGCGCCAGGATCGGCGCGGCGTGCTTGACCGCTTCCGGTAGATCGAGGATGACTGCCCGCAGCCCCGCATGACGTCGGCAGATCACAACTGAGTAGTAGCCGTGCGAGCCGCCAATGTCGAGCATGTCTCGCGCACCGTTAGGTACGGGCGTTCGCCGTGCCACCTCCGAGGCCGAGCTGCTGGCAAGCGCGCGCATCGACCGCTGATAACGCCCCCACTCGTCGTCCGACAAGACCACGTGTAAATCGAGGGGAGTCCCGCTGTCGACGAACTCCTCGTAGCCTTCGATCCACTCCCATTCAATGAACTGGCCCAGCATCTTGTCACGGAGCGACTGGGGGCTATCTTTGAGCAGCCATTTGCGGGCGACCGGCGCGAGCGCATACTGCGCTTGATCGGCGCGCAAGTAGCCCACACCCACGAGCGCGGTTAAGAGTTTCTCGGTCGCGCGTGGGTCAGTGCCACATTGGGCCGCGACCTCGTGTGCTGTGAGCGGTCCGGACGCGAGCGCCTCGAACACGCCGAGCTTCGTTGCTGCCATGATCGTTCGCGCCAGCATCATGGCCACATGCGTGTCTAACAACGGTCTGGGGACAGCGCCCACCGCCAGCGCGACCCGTTCTAACATATTCTCAGGAATGACGCCGATTTTCATGGATAACCTCCTCCGATGGTCACCTTATACCAAATCCGCATTGCGGAGTAACTGCTCCATGATATTGCGCCGCAGACAATGGATTTCTCGTACGTCGCTCCACTCCTGTGGACAGAAACGCACAATCTCCCTAGAGGCTGTACGAGAAGGCCTGTGGAGCCAGTTGGAGAGGATGAGTTTTCCAGGGGAAATGTGATACAATAGAAGCAGATGAATAAAAAAGAGGTAGAAAGTGAGGAGGAATTTTCCCATGAAACCCTATGCTAGCGATCTTTCTGATGCCGAATGGAGCATTCTTGAGTCCTTGATCCCCGCCGCCAAGCCAGGAGGCCGACCCAGGAGCGTCAATATGCGGCAGATCCTCAATGGGATCTTTTATGTGCTGCGCAGTGGAGGGGCCTGGCGTCTGCTGCCCCATGAATATCCGCCTTGGTCGACGGTCTACCATTACTTCCGCGTTTTTCGCAACGAAGGAGTCTGGGAGCGCATCGTGAAGACCCTGCGGGAGCGCCTGCGTGTGCAGGACGGACGCCAGGCGACACCGAGTGCGGCGATCATCGATAGTCAATCCGTCAAAACCACGGAGCGAGGCGGCCTGCATGGCTATGATGGCGGGAAAAAGCTCTCTGGCCGCAAGCGGCATCTGCTGGTCGATACGCTGGGACTGCTGCTCAAGGTGGTGGTGCATAGCGCTAAGCTGCAGGACCGAGAGGGCGTCCCGTTGCTGCTGGAGCCAGTCAAAGATCAATTCCCGCGCATGGAGAAGGTCTGGGTGGATAATGGGTACACCGGAATCGGGCGCACCTGGATCAAAGAACACCTGGGCTGGGAAGTGGAAGTCGTTAGCCATCCCCGCCGCCCGCGCGGCATGTGGGTGTTTCCCGGCGAAGAGATCGATTATAGCTTGTTTGAACGGCCCAAAGGCTTTCGTCATTTGCCACGCCGCTGGGTCGTGGAACGTACTCTGGCCTGGATCGGCCGCTATCGCCGTATGAGCAAGGACTATGAGTACCTGACCAGCAGTAGCGAGGCCATGGTCTATCTCACGATGCTTCGTTTGATGCTCACTCGCCTCGCTAAGCAAAACGAAAAGCAATTTGTCAAATACAAGGAAACACATGCTGCCTGACTTCTCGTACAGCCTCTAGACATGCTGTCTGGACGCTGCATTCCATTCGTATGGATATCTGATGGATAGGTAATGCTACCGCATGGCTAATTCCCTGGCCTTCTGTTCTGCCGGGGCGATGACATGTTCTTGCAGTGTGGCGAGTAAATGGGTTTGGTCCGTGTAGAAGTAGGTGGGCAACACCCAATGATACCTCTGCCTCAGATCACGAAACATGCTGTATGCTCTCTCGCCATCGAGCATCAATGGCTGAACCGGAACAACCGTTTGAGGAATCACGGTAGCTACTTCATGTGGTGCGCTGCTTGGGTCAGTCAAATCGACAATGATAAAGCGGGCTAAGTGAGCAAGTGTGCTGATGGTTCCAGTCAGATCACGGCTGGCTGGTTTCTCGAAATCAAACAACACGGGCGAGTAGTTGTGCTTACGAAGCTCTTCTCTGAGTGCGTCCAAAACAGCCTTCCGTTCGGGTGTAAAGCGACCAAGAATCAAAACGACTTTGGACGTGATCGTATCAATGACATCACGAATTTCCGTATTGTTGAGCAACAAGTAGATGAACTGAGCAAGCTTGAGATTATCAACAGTAATCACAGATTCGTCATCGGGAGTGATGACCAAGTTGTTTTGTGTTGCTCCTTTCAGTTCCACACACCAAGCTGCTATGCCAAAAACGTGGCAATTGGTAAGGATCGCTTCCGTAAGATTTGTTCTCACGAGCGTAGTTTCGCTGAGGATTGCTCCGCTCAGATCGACTTCGCGGAGGCTGGCATTGCTGAGGTTGGCCCCTCTGAGATTAGCTCTGCTCAGATCAGCTCTGCTCAGATCAGCTTCGCGGAGATCGACACTAATGAGGTTGGTTCCACTTAGGTCGGCTCTGCTGAAATCCTTTCCACTAAGGTCTTGACCATTAAAATTGGCTCCTCTCAGGTTGGTTTTCCTAAAGTTCGCTTTGTTGAGGTTGGCTCCTCTGAGATCGACATTGCTGAGATCAGCATTGCTAAGGTTGGCTCCGCTAAGATCAGTTCTGTCAAGATTGGCTCCTCTGAGATCGACATTGCTGAGATCAGCTTCTCTAAGAGTGGCTGAGCTCAGGTCAGCTTCTCTAAGCTTGGTCGATCCAAGATTAGCTTTGTTGAGGTTGGCTTCTCTCAGATCGGCTCCTTCCAGATTGATACCACTGAGATTAGCATTGCTAAGGTTGGCTCCACTGAGATTAGCACCACTGAGATTAGCACCACTAAGATCGGTTCCGCTGAAATTGGTATGACCCAGATTAGCAGCACTAAAGTTGGCACCACTAAGAATGGCACCACTAAGAATGGCACCGCCAAGATTGGCTTCTCTCAGATCGGTATTGCTGAGGTTGGCATAACTTAGCAAGGCTGAACTCAAGTCGGCTTCTCTCAGATCGGCACTGCTGAGGTTAGCCTCGCTGAGATCAACTCCGCCAGCCCATCGATTAATGAGATTAGCACGCCTTAGGGAGGCTCCGCTCAGGTTGGCACCCTTCATCTGGGTTCCGCCTAGATTGGCTGCATTGAGATTGGCCCCACTGAGATCAACCCCGTTGAGATTGGCTTCACTGATGTCAGCCTCGCTGAGGTCGGCTCCGCTGAGGTCGGCTCCGCTGAGGTCGGCCTCTAAAAGAGAGGCTTTGCTAAGATAGGCCCTGCAGAAATTGGCTTCTTTGAAGTCAGGTAGAATTCGAATATGGGCTTGCTCTTGCTCTTCCCGCCACTGGTTCCACGCCTCCACCCCTTGTTTGAGGATGGCAAGATGTTCTTGATTGGCCATGTGGTGTCCTCCTAGCAAACATCATGCAGCGTATCTCTCATTCGCTCGGTATGATCTGGTATTGAGACAAGTATATCCTATTACAAAGATAGACGGTAGAGGTTGGTGTGTGATCAAAGTCCTTTTTCTTTCCAGATTGGGAAGAGCTGACGTCGTCTCTACGAGACAGGGATGCTCTTCCTGCCCATTTGCGATTGATGACTCGTTTGCTGTAACATAACAATGACAACTGTACAAAACAGATGATATCCTCGGAGGATACAAAACGCACCCATGGGCATTTCTGTGCAGAGAAAAATCTACTCCACCAAACAGATTGTGTGCGCAAAGAACTTCGGCAGGGCTATCACCGGCTAGGTCGAACTGGAAGAAGCCGTCAGCACCTACACCGCCCGCGTTGCCGAGAAGCTGCGCGAGCAGGACTCGCTCTGCGGGCGCATCTCAGTCTTCGTGAGGACTAACGCTTTTGATACGACCATCGAGCAGTACGCCAATGAGTTCACCATCGACCTGCCCTCCCCGACGGCGTTTACCCCAGAATTGATCAGGCACGCGCTCAAGGGACTACACGCCATCTACCGCGAGGGGTACAAATACCAGAAGGCCGGCGTGGCCCTGGGTCGCATTACGCCGCTGCCGGTCGTGCAACCGGACCTGTTTGGAGAGGCGCCGCTCATCGAGCACTACCGCCAGATGCGGCTGATGGCCGTGTATGTTAGATATAATCAGAGCGTTCGCCCGGGTGCCTGTCCTGAAAGAAGAATAGCTGCTTAGGGTGTCGCTCGGTTCCCTAGGAAGAGCACGACATCGAGGGACGTCGCTACAGTATCATTTCAGGAGGAACACCGCTATGGACACGGTGGGCACTGCCCCTCTCGGTGGTGGATAATTCTTTCTCTCCTATCCGCTTGACAATACTTCTCGACCTGGCCTATTGTAACTTCTAAGCTTCCCATCCTTCAAATTTCACCTCGTGAGGATCCGTATGACGCATCACGTGTTCTTTCTTCTGCTCTTGTGTGTCCTCCTGTTCTCTCTGGCACGGCTGTGTTTCCTTGGCTGGTTCTATCATGGTCCTGCCCAGTTGGCAGCAGCCAAGCGCACTTCGCTCCACCGCCTCCTCAAGCCCCGCTCGTCAGACGATTGCCCCGTCTGTCGTCACGCCTCCACGCCCTCCTCGGGTGCAGGGCCAGCGCCTGCTCCGGTGCGTCCCTGGCGCGAGGTGAAAAGCCGGCGGGGAGCACCCAAACGCATAGAGACCGAGGGGTTCGCTTGTCCCAACCCGAAGTGCCGGTTCTGCGGGATCACTGAGGCTCATATTCATGCGCTCGTCGGAGATGGCAAGCATGGGCGAGCCGAGCGCATCCAGACCTTTCGCTGTCAGGCGTGCTGCATCACGTTCAGCGCTCGACATGACACGCCCTTGTACCGGCTGAAAACGCCCTCCCACCAGGTCGCCATGGTGCTGACGGCGCTGGCCGAAGGGCTGGACCCTTCCGCTGCTGAACGCGTCTTCGGCTTTCGACAAGCCACGATCACCACCTGGCTCTCGCGAGCTGGCGAGCACGCTCAGACCTTACACACGCACTATTTCAGCAACCTCCAGCTCCCGCATGTGCAGTTGGATGAACTGCGAACACGGCTCCGCAGATGTACCCAGGTGCTCTGGCTCTGGCTGGCCATTGACCCCTGCACCAAGCTTCTGCCCGTGCTTTATCTTGGCCCTCGAACGCAAAACGCGGCTCATCGGGTCATCCACTCGCTGCGACAGAGCCTGGCCCCTGGTTGCCTCCCGCTCTTTACCAGTGACGGGCTCAATCTCTACTTCTATGCGCTGACAGCTCACTTTGGTCAGTGGCTCACCTTCTGCCGTCGAGGGCGCAAGGTGCGCCAATGGCAGGTGGCGGCTGGACTGATCTACGGCCAAGTGAAGAAAATCTATCGGCGGCGCAAGTTGGTTCGTGTCACGCCTCTGATGCGCCTGGGAACCGAGGCCGCTCTCAAAGCCGCCTTACAGGGATTAGGCCTCTCTGGACGACTCAACACAGCGTTCATTGAGCGGGTGAATCTGACCGTGCGCCATGGCGTGGCAGCCCTTGCACGACGTACCTGGGCCACTTCCCAACAGGCTCCACAGCTTCTGGCCCATCTGGAATGGTGGCGAGGGTATTATCATTTTGTGCGTCCTCACGACTCGCTGCGGGTAGCGCTCCTGCAGCCACGAGAGCGAGGTGGCAGACGGCTAGCGCAACGCTACCGGCAGCGAACGCCAGCGATGGCCGCAGGGAAAACACATCGACGATGGACGGCGCAGGAAGTGCTCTCCTACCCCTTGCCGCTGGTTTCCGCTTGAGAGGCCCACAAGCCAGAGGTGGGTGCAGGGTCATGTCGCGGGGAGTTTGGTATATGTGCCAGTGGCAGAACTCGAATGGAGCCTCACTCCAGGATCAGGGGCCTGTCTGGACTGCCCACTGACGAAAAACAGCCTGAAATAGGTTAAGTGATGGCCGATCGAATTATCCACCATGTCCCATGGGAGCACCCACTACTCCCAATAATGGAGAGTACCAGCCCTGCAACCGCCATGCCTTTGCCATCCTTACGGCGCATTGCCGGAATAGCCAGGGAAAAACCCACGATGGAGACAGGCAAACCGACAATGATCCAAGAGGTTACAACACCGATGATGCCCAGGACAAGGCTGGCAATTGCCAGACCTTTTGATTGCTGAGGTACAGCAACTCCAGCCGGATAACCAACGTACTGAAGCACAGGTTGGTACATTACCGGTTGGGGCTGCATAGGAAGATGTGGCTGCAGTACAACGTAGCCAGGTTGCTGTGGGGGATGCTGGTCACTGTCAGGTGAAGTACCCACCTGTGGCTGGTTCTGCCAATGGCTCTCTGAAGCCTGATAGAGTGATTGACTGCTCATGGTTCGATTCTCCTTTCAAGACATTTTCAAAGCGTTGAACTTTAGTTGGGTAGTCTTCTGCTCGTGTGTTGATGCCATAGCTAATGCCTACCAGAAGACAGATTGTCGGCGGGAGTATTATTGAGCATATCAACACACTTCAGGAAGACTACCGGCTTTCCTTTTCTTCTTCTGTTCACAGTCTACTGTAGCTTCCACCCCTCTACATCACGTAAACTACGTAATCGACCTACGTAATCGTAGACAGGGGGAAAGAAGCAAGCAGTGTTGCAGAGCGAAAAGAGCTGCTAGAGCAGGGAAACACGTTTCTTCCTTTTGGGAGACTGGTGTGTTCTAGACGACGCGGAGGAAGTTCAAATGAGGTGGTGTTCGACCGCGAAGCGCGTTGCCGCACTACGTGAATTGACCCCCAACTTGTTGTAGATGGAGCGCAGATGGGTACTGACCGTGCGTGTACTGAGCACGAGCCTGTCAGCGATCTGAGTATCGGTCAATCCCCCCGCCACCAGGCGCAGCACCTCGACTTCCCGTATGCTTAGACCGGCAGGATAAATACGTGCTGACCTGGTCGATGTCGCTTGCCCTGACAGTGCCGTTTGTTCTGCCTCGGCAATCGCCTGCTCGAGTGGCATCGCCCGGCCCTGTGCCCATGTTTCGGCAAAGGCAGCCTCACCTAATCGGTCACGCGTGGTCATCATCACGCGCTCATAGAGTACGCGGAGTCCTGGTGACAGGGGAGCGCCAATAGCGTCTTGAAGAGCCTGCCCTGCGCCAAATAATTTCGCTGCGCGTTCTGCCTGTCCCTGCGCTCCAGCTATCCCCGCCATCGCTTCCAGGCTAAAAGCGAGACCGTTCTTATGCCCCAGATCCTGCGACACCGCTAGAGCTTCCCGACAAGCCTGGATGGCCCGCTCATAGTCCCCCTGTAACGTGGTCGCCATCGTCAGGTTAACCAGAGAGTAGACCAGGAACGATCGATCTTGTAACTCCTGCCGTATCGTAACACTTTCCTCGCAGAGCGCTGCTGCTCGCTTATACTCACGTCGGAACTGTGCCGCTACGCTCAGGCCGAGGAGTGAGCTCGCAACACCCTGTTTGTTCCCAAGTTCCCGATAGAGGGCCAGGCTCTCCTCGCAGAGCTTTGCTGCTTGCTCCTGGTCACCCTGGTAGACTGCCACCCAACCCAGGTAGTTGAGTGATTCAACGATGCCTTCGTTGTCCCCAAGGGTGCGATGCAGCGACAATCCCTGGGCATGCAGCGCGCGCGCCCTTTCATAATCGCCCTGCCAACGTGCTAACTCACCTGCTACGAGGAGCACTTTTGACTGCGCGGATGCCGACAAGCTACTCCGGTTTGCCAGGATCGCATCCAACCAATGGCGACCTTCACTGAAGTGGCTGTGCGTCGCCCAGAACTGCCAGAGGGCTCCTGCCAGTCGTGCGGCTATTTCTCCCTCTCCTGCGGAGAGCAACCTGCCCAAGGCCGTCCGCAGGTTGTCGTGCTCGGTTTCCAGGCGGTTGAGCCAGACCGTCTGCTCCCTGCCCCGCAGTTTCGGCGCAGCTTCCTCTGCCAGGCGTAGACACCATTCCCAGTGCCGCCTACACATCTCCTCCTCTTGCCCTGCGTCGACCAGCTTCTCGTGGGCATAGTGTCGGATGGTTTCCAGCAAGCGATAGCGCACCTCCCTGTCCTGCTCTTCGGCAATGACCAGTGACTTGTTCACCAACTGCGTCAGCGCGCCCAGTACATCTTCTCCCGCTCCACCTGCTTGCGCTGTTGCCTCTGCACAGATGGCCTCTGCCACTTCCAGTGTCCAGTTGCCCGCAAAGACCGACAACCGCTGGAGCAGCATCTGCTCTCCCTTTGAGAGTAACGCGTAGCTCCAGTCAACCGTTGCCCGCAGCGTTTGCTGGCGTGGTAATGCGGTCCTGCTCCCTTCTGTCAGCAAGCGAAAACGCTCATCTAGTCGTGCCGCGAGCTGTGCGACCGAGAACATGCTCATCCGCCCCGCTGCCAATTCGATCGCCAGCGGGATGCCATCGAGGTGATGGCAGACCTGTGCCACGGCATATGCGTTCTGCTTGGTGATGGTGAAACCTGGCTCTACTTTTGCTGCCCGCTCGCTGAAGAGCTGTACCGCTTCGTACTGGGTCACCTGGTCAAAGGCTGGCAACTGTCTGGGGTCGGGCTGAGGCAAAGAAGGGACGCGCCACACCGTCTCGCCTCCAATCCTGAGCGCTTCGCGGCTGGTGGCAACAATATGGAGCCTCGCACACGTCCGGAGGAGGGACTCTGCGAGTGCTGCACACGCCGCTACCAGGTGCTCGCAGTTATCGAACACCAGCAGAGCATGCCTGGACTGAAGGTAGTCTGCCAGGGTGGCGAGCACGGAACGTCCTGCCTCTTCTCGCATCCCGAGTGCCGAGGTAACGGCGTGCGGCACGAGCAACGGGTCAGCAAGCGGTGCGAACTCAACCAACCACACCCCATCACTGAAGCGGTCCAACACCTCAGCCGCCACCTGGAGTGCGAGGCGTGTCTTGCCAACGCCTCCTGCGCCGATCAACGTCAACAAGCGCGTCGTCGCTAACAGCCGCGAGACTTCGGCCATCTCCTGCTCCCGTCCCACAAAACTGGTCAACTGGAGCGGTAGGTTGTTGAGCATGGACGGCTTCTGTTCTGAGACCAGCACGGGGGTGAGATGAGATGACCCTGCCTCCTGAGAGGCATGTGCCAAGGCGGTGGCGAAGTCCTGCATACAGGGAAAACGCAGCTCAGGCTCTTTTACCAGGGCTCGCAGTACTACTTCTTCGATGGCAGGCGAGAGGTCGGGCACTTGCTCACGCAAGGGTGGGGGCGGTGCCGAGACATGCTGCAGCGCCACCTCCAGGAAGGGACCCTGGAAAGGCGGTCTGCCACAGAGCCATTCGTAGACGACCACAGCCAGCGCATACTGGTCACTGGCTGGTTGGGCCTTGCCCCGCAGCTGTTCAGGAGCCAGGTAGGGCACCGTGCCTGCCAGGTACTGTTCCATGGGTTCCGTGGCATTTGGGGGGAGCGGCTGTGGCGCAAGCAGGACCACTCCAAAGTCACTGAGCAGGACCTGGTCCTGGGAGTTGAGCAGCATATTCTCTGGCTTGACATCGCGGTGGATGAGGCCCTGGTCATGGGTGTACTGCAAGGCCGAGGCCATCTGATGGACGTAGGGGAGGAGCTGGTCAAGTGGCAGTTGCGTTCCTTTGGGATGGCGCTGCCGCAGCGTGCCATGAGGAGCATATTCCATGACCAGAAACGGCATGCCATCTTGCAGCGCAAAATCGAGGACGCGCACAATATGTGGTTGGGTCAGACGAACCAGGCTCTGCGCTTCCTGCAAGAAAACCGTTCGCTCCTCTTCTGTAAGCACCATGCGGCGGACTTTGAGGGCTGCTTGGCTTTTGAGGTAGATATGCTCGCCCAGGTAGACAGAAGCCTGGCCACCTTCTCCCAACAGGCGAAGCAAGCGATAGTTACCAAGTTGCTTTCCGATGCGGTCATTCATCCTCCACCTCCTCAGCGGCGATTTGATGGCCGTGCAACGAATCTGAGACCTCTGCTGCCAAACACCGGTATACTGGGACGTTGGTGATGCTCTCTTGTTAGTTCTGCCTCTACTCACTATACGCCACTGGAGGCAGAACTGCAACAGTTCCGTTTTTGTCCACCTGGACGCTCGGTGGAGAGCCTGGTCTAAAAATGGTATTTCAACCCTTTTCACTGTGGATGTGTTCTAAGTGGTGCATCCGCTAAATATGGTATGCTGTAGAAAGGAATTTCTAGAGAAAGAAGTGGAGAGGGAACATGGCTTTGAGATTGCGAGAACTCACCAAGGAAGAATACACCACACTGGAGCAGTTGCT
>Ga0207646_10004511_pt1 | contig 15083 bp, 14 predicted proteins | sample KBSK5502metaG_FD_184343 | JGI IMG/M metagenome (GOLD analysis project Ga0207646, IMG submission 184343) | Corn, switchgrass and miscanthus rhizosphere microbial communities from Kellogg Biological Station, Michigan, USA - KBS K5-50-2 metaG... | ecosystem: Host-associated > Plants > Roots >... | reverse complement strand
CGGCCGAGCTGAAGGAGAAGCCGACCTCCCCGCCCATCCGCAACGAGGCGCGCAACGGCGTGCGCAACCTGCGGGGCTCGGTCGCCATGGCCCGCACCAACGATCCGAACAGCGCGACCTCGCAGTTCTTCATCAGCGTGAAGAACAACCCCTCCCTGGATTTCGGCATCCAGGGCGCGGGTTATGCCGTGTTCGGGCAGGTGATCGACGGCATGGACGTCGTGGACAAGATCGTGGCCGTGCCCACGAAGAACGCCGGCCCGTACCAGAACGTCCCCGTGACGCCCGTGGTGATCAAGAGCGTGCGGGTGGAGGGTGCGGCCGCGGCGGCCAGGCCCGCAGCGGGCGCCGCCTCCCCGGCGACCCGGACCACCCCCCGGCGGGCGTCGCCGCGCCCCAAGGCGTCGCCCAAGCCGTGAAGCGCGGTCCGCGCCTGGCTCTCCTGGGGGCGGCGCTCGCGAGCCTGGGTGTCCTCGGCCCGGCCGCCGACCAGGAATGGGTCGCCCCGGCGGAGGAGCGGGCGCGGACGAACCCCGTCCCCGCCTCGCCCGAGGCGCTCCAGAAGGGGCACTTCCTCTACCGCAAGAACTGCCAGCGCTGCCACGGGGAGAAGGGCAAGGGCGACGGCCCCTCGGGCCGCTACGGGATCAAGCCGCCCGAGGACCTCACGAGCGTGGCCAAGCAGGCCAAGCTCACCGACGGCGAGATCTTCTGGAAGGTGACGACGGGGCTGAAGGACGGAGCCGACGTGATCATGCCCGCCTACAAGCGCGAGATCCCCGCCGACGACGACCGCTGGAAGGTGGTCCTCTTCGTCCGTACCCTCCCAATCCCGCCGTCACCCGCCCCCTAGTGCCGTTCCAACTTTTCTCACCAAGGATGCTTTAAGCGATGTACTACACCTATGTGCTACTCAGCGAAGCCGATCGACGCTCGTTGGCGGGGGCCGCGGAGGACACGCTCACGGCGCGGCGTGTGCCCGCTCACGGTGCGGTCGGTCGGACCGACGTATCGTCTGAAGCGAGGCCCAACCCTCCGAGGGTGCGGCGATGCGGTTCGGTTCGGTCGTGGTCCCCTTGATCCTGATGGCGCTGGCGGTGCCGGCGACGGCCGGCGAAGGGCGTGGCGGGAAGAGACCCCGCCTGGACCTGCGCGCCAGCCCCCGGATGGCGTTCATTCCGGTCAGCGTCTTCGCCATCGCCGAGCTCGTGGGGGGGGACGAGGTCGAGGACTTCTATTGCCCCACGATCGAATGGGACTGGGGTGACGGCGCGCGCAGCGCCCACGAGAGCGACTGCCCGCCCTTCGAGCCGGGGATGGCGATGGCGCGGCGCCACTCCGCCAGCCACGCCTACCGCCAACCCGGCGAATACAGCGTCCGCGTCACCCTGCGCCGGGTGGGTCGCTCGCTGGCCGTCGCCACCACCCTCGTGACGGTCCGCGGCGGGTTCTCGTCCTCCTACTGACTCTGGGGGTGCGCCGCTAGCACCCCCCCGCTCAATCAAAGCTCGTTGAACTTCTTCACCAGGTCCGAGGCCTTGGTAGCGTCGAGCTTCAGGACGGCCTGATCCCCCGCGCGGCGGCCGTAGTACGTCCCCCCCTTCTCGCCCACCTCGAACGACGTCTCGGGCTTGTCCTTCTCGCGGATCGTCACCTTGAAGACGGGGTGGTCGAGCCCGTAGGTCTCCGGCCCCGCGGGCTTGTCCACGAACTCCTGCACCTCCACGCCCCCGACCAGGAAGAGCGCGTCCTGCACCTTGGTGGTGTCGAGGTCCTTGCCGTCGGGCTTCACCCGCTTCCACTTGGAGACGTCGGCCCCGTCCTTGTCCTTCGACGACGAGCGCCCGTAGGCTTTCTTCACTCCCCCCGACTCCACGTCGAAACCCTCGACGTCGAAGCTCGAGACCTCGAGCAGCCGCTTGGCCCGGAGGTCGTCCTTGCCCTTGGCCAGCGCGTCGACGATCGTGTCGGGGACGACCGCCACCAGTCCCCGGCCCCCTTGGCGCGCGTAGTGCTTCTTGTCCCCCGTCGCGGCGCCGATCTCGAGCGTCTTCGTGTTGCCGTCGGCGAGGCCCAGCCGGACGGTGCGGACGGGCTTGTCGAGGCCGTAAGGCTTGGGGTCGGTCGCCTCCTCGGCCGCCACCGACTCCATGCGTAGCGTCTCCAGGTTCCCGAGCAGGCCGTCCACCGACCAGCGACCCGCCCGCGTGGACAGGGGCGAGGTGAAGGCCCACTCGCCCCGCTCGTCCCGGGCGAGGGCGTAGCCCCCGTCGGGCCCGGTGACCTCCAGCTTCCGCACGGCGTCGCGGCTCACGTGGAGGAGGTCGCGGTCCCGGAGGTCGAACGGCTTCTTGTCGAAGACCGCCGCGCTGTAGGCGGGCACGGTGAACACGCGAGGCTTGCTCGGCTGCTTGGCGTAGACCGAGCCCTCGTCGGGCGTCTTGTTGCCGAAGAGGACCTCCTGGGCCGGCGCGCCCTGTTGCGCGACGGCGACGCGGCTCTTGGGAGGATCGAGTCCGAAGTCGGTGAGCTTGCCCGGCGTCTCGCTCACGACCTCGTCGATCTCGAGGCCTTCCAGGCTGGAGAGCACCGACTCGGACTCCTGGCTGTCGGCGGGGGCGGCCGTGGGCGCGACGAGGCGCCAGCTCGTGCCGTCCTTGACGAGCTTGACGTCCTCCTTTCCCGCCCCCGACAGGGTCAACTCCTTCACCTTCGCCTTGTCCAGCGCGAGGACCTTCTCCTTCGGCTTCCCGGGCTTCTCTTCCTTCTTGGACTCGACGAAGTAGATGTAGGCGCCGAGGCCGCCCGCCACCGCCAGGGCGACATACGTCTTCCAGAAGTCGGGGGGCTTCATCCGCGGCGCTTCCACCAGGTGGCGATGCCCATGACGACGAAGGCGCCCGGGATGAGCAGCAGCGCGACGATGAGGACGTTCTGCTGTTGCTGGCGGGTGAGGAACATGCGCTGGTCCTCGGGCTCCTTGGGCCGGATCGAGATGAGGTCGGGGTCCTGGGCCAGCCAGGCCACGGTGTTGAGGAAGAAGTCCTGGTTGCCCTGGAAGCCCAGCAGCGCGTTGCTGGCGAAGTCGCTGTCGCCGAAGACGGCCACGCGGCCATCGGGGGGGGCGGGCGGCTCTTCGCCGGGTGACGGCGATGCCGATGGGGAAGCGCCCGGCGCCGGCGCGGAGGGCGACGGCGACGGAGCGGGGCTGGCCTTGATGGTGGCGACCACGCCGAGCGAGATCGGGCCCTTGCGGTCCTTTCCCTCGTTCATCTCGATCGGCTCCTTCAGCGTGAGGTCCGTCTCCGCCCAGGAGGCCGGGGCGGTCTGGACGATGCTCTGGGCGGTCACTCCTTCGACGGTCCCCTTGCCCGCTTCGGCGCTGCGCGCGGTGTGGAAGGCCGTCATGACCCGGAAGTCCTTGGTGATCTCGTGGAAGGGGTAGGAGGCGGCGATGGGAGTCAGGGGGCCCGTGCCGAAGAGCTGGCTCGCCGCGGACACGTCCACGACGATGTCCTTGCCGAGCTCGACGTTCCAGTCCTTCGCCAGCGCGTCCAGGTTGGGGGTGGCGGTCTTCAGCTCCGGCTCCGCCATGATGAGCACCTTGCCTCCGCCCTTCGCGAACCGTCGCAGCGCGTCGGTCTCGCCGGGAAGCAGGTCGTGCTGCGGCCCCGCCACCACCATCACCGTGCAGTCGGCGGGGACGGAGCTTTCGCGGGCCATCAGCACCTTCCTGGTCTCGTATTGGCTCTTGCCGAGCGCGCTCTTGACGGCGGAGAAGCCGGCATCGGCGCCGTCGTCGATGTCGCGCTCCCCCTCTCCCTCCACGAAGCAGACCGTCTTCTTGGCGTCCCGCGTGACCTTGATGAGTGCGTTCGTGATGTCCTGCTCGGAGTCGTTGCTGACCTTCTCGCGCTTGCCCCCGCGCTCGACCACGACGATGGGCCAGGGGCCGCGCACCTCGTAGGCCATGGCCTTCGTGGGGCTCGCGATCGGGTCCACGAAGTCCACCTTCACGCGGGGAGAGGCCGCCCGGTATTCCTGCATGCGGTCCTTGCCCGCCGCCGATTCCTGCGCGCGCTGGAAGTAGGTGACCTTGACGTCCTCCTTCAGCCCCCCCAGGACCTTCTTGGTCTGGTCGGAGAGGCTGTAGCGCTGGTTCTTGGTCAGGTCCCAGCGCTTCGTGTGGCGGGAGACGAGGTAGTTGAGGGCGCCGAGGATGGCGACGACGACGAGCACCAGCACCGCGGTGTTGGTCCCGTACTTCATCTGGCGGTGGCCCACGCGCTTGGAGATCTCGTCCCCGCGGAGCAGGAGGTGGGCCAGGATGAGGGCGGCGCCCGCGATGAGATAGGCGTCGGGCTTGCCGGGCAGCGTGCGGCCGGACCGCTCCCAGGCCGCGGACCCGATGATGACGACGAGGCCGAGGGGAGCGAGGAAGTCGATCGCCCTCCGCATCACGCCCTCCACCGCTGGCTCTGCACGGACTCGTGGGCGAGGAAGAGCCCGAAGGCGATGAAGCTCAGGTAGAACACCACGTCCTTCAGGTCCACCACCCCCTTGACCATGTCCTCCATGTGGGTGGTGACGCCCAGGTAGGCCACGGCCCTCATCACCGGCCCCGCCGACGGGTCGTCGGCCCACCCCAGCGTCCACACGCCCAGGAAGAGGCAGAAGGACAGGATGCCGGCCACGATCTGGTTGCGGGTGAGGGTCGAGACGAAGACGCCGAGCGCGAGGAAGCACGAGCCGAAGAGCAGCAGCGCGAGGGCGCCCGTCAGGACCGGCTTCCACTCGGGAGGGGACGACGCGTAATGCCAGATGAGGGCCAGGTTCAAGAGGCCGGCCAGGATCATCAGGCCGTAGAGGCCCACGGCGGCCAGGAACTTGCCGAGAACGATCTGGAGGTCGGTGATGGGCGCGGTGGCGAGCAGCTCGATCGTGCCCTGCCGCTTCTCCTCCGCGAAGAGGCGCATGGTGAGCATGGGGGCGAGGAAGAGCGCCACCACGGCCATGTTGTGCATCACCGGGCGGATCAGCCACTCGTTGAGCGACATCTTGGGCCCGCCCCCGAACTCCATCTGCTGGGCGGCCATCATCGATTGGCGCAGGAAGAGGGAGAAAGCGAAGTAGAAGAAGATGCCGAAGAGCAGCGTCCACACCATCAGGGCCACGTAGGCGATGGGGCTGCCGAAGTAGTGGTGCCACTCCTTCTCGACGATCGCCCACACGTTGCGCAGGGCGGTCATGCCGTCACCTCCGGTGACGCCGGCGGCACCGGGGGTGGCGCCTCCGCGTGGGCGGTGTCGGTGGTCGTGAGGTGGAGGAAGATCTCCTCCAGGCTCATGCCCACCTGCTGCAGCGCGAGCAGGTCCAGCCCGCGCGAGACGACCGCGCGGGCGATGTCCGCCCGCACGTCGCGGCCCGCCTCGGCCTCCACCTCGAGCGTGGTCGCCTCGGGAGCTTCGGCACGGGCGCGGACGGAGAGGACGCCCGGAACCGAGCGCACCGCCTCCGAGGCGGCGGCCGCCGCCTCGCCCCGCACGTCCACCCGCAAGGCGCCCGCCCCCCGCAGGCGCCGGGTCAGGTTCTCCGGGGTGTCCTCGGCCACCACCTTGCCCTTGTTGATGATCACCACGCGGCCGCAGGTCATGGAGACCTCGGGCAGGATGTGGGTGGAGAGCACGATCGTGTGGTCGCCGCCGAGGCCCTTGATGAGCTCGCGCGTCTCGATGATCTGCTTGGGGTCGAGGCCGGCCGTGGGCTCGTCGAGGATCAGCACGTCGGGGTTGGCGAGGATGGCCTGGGCGAGGCCCACCCGCTGGCGGTAGCCCTTGGACAGCTGGCCGATCAGCTTCCGCCGCACGTCCCCGATGCGCGTCTTGTCGACCGCCTCGTCGATCTTGGCCTTGCGGGACGCGGACGGGACGCCCTTGATCTTGGCGCAGAAATCCAGGAAGCCGCCCACGTCCATGTCCGGGTAGAGGGGCGGCGTCTCCGGGATGTAGCCCACGCGCCTCTTCACTTCGAGGGGGGCCTGGAACACGTCGTAGCCGGCCACGCGGGCGGTGCCCTCGGTGGGCGGCAGGTAGCAGGTGAGGATGCGCATGGTGGTGGTCTTCCCGGCGCCATTGGGCCCGAGGAAGCCCAGGATCTCCCCCTTCTGCACGCGGAAGGAGACCCCGTCCACGGCCGTGGTGCGGCCATAGCGTTTGGTGAGGTTCTCGACCTCGATCATTTCGATTCCGCCTTCATGAATGCGGACAGCACACCGGGGGCGCACGCCGGCTCGCGCCGGGGCGGGCCGTCCACGAGCCTGTTCATTTCGGATGAGTGCCCGTTTCTCGCTGCGATCCATCCTGGGTGTCCCGGGACCGTGCGGCCCTGGGGTGCCCGCGCGCCCCCGAGCGGCCGGGCGCGAGGCGAGGAAATCGTATGATAACGACCGGGGTTTCGAGCTGTCAAACGAGCGCCGCTTCTCGACCCACGCCGCCGCCCTCCGGCGGCTCGCCGACCGCGCCCTGGAGGTCCCGGATCTCGAGGCCCTCGCTCGCCTGCTCACCCGCGACCTACCCCAGTCCCTCGACGTCGAGGACGCCACCCTGCTCCTGTGGGACCGCAAGCTCGACTCGTTCGAGGTCCTCTCCTCCGGGGGCAGGTCCGCGGGCGCGCCGAAGCCGGGACAGGTGGTGGAGGCCCCCGAGGCGCGCTTCCTCCTCGCGGAGGGCGTCCTCCTCGAGACTCCGTCCAAGCAAGGAGAGGGCGTCCTCGTGCCCCTCCTGGCCCGCAGCGGCCTCGTCGGCATGCTGGTGCTCGGAGCGCGCCGCGGCCGGCGCCGGCGCCCCTTGCGCGCGGTCGAGAGCCGGGAGCTGTCCTCCCTCGCCGCGCGGGCGGCCCTGGCCCTCGAGAACCACCTCTACCAGCGCGAGGTGATCGCATCCGAGCGCATGGCGGCGCTGGGAACGATGGCCGGCATGCTCGCCCACGACTTCCGGGGGCCGATGACCGTCATCCGTGGCTACGCGGAGACCATGGCCGACGATCCCGCCGCGCCCCCGGACTTCCGTGACCGGGCCCGGCTCATCACCCAGATGGTGGACCGGCTGGAGCGCATGACGACGGAGACCCTCGACTTCGCGCGCGGCGGCCGGCGGCTGGCCCGACGCTCGCTCGCCTTGCCCGCCCTGCTCGAAGAGCTGGCGGCGGGCGTGCAGGCCGAGCTGCCCTCGCTGGAGGTGATCCGCGATTTCCGGGTGCCGAACGACGCGGTGGCGGCGCTCGACCTGGACAAGCTGCGGCGCGCGGTGGGGAACATCGCCGCCAACGCGCGCGACGCGATGGGCGGGAAGGGGCGGCTGCACCTCGCGGCCGAGCTGGCCTCGCCGCCCCCGGGCGACGGCGCCCCCCGGCTCGTCCTCACCGTGGCCGACGAGGGCCCGGGCGTGCCGCCGGAGATCCGCGACCGGCTCTTCGAGCCCTTCGTCACGCGCGGCAAGAAGAGCGGCACCGGGCTGGGGCTCGCGGTGGCTCGCCGGTTCGTCGAGGACCACGGCGGCACGATCGAGCTGCTGCCGGAGGGGCCGGGGGCCCGGTTCCGCATCGCCATGCCCCTGGGAGCGTAGAATGACGACGGGGCCGCATGCGAACCACGGGAATCGTCGTCCTCGCCGTCACGGCGCTCTTCGCGGCCTGTCGCTCGCCCGATCCGCGGTCCGTCGCAGAGGTGTCGGACACGGAGACATACTGGGCCATCGACAACGCCCAGGGCGAACGGCAGTTCATCGCGCCCGTCGTGCGCTTCAAGGCCCACGACAAGGGTGACAAGCCGCTGCGCACGCTGGAGGCGCAGGCCACGTTCCGGCGCAAAGGCGAGGACGTGATCTGGAGCTCGGCGTGGTCGAAGGTCACGGGGCCGAACGGCGCCCCGTTGGCCCCCGGCGCCAGCAGCCTGGTGGTGCTGAAGCCCGAGGGCGAGGGCCGCTACTTCTCGAACGGGCCGCCCGAATCGATGTTCACGCACCCGCAGTTCCGCGACGCGACCGTCGACGTCTTCCTGCGCATCGGCTCGTCGCCCTGGACGAAGTTCTTCACCGCCGACATCGAGCGGCGCATCGGCACGCGCAGCGTGCAGGCCGCCGCTCCCTGACATGGCCCGGGTCCGCTTCGAGCACCTGAGCGGCGCGGAGCAGGGCCACTCCCGGTCCCTCGCCCGCCTGCCCGCCACCATCGGCTCCGCCCCCGACGTGGACGTGGTCATTCCCGGCATCGCCCCCCGCCACGCCGTGCTGTTCCAGCGCGACGGCAACGTCGTGCTCCGCGACAACGGCTCCGTCCTCGGGACCTTCCTCGCCGGCCACGAGATCCGCGAGGCGGTGCTGCGCGACGGTGACGTGGTCGAGCTCGGGGGGGGCGGGCCGCGTCTGCGGTTCCAGCTTCCCGACGCGCCGCGGGTGAAGGCGGCGGCGCCCGCCCGGACGGGTCGGCTCTCCGACACGATGGCGTTCCGCATGGTGTATCAGAGCAGCCACAGCTTCCGGCGGACGCTGGCGGCGGTGCTGGCGGTCGCGACGGCGTTGCTGGCATGGAGCTTCCTGCAGTCACGGCGGCTCGACCGGGAGGTGGCGACGCTTCGCCGCGCCATGCAGCAGGCCGACTCCGAGCGGCGCGCGTTCGAGGCCCGCGTCGAGGCCGAGCGGCAGCGCGGCGATGCGGAGGGACATCGGCTCGCGCAGGCGCGGGCCCGAGAGGCCGAGCTGCTCCACCAGCTCACCGACCCCGCCCGCGGCGAGGTGCCCGCCCTCAAGGCCGAGCTGCAGGCCACGCGCGACCGGCTCCAGGCCATCGAGTCCGAGCGGGCGGCCGGCGAGCGCATCATCCGCGACTTCGGCGCCGGCGTCGCCCTCATCCAGGGCGCCTACTCCTTCGCCGACGCCTCGGGCCGTCCGCTGCGCTATCGCGAGGACGACGCCGGCGAGACGATCCGGCAGAGCGACGGCGGTCCCGTGCTCGACCCCGAGGGCGCCGGTCCCGTCCATGTCATCGAGTATTACGGGACCGGCTTCCTCGTCGACGGGAAGGGCCTCATCCTGACCAACCGTCACATCGCCGAGCCGTGGTGGAACGATGACGAGGCGGACAAGCTGCTGAAGGCCGGCTTCCATCCCCGGCTGGCCTACCTGCGCGGGTTCTTCCCGCAGCATCGGCAGCCCTTCGAGCTCGCGTTCGAGCGGCGGTCCGACACCGTGGACCTCGCCCTGCTCAAGGTGAACCTGAAGGGCCGCAAGATCCCGGTGCTGCCGCTGGACCGGTCCCAGACCGGCTCGGTCGCCGGCCAGCCGGTGGTGGTGGTGGGCTATCCCGCCGGCCTGGAAGCGATCCTGGCCAAGGCCGAAAACGGCGTGGTCAAGCAGATCCTGGAGTCGCACGGCACCAACTCGGAGCGCGTCACCGAGGCGCTCAGCCTCCGCGGGCTCATCCGTCCCTCCACCACCCAGGGCCACATCGGCGACATCACCCGCAGCGACATCGTCTTCGACGCTCCCACCACCCAGGGGGGCAGCGGAGGACCGATCTTCAACAAGAACGGCCAGGTCATCGCGGTGGAGTACGCGGTGTTGCCGAAGTTCGGGGGCAACTCCTTCGGCGTGCCCGTCACCTACGCGCTGGACCTGCTCGAGCCTCGCCGCGCCGGCCGGAAGAAGCCGGCGGCCTGAGCGTCTATACTCTGCGGCGGATGGCGCTCCCTCCCCCGGGACCGCGGCGGGACCTCGCGATCGCGCTCCTCTTCACCCTCGCCGCCGCCGTCTTCAGGCTGCCCCGGCTGGGCATGCCCGGCGAGGAGGTCTTCGACGAGGTCTACCACGCCAAGACCGCCCTCCAGTACCTGAACGGGGAGTCCCCGACCGAGTGGGTGCATCCGCCCACGGCGAAGCTCCTGATCGCGGCCGGCGTGTGGCTCTTCGGCTACGTTCCCTGGGCGTGGCGGCTGATGCCGGCGCTGGCCGGAGTGGCCCTGGCTCCCGTCTTCTACCTGCTCGCGCGCCGGGTGCTCGTCACCGAGCGCGCCGCGGTGCTCGCCACCGTGCTGCTTCTCAGCGACGGCGTCTATCTCGTGCAGAGCCGCATCGCCATGACGAACATCTTCGCGGTGCTGTTCCAGGTCTCGGCCGCGCTGTTCATCCTGCGCGCGGCACTGCGGCCACGGCTGTCTGCGCCCGACATGGCGGCGGCGGGGCTGTTCCTGGGCCTCGCCCTCTCCACGCGCTGGACGAGCCTGTGGGCGGCGGGCTTCCTGGGCCTCGTGATGCTGGCGGTGCGCCGGCTGCGGATCATCAAGCCGCGCGAGCTCACGCTGGCCGTGCTGGCGTTCCTGGTCCTGCCCGCGGGCATCTACGTGCTCAGCTATGTGCCGTGGATGCGGCAGGGGCACGAGCTGAGGGATCTGCTGCCGCTGCAGAAGTCGATCTGGCGCTACCACGCGGACCTGCGCGCGACGCATCCCTATTTCAGCAAGTGGTACACGTGGCCGCTGCTCTACCGGCCCACCTGGTACTACTTCAAGCAGACGGGGGAGACGATCCGCGGCATCGTGGCCCTCGGCAACCCGGCCCTGTGGTGGGCCTCGGTGCCGGTGACGGTGTGGGCCCTGGTGACGGGCGCGAGGGAGAAAGACCCGCGCCGGCTCTTCTCGGGCCTCGGCTTCTGCGCCCTCTACCTGCCGTGGGGCATCTCGCCGCGCACGCTCAACTACAGCCACTACCTCTTCGAGGCGATCCCGTACGCGTGCCTGAGCCTCGGCGAGCTCCTCGACCGCAAATGGTCCGGGAAGTGGGCGCTTCTCGCCCGCAGCTACGTGGCCATGGTGGTCCTGCTCTTCTTCTTCTTCCTGCCGTTCCTCATCGCCCTGCCCGTTCCCGCCGGGTGGTACTTCCACGACTTCGGCCGCGGCGTCCGGCCGTGGACATGGTTCCCGAAGTGGGTGTAGACCCGCCGCGGCGTCGCACGGATGCGGTGAGGCCCTTGCTATACTCGACGGCGGAGGTCGTTCCCGCATGCCCCTGCTGACGGAAGAAGTTGCCGCTCAGCTCAAGGGCGAGTTCGCGCAGCTCGTGAAACCCGTCCGGCTGGCGGTCTTCTCGCAGGCGCTGGCGGACCCGGAGTCCGAGCAGGTGCGGCGCCTCGTGGAAGAGCTGGCCGCGCTCGACTCCCGCCTCTCCGTCGACTCGTACAACTTCGTCCTCGACAAGGAGAAGGTGGACGCGCTGGGAATCGCGCGCATCCCGGCCATCGCGATCATGGGCGCCGAGAAGGACTACGGCATCCGCATGTACGGCCTCCCCTCGGGCTACGAGTTCGGTACCCTCGTCGAGGCCATCCTCGACGTCTCCCGCGGCGACAGCGGGCTGTCCGAGGAGACGCGCGCCGGCCTCGAGGACCTGGCCCGCCCCGTCCACCTCCAGGTCTTCTCGACGCCGACCTGACCCTACTGCCCCCGGGCGGTCCGCCTGGCCTTCCGATTCGCGATCGAGAGCGACAAGATCACCGCCGACGGCGTCGAGGTCACCGGCTACCCCGACCTGGCCCAGAAGTACCGCGTCTCTTCGGTGCCGAAGACGGTCGTGGGCGAGACGGTCGAGTTCGTGGGCGCGGGGCCGGAGTCGATGCTGCTGAAGCACGTGCAGCAGGCGGCCGAGGCCGGCAGCCGTCTGATAGTCTGAAGCAGTGGACCGGGCCTGAGCGCCGCGCGCGCCCCCGTGCCCGGCGCGAGCTCTACATCGACGCCTTCCGCGGCCTGGTGGCCCTGGTCATGGTCCAGGGCCATACCGCCGACGCGCTGCTCTCCGCCGCGACGAAGGCGGATCCCCTCTACCAGCTCCAGCTCGTCTTCCACGGCTCGACGGCGCCCGGGTTCCTGTTCGCGTCGGGGTTCGTGGCCGGCCTGCCCCGCGCGCCGCTGTCCGCCCGCGCCAGCTTCCGTCGCGCCCGCCGGCTCCTCTTCGTGCTCGGGGTGGGCTACGCCCTGCACCTGCCGTACCTGTCGCTCTGGAAGACGCTGCTGCAGACCACCCCGGACGAGATGGCCCGCGCGCTCTCCTGCGATGCCCTCCACGTGATCGCCGTGACCCAGCTCTTCGTCCTCGGCCTTCAATGGCTGGCGGGACGGCGCTGGGTGGGCGTGGCCGGGGCGCTGACGCTGATGGTGCTCGCGGCGACGCCCGCGGTCTGGGCGTCGGACTGGTCGCGGCGGCTTCCCCTCGCTCTCGGAGCGTACATCGACCCGCAGGCCGCGCCCTCCGCCTTTCCGGTCTTTCCGTACTCCGCCTTCGTGCTCGCGGGCACCGTGGCGGGGGCCGCTCTCGGGCGGCAGGACGCACGCACCCGAGCACGCCGCGCCGTTCTCTGGGGCGGCGGCCTCGTCGCGGCCGGCGTGATCCTGTCCATCGTCCTTCGCGGCCGGGTCGACTTCTGGGGTCCGTCGCCCGGCTATGCCCTGCTCCGCCTCGGGGGCCTCGTGCTGCTGCTGCTCGGGGTGGAGACCGCGGCCCGGCGCCCGGGGGTCTGGGCGGACCGCAGAGCCCCCCCCGCTCGCGGCGCGAGCGAAAGCAGGGCCGTCGCCGCGCTGGCCCTCATCGGCCACGAGACCCTGCTCGTCTACGTGCTCCACCTCCAGCTTCTCTACGGCGGCGTGCTGTGGCCGGCGCCGCTGGCGCCGTGGACCGGCCGGCTCGGATTTGCCGGCGTCGCGGCCGTGCTGCTGCTCATGGCTCCCGCGCTTCTCCTGGCCGCATGGGCGTGGCACCGGCTGAAGGTGCGCTGGCCCCAGGCCGCCCAGCCGCTGCTGTCGTTCCTCACCATCGCCTTCATCTGGGAGTTCTTCACGCGGCCATGGTAGGCTGCCCGCGATGTCCGCGCCCCTCGTGGAGACGGTCGACGAGCCTTCGCCGGCGCGGGAGATCGACTACTGCCGAGCCCTCGAGCAGGGCCGGATCCTCCTCTTCGCGCGCCCCCCTTTCGAGCTGCCCGACGCGGAGCGGTCGCTCCTGCTCTCCCAGCGCCAGACGCGGGCCGGGTACCACAAGAACATCGCGTACCAACCCGCCCGGGACCGGGTGACGGGCTACGCGCGAGGTGCCGGCACGGACGCGGAGCGCCTGCGCGACGTGCTCCGCCTCTACTCCCGGCGCGCGACGGAGTTCGCCGCCTGGCTGCTGCCCGGCTACGCGCGGACCTGGCGGCTCGACCTGGCCAGCTTCCGGCCGGAAGAGGAGCAGGGACGCGCGCTGCCCCGGCGCGCCCGGAACGACCTCATCCACGTGGACGCCTTCCCCACGCGCCCCACCCGGGGCGACCGCATCCTGCGCCTGTTCACCAACGTCAACCCCGCCGAGCCGCGCGTCTGGCTGAGCGGCGGCACCTTCGAGGAGATCGCGCCGCGCTTCGCGCCCAAGGCGCTCGTCGATCGCGCGCGCCGGGAGGGCTTCGGCGACCGCCTGCGCCGCTTCGCGCGCGCGGCGGGCCTGAAGGTGGCGGTCCGCTCGCCGTACGACCGCTTCATGCTGTCGTTCCACCATTACCTGAAGGAAAGCGCGGCCTTCCAGGAAGCCGCGGACAAGGCGAGGGTGGAGTTCCCGGCCGGCGCGACGTGGATGGTGTTCACCGACATGGTCTCGCACGCCGTGCTCAAGGGCCGCTACGCGCTCGAGCAGACGTTCGTGGTGGCCCGGGACAGCCTCGTCCTCCCCGACAAGGCTCCGATCGCGATCCTGGAACGGATTGCGCGGGTCCCCATGAGCTGAGCGCAGAAGATAGAATCGGGGGGAGGAGCTCCATCATGAACGCAAGAATCGCGATCACCGCGCTGGGCCTGGTGACGCTCGTCAGCCTGGCCGGCTGCGCCCGCAGCTGCTCGCGCGGCGAGCCCACTCCCAGCCCGACGCCGGCCGCTTCCGCGGCCGCCTCCGGCGCTCCAGCCGCCGGCGCGGCCGACGCGGCGCGAGCGGTTCTCATCAACTCGGTCGTGCTCGGCCACAGCCTGTCGCCCGACGGCGGCGTCGGCGCCCCCGGCACGTCGTTCGCCCAGGGCGGCCCCCTCTTCGTTTCGCTGAACGTGAGCGCGATCTCGCCCGGCACCGAGGTCAAGCTCTCGTGGTACGGCCCCAGTGGCAACGGCGAGGGCGACGACCAGCTCGTGGTGCCGCCGGGGGGGAACGTCGTGAACTTCCGGGCCAAGGACACCTCGGCCTGGCTGCCCGGCACCCACCGCGTGGAAATCTGGGTCGGGGGCGCCAAGGCGGGCGAGAAGACGTTCACCATCACCGCCTCCGGAAGCCCGCCCGCTCCGTCGAGCCCGCGCTAGAGGCGTGCTGGACAATTCCTCCGGCTCGTCGACGACGAACGCGTAGCGGAGCGCGCCGCATTCGGATCACAAGCGGAGCGTGCCGCATTTGCTCTAAATGATCTGGCTGGACGAGATCGGGGACGCCGACCGCCTCCGCGTCGGAGGCAAGGCCTTCATTCTCGCTCGTCTCCGGAGGGCCGGCCTTCCCGTGCCCGACGGGTTCGTCCTCACCGCGGACGAGGCGATCGACGGCGATCACGAGGCGGCGCTCGTCGTCGCGGCGGCGCGCCTGGGCGGGACGGCGGCGGTCCGCTCTTCGGCCGCGCTCGAGGACACCGCGGAGGCGAGCTTCGCGGGACAGTATCGGACCCTCCTGGGCGTGAGCGCCGACGCGGTCCCGCGCTCCGTGGAAGCCGTACGCCGATCCGCGACCGCCGCCGCCGGCTACGCGCGCGCGCTGGGGATGGACGGCGGACCGGCGATGGCATCCCTGGCGGTGCTCGTGCAGCGCTTCGTGGAGCCCCGCGCGGCGGGCGTCCTCTTCACCCGCCATCCCGCCGACCCCGAGGCGATGCTCGTGGAGTCCCACCCGGGGCGGGGCGAGGCGGTGGTGGCGGGGACCGTGCGTCCCGACCGCTACGTCCTCGATCGCGAGACGGGCGACCTGCGGGACGGCGCGCCGCAGGGAGGCCTCGCGGCCGCCGACCTGCACGACGTCTTTGCTCTCGCCCGGCGCGCCGAAGAG
>Ga0207646_10004509_pt1 | contig 15086 bp, 9 predicted proteins | sample KBSK5502metaG_FD_184343 | JGI IMG/M metagenome (GOLD analysis project Ga0207646, IMG submission 184343) | Corn, switchgrass and miscanthus rhizosphere microbial communities from Kellogg Biological Station, Michigan, USA - KBS K5-50-2 metaG... | ecosystem: Host-associated > Plants > Roots >... | reverse complement strand
AGTGTCGATCCGTTCCAGAGGTATCGATCAACGCGATTTCCCAACGTCGCGACATCGGCGATGCTGGTCGTATCAACTCCGGTACTGCTCTCAGTCCAATACAAATAGACAAAGCCATTGGAAGCGAAATTCGGATGCAGAGCGATGCCGAGCAGACCGCGCTCAGAGGCGCTATTCACGGCCAAATCGAGCACCGGGCTCTGGAGCACTCCGGCACCATTCACGATCGAAACTCTTTGCACCTTACCGGTATTCTTCTCGAGCACGAGGAAGTCGTTGCTGCCAATGAAGGCCATCATCGTTGGTTGAGACAAGCCGGAAATTATGGTCTTCACCGAAAGGTTCGAATCCAGCATCGAGGGACCGCTCGCGGTCGTATTAACGGCGGTCTGAATCGTAGCTGAGTTGTCGCTCATGTCGAGGTCAGGTTCGGTCGCGCTCACACTCGCCGTGTTGCTCAATTGTCCTGCGCTTTGCGGCGTCACGATGATGCTTATGGTGGCGGTTGCGCCGCGCGCCATCCCATTCAGATTACAAGTGACGGTGCTGGTGCCGGTACAAGAGCCCACGGTTGGAGTCGCTGAACCGAAATTAACGCCCGCCGGCAAGTTGTCGGTCACAACGACGTTGGTAGCCGGCGAGGGACCGTTGTTCGTGACCGTGATGCGGTAAGTCAAACTCGCCAACGAGATCGCCGGATTCGGAGAAGCCGTTTTCGTCAGCGCCAGGTTCGCGCTCGGCATTCCCGAAACTATGAGTTGTACTGATGAAGAGTGCTGCAGGTTACCGCTAGTCGTGCTGACGATGAGCGAGTAAGTTCCCGGTGGCGTCGCCGCCGTGGTGTTCACCGTCAGAGTAGACGATTTCGCTGACGCGTCCGTGATTACTATCGTTGCCGGGCTGAAACTGGAAGTTGAATCGCTGGAGGGCCCCGTCACGCTCACAGAGATCGTGCCGGTGAACCCACCGGCCGGCGTCGCCGTAACATTGTAGGTCGTGCCCCCGCCGGGGCTTACTGTTCGCGAACCCGGCGTGACCGAAAGCGCGTAATCACTCGGCGAAGTTACGTCGGAGATCTTGGCTACGAACGCGTCTTGTCCCCCTGCGCTCGTCGCCTGCAATGCCGATCCTGTCGGGAAGTTCGTTGAAGCTGTGTACCCGGTGATGTAAGCATTGCTTGATGAGTCTAAAGCAATTGGGTTGTGAGCCGTGACGGCGCTGACCATATTTTCATTTGCGCTACCACCAAAATAGGTCGAATAAAGGAACGCGCTGCCGGCCGGGTTCAACTTAGCCACGAATGCGTCAAAGCCACCGCCATTGGCGATTTGCAGCGGAGAGACTGTCGGGAAATTCGTTGACGAAGTGAAACCCGTTACGTAGACGGCGCCAACGGAGTTGACTGCGACGCCCGTCGCGCGATCATCACCGCTACCGCCGAGGTAAGTCGCGTAAACCTTCGTTCCGGTACTCGAGATCTTCGCGATGAACGCGTCGAATGATCCCCCCGGTCCGGGTTGTGCCGGATTCAAGAGCGGAAAGTTAGTCGAGGAAGTCTGCCCCACAACATAGACATTGTTTCCGCCGTTGTCGATCGCAATACCATAAGCCTTGTCATCACCGCTGCCACCGAGATAACTGCAAAAGACGAGCGAAGCAAGACCACTTGCGGTAGTGTCAATCTTCGCCACAAAGGCGTCGAAGCCTCCCCCCGAAGAGGACTGAAAGGAACTTACGTTTGGGAAGTCCGCCGATCCGGCAAAGCCGACAACGTAAGCGTTGCCAGAGGAGTCTATCGCGACTCCGCTGGCCCGATCGGTACCGGTGCCGCCAATCAATGTCGAGTATACCAAACTCGTACCCGTGGGATTGATTTTCGCCAAATATGCATCAGTATCGCCGCCAATTGTTCCCTGATACGCGTTGACGGTAGTAGGAAAACCGAACGATTTGGTTCCGCCTGTGATATATGCGTTTCCTGGCGAATCGACTGCCACTCCTTCAGTCGAATCGTTCGCTTCACCGCCTATGAAAGTAGAGTAAACGAGAGCGTTACCTTGTGAATTTAGCTTGAACAATACGCCGTCAAAATCCCCACCGCGATAGGTCGTGGCGAGCGCGCCATTGGTGGTTGGGAAATTGGTGGAAGATGAATCCACGCGACCCGCGACGTAAGCATTACCGCTGCTATCAACGGCGATACCATCGCCACGATCAAGACCGCTGCCGCCAATATAGGTTGAATAAACGATGGCGCTCCCCGCCGCATTGATCTTGGTAACGAAGATGTCGCTCAATCCCGCGTTGTTTGCGAATGCGGGTCCCAATGTCGGAAAGTTGGTCGAACTCGTAGTGCCCGTAATGTAGACGTTGTTGCTGTTATCAACCGCAATACTGCTTCCCACCTCATCGCCGCTGCCGCCGAGATAAGTTGAGTAAACCAGTGTCGGATCGATTATCAACGGCCGCGTTTTGTCGTAAGCGCCGACGTCGAATGAGATTTCACGCTTGCCGGTAAGCAAGTAACGGCCAGGCACTGACTGCCTCGCGCCGGCAACTTCTTGATAGACGGTCGGAGCTGGCTCCCGTAGCTCACCACCCTTGAATCGTAAAACGAGGTCACCGTTCGCGGCGATGCGAGGCCTCACTTCGCCACTGAAACCAAACTCTATCGCATGCGGATTTGCGCCCGGCAAGATCTGGAAATCGTATTCCAGGCGACCTTCGCGGCCGTAATAGACGAGGCTGATGCCGGGATAAACTTCGTCATAACGAACTCTTCCGTAAGTCGGGATGTTCACCCGCCACTTAGTCGGATCGTTACCAAGAAAATAGTTTCGCTTTCCCGGCAACTGATCGCGCGCATCGCCCTTAACCTTCGCGTCGGCGCCGATCAACTTCATTTGCAGAATCTTCACACGACTTTGTTCAATGACGGCGATCGTCGCCTGCGAAGGTCCGATCATCAATCGATAGCCACCACCGTGCACCAGAAATTGATTAGGCTTCTCCGCTGCTTCGAAACTAAGCGGCAAATTCATCAAGCCAGTTCTGGCGGTCGCTTTCGAACCCTGGGTCTGGTCCCTGAGCGGATTGTCTATCCCTGACTTATTCTCTGCATGAATAGGATGGTTGATGATCGGGCCGGTTAAGCAAAGACTCTCGGCCACCAGGAACAAGAGTAGGAAGGAAAAAAAGAAAGTGACCGAGCGGAGCCATTGACGACGAAAGATATTTCTCGGCATCTCTTTTTTCAATCGCAACTCAGTCACGACGGCAAAGCTACCAGCAAACAAAATGCCCGACACGGTGAACGTATTAACTTGCTCAATCGTGCCGGGCTGATTCCTATGCAAACGCCACCTTACGGTCCCATAAATCCGAGGTTCTGCGACGAGAATCGCGACAGATTCGGGAACACGGTCGGAATATCGGTCGAGGCGAGTCCATACCATGTCGCGAGCGTCGCGGCATATTGATCCACGGAAGTCGTTGGAATCCAGCGCCCACGTGTGTCGGTATCATCTGGACCATTGAGCTGAAGTGTCGGATAGGTGCCGTAGAAATTCTTGCCAGTCACTGATCCTCCCAAGATAAAGCCATGGCTGCCCCACGCGTGATCCGTTCCCACAGTGCCGGCTCCCGATCCGGATGGTTGAAACGTTCGACTAAAATCCGACAACGTGAACTGCGTCACATTATTGCTCAGACCCTGCGCGACCATCTCGTCATAGAAGGCACGCATTGCCTGGCTCAACTGCGTCAGCAGGTTGCCCTGATTTCCGGCATTATTCGCAACCGTCGGAGTACCCGACGTCTCGTTCGTATGAGTGTCAAAACCTCCCAATGCACAGAAGAAGATTTGACGGTGCATGCCGAGGGTATCCCGGAGACTAATTAGCTTTGCTGCCTGAAACAACTGGCGGCCGAGAGAAGTATTTGGGAAGGTTGTGGTCAAAACCGGATTCACGTTCAGCGCGGCCTTGGTCGTCAACGCCTGGTTGGTAGTATCGCTCGTGGCCTTAACCAGAGAAGCGCCGTTATCCAAACCAAGCAACGCGCGGTACGAGCTATTGTTGTTATTTGGGTTGCTTCCGGCGTCCCCGCTCCAACTCAGGTTTAATACGTTTGACAAGGGCGTGTTGGAATCTGCGATCACCAGTTGCCGCGTGTTGCGCCCTGTAGAGAACAGCGCCGAGCCTGCTATCGAAACGTTCATTGGCAATGGAACGCTGCCGTTCAAACCACCCGTTATATCAGAGACGCGTCCACCCCAACCGGTCTGGCCCACGCCATTAGGGACTACGGTCTGCTGCTGGGTCTGCTGATCCGAGTGCGAAAAGAGTTGGTACGGACGACCGATGTTCGCCTGATACTGCGCGCGCGTAATTGGCTGGACCAGGCTGCCATAGTTGCACAAGATCGCAAGGTTGCCTGAATTCCAAACATCAAGCAGGCCCTTGAATGTCTGTGCCGGAGTATTAGCAACTTCCGGCGAAAGGTTGGGATGCAGTCCGTAAGTAACCCCACTCTGGTTTAGTGGAGTGATCGGCAGCAGGGCCATTTTCGGCACCGCCAATCCCGAACCGGTGCGAACGCTGTCATAGCCGCCCGTCGCGGAGTAATTATCGAACGGAATCACCATGTTGTTAGCGTCACTGCCGCCGAAGAGAAAGATACATATCAAGGCGCGATAATCACTCGCTACGGCGGGCTGTGGAACCATTGCGCTAACCAGGTTCAGCCGGTCCAGGCTCGACACCATCGCGGCCGCGGTCAAGCCACAGGCCGCGTCTCTCAAAAAGGTTCTGCGTGGTTGTTTCATTGTTACCTCTGCACCTGATATTGCGACGAGGTCGCTACGAGATAGATAGCCGTTTGCGTGCGCAGAGCGGCGCTGGCGACAGGAATGGCAGACACCGTCGAGACGATGCTCGTGTTCATGGCTATTGACATGGTGCCGTGCATCATCCGTGCGTTCAGAGTGTCGACAAGCTGCTGTGGATTTCCGGCTAGCGCCTGGTAAGTCGAATAGTCGGCTTTCGTTCCCAGAGGGCGATTGGGCGTACTTACCGGAATTCCGTTACCGGAATTCCCAAGGAACAATGTGTTAAGGAAGTTGGCGCGCTTAAAGGTGGTCGAAGTATCAAGGATCCCAAACTCCGGACCAAATAGACTGGTACCGGGCAAGCCGTTGTCAGCCGGGTAATAGCCAAACACGGTTGGCGGATTGAACAGATTCTGCCCCAGGTCATTGCTGTAACTAAAGGGGCTGCTGGCAAGGACGCCATCGCTGACCGCGCCGGACCCGTTAAAGGTACGGAGTACGTTGGTCATCAGCAGCACTGGCTCGCGCAGGTGTCCGTAGTTGGGATCAGTCTTTACATCACCACGCGCTTCCGGATCCAGCAGGATCGCAGTGATAACCGCCTTCATGTCGCCGCGAGTCCCTGAGCCGTTGTTGGCAAAGGCTGCCGAGCATCGTCCCACATAAGCCGGGCTCGGATTGCTCGTCACCATTTGATGAATCAGTTGTGTGCACAGGTACGGCCCGGTGTTCGGGTGATTGAACAGCGCATCGATTGCCATGTTCAGCTCATTCGTCTTGTACGCCTGAGAATTTGCCAGATTCTGAGCTGCGGTTCCGCCAATGCAATTGGAACAGGCTGGGAAGGTCGTGCTGCTGACAGGCGCCAGCGTCTTTGCCTGTATGTCGTATCTCGCTGTGTTATTGTTCAGGACCATTGGGTCAAGATAATTCGTAACCGGGGTGCCAACGCCATTGATAGTGGTAGTCCGGTTGGGACCAAGATCCCAGCCCGTGAAGACCCGCGCGAGATTCGTGATCGTAGCCTGACTGTAGCTCGGAATCCGATTGCCCTGGGCGTCGAGCACCGGGGTGCCATCCGGATTTAGCGTATCCACGCCGATCGAGAAAAGCTGCATGATTTCGCGCGCATAGTTCTCGTTAGGCGCCACCTGCGAATTCCCTCGCATATTCAGGAATTGACCCATGCCTGGATTCAGAGTGATGTCATAAAGCAGAGTGCGGAAGTTTCCGAATGAGTCTTTATCGATCGTCTGCAAATACGGCGCGTACCAGCTGGTTTCGTTGTTGTTCAATTCGAGCCCGGCAGCCACGATGAACTGATGGACGGCAAACGATACACGCTGTCGCAACTGATCCGGTTGGGTTAAAGCGTTCGTGAAGAATTGCTTTTGCAAAGGGTAGAGCGTGTAGTTATCCCTCACGCAGGTCGCGTCGCAGCCTGGAGTCGGTACCGCAGATGGCTGGCTCGGATACAGCGGTGTCGCGGGATAGTCCGAGGATAAGGGAGGTATGGTCCCTGAATTATCAATGAATTGCGGCGGTGTATTAAATTGCTCGTTGATATAAGCCTGCATGCCAATGCTGCGCAGATGCTGCAAATCAGCATCGCTCGGTCCCCAGGTTGTTTGTTCCAGAAACCTTAATCCATCAGCACCGGCCGCCAGCGAGGGATCACTAAATTGCGCCTGGTACTGCGTGAGGGTTAAGGGCGTGGCCGCTGCCGGCGGGGTGTCTGGCGCCGGCGTTCCGACAGCGCCCGGATCGTCCGCGGGGCCTCCTCCTATTTGGCCGATAGCCATGCGCACTCGGTTGCTCGCTATTCCGTGCAGGTTCAGACGGATCAGCACATCGCCCAGGTTGCTCGTCATCGAATCATTGAGTCGCAGTACGACCATGTAGATACCCGAAAAGCCTGGCACTGGGGCAACGTATTCAACGTGCAGTGGATAGTGATTGTGCGCTGCATCCTCAGCATCGGCGGTTAGAGCGTTGGCGCCCTCCCCGGCCAGAAAATCCAGATTCATGCAGAAAATAGTTACGCGCGTTCGCGGATCGTTTGGGCTGAAGTTAAGTTCAGACGAGAGCGAGAAAGGCTCAGCCGTCATCGACACCGATTCCAGTGCCACGGCTCGAGTTGAAGACGCCGAAACGCTGAACAGGAGCGGACTAATCTGTGCGGCGGACGCGTTTGTAAAGACACCGCATATTAAGATCGCCACGCCGGCGCATACGACTGCCTCGAAGCATTTGCGTAACGCAAAAGCACTGTTACTCATAGGAATTGGCTCTCTTCGGTCAAAGCAATTCGAACAAATCGACAAATGAGGCTTTAGCAATCTAAGTTGGTGGAGGGGCCACCGGGCAGTTTACCCAGGTTCAAAAACAATATACGGGCGGGCGGGCGCGCGGTCAACAGTTTTTAGACGAAGTAGACAGGATTTTGGTTGATGCTTTTTGACCGATCAAGTGGGTCGCCTCGGCATGCCCACTAAGATAGTTTAGAACTTGTACGAATGAACTCATAAAAGCCTGCGGCGGCACCGAGTACCAATCCAAGCACCAATAACCAGGGTTTGGTTCCCAACCAGCGATCCAGAATCCAGCCGATGATCAGCCCGGCGATCACAGCGGCAAATAGAGAGAAAGCCGCGGCATAGGCAAGACCGGACTTGCGATTGATCTCTTCTTTGTCTTCGTCGGACATGAAATGGATCTTAACTTGTCCGATACATTCCTTCCGTTTAGCGGCTGCGCGGAAGAGGCGTTGCCTTTCCGCGCATCGGGTGGCATAGCCTCCAGGCTACCATCTCTCCCGAGTCAGATAATTCTTCGGCCCTTCGTAAAGCAAAGCCTGCCGCGAGTGACGCATCGAGTCGTGAATGAAGCAGACGTGCGTACACCAGCAGGCTTTGCCACCGTCAATCGCGCCGAGTTCCGTCTGTCGTTCCTGCGCCTCCCAAAGTGCGCCAAAGTCGTAATCATAATCGGCGAGAGTGGCGAACTTCGCGCGCAACTCGCACGCGCGAACGTCGCCGTTGTAATCAATGACCGCGATCGTTTCGCCGGCAGTGCAGGCAAACGGCCAGGCCGTTGATTGGGAAAAGTTGGCATGTTGGGTTCGATAATGCGTCGTGATCGTGCCGACGTAGGCGACATTTTTGGCAAAGCGTTTGAGCGCGTCGTCATCCGTGAACATCCGATCGCCATAGCGTTTGGTCAGTTGCGAAACGTACGTGTACATCCGCGGCAGCGAGTCGACCGGCACTTGTTTGATCTCATCGCCTACCAGAGTTTCGCCGCGCACTATATTGAAGTACTGGCCATCAAGTCGAAAATTACTCCACATGAACTCAGCCAGCTTCTCAATCTCGGTGTAATTGTCGGCGCACACCACCGTGTTCGCGTTCAGCCGCAGCCGGTCGCGATACTTCTCTTTCAAGGGATAAAGCATGGTGATGCAATCGAGTGTCTTCTGCCAATGACCCGGCACCCCCCGAATCCGATCATGAGTTTCGCCGTAACCATCCAGTGCGATGTTCAGATAAAGATCGAGATCCGAATGCGCGCCCAGAGCCTGATCCACAATCTCGTAAACGCGCGATTTCACCAAACCATTAGTAGGAATAATCAAACGCCGCACGCCATTCTTGCGGACGAACAGGCGGATGATTTCCGAGGCGTCGTGTCGCAAAGTCGGCTCGCCGCCGGATAGCCAGAGGTCGGTTATGGCCGGCATGGTGCGCGAAACCTTCTCGATCTGTTCAAAAGTCATGTCGCCGGGACGATTGAGTTCTGCATGATAGAAACAGGTGCGGCAGAAAGAATTGCAGCGCGAGGTAACAAACAGGATCACCGTGCCGAGACGTTTCTCGCGTTTCGTGGAACGCAGCAGTTGCACTAGTTGCACGGCTTTATTCGGCATGGCTTGATGGTACGACAAACCCTGGGAAACTCTGAACAAGTGCTTTACGCCTGAGAACGTATCAATTTTGAAACGGACGTTATTTAGCTGGTTCGGCTCTGCCGTTTCGGATGCGCGGCAAGTCTTCGACTTGCCGAATGCTACGACCAAGCCATTCCCGGTCTATGACCCTCGGACATCGGTCGCAGACCGAAGAAGTTGCGGGCGTTGCCGGCAAGTCTGAGACTTGCCGCGCATCCGGACGGCCAAGCCGTAGTCGCCGAGGCTCTGAAACCGTCATCAGTACCCAGTGCGACGACTTGATCCTAAGGTTTGTCGGACTCGCCGCGAATGATGACAGTTTCACTAGCTGATTTCAATTCATAGCTGATTCCACGCCAGGTGATGCGACGTGAAAATGCGGCCGCAAGAGCATTGCAGAGATAAAGCAGCGAAGCGAACGGCCAGAGCAAGAGGTGAGCCAAAGTAGTGCCGAACGATCTAATTCGGTGATCGTCAATTGCCAGCGCCACCGCGCGCAGACGCAAATACGCCTTCATTGCGCCCATCGCGAACATAGTCAGCAAGATCAATAGTGGCGTTGCGAATGACAATCCCGCGAGGGCGCGGGCGACCACCAGCGCAATTCCGCCGAAGAACACGAGCACGAAAATCGCGCTCCCGAACAGCACGCCCTTCCAAAGGTGCGCGGCGTAAGCGCGCGTAATTTTCATTTGCCGGTTGGTGAATTCCACCAACTCGCGCCATCCGCAGCCTTCGAACGAAGGCGTCAGGCATTGCGGAATAAACTTGATGGGCAAGTCGGAGTCGTGCATGGCGCGAGTCAGTGCGAAGTCATCTGAGACCGTACCACGCCAATACTCAACTACTCTGCAGTTGTGAAACGTTGTGCGCCGGATCGCCGTTGAGCCACCCCAACAAAAGTTCTTCTTCTCAGCAGCACCCAGCGCTGAAGCAATCGAAGAATTCCAAACCGCGCGTAAGTGCGAGGCTAAGCCGCCCTTGACCGGGACGAACCAGCGATAGCCGGTGGCCGCGCCTATGCTTTGATCCCGCAGCGGCGCCACCAGTGATCGTAGCCAGTGGGCAGAAGGCCGCGCGTCGGTATCGACAAAGACGAACACTTCACTCTGCTGATCAGCCTGGCTGACCGCGACGCGCAGGTTATGAACTTTCTGGCCGCTGTCGGTCGCCGGCCCGGCAATGACCAACTGCATTGTCGGACCAGATTTCCCGGTAAAGGACCGCCGCGCCTCGTCGATAATCCGGAGCGCCGGATCGTCGCGGCTATCGCTAACAAAAACGACTTCGAACGCCGGATAGTCCTGCTCGAAAATTGCCTCGATGTTTTCCCTTAGTCCTTCGTCCAATCCGCGACAGGGAACAAACAAGGAAACGAAGGGCGTGAAGTCAGGATAGTCGTTCGCTAATTCTGCTTGCAGGTAGCGAACGAAGCGGACACCACCACGCAGGGAAATGAAGCCGAGCCAGATGGAGATCGCGGCGAGGAAATAGAAGAGAAGAAGGATAGATTCCGCTAACGAAGACACGCTCAGTCTCCGTTTGCCGGCACGGCTTTGCCGCCGGTGATCTTTACGTCCTTACGTTGGTACACGGCAGCGTTCTTTAGTTTGGTTGCCGCGACTTTCAGACCGAACGTATGGGTTCTGCCGCCGCCACCAGTTCCCGCCGTGCTTGCTTCGTACTTCCAGTCTTCCTTCGTAAGGAAAACGACATCCACACGCCAGATAATAACCGGCTTGTTAGCCTCTAGAGACATCGTCGGATCAACCAAGTATCGCCAAACGATGTACCAGCCGGAATGATCGTAGTGAGATTGCAGGGCCCAAGGCCGCTTACTTGCCTTTGACTCAAGCGAGACCAACGGTGAAGGATTTGGTCCGCTCCCTTTTTTTCTTAGATCTGGAAAGCGCTGTTGGGCAAGATCCTGATGGCGATGCTTCTCGTAAACACTCGTTGCATCGAGGGCCTTCGCGCCGTAGATACCAACTACCAATCCGCTGAATACATTTGCCTGTTCAAGATAGATTTCGACGAGATCGGCTAATCCTTTTTCAATGTAGTCGATTGCCTTCTGGATAGCCGTGGTCGTCAAGCCGGACGGGAGTGGAACCTTACGGTTGAAGTCCTCTTTTCGAGCCATCAAGATGATTCTCAGACTTCAAGTTCGGCAAGACGAGGAATTGCTGATTCTGACATTGAGAAATATTCGGCTCGGATCTCAAGACCCACGCTTTTTAATCCGCATGCGGTAGCGGCGGCGATCGTAGAGCCTGAACCCATGAACGGATCGAGAATTATGCCCTCGCCAAGCGGCAAGGCGGCGCGCACAATCTGTCTAAGAAAGTTCTGTGGTTTCAACGATGGATGCGGAGCGATCTCTCTTTCGCGGCGCCTCGCCGGCGAAGACAGGATGAGATCTTTGAAAGGCTCGGATCCGGAAATACGTCGCAACCCACCCGTCTTCCACTTGCGCAGATTGTCCTGGACCCTGCCTTCGCAAGGCTTACGAAAAAGACCCCATGGTTCCCAGCAAGACTTAGGCATGACACTCACATCAGAGAACTCATCGTGAGCATTCTTGGGTCGATCTCCTCCTCGTAATGTGTAGACCGTCCTAATTATTTCTGCTCTCTTTTCAAAACCGTTCTTCATAAAATTTTCATAGATTAAGTGAGAGATCAGCGGATTAGTTGCGATAAAAACATGTCCGCCGGGAACGAGAACACATTTGAGCAATGACGCTAAGCGAAACGAAAAATCTCTCAGGGATTTTTGGTCCGCTTCGGTTAACACCGTAAACCGAGGTAGCGGCATGCGCTTGCTGCCGTCAAAAGAGGGTGGCAAACGCCAGATGCCTCCCTTGCCGTTCTTAAGTTTGGTCAGTTCCTTGTCAGAATACTCAACGAGACCATAGGGCGGATCTGTTACGACTGCTTCGATAGAATTCATCGGAGCAACTGCCAGCCATTCGAACGCATCGACATGATGAATTTGGTAAAGAGAGGTCGATTTCGAAATCGACGATGGAAGTCTGCGCGTTCGCGCTACACCGGTTAGTGCTTTTTGAGGCTGCATGTTCTTGTTTCTCTGAGATGATAGCTTATAAGGAAACTTCCTCAAAGTAATTGGATTAGAATGGCATCAGTTTCGGTAACGCTGACACAAAGCTCAACAGGACTTAATGGACAAATCTAGACTCTTTAGGAAGCGTCGAAAGGAACTCGTCCAACTTAGTCCCCAGAGTTATTCCTTTTTCGCATTCCGCTGCCCGTTAGTAACTCACCAGTCTGCGAATCAAAGCATTGTAGCGCGAATGCGCGGAATCGGGTTCGTCCCGGGCAAGGAGCTCGTAGAGACGACGCTCGGGATCGTCGGGCAGGACCTCGGGCAGTTGGACTTCTAAGCGGCGGAGGCGCGGTGCTCCAATCGCTACCAACAACGCGGCAACGGTTTCGCATTGTTCGCGCAGATCTCTGACCCCTGCTGCGATTAATTCTTCTCCGGGCAGAGCTGGATTCATGCTTCCAGATTACTTTGTAACCTCGGGATTGGTCGGGGGCGCTGCATTTGCAGTTGTCGGGCCGGCGCTTTGCGAAGGAAGAAGTTTCTGTGCCAGGACGATGAATGGCTGTGGATATACGCCAATTAAGAGGATTCCAATCAGGGATGCGACCAGCGCCGTTCGCAATGCGGGAGACATGGTCAGCGGCTCGGGATCGGCGACGCGATCCCCTAGATACATCACGCGGATAAATCTGATGTAATAGTAAAAGGAGACGACGATGTTGATGACGGCCCAGCCGGCCAGCCAGTAGTACCACGACTTGTGTTCGGCATCGCCGCGCACCAGCAGGCCCCAGAGCAGAAAGTATTTGCCGATGAATCCGCCGGTGCCCGGCAAACCGCCCAGCGAAAGCATGAAAATTCCCATCATCGCAGCCATACCCGGCGCTTTCTGGGCCAACCCGGTCATGTCGTCGACGTTATCGCCAATGATGCCGCGGCGCCGCAGGCTTATCACCACTCCAAACGCGCCCATATTCATCAGCGTGTAGACGAACAGATAGATCACCAGGCCGATGTTGCCGTAAGTGTTGTTCGCGATCAGTGCCAGCAACAGGTAACCGGCGTTCGAGATTGAAGAATAAGCAAGCAGGCGCTTTGAGTTCTCCTGAGTAACGGCCGCCCAGTTGCCGACGACGATCGTCAACGCTGCGACCACTCCCAGCAACGGTGCCCAGTCAATCTGCATTGGCCCGAGGGCCACGAAAAGGATGCGCGCATACAATGCGAAGCTGGCTGCCTTTGATCCGGTCGAAAGAAACGCCGTCACCGAAGTCGGTGCGCCTTCATAGGCGTCCGGCGCCCACATGTGAAATGGCACGGCCGCAATCTTGAAGAACAGCCCCGCTGCCAGCGCGATCATTCCGAGCAGCAACATCGGGCGCAGTTCAGGACCGGCAGCGGCCACCCCGCGTCCGATCTCACTCAGATTAGTTGAACCCGCAATGCCGTAAAGCAAAGACACTCCGTACAGCAGAATGCCGGATGAAAACGCGCCCAGCAGGAAATATTTCATGCCCGCTTCGTTGGAACGCTTCTGTCGCTTGGTGAACGCAACCAGCACATAAAAGGTCACGGCCATTAACTCGAGTGCGATGTAGAGCGAGATCAAATCAGAGCCGCTGCCGAGGAACATCATGCCTACCGTCGCAAACAGGATCAGCGCATAGTATTCGCCATGCTGTTCACGCTCGATGTCCAGATAGCGGGCTGAGATGGCCACGGTGAGGGCCGCGGCAATCAGAAAGATGGCTTCGAAAACCAGCGCAAAGCCATCGATGCGAACCATGTTGTAGAAGCCGTCAACCGGCGTGACGCTCTGCAATGCGGCCAGATTGAACGAACCGCCCATACCCACAAACTGAGCACCCAGAGAGATCAGCGCGAGAGCAATTCCGACCAGCGAGAACCACGCGGTCCACTTGCTGAACTTGTAAGGCAGAATAACTTCCATCACCAGCGCCAGACAGGCCACGACTGTCAGGATTAGTTCCGGAGCGATCATTTGCAGATCGCGCACATTCAACAGCCCTGTTGTTTGAAGGAAGAGTAGCATTCGTTAATTAATCGACTTCATGAATAAAGTGCTTGTTAAGTCCGTAAAACCGGCCGATTTGAAAATAGCCCAGCACTTCAGTGCTGGGTGAAAGGGCGAGAGATGGGTCGCAGCCCGTGAAACGGGCGACAGAAGTTACAGAATCCCGACTCCTCGTGGTACCGACCGGATGCAATTGGTTTGAAGTTCTGACTTCCCGCAAGTTGATTTCCGAATCCTCCTCGCTGCGCGTCGGGGTTCTGTACCTTTCTGTCGTCCGCTTCGCGGACTCGCTTGAATCAGCCACGCTTTCCCAGCGATAAATCGCTGGGCTATTTTCACGCCGTCCGCTTCGCGGACTGAATTTCTTTGTCTCAATGTAGTTGCCTGTGGCTGCTAACCATGAAAACCCTCCGCTCTATTTCTGCGCCTGAATCGGCGTTACCGGTTCAGCAGGTATTGGATAGTTCGGCCGTACTTGTTTGACGATTGCGTTAACCGGCTTTTCGATGTAACGAAGGAAAGGTCCCGGGTAGATGCCAATCCAGAAAGACATGATTACCAGCGGCAGCATGTACGCCCACTCGCGCCCGCTCAGATCGGGCAGCAGCTTGTTCTTTTCATTGTTGATTTCGCCAAAAAACATTCGCTGGTAAAGCCATAGCATGTAACCGGCATTAAGAATTATTCCCAGTCCGGCCCAACCCGCCCATGATGGATTCGCTTCGAACGCACCCCGCATTGCCAGAAATTCGGAAATGAAAACAGCCAGCAGGGGCAGGCCGATCGCGGTCATCGCCATGGCTAGAAAGACTGCCGCGTAACCGGGCATTACATGCGACAATCCGCCAAACTCCGAAACCTTACGCGTATGTCGCCGCTCATAAATTATGCCTACCAGCAGGAACAGCGCGCCGGAGTAAATGCCATGATTGATCATCTGCATTACCGCGCCGTTCAGGCCATTGGGATTCAGGGCAAACAATCCCAGCATCACCATCCCCATCGATGAGACAGACGAGTAGGCCACCAGCTTCTTTACGTCTCCGTCCTTCCTCACCACGAAATACATCGCAGCCAACGCGCCATAGATGATCGAAACGATTGCCAGAAAGACCATCACGCTGCGAACGCCGAACTGATGCCCTGTACCACTGAAAAAGAAACTTTCATCGGCGGATGCCCTGGGAAACATCGGCAAATTGAATCGA
>Ga0207646_10004508_pt1 | contig 15087 bp, 19 predicted proteins | sample KBSK5502metaG_FD_184343 | JGI IMG/M metagenome (GOLD analysis project Ga0207646, IMG submission 184343) | Corn, switchgrass and miscanthus rhizosphere microbial communities from Kellogg Biological Station, Michigan, USA - KBS K5-50-2 metaG... | ecosystem: Host-associated > Plants > Roots >... | reverse complement strand
GCGGCATAAATCGCTGGAGAGCCCGGTGCAGCGAAAGCCGCATGCCGGGTTCGGAGGGAGGCTGCGCGGAAAAGGCCTGGGTTCACGATCCGCGAACCCGGGACCTCGCCGCGCAGCCCACCCTACCGGGCTATGACCTGATCACCGCGATCCTGCACGCGGGCGGGCACGTCATCGCCCGCGTGAAAGAGGGCATCAGCCTCCCCTTCGACGGCCCGGGACGCGGATGGCTGCCCGACGGCTCCCGCCTGACCTGGCTGAACGCCCCGTCCGGGACGAAAGCCGGCCGTCTGGCAGTCCGCGCCGCCGAGCACAACGTGATCCTGTCCCGCGGCGACGGGATGGGAGAACCATCCGAGACCTGCACCGTGATCACCACCCTCCTCGATCACCAGGCCGCGCCCGCTGAACAGGTCCGGGACACCTACCTGACCAGGTGGAGCGCATCGGAGACCACCTTCGGCGAGGACAAGGCCACGATCACCGGCGCCGGGAACCGCACCTCCGGCCCGGTGCTGCGGTCCGGGTCCCCGCGGCTGGTCATCCAGGAAGCATGGGCCTGGCTGACCGCCACCCAGCTGGTCCGCGCGTCCGCCGCGGCAGCGCTGCGCAGCCAGGCGGCCGCCGCCCGCGCGCTGCACCGCCGGAACCGCTCCAGGATCACCGCGGACGAGGAATCGTTCACCGCCGTCTGGCACCACGCGATCCGGTCCATGACATCCTCCCAGGTCACGGCATCATCGTCGCTGGAAGCGCTCGCCGCCGCAGCAGACGCCGCCGCCCATGCCGCGCTGCGCACCCTGAACATCCCGGGACGTCAGCGGCACTCCGAACGCGCGCAGAAAGCACGGCCGAAATTCCGGCACACCACCGCGACAAAGCGAACAGTCACCGGGAAACCCCAGGTCACCGTGTTCGCACCAGGGTTCTCATAGCCGCGTCACCAGCCCGGACCCGGCAGGAAGGAGGAACCGCCCCGCGCAAGCGGGACCGCGGACCGTGGAACCGCGCGCCACCCGCCGCGAAACGCGGGCGAAAGCCATCCCATCACGCAACCGGAAACCGGCATCAGGACACACACGGAACACCAGAATCATAAGAACCCAAGAAAACCGAAACACCTAAAGTCCGTGGTGTTGGGTCCTTGGCCAGTCCCCGGCCTCGCTTGGCTCTCCTCATACGCAAAGACCGTGACGGCAGGCCTTCGCTTCGATTCTGTAACCAGGCTAGACCCCGCTGCGCGCTGGGCATGGCTACCGTGACCGTTCGTAAGCGCCGTTGCAGCATAAAGACGCTGACGCTTGCTGAATAGCTACGGTGCGCTAGGTGATGATGGCGGTCATCTTATCGTTGTTCGCAGTGAACGTGAGGACGACCCGTCACGTGCCTCGCTCGATGCCAGGAAGACCGCAGCAAGACAACTCCCATCGGAACTCCCGGGAATCGTGGCCTTGCAGTACGAGGACATCACGGTGCAGGATCTCTCCAAGCCTGATTTCCGTCGACGCGCGACTATTCTGGATAATGCGGTCTTTCATGACAACCGCATGCATCATGTTGCCGCCATTTACCATTGCGCATTCGATGGCCTTTGGCAGGGTGCAGGCCATCTAGCGAAGCCGGCATTCGTTTCATGGAGTACTGAGTGGCATAGTCGTTTGCCAGATAATCCTTTTGTGCGCGGAGTGAGCAATTCGCGCTTTGCGGAATTGCTTGGATCGGCGCAATATGATCCTGATGACCACATATACGGATGCGACTAGCTAAGCCTATAATTACCTACGCCACTGGATCAACAGCAGGCAGGCATCGGCCTCCTTGGTTGTAATTTTTGAGATTGTCGTACCATCGGCAGCGCGAACATGGACAGGTATCCCAGCCACGTTTTGGCGAACGTCCTGTTCTGTCGCGATGAGGTATGTCGGATCACCGCGCACCTGGCAGGCGGGCCCCGCTTGAAGATGCGAACGTCCGAGCCGCGAGACAGGGCACCATGGACGCTCGCGGCGTCGGTCCCTCAAGCCGGTATCGATTACGGTGCGTGGTCGCCTTACCGTGGCAACCCGCACGCGTACCCGCCGATCTGGCGTAAGTCATGGCAGGTATGGCTGAGCTTCCCGCCCAGCGCCGAACCCGCTATTCTGCGCTTCGCTTTCGCTTATCCGGGTGCGTATTTCTCGCTGCCATTTGCCGGCGATGCGGGCAAGCGTGCCTTCCAAGCGGGCCCCGAGTTACTATGCCCGCCGGGCGGACTCGAGATGATGCCTGCCCCAGGCAGCAAGGCAGAGCAGGCCAGCCCTCGAGGACCGCGCCCGAGGCCGGGCATTCCAGCGGTCGCTGACGCTAGAGGACAGCGACCCCGCCGTAGGCCCAGGCTCGGTCGGCGTTCGGCCCTGGATCACCGCCGTCCGGCCGCCAGTAGGAGACCAGGACCAGCCCGGGATCGATCAGCTCGCGCCCGTTGAACAGGCGCAAGATCGCGTCCTTGCCGCGGGGGATGAGCACGGCGCCGCTGCTCTGGGCCACCTCGGCGTTCGCGCGCATCTTCTCCGGCGAGCGCTCGTCGGTGGCATGCGAGATGACCAGGTAGCTGCCCGGCGCGAGCGCCGCCAGGTACCGGGCCACGACGCCGGCCGGGTCGTCGGAATCCACGATGTGGTGCAGGCACCCGACGAACAGCAGCCCTGCCGGCCGGGTGAAGTCGAGTAGTTCCCCGGCCCTGGACAAGACCTCGTCCACGTCGCGCAGGTCGGCCCGGGCAACGGCGGTCGTGTGGTTCTGTGCCATCAGCGCCTCGGCGTGCACGGACACCACCGGGTCGTTGTCCACGTACACCACGCGCGCGCCGGTGTCGCCCGCCTGGGCGATCTCATGGACGTTCGGGCTGCTCGGCAGCCCGCTGCCGATGTCGATGAACTGGCGGATCCCGGCATCGCGCAGGAAGCGGACCGCGCGCACCAGGAACTGGCGGTTGCCGCGTACGGTATCGAGGATCTCCGGCATGAACTGCATCACCTGCTCGGCGGCCGCCCGGTCCGCGGCGAAGTTGTCCTTACCGCCCAGCCAGTAGTCATATACCCGGGCCGGGTGAGCGATGTCCGTGCGGATGTCCGCCGGAAGCTCGTTCCCCGGCCGGCCCGGTCCGGTCATTCCGCCCTCCTCGCGATGGCGTGCTCGCCCTAGATAATGCCATGCGCAAGGCGGCAGAGCACAATGGAGAACAAAGTGGCGCCGCGGAACCAGCCAGCGGCGCAGCACCCCGGCACGGATGCCGGTACGGTTCACGCGCCACCCCCCGTCCCTTGTGGAGCGGGCGGACTATCCGGCGGGAGAACCACGCCGCCCAGAACTGGACCATCTGCGCGCATACCGAATCCGCGGTGAATTGAGGGGCCAGCACCTGTAATCGGCGATCCGTACCAGTCGGCTGGCGCGCGGAAATCGCGTCGTGTGATCGTTTCCCCTGCCCCGGCTCAGGCGTGAATCGCCGCCGTTCAGGACCGGTGCTGCGGTATTGCCCCGGCTCTGCGGACCGCAGGCATGCCGGTCTGTCCCGGGTGGCGGCTAGCGCCGGGCCCGCCAGGTCTGGCGGACCGGGCGGGTGCCCGGCTGGCCGATGTCGAGCCATCTGGCGGTGTCGATCCTGAGGATGTCGAATTCGAAGATCGGATCGTTCGTCACGGTCTGGATCATTCCGCTCACGCTGCTGCGGGTGACCACCGCGAGCGCCGCCGCCCGCAGGCCTGGGTCGTTCCCTGCTTCTCGGGCGCGGCCCTGATGGACAGCTCGTCATCCTCGGGGCCGGGCAGGGCGTGGATCGCGCACCGGGGCTCGCGGCGCAGGTCGTTGCCCTTGGGCGAGGAGCGGGGATGGCCGCCAGGAGCCTGCCGCCGGCCAGGACCGAGCAGAACGGGTGCAGCCTGGGACTGCCGTCGGGCCGCACCGTGGCCAGGAACGCGATCGGGAAGCACGGCGTGCCCGGCGGCGCGGGCTGGCCGCGGTCCAAAGCGGTGATGCCGGGCCACAGCATCGCGGCGGCCGCCGCCATCTCCGGTGCGCCGGACTCGAACTCGCCCCAGGTGGCCACGATGCCATTGTCGCGAAACCCGCGCCGCAGGGCAGCCCGGTTACCGCTCACTCATCAGCAACGGTCCTCCGGTGTACCTGATTCGGGAACCGCCTAAGGTGCGGCTTCAGGAATATCAGTGTCAGTCACTCGATGCGTACAGAACGGTCCGATCTGGTCTGCCGCAACCTCCTTCTGAGGGGCCCGCCTCCGGTGAGGTCGGCCATGACCTGGGCCTGGGCGGTGAGGTGGACTTGGAACTTCCCGGCGCTCGCGGTGGCCGGTGCCGTGGCCCCGGCGGTATCGCTGGCCAGCACGGCCACGAACCGGGAACAGCGCAAGGCGGAAGCCTCGGTCCAGGGGCCCTCCTTGCCCGGCCCAGCGCCAGTTACTACGAGACGTAGTAACATGTCGTCCGTGAACGGCGCCGTGCCCACGACGATCATCGTCGCCGGTCTCGCGCTGGCCGGGTACGCGCTGCTGACGACCGCCCGAAACCGGCGAATGGGCATTAGCTTGCTCGCCGCTCTTGGCGTCCTTGAGATCCTGCTGCTTGTCCAGGTCGGCATCATCGTGGCCAGACTCGCCGCCGGTGAACGCCCGGCCGGGCTGGCTACGCTCATCGGATACCTGATCGCGATGCCGCTCGTCCCGGTGGCCGCGGCGTTCTGGGGACTGCTGGAGCGGTCACGGTGGGGCCCGGCGGTCATCGCCGTGGCCGGGCTCGTCGCGGCCGTGCTGATGGTCCGGCTGCATCAGATCTGGCCGGTCATCCGTGTCTGAGCCCATGGCATCGCCTGAGCCCACGGCATCGCGGCCGGGCTCGACCAGGACAGGCCCGGGCCGGGTGCTGGTCGCCATCTACGCGCTCTTCGCGCTCGCCGCCTCCGCACGGGCCGGGGTGCAGATCGCGACGAAGTTCGGCAGCGCCCCGGTCGCCTACTTGTTGTCGGCCTTCGCCGCCGTGGTCTACATCCTCGCCACGGTCACCCTCGCCGCCGGCACTCCGACGGCACGCCGGATCGCCGTCCTGTCCTGCTCGGTCGAACTCGCCGGCGTGCTGGCGGTCGGCACCTGGAGCCTCGCCGACCCGGCCACCTTCCCCGACGCCACGGTGTGGTCCGGCTATGGCAGCGGCTACGGCTTCGTCCCGCTCGTCCTTCCCGTTTTCGGCCTGCTCTGGCTACGCCGCTGGACCGGGCGGGCTAGAACCCGGCGGACGATCATGACGTCAGCGGACGGTGCAGGCGAGGCGGCAGGTGGCCGCGTAGACCATGGTGAGGGCGGCGGACCAGGTCAGGGCGCAGAGGATGCCGTTGCCAACGGCAGGACCTGGCGCACATGTCCCGCCGGTAGCCACGATCCGCACCCGTACCGGGCCCGCTTCCGGTCTGTGCGCCCGGTCCGCGCTGCCGAGTGAGATCGATCGCCAGGGATCCAGGAACGGCTTGCTAGCCGCAGCAACGGCGGCAGCGGACGCTCAGAGTCGGCGACCAGGTTGCTTACACAGCGCAGCAGCCTACGCGCGCCCTTACGGTCCCTGCGCGTGGCAACCGCGCGCCTGATCCGCCTTATTGCACTGCCGATATGCCGGGAAGGCATCGAGCCCAGTGGGTGCAGATCTGGCGGATCTGCTTGTCTGCGGGCGCCGGTCGCCCCTAGCCGGCCTCGGGTCGTTCGTCGCGGGACGACTTCGGTGGCGGACAGGTGGGTCATGAAGTGGTCGGGTGCGGCGCCCTGCCAGTGCCATTCGCCGGCCGGGGTGCAGATGATGTCGCCGGCGCGGATTTCCTCGATCTTGCCGCCGCGTGGCTGGTGGAGGCCGCGGCCTTCGGTGATGTCGAGGGTCTGCCCGACGGCGTGACAGTGCCATGCGGTGCCGGCCGACGGGGTGAATCGGACGGCGCTGACACGGCCGTGTGAGGGTTCCTGGCAAGGTGCGATGGCCTGACTTGCGGGCCCGTCCGGACTCGCCGCAGCAGGGACCGGAGCGTGGACGCGTTGGCATAGCCCACCTGCGGCGCGATCTGCTCGACGCTCTGCGCCGTGGTGCGCAGCAGATGGACGGCGCGCTCGGCCCGCAGGCGCTGCACGAGCGCGAGCGGGCTCATGCCGAGCGCAGCCTGGGTCCGTCGCTCGAGGGTGCGCCGGCTGGTACCGATCGCCGCCGCAAGCTCCCGGACGTCCAGCGACTCGCCCAGGCGGGCGCGGGCCTGCTGCTCGAAGGCAAGGACTAGCGGATCGTTATGGTTGAGGTGGTCCACGACGAGGTAAGCGCTCTGGGAGGCGCGTTCGTCGATGACCAGGAGCCGGGCGACGTGCTCGGCCAGGCAAGGGCTGACCCGGCGCACGAGCGCAAGAGCCAGGTCGATGTGGGCAAACGCGGCGCCCGCGGTCACGACGCCGGCGTCGGCGACCACCATGGTGCCGAGGTCCAGGAGCACCGACGGATACCGGCTTCGGAACGCGGCGCCGAGCCACCAGCTCGTCGTGGCCCGGCGCAGGTCGAGGAGCCCGGACTCGGCGAGGGTGAAGACGCCGGTGCACGCAGCGGCGACAGTGGTCACATCCGGGTCCAGGTCGCCGAGGACCCTGATGATCGCCCGGATGGCGCGCGCTGCGAGCGCGCTTAGCGTGTCCTCGGCGGTCATCGTCCCGAGCGCCGGCACCACGACGACGTCGACGGCCTGCAGCTCGCGGAGGTGCATCGTCACCGGGACGGTCAGGCCGGCCCCGGTGGTGATCTTGCGGCTGGTGCCGGTGACGTCGAAGCGGATCGGCGGGATTGAGGGGTCGACGTCGGGGCGCTGGGCCTCCGCCGTCGACAGGACGTCGATGAGCGCGGTCAGCCCTGAGCTGAAGCACCCGTCGCTCGCGAGCAACCCGACATGCATGACGTAGACGGTAGCAAGGCTGTCGTATGCGCCACTGGCCCGGCGGATCAGACGGTCGTAGGGTCCTGGTGGTGGCCGGCACCTGACTAGCCGCGCGATGAGGGGGCGTCAAATGGTTTGTGCCGCACTTGGGCGAGTTTCACCAGGGCTGCCGTGACCCGCACAGAGTATCGATGATTTCGGATCAGGCACGGGATAGCGCGTCTGCCCGCTGGCCGGTCGGCGGAGCGCTCGTCGGCGCGCGCTGCGGGCCGATGGCGCCGCGGATCGCGCTCGGCGCGCAGCTGCGCCGGCTCCGGGAAGCCACTAACCACACAACCGGGCAGGCCGCCGGGGCGATCCGGGCGAGCCACTCCAAGCTCAGCCGTCTGGAGCGGGGTCGCAGCGGTGTCAGGCAACGCGATGTAGCCGATCTGCTCACCTTGTACGGGGTCACTGACGAGGCCGAACGCGAAGGGCTGCTAACACTGGCCCGCCAGGCCAGCGCCCGGGGCTGGTGGCAGCAGTACCGCGACGTCCTGCCCAAATGGTTCGAGCTTTATATCGGGCTGGAAGAGGCCGCCTCCGTCATCCGCGCCTATGAGGTGCAGCTCGTCCACGGCCTGATGCAGACCGAAGACTACGCCCGCGCCGTCATCCTCCTCTCCAGCGCCCGCGCGCCAGCCGGGGAGATCGACCGCCGCGTCAGCCTCCGGATGCAGCGCCAGCAGTTGCTCACCCAGCCCGGCGCCGCGGAGCTGTGGGCCGTGCTGGACGAGGCGGCGCTGCGACGGCCCCCGGGCGGGCCCCAGGTGATGCGCGTCCAGCTGGAGCACCTGCTGCGGCTCACCGACCTGCCCAACGTCACGCTCCAGATCGTGCCGTTCCGCGCCGGGCCGCCCGCCTCAGCCGGCGGCCCGTTCACCATCTTGCGGTTCCCCGAACCGGACCTGCCCGATCTGGTCTACCTCGAGCAGCTCAGCAGCGCGCTCTACCTCGACCAGCCCGACGACGTCACCGGCTACCTGGCCGTCATGGACCGGCTGTGCGTCCAGGCCGAAACCGGCGCCGCCAGCCAGGACATGCTCCGCGCGCTCCTCCGACAGGCCTAGGCCCCGGCCTGCCCGCCCGGACCCGGTGCCGATCAACGGGCTCGGCGCGGCCTGTGGCCTCCGGCTACGGCTGCGCACCCACTGGACCGCACTCCACGCAAGCCTCGCCGCAGCCCCCCCGACGCCGCCACCTCGTCGCCGCCGGCAGCGGCCACGCCCCCGCCACCAGCAGCCCGGGCTCGCCGCAGACGCGATCCTCCAGGTCATCGCCGAAACACGCCGAACACCCGGCCGCGGAACGGCAGAATTACCGGATCTGGCGCATTACCCAAGCCGCGCTGCCGACAGCCGACAGCGTGCCGATCGGCGGCTCGGTGTGCGCGCCGTGATGCCGATGGCTGATCGCCCAGCGCGATCACGCCGGTGAGCAGTTGACGTTCGCCGGAGAGCGCCGGCCAGGCGCGGACGACGCCGCGCGGATGGGCAGACGGTCCGCGGTGCAGATGGTCCTGTTCTTGCGTCCAGGGCGGCATCCCAGACTGGGGTCCATGCGGCGGGCGGGCCGGCGCTGCAGGGCCGCCTCGCGGGCTCGCCGGAGCTCATCATCGGCTTGCGGAGGCGGTGTTGCCCGGCATCCGCGGCAGCCAGACAGGTGCGAGTTGCTGCGTCAGCCGGCTTCCGCGCCGGGTCGCCTTGGTCCTGGTGCCGCAGCGCGTCCCAGACCTTGCCGGGCGGCCGGGCAACGGCACCGCATAGGCCGCCGGGTGATCACCGATGCCGGGCGCCGGATGACAGGTCCGGGCCCGCCGCAGCTGGCTCACGGCTGGTCCGATGCCGGCTCGGCGTCCAGGTAGGAGGCGTTGATCATCACGCCGGCGGCGGCTAGGTCCGCGACTGGGTCAGGCCGGTGGTGCGGGTTTCCGCAGGCGGTCTTGACGCAGTACAGCGAGCCAGGACCGAACTGGCAGCTCTCGTGGCCGCCGCCGCAGACCGGGCAGCCGCTCATGGCGCCTCCCCGAGCGGCGCGCGGGTTCCGGATAGCGCGCTGGTGAACATGCCGTCCGGCCATCGGGCGGCCCGCGGCCAGCCGGCCGCCAAGGCCGCGCGGACCAGATCGGTGGCCCTGGTGTCCTGGGTCGTGGTGTGAGTCATGAATCCATTATATCGCGTACGTATTCGATGAAAGCCTCAAAAGGGTTATGTTATCCTATACCAGAGCGATTTTCCTGCAACGCCTGGTTGAATCCGCCCATCGGCAGCAACAAAAGCCGGCGGGCGGGGGCCGTCGGCCTTTCGTGGTCTGGCCGGTCACAGGACCTTGGCGCCGCGCTCGCGGGCGAGGGGCCGCAAGCGGGCCGTCGCGCGCTTCTCCGGGTCGTGGCCGTACCGGTCCATGTGCGGGCAGCGGTCGATGACCTTGACTGTGCCGCCCGGCACCGTGGCGTGCACACAACGATCGATAGGACCGAGCCGACGGCCATATCCAAGCCTTCAGGCGCACGGGCGGCGGAATGAGCCGGGAGTCCTGGATCATCGACGAGCCTGTCGTCCCGTACCGGCAGGCCCGCTCGCCGCCCCCGGCCGCCCCGTAGACCGGCCGGTGCTGCGGGCCGGCTGTGTCCGACCCGGCCGGGGGGACGCAGCGGTCATCCCCGGCGATCAGCCCAGGCCGCCGGCGAGCGCGTCCCAGAACGCGATCTCATAAGCGTGCAGGGCCAGGGCCGCCCGCACCGCCTCCTCCGGATCCTCGCCCGCGGCAAGCCCGGCGGCCACGACGGAGGCCGCCTGCCCGGGGAAGCCCGGCGCCGGCCCGGCGAAGAACCGGAAGAACCCCACGGCCTGCTCCGGCAGGCCGTAGCGGGTCAGCAGCGCCTCGGCGACCCGGCCACAGTAGCCCCCCACTCCTCCAGGTTGGCCAGCATCGCCAGCGCCACCCCGCTGCAGGTCCCGAACAGCGCGCTCCAGGCCAGATACGCCGGGTAGGCCTGCGCCAGCGGCCGCGGCTCAGTAGGCCCGCAGATCCCGCTCGCCCCACCCCAGCGCGGCGGCGAAATCGGACAGCAGCCGCAGCGCCTGCCGCTCCCCCTGCGCGAGGGACAAGAACATCTCTCCCGCCGGGGGTTCGGGGAAGCGGGCCGCGAGCAACGCGAAACTGCGCTGGTCGCTGCCGACGATGCGGAACTGCTCACCGGCGAGCCAGGTCAGCCTCTCCCGCGGAACACCGCAGCGGCCAGATCCGCCGGCTGCGCCAGAAAACAGATGACGCCGGCTCCGCCGACGCCATCCCCGCGGGCCAGCGGGCCAGCGACGCGTCACTGCGCGCCAGGCTCACTGCCGCCCTCGACCGCAACAAGCAACTCGCCGACGAGAACGCTCGGCTGCGCCGCCAGCTTGCCCGCGCACTTGGCGACCAGCGGTCAGCCCGGCTCCGATCAGGTAACGATCCAGGCTGCTGAAACAGCCGGAATCAGGCCGCGAGCGTCCCGTCGGCGACACTGTCCACGACGGGACGCCGCAGGTCACCGCCCTGGCTGACGCGAAAGCTCAAGATAACCAGCTCGAACGGGGAGTCGGTGAACACGCCGTGGCAGCGCCAGGCAGGGAACAGCTCATCCTGCCCGGCAGGCTTGTTCTGGTCGCGGACCCGGCGGACGATCAGCCGGGCGGTGATGGCCTGGCCCTTCTTCGAGGTGAACGCGGTGTAGGGCACCTCGGCGACCTGGGCGTCGGACACCCAGCAGCGGAGCTGGTCGTCCCAGATCGCACGCGGGTACTTGATCGCCGTCCAGGCTTGTTCCGGGACGGCGGCGATGGCCGCAGCGATCTTGGGGTCCATGTTCACCGTGACCGAGAACCGGGCGCCGCTGCGACGGACCGCGTCACAGAACGCCGCGGAGTAATACGGAGAGTCCGCCCGCACGATAAGCAGCCCGCCGCACCCGATGGCGCGGGCGGTCCCGATGACCTCCGCAGCGGACCGGGCCGCGCCGCGGGCAGAGTTCGCGTTCCCGCCGCGCAGCCGGGTCGCGGCGATCACCGGCGCGCCCAGCGGCGTGAAAATAGCGGCGGCCAGCGCATTCAGGCCGCGCACCGGCAGGCTCTTCCCCTGGATCTTGGTGTGCCCGAACCCGGCGCCCTGCTTGCAGCGCCCGTAGACCCGCTTCTGCATCGCGTCGATATCGATGAACGCCAGCTGCTCCTTGCCCGGCAGCAGCGGCGCCGGCGGGCCAGCTCACCCAGCAGCAGGCGGCTCACCACCTCCATCTAGCGGACTTTCCCCCAGGTAAACGAGCGCAGGTGCGAACCCAGCGTGGACGGCGCCCGGATCCCGCCGAACAGATCCGGCATCGCGCCATGCCGCAGCAGATCCATGTCATCGATGCTGTCCGCGCCGGCCGCCATCCCGGCGACCAGGCACGGGATCTTCAGGTACGCGTTGACCCCGCACGGCGCGCCCGGCCGGACGTGCTCATCGACCAGGCCACCCAGCCCGGCCCGCTGCACCAGGGCCATCACCGGGACCAGCCCGGCCCGCGACACCAGATTCGGGTCATCGAACGATGCGTGCGTTCTCGCGAGGCTATGCAACAATCGCACTTACCAGGTGTCCTCTCGAACTAGACGACGGAGCGTCAGATACTCCCATCGTCCCAGTTCAGAGGGCACCTTTCACGTTGACACGCCCCGAAACACCCCTAATTGACCGGTGGATTGAGGCTTAGGCGCGACTCGCGCGTGCCTGCCGCTGCGGCGAGCGGCGCCTCGCAGCCGCGCGTGCCGGCTGCGTGGCTGTGGCCGGCTCCGAGGTCGCATCCTTGTCCTCGAGCCACTCCTCGGCCCACCGCGAAAGCTCGGCGACAACAGCCTCGAGTGCTTGCCCTTTGTCGGTCAGCCGGTACTCAACCGTGCGGCGCGCGTCGGGAATCACCGTCCGCTCGACGATCCCCTCGCGCTGCAACTCGTGCAGCCGCTCGCTCAGCATTGTGTCGCTCAGCCGCGGAACCGCCAGCCGGATCTCGGCATAGGTGGTCTTGCCGGCCAGCAGCGCGCGCAGAATCGCGCCGGTCCACCGTCGGCCGATCAGTTCGACGGCGAAGTGATAACGCGGGCAGAAGCTGTCCATCCTGTCCATCGCGAGCACTCTACTACTAAACAATCCTTAGCGGCAAGCGATCTCTTAGCTCCTCAGGGAACTTGACAACGTCGGCGAGCGGTTGGTAACGTCCCGTCCTAACTCAGCTTTCCTTAGTAGCTAAGGACCGTTGGATGAGCAGTGCTTTCGCGCCCGGCAGCAAACAGCACCCGATCCGGTTCGGCGTCGCTCTACCGCCGGCGGCCACGTCGCTCGATGAGCAGCTGCTTCTGGCGCAAGCCGCCGACGCTGCCGGGCTCGACCTGATCGGCGTGATGGACCACCCCTACCACCCCCGCTACCTCGACACCTTGAGCTTGATCGGGATGCTGCTCGCCCGCACCGAGCGCGTCCACATCTTCCCGGATGTCGCGGACCTGCCGTTGCGCCCGCCGCAGATGCTCGCGAAGGCGGCAGCGTCCCTCGATCTGCTGAGCGGCGGCCGCTTCGAGCTCGGGCTTGGCTCCGGCGGCTACTGGGACGCGATCAAGACCTTCGGCGTGCGGCCGCTCACGCGCGCGCAGGCGGTCGATGCGCTCGAAGAGGCGATCGGCATCATCCGCGCGCTCTGGAGCGGCGCGCGCGGCATCGCTTCAGCGGCGAGTACTACCGGCTTGAGGAGGCGGCCGGCGGGCCGGCGCCGCCGCACGAAACCGGGATCTGGGTCGGCGCGCAAGGCACTCGGCTGCTCGAGACGACCGGACGCCTCGCCGACGGCTGGGCAGCACCGATCCCGTCGTACCTGCCGTACGAGCGGTGGGGCGAGGCGCAGACCCGGATCGACAGCGCCGCGCGTGCAGCTGGTCGCGATCCCTCCGCAATCCGCCGCCTCGCGCAGGTTGCCGGCGCAGTGACCGACCCGCCAGGACGCGCGTGGGAGCCGGTCGGAGCGGCACCGATTCGCGGCCATGCCGCCCAGTGGGCCGACGTGATCACGTACCTCGTCGACGAGCTTCGCTTCGACGCGGTCGTCTTCTGGCCGGAGCAGGCGAGCGTCGCGCAGATCGAGCGCTTCGCTGAGATCGCAACCGAGTTCCTTAGCAGCCGCGGCAGCCGGCCGCTCCCGATGGACAGGCAACCCGCGAACGGAGGAGGAAGTCATGCCTGACATCACCCGTACGAGCCGCTGGCCCGTGAGAACACGGCGGCGCTGCTCGCCGATCACCAGATCGGTCTGCTGACCGGCGTGCGCGGCATCAACGTGTCGGAGCTCAAGCACAACGTCGTCGCGCTCGCGAAGGCGGCGACGGCACTGGACGTGCCCGTAATCGTCACCAGCACCTTGCGCGACGGCATGTGGGGTCACACGATTCCCGAGCTCACCGAGGTCGTCGGTGAGGACGCGATCATCGACCGCTCGGCCGTCAACGCCTGGGACGACGAGCGGGCGCGCGAAGCGGCCAGGGCGACGGGTGCGACGAAGCTGACCATCGCTGGCGTGTTGCTCGAGGTATGCGCGGCGTTCCCCGCCGTCTCGGCGCTCGCCGACGGCTACCAGGCCTACGTCGCCGTTGACGCCTCCGGCACGTTCAACCGCACGAAGCACGAGGCCGGGGCTTCTGCGGCTGCAGCAGGCCGGCGTGATCCTGACCGACTACGCGACGCCGATGGTCGAGATCCTCAAGGGCAACGCGGATCCGGCTGCCGGTGACGTCTACGGCGCGCTCGACATGCCGTTCGCGACCCTGATCGTCCAGCTGAGCTCGCGGGCAGCGGAGGCGGCCGCCTAGCGAGCACGCCTGGCGCCGGGTGTGCAGGCTGGCGGCGGCCTCGTCGTTCCCAGGACGGAAGGCGGAAATTACATGTCCATCAAAAAGATCGTCCCTGTTCCTGAGCTGGAGGACTCCTCCCCGTTCGGCTACTCCCAGTGCGTGCGGGCCGGGAACCTGGTCTTCCTGGCCGGGCAGTGCGGCCTCGGTGACGATCACGAGATCGTCTCCAACGATTTCGTCGAGCAGGCCCGGCGAGCCCTTGAACGCATCGAGACGGCGCTCAATGCCGCCGGCGGCACACTGTCCGACATCGTGAGCATGACCGTGTACATCACGGACACGCGTCAGGGCCGCCTCTTCACCTCGCTGCGCCGCGAGTTGTTCCGTGACCACTTCCCGGCGAGCGCCCTCATCTGCGTCCATTCCCTCATGCCCGTCGGCGCTCTCATCGAAATCCAAGCCATCGCCGTCCTCGGTCCCGCATGACCCCGCAATACCGGACGAGACCACCATGAGCACAGCCGCTGCATGCGGACGAGCAGGAGGTCCGCACCGCGCCCGACGTGATCTGTGCCGATGCGGCGCGCATAACCCGGTCCCTAACCGAGCCAAGGAGTGCTCTCATGACATCCGCGATTGATCAGAACCACGCCGCCGAGTTCGAACGAGCGTGGTCGGACCCCGCCAACACCGCCATCGATTTTCCGCCGGTCGACGTCAACCAGGTCCTGCGCGAGCGGTACGTGCTGGACAGGGATCTCGTCTACACCCGCCGGCTGCTTTGGGACATGGAGGTCCGTAAGGCCGCGACCCCGGACCTGTATATCCCCTCAGTGGTACGGCCGGGCAGCGTCAGCGTCTGGAGATCCTCGCCGACCGTGTTCACCCGAGCGTCCGACCAGCGGCTATGGCTCCGGCCGCAGACGTTCGGCGTGGTGATCGAGCATGTGCATCTCGATGAGCAACGACAGTCGGTGTATTTCATAGGCACCGCGGAGTATCGCACCCCGGACAGCCAGACGATACGGGCCGGCGGCGAACAGCCACTATTCCACGTCGAACACTGGGTGGAGGGGCAAGAAGACCGGCCGGTCAACCGCTGGCGTATCGTCCACCTGACTCCGTCCCCCGACCAGGCGCTCCTAGACCACTTCACCGCGATGGGGCGCGACCCGTACCTGCGTGACTTCATCGAGGTGCACCTGCGAGAGGTCCTCGGCTGCACGCTGACCCGGAAGGGCGGGTGACCGGC
>Ga0207646_10004506_pt1 | contig 15093 bp, 9 predicted proteins | sample KBSK5502metaG_FD_184343 | JGI IMG/M metagenome (GOLD analysis project Ga0207646, IMG submission 184343) | Corn, switchgrass and miscanthus rhizosphere microbial communities from Kellogg Biological Station, Michigan, USA - KBS K5-50-2 metaG... | ecosystem: Host-associated > Plants > Roots >... | reverse complement strand
TTGTCGACCACGAACCAGCCGAGGTCCTCGAGCGACTTGGCCGCCGTCGACCGCCCCGCCCCGGACAGCCCGGTGATAATGACGATGTCCGCCGAGTCGTCAGCCGTTCTCATCGTGCTCTCCCAAGGGGGGCCGGGGGGTATGGGGGGCGGGCAGCCCCCCATGACCCGGGGGGTCACCGGGGGGTTGTCCCCCGGGGGAGGCGCTATCCCCCCGGGCTAGCACCCCCGAGATGGTGGCGGCCAGCCGCGATCCGATGCCCGGGACCGCGGCGATCTCCTCGATGCTCGCCGCGCTGAGCTTGCGCACCGAGCCGAACTGCTTGAGCAGGGCCTTGCGGCGCGCCGGGCCGAGCCCGGGCACGTCGTCCAGGGCACTGGTGGTGGCGGCCTTGCCGCGCTTGGCCCGGTGGTAGGCGATGGCGAACCTGTGCGCCTCGTCCCGCACCCGCTGCAGCAGGTAGAGCCCCTCGCTGCTGCGGGGCAGGATGACCGGGTACTCCTCGCCGGGAAGCCAGACCTCCTCCAGCCGCTTGGCCAGCCCGCACACCGCCACGTCATCGATGCCGAGTTCGGCCAGGGCGCGCGCCGCCGCCTCGGCTTGCAGCGGGCCGCCGTCGACGACGACCAGGTTGGGCGGATAGGAGAACTTCTTCTGGGCGGATACCCCGGACCGTTCGGTGTCTGGATCTTGCTCGTCCTCCCCGGCCTCGGGGTCGCCGAGGGTGTCCAGCTCGCCGGTCTTCTCGCGCTCGGCCAGGTAGCGGCGGAACCTGCGGGTGATCACCTCGTGGATCGAGGAGATGTCGTCGGTGCCACTGGTGCCCTTGATCGCGAACCGGCGGTATTCGCTCTTGCGGGCCAGGCCGTCCTCGAACACGACCATCGACGCGACCACGTGCGTGCCCTGCAGGTTCGACACGTCGTAGCATTCGATCCGCAACGGCGCGTCGTCCAGACCGAGGCCCTCCTGGATCTCGCTGAGCGCCTTGCTCCGGGTGGTCAGGTCGCTGGCGCGGCGGGTCTTGTGCAGCGCGAGCGACTGGCCGGCGTTCCTGGCCACGGTCTCGAGCAGGGCCTTCTTGTCGCCGCGCCGCGGTACCCGCAGGCTGACCGGGCCGCCGCGGCGCTCGGACAGCCACTGGGTCATGGTGTCCGGGTCCGGCGGCAGCTCGGGCACCAGGACCTCGCGCGGGATGCCCGCGTTGACCGCCTCCGTCCCGGCCGGGCTGTCCGCGTAGACCTGGCCGAGGAACTGCTCCACCAGGGCGGCCGGCGTCACCTCCTCGATCTTGTCCAGGACCCAGCCGCGCTGGCCGCGGACCCGGCCGCCGCGCACGTAGAACACCTGGACGGCCGCCTCGAGCTGGTCCTCGGCCAGCGCGATCACGTCGCAGTCGGTGCCGTCGCCGAGCACCACCGCCTGCTTCTCGATCGCGCGCTCCAGCGCCCGCAGGTCGTCGCGGAGCCGCGCGGCGCGCTCGAACTCCTCCTCGCGCGCGGCCTGCTTCATCTCGGCCTCGAGGCGGCCGGCGAACCGGCTGGTCTGCCCGGCCATGAAGTCGCAGAAGTCCTCGGCCAGCCGGCGGTGCTCCTCGGCGCTGATCCGCTTGACGCACGGCGCGGAGCACTTGCCGATGTAACCGAGCAAGCAGGGCCGGCCGATCTGGCCTGACCGCTTGAACACCCCCGCCGAGCAGGTACGCACCGGGAACACCCGGAGCAGCGTGTCCACCGTGTCACGGATGGCCCAGGCGTGGCTGTACGGGCCGAAGTACCTGGTGCCCTTGCGCTTGGCGCCCCGCATGACCTGGACCCGCGGGTACTCCTCGCCCATGGTGACGGCCAGGTAGGGGTAGCTCTTGTCGTCCCGGTACTTGATGTTGAACCTAGGGTCGAACTCCTTGATCCAGGAGTACTCCAGCTGCAGCGCCTCGACCTCGGTACCGACGACGGTCCACTCGACGCCCGCGGCGGTCTGGAGCATCATCTGGGTCCGCGGGTGCAGGCTGGCGAAGTCGGCGAAGTACTGATTGAGCCGCTGCCGGAGCGACTTGGCCTTGCCGACGTAGATCACCCGGCCGCGCTGGTCACGGAACCGGTAAACCCCAGGGGATTCGGGAATCTCGCCCGGCGCCGGCCGGAAGGTTACGGGTCCGTGCGGATCTGCCACGAAGCAACTTTACGCTCCCGCGAGGGGCCTCTGGCCGGCCACGATGGCCTTAATGAGTACCTTCTTCGCGGCGGCCGGACGGCTGGCCGTCCGCTTCCGCTGGGCGATCGTGCTGGCCTGGGTGGCCGGCACGGCCGCGGCCATGGTGCTGCTGCCGTCGCTGTCCAGCGTGACGCAGAGCGACAACACCTCGTTCCTGCCGGCCAGCGCGCCCAGCCAGCAGGCCGCCCAGCTGGCCTCGCCGCTGCAAGGGGCCACACTGACCGCGGTCACGGTGATCGCCGCCCAGTCCGGGACGCCGACCGGGGGGACGCCGACCGGCGGGACGCCGACCGGCGGGGCGCTGACCGGCGCGGACCAGTCCTTCGTGGTGCGGCTCGAGAGCTCGCTGGTCCGGATCCCCCGCGTCGTCGCGGTGCGGGACGCCGGCCAGTCGGCCGACGGGCAGGCCGAGCAGGTCACGGTGCTGGCCGCGCTGGCCCAGTCGGGCGGGCTCGCAGCATCCCAGCAGGCCACCCTCGTCGGCGAGGTGCGCGACGCGATCCGCGCGGCCGGGCCGCCGGCCGGGCTCGCGGTGCACACGGCGGGCACGGTGGCCACCCGGGTGGACACCAACGCGACCTCCGGCAAGACCGGCGGTCAGGTCCAGTGGTTTTCCATCGTCTTCGTGATCGCGCTGCTGATGGCGGTGTTCCGGTCCGCGCTGGCACCGCTGATCGCCGTACTGCCCGCGGTGGTGGTGGTGCTGGCCGCCGAGCGGCTCACCGCCGAGGCCGCGGTGCACGGCCTGGGCGTGTCGCAGATCGCCGCGCTGCTGCTGATCGTGCTGGTGCTCGGGGCGGGCACGGACTACGCCCTGTTCCTGATGTTCCGGGTGCGGGAGGAGATGCGGGAAGGTCTGCCTGCGGGGGGGTCTGGGGGGGTCGTCCCCCCGAGGCAACGCTGCCACGACGCGATCGTGCACTCGGTGGCGCGGGTCGGCGAGACGATCACGTTCTCCGCGGGCGTCCTCATCGCCGCGCTGCTGTCGCTGGCCACGGCCACCTTCAGCCTGTACGCCGGGCTGGCGGCGCCGCTGGCGATCGCGATCGGGCTGATGCTCGTGGCCGGCCTCACCCTGCTGCCGGCGCTCCTCGCCATCTGCGGCCCGGTGGCGTTCTGGCCCTCCTCGGTCCGGCCGGGCGCCGGACGGCCCGGGTGGTGGGGACCGGCCTGCTCGCGGATCGTGCGGCGGCCGCTGGCCACGCTGGTCATCGGCCTGGTCCTGTTCTCCGCGCTCGCCGTGGCCTCGGCGGGCTACCTGGCCGCTGGGTTCGGTGGCGCGGTGACCGGTCCGCCGGGCAGCGATTCCGGAGCGGGCGACAGGCTGCTCATCAGGCACTTCCCGCGGACGGCGGCCAACCCGACGGTCGTCGTGCTGCGCCTGCGCCAGCCCGCCTGGGCCGCCGCGGGCGCGGTGGCCGCCGCGGAGCGGCAGCTGGCCGCCGACCCCGTATTCACCTCGGTGTCCGGGCCGCTGAACGCCAACGGGACGGCGCTGACCGCGGCCCAGTACACCGCGCTGTATGCCGCCTACGGATCGCCGCGGGCTACCCGGGCCTCGGCCCCGGCGCAGGTCGCGCCCGGGAAGCTGGCCGCGTACCGGTCCTACCGGGCCAGCGGCTCCTACGTGAGCGCCGACGGGCTCACGATCTCGTTCGCCACGTCGCTCGCGGCGGGCAACGCGACCACCACCGCAGCGGCACAGGCGGTGCCCGCCGTCCGGGCCGCGGCCGCCCGCGCGGCCCGGACGGCCGGCGCCGCGGCCGCCGGGGTGACTGGCCAGGCGGCGTTCACCTACGATGTCGCCCAGTTGTCCAACGGCGACCTGTGGACGGTCATCCCGATCGCCGTCGCCGTCATCGCGGTGCTGCTCGCGCTGGTGATGCGCTCGCTGATCGCGCCGCTCTACCTGATCGCGTCGGTGGTGCTCTCCTACTTCGCCGCCCTCGGCCTGACCGTGCTGGTGTTCGTCGAGGCCGCGGGCCAGCCCGGGCTGACGTTCATCCTGCCGTTCCTGCTGTTCGTGTTCCTGCTGGCGCTGGGCGAGGACTACAACATCCTGGTCATGACGCGGATCAGGGAAGAGGCCCGGCAGCTGCCGCTGCGTGAGGCCGTGGGCCGGGCACTCAGCGTCACCGGGACGACGGTGACCTCGGCCGGGCTGGTGCTGGCCGGGACGTTCGGGGTGCTGGCGATCGTGGGGTCTGGCAGCGCCGGGGCGCAGAACGTCCGGACGATCGTGAACGTCGGCGTCGGCCTCGCGCTCGGCGTGCTGATGGACACGTTCCTGGTCAGGACGCTGCTGGTGCCGTCGGCGGTGGTGCTGATCGGCCGGTGGAACTGGTGGCCGTCCGCCCTGAGCCGGGCGCGGCCCGCCGCCACGCCGGCCGCCCCGCCGGACTCCGGCCCCGGCGCCGTCTTTACAACAGTCGAGTTATTACTTAAGCTGCCGACTTAAGGGCTGCGAGGCCACGGGGGCCGGGGGCCCGCCGAGCTGACGAGGGGACACGCATGAGCGCGCCGGACATCGCCGCGGAACGCCTGGGCGCCGACTACTTCCAGGACCCGTACTCCGTGCACGCCCGGTTGCGGGCCCAGCGCCCGGTCACGCCGGTGATCATGCCCGGCGGGGCGACCGTGTGGCTGGTCACCGGGTACGCCGAGGGCCGGGCCGCGCTGGCCGACCCGCGGCTGAGCAAGCGCATGCCGGGCTGGCACCCGGAGCCCGACTCCATCTTCGCCACGATGGACCTGCACATGCTCAACAGCGACCCGCCGGACCACGGCCGGCTCCGCCGGCTGGTGAACAAGGCCTTCACCGCGCGCCAGGTCGAGCGGCTCAGGCCGCGGATCACCGCGATCACCGCGGGGCTGCTCGACGACATGGCGGGCCAGCCCGAGGTGGACCTGCTCGCGTCGTTCGCGTTCCCGCTGCCGATCACGGTGATCTGCGAGCTGCTCGGCGTGCCGGCCGGCGACAGGGACGACTTCCGTACCTGGTCAGCCACCATCGTGTCGGACACCCCCGGGCCCGAGGTGTTCCAGGCTCACGCCACCGCGATGGCCCGCTACTTCATGGCGCTGCTGGCGGCCAAGCGGCAGCAGCCCGGCGACGACCTGCTGTCGGCGTTGCTCGCGGCCCGGGACGACGAGGACAGGCTCAGCGAGAACGAACTGGTGTCGATGGCGTTCCTGCTGCTGGTGGCCGGGCACGAGACCACGGTCAACCTGATCGCCAGCGGGATGCTCGCGCTGCTGCTCAACCCGGCCGAACTCGCCCGGCTGCGCGCCGACCCGTCGCTGACCGGCAGCGCGGTGGAGGAGCTGCTCCGGTACGTGAACCCGGTCAGCAACGCGACCTTCCGGTGCGCGGCCGAGCCGCTCGAGCTCGGCGGTGTGCGCATCGGCCGGGGCGATCCCGTGCTCGTCTCGCTGAGCGGCGCCAACAGGGACCCGGCGAGGTTCGGCGACCCGGACCGGCTGGACCTGGGCCGGGATAGCTCGGGCCAGCTGGCGTTCGGCCACGGCATCCACTACTGCCTGGGCGCGCCGCTGGCGCGGCTGGAGGCCGCGATCGCCATATCCGGCCTGCTGGCGAGGTTCGGCTCGATCAGCCTCGCGGTACCGGCGGCCTCGCTGCGCTGGCGGCCGAGCACGCTCATCCACGGGCTGGAGGCGCTGCCGGTGCGGCTGGTCCGGGCGGAGGGCGAGAGCACCGGCTCGTGAGGCTGGTGGTATACCGATGCAATGGGACGCTTGACCGAAGTCGTGCCTGGGGTGCTGGTCGCGACCAGCGCGTACGCGATGACGACCAGCACGGTGGTAATCGGCTCGTCCGGGGGCTGCCTGCTCATTGACCCGGCCGTGACAGTGGATGACCTGGCCGCGCTGGCCGGCGAGCTCGCCGGGCGCGGGCTGCGGCCCGCCGCCGCCTGGTCGACTCACCCGCACTGGGATCACGTGCTGTGGAGCGCCGCGCTAGGGGATGCGCCGAGGTACGCCGCGCCCGCCGCGGTCGCCCTCGCCGAGACAGACCGGGAGGGCATCTTGGAGTACATCCGGCAATCCGCGCCAGGTCACGACCTGGACCTGGCCGGGCGGATGCAGGCGCTCGACGCCCCGGCCATCCCGTGGGACGGGCCGGAGGCCCGGCTGGTCGTGCACGACGGGCACGCACCGGGGCACGGCGCGGTGTTCCTGCCGGAGCTCGGTGTCCTGGTCGCCGGGGACATGTGCTCCGACGTGGAGATCCCGCTGCTGGACACGGTCGCGGACGATCCCCTCGGCGACTACCGCACCGGGCTGGAGCGGCTGGCGTCGGTTTCCGGGGTGCGCCAGGTCGTGCCCGGCCACGGTCACCTCGGCGACGACGGGGAACTCCGCGGGCGGCTTGCCCTCGACGCGGCCTACCTGGATGCGGTGTCGGCGGGCCGGCCGTACGAGGACCCGCGGCTGACGCCGGAAAGCCCGAAGTGGATGCGGGCCATGCACGAGGATCAGGTGCGCTACTTCCAGCGTTAGCGCCTTGCCGAGGAGCCTGGTGCAGCGGACGTGCATTCGAGGCTGCCGCCGCGCCGGGTCGGCCTGAGCCGACGCCGAGGGTGTCTGCTGCGTAGTGGCGTCTGGGTGCTGTGGGGCGCGAGTGCGCCGTGGTGCACCACGAGGCGCAAAGATCTTGGTGGAAAAGGGCTTGGCGGTTGATCCGGTGCACCATAGTCCCCCTAATCCACCACCAAGCCCGAATCCACCACGAAAAAGTCAAAGGTTGTCGCACTGGTGAGCGAAATCGATGTGAGGATGGGGTTGATGAGCCCGGTGAGGCCTACAGCCAGAAGGACCCGGGCGGCGCGGTGCTGGGATTCTAGAGGCGGCAGTTGGGGCGAGTTCGCCGGGTGGCTGCGCAGCCTCGCTGACCGCGATCCGACATGACCAGGGCGAGGACCAGGCCCGTTCGGGAGAAATAATGATCCGAACGGGCCGGGGTTTTACCCCTCGGCGACGGGCAGCAGCAATGCCGACGGGTGCGCCGCGTCCAGGCCGATGTCGTACTGCGTCGGCACGAGGTCGGCGGCGACCGCGTCGAGCTGCCCGTTCCCGGGGTTGCGGGCGAAGCGGGGGTGGGCTCCCCCGGCGACCTGGAGCCTGATCCGGTGCCCGCGGCCGAACCGGTGCGCCGCGCCGGCAAGGCTCACCCGGACGGTCCCGGTCAGTGGGTCAGCCTCAGTGAGCCGTACGATACCGTCGCAGATATTCCGCGACCGGCCGCGCGCATCCACGTCGCATAGCCGCACGAACAGGTCTGCGTACGGGTTGTCGCGGGTAACCCGGACCTCGGCGGCGACCTCGCCGATGATCTCGACCGGATCGTCCAGCGGATCGCTGCTGAACACCAGCACGTCCAGCCGGCGCTCGACGGCCCGGTTGTCCCGGCTCCCCGCGTTCACGGCTAGGATCGCGCCGCCCGGCGACGGCGTGGGGTCGGCCGGGTCGTAGCGGAAGCTGGCGGTCGGCACCTCCCCGCCCGGTCCGGCCTCGCCTGGTCCGGCCTCGCCTGGTCCGGCCTCGCCCGGTCCAGCCTCGCCTGGTCCGGCCCCGCCCGGTCCGGCCCCGCCCGGTCCGGCCCCGGCCGGTTCCGCCGGGCTGAGCGAGCCGTTCGCGCCCAGGTACCAGCGCTGCTCCGCGATGCCGGGCGGCGGCCAGCCGCCGATCTCGCGCCACTGCCGCGCGCCCTCGCCGCCGACCCAGATGCGCACCGGGTGGTCCGGCGGGGCGGGCGGCCGCGAATCGGTCCGGCTCTTAGGGGCCAGGCCGGCGTACCGGTCGAGCCAGGCCAGGCTCTCGTTGATCGCCACGGCGCCCTGGGAGGTGATATCCAGGTGCGCCCACGGGCCGACGAGCAGCCGGGTCGGCACGCCCCGGGCGGCGAGCGCGCGGTATTGCTCAAGGGTCTGCTCGATGAACAGGTCCTGCCAGCCGCCCACCACCAGGACCGGGACCGTGATCCGCTCCAGGGCGGCGCCGCACTGCAGCGGCTCCCAGAAGGGGTCGGTAAGCTGCGGGTGCTCCATCCACCGCTCGGACCAGGTCGGCTCGCGGCCGATCAGGTCGCGGAAACCGGCCGCGATCGGCTGCCGGTCGAACACCGGGCGCAGCCGCCGGTCGGCCGTGGTCATGCGCGCCATCGCGTGCAGCATCCCGATGCTCTCCTGGTGCGCGACCAGGTCGCTCCAGCTGACGTAGTTGTACAGGTCGAAGGCCCCGTGGCGGTACGCGCTCCGGCTGAAGTCGTGCGGGCCCACGTGCACCACGGCGGCGACAAGCTCCGGCGGAGGGTCCATGGCCAGCGCCCACTGGACGAAGCCGAGGTAGCTGGCGCCGTAGGTGGCCAGCCGATCTTCGAACCAGCTCTGCCGCCGCAGCCACGCCACGGTGTCCTGCCCGTCGGTGATCTCGCGCCGCATCGGCTCGAACTCTCCGCCGGACCCGAACGTGCCGCGCACGCTCTGCAGCAGCACGTGGTAGCCGCGCTCGGCCAGGATCTGCGCGGTCTGCAGGGCGAACACGCCCGTCCGGCCGTACGGGCAGCGGACCAGCACGGTGGCTGCCGACGCCACGCTGACCGGGATGTAGTGGGTGGCCAGCAGCACCGTGTCGTCGGACATCGGCACCTGGACGTCGTATTCCACCGCGACCTGGTTCCGCCGCGGCGGCAGTGACCACGCCCGGGCCGCTGCCCGGCCGAGCGCGGCCGCGCCCCGGCCCAGCGGGCGGGGGCCCTGCGGGCGGGCCTCGACGGCCTTGGGGCCGCTGGGCTGGCCCGTCACGCTCCGCGGGCGCATCATGCTCTGCTGGCGCATCACGCCGTCCTTTCCGCCACAACGACCCCGGCCGGGAAGTCCGGGTCCGGCTCGGCGTAGAGCAGCTCGACCAGTGCCGCGCGGTGGGCGAGGACCCGGCGCTGGTTGACGTAACCCTTGTCGGTGATCTCGCCGGCGTCAAGGTCTGCCGGACGGGCCATCACCAGCAGCCGCTCGATCCGGGCCGCCGATCCCGCGGCGGCGTTGTGGCCGGCCAGTGCCCGGGACAGTTCTGCGCGGATGGTCTCGTCGGTGACCAGCTCACCCTCGGCGTGCGGCTCCCGGCCGAGCAACTTGACCGCCTCGGCCGCGTTCAGCCAGGTCAGCGCGCACACCGAGGCGCGGTCCTCGCCCGTGATCACCGCGTCGGCCAGCAGCGGCGCGGCGGAGAGCAGGGCGGTGCGGACCGCGCCGACCCGGACGAAGGTGCCGGTGCCGAGCTTGAAGTCCTCCGCGATCCGGCCCCGGAACACCAGCCCGGCGTCAGGGTCGTCCGGATCGGCCAGGCCGACGGCGTCGCCGGTGCGGTAGTAGCCCCGGTCGTCGAACGCGGCCGCGGTGAGATCCGGCCGTCCGAAGTAGCCGGGGGTAACCATCGGGCCCTTCACCCTGATCTCGTACGCGCCTTCGACCGGGACCAGCCTGACCTCGGCGCCCGGCAGCGGCACGCCGATGCAGCGGGCGTCGGCGAAATCGAAGTGCGCACTGGTCACCGCCGGGGCGGTCTCCGTCGCCCCCCAGGAGCCGGTGACCGGGACGGGGTGGCCCGCCGTCTGCATGGCCAGGTCCCCCAGCCGCTGGCGCAACGCGGCCGGCAGCGCCGCCGCCGCGTTGAACATGAGCCGCAGCCGGGAGAAGAAGCGGGCGGCGAAGTCGGCGTCGGCTTCCAAGGCCGGCACCAGCTGGGCGTACCCGGCCGGGACGTTGAAGTAGATGGTCGGCGGGACGTCGGTGAGGTTGGCGACGCTCTGCGCGAACATCCCGGGCGCGGGCCGCCCGGCGTCGACGTAGAGCGTGCCGCCCGCGGTCAGCGTCATGTTCACGTTGTGGTTGCCGCCGAAGGTGTGGCTCCACGGCAGCCAGTCGACGATCACCGGCCGCTCGGTGCGCAGGAACGGCCAGGCCTGCCGGATCATCTGCTGGTTGGCGGCGAGCATCCGGTGGGTGTTCAGCACCCCCTTCGGCGCGCCGGTGGAGCCGGAGGTGAACAGGATCTTCGCGATCGAGTCGCCGGTCACGGCGGCGGAGGCGGCGGCGACGGCCGGGCCGGGCGCGGTGGTCATGAGGTCCCCGAGCCGTTCGGCTCCCGGCCGGGACCCGGTCCGCACGATGGCGGGCACCGCGCTTACCGCATCCAGCGCCGCCGCGAACCGTTCCGCGTCGTCGGCGAAGACCGCGCCCGGGCTGATCATCGCGGTGATCGCGCGGATCCGGGCGTGGTCGTGGCTCTGCAGCGAGTACGCCACGCTGACCGGCGCCACCGGGATGCCGGCGGTCATCGCGCCCAGGGTCACCAGCAGGTGGTCCACGCCGTTGCCGGACAGCACGAGCAGTGGCCGCCCGGGGCCGAGGCCGCGGTGGAGCAGCGCCTGGCCGATGGCCTCCGCCGCGGCCGCAGCCTCGCCGTAGCCGCAGGTCCGCCAGCCGCCGCCGGGTGCGCGCTCGGCCACCACCGGATGGCCGGGATCGGCCGCGGCCCAGGCCCGCACGCTGTCCATCACCGTCACCGGGTAACCCGCCAGCGGCTCGGCCGACCGGATGACCAGGGCGCCGTCCTCATCCGCGGCGGCGGTGACGCACGGCGGCGCGAACAACGGCTCCGGGATGCCGGTGTCGGCCACCATGTTCCGGTCCCTTCCACGCCCGCCCGCCGCCGGGACGATACCCGTTCGGCCTCGCCGGATATTCGACAAGAACGTCAATACCCGGCATCTCTTTGTAGCGCTTACCGGCGGACGGGCGCAACCCGCGAACCGCGATCAGCCGGCCGGGCCGTCCCCGTCACGGACACCCGCCGCTGCGTGGCCGGCCGCCGTGGCCTGGCCGACCGATGTCTCAGGGTCAGGCGTCTCGCCGTCCGGCGTCTCGCCGTCCGGCGTCTCGGCGTCAGGCGTCACGGTCGACGTCGCGGCCTCGGTCGGCTGCTGGCCGGGCTGGTCGTCAGGCCGCGGGCCGTTCCAGCCGTAGCCCTCGGCCGGCGTCGCCGGGACTGGGTGCGGCGTGAAGATCATCCAGGCGCACGAGACGATCAGCGCGACGAGGAACCCGCAGTAGATCCAGAACGCGGGCGTGAGGCCGGCGCTGATCGTGAGCCCGAGCCGCTGGGCCTGCGCAGACGAGATGCCGAACTGGGCGGGCACGGGAGCCTCGCCGACCTGGACGAGCGCCGAGATGGCCTGCGCCGCCATCGGGATCGCGGCCCCGGCCAGCAGCACCGCCCCGTGCCGCACCGGGCGCCAGAGCGCGGCCGCGATGACGGCCGCCGCGAACGCGATCATCACGGCCACGTCCCCGGCGATCACCAGGCCGGGGTTGGAGAAGGCGTTGCCCGCGGTCAGCGACTGCACCTGCCCGGCCGCCGTGCGCAGCGTGAAGGTGTCCCACGCCGGGGCGAACGCGGCGGCTACCCCGAGGCCGGCCAGCACCACCAGCACGACGGGACCGAGCGTGGATCCGCGCGGACGCGCGAGCGTGCCCGGCCTGGCGGCCGGCTGGGCGGCCTGCTGGGCGGCCGGTGCCGCCGCGCTGGCCGGGCTGGCCGGGCTGGCCAGGAACGCGACCACCGTTCCCGCCGCGCAGGCGAGCCAGCCGATAAGGGAGAGCACCAGGCCCGCGCCGCCGCCGGGGTTCCCCGTCGCGGAGATGGCCAGGCCGGCGTCCGCGAAGAACAGGCCGAACGTGACCGCGCTCAGCCCCAGGCTGAGCAGCGCGCCGAGCCGCAGGCGCGGGCCGCCGAGGAGGATGAGCACGGCGCTCGCGGTCCAGACGGCGAGGTAGATGACGTGCGGGATGACCTGGTCGGCCTGCTGAGCCAGGCTGGCCGCGCCGACGTAGGTGGGAAAGAGCCCGGCGATCCCCAGGATGACACCCACGCCGAGCAGCGCCGCCGCCATGATCGCGGCGGCTCGCCCGCTGAGCGCCGCGGCGGCCGGGGTCACCACGGTCGGGCCCGTCTGACCGGGCGGGGCGGTATTTTCACCGAACGGGCCTGGCCCCTCGCCATCGCGTAGGGCACCGGCGCCGGCCGGAGGGGTGTTCCGGCCCACCGGGACGATCGTGTCCCGCGCCTCGATGCTCACGAACCTGGTCCACGCGGCCGACCAGCCCTCGGGCGTCTCCGGCCATCGCTCTAGCGGCCGGGACCTGCGCCCGGCGGTGGTCCAGATGCCGTAGAAGCCCCAGCCGCGCCCGATCTCATAGGTGGCTCCCCGGTACGTGATGATCACCTTGTCAAACACGATCCCAGCCCTTCCTTAGCTGCTGCCCCAGCCGGGTCCTGCCCGAGCCGCCCTGCCCTGTCCCGCATGTCCTGTCCGAACCTAACCGAGACGTCTGGAGGCTGGCTGGGCGGTCTCTTCAGCCTTCCTGACACTTTGATCCGCGCGCGGGCGATTCCTTTCCGCGCGGCAGGCGGTCTGCACTGGGTAGGACCAGCCGTGGAGGAGGCCGGGGATGACGCGACAGGCACAGACCATAGCAGGCCGGGACGAGTTCGCCCGCAGCACCGAGCCGTTCCGCCGGGAGCTGCTGGCGCACTGCTACCGGATGACCGGCTCGCTGGACGAGGCCGAGGATCTGGTCCAGGAGACCTTCCTGCGGGCCTGGCGGTCGCACGGCGGGTTCGAGGGCCGGTCGTCGCTGCGGGTGTGGCTGTACCGGATCGCCACCAACGCCTGCCTGACCGCGCTGGAACAGCGGGGGCGCCGCGCGCTGCCGTCGGGTCTCGGCGCGCCCAGCGATGACCCGGCCGGAGCACCGGTCGCCGCCGGACCGGAGGTCAGCTGGCTGGGCCCGATCCCGGACGCGCTGGTCACCGGTCCGGCCGAGGATCCCGCGGCCATCGCGGTGGCGCGCGAGAGCCTGCGCCTCGGCCTGATCGCCTGCCTGCAGTACCTGCCCGCCCGGCAGCGGGCCGTGCTCATCCTGCGGGACGTGCTGGCCTTCTCGGCCGCCGAGGTCGCCGCCATGCTCGGCACCAGCGCGGTCGCGGTCAAGAGCACGCTGCAGCGGGCCCGGGCGCGGCTGGAACAGGTGGCACCATCTCCCGAGGACGTCAGCGAGCCCGCCGAGCCCGAGGCCCGGGCCCTGCTCGACGCCTACATCGCGGCCTTCCAGAACGCCGACCCGGCCGCGCTGGAGCGGGTGCTGCGCAAGGACGCGGCCCTGGAGCCGGTCGGCTCCCTGACCTGGTTCTCCGGCCGCGATACCTGCATGCGCTACGTCTCGCAGTTCTTCGGCGCTCCGGGCGACTGGCAGATGACGGCCATGGCGGCCAACGGGCAGCCCGCGGCGGCCGCGTACCTGCGCGGGGCCGACGGGGTGCACCGTGCCTTCGGCCTGGCCGTGCTCACCGTGACCCCGACAGGCATCGCCCGCATCGTGGTGTTCGGCGATCCCGGTCTTGTCACCAGGTCCGGATTCCCGCCCGTGCGGTGATGCCAAGACCAGGCGGCCGCACTTCGCTGACCGTGAACCCTGCTGCGGCCGCCTGGGGAAGATGCTGGACTTGAGCTCATGGAGATGCTCATACTCGGCGGGACCGCGTGGCTGGGCCGTGAGGTGGCCCGGCAGGCGGTCGGCCGGGGACACGTGGTGACCTGCCTGGCCCGGGGCGAGAGCGGACCGGTCGCCGACGGCGCGGTGCTGGTCGCCGCGGACCGGCGCCAGGACCACGGCTACGACGCGGTGCGAGGCCGTGACTGGGACGCGGTGATCGAGGTTTCCTGGCAGCCCGGGATGGTCTGTGGCGCCCTGGCCGCCCTGGGCGGGCAGGCGGCGCACTGGACCTACGTCTCCTCGGGCAGCGTCTACGCGTCCCACGCGGTCATCGGCGCGGACGAATCCGAGCCGCTGCTCGCCGCGCACGACGGCGACGAGGCGGACATCGAGCGCTACGGCGAGGCGAAGGTGGCGTGCGAGCAGGCGACGGCAGCCGCGGTCGGCGGCCGCGAGCTGATCGCGCGCGCCGGGCTGATCGGCGGCCCCGGCGATAACAGCGGACGATCCGGCTACTGGGTGACGCGGGCCGCGCGCGACCCGCAAGGGCCGATGCTCGTGCCGGCCACCCCCGGCATGCCGACCCAGGTGGTCGACGCCCGCGACCTGGCCGCCTGGCTGCTGGACTGCGCTCAGGCCGGGACCACGGGAACCTACGACGCGGTCGGGCCGGTCATCTCGTTCGGCCGCTGGATCGAGCAGGCCCGGGCGGTGGGCGGGCATACCGGACCGGTCGTCGAGGCGGACCCGGCGTGGCTGCTCGGCCAGGGCGTGGCCGAGTACATGGGCCCGGAATCGCTGCCGATGTGGGTCGCCGAGCCCGGCTGGGAAGGCTTTTCCGCACGCAGCGGCCGGGCCGCGGCGGCCGCCGGGCTGCGGCACCGGCCGCGGTCCGAGCTCCAGGCCGACCTGCTGGCCTGGGAGCGCGAACAGGGCCTGGACCGGCCGCGGCGGGCGGGGCTGAGCGCGGAGCGCGAGCGCGAGCTGCTGGCGGCGCTCTGAGCCTCGGGAGATGGCAGCCTCCTGAGTCTTCGCGGCGCCGTCAGCATATGTTGACGCTCACCCGCCTGTCAGCATATGCTGACAGCCATGGAACCAGTGGTACTTGAAATCGCCGAGGGCGCCGCGAGCAGCGACCCGGACGTCGGGCTCCGCGCGGTGGCGGCCCTGCGCGCACTGGCCGAGCGGCTCGAGGTGCTGCAGGTGCAGACCGCGCGCGAGCTCGGCTGGTCCTGGCAGGACATCGCGGAACGCCTGGGCGTGACCAAGCAGACCGTGCACCGCAAGTACGGCCGGCGCCTCGGGA
>Ga0207646_10004505_pt1 | contig 15096 bp, 14 predicted proteins | sample KBSK5502metaG_FD_184343 | JGI IMG/M metagenome (GOLD analysis project Ga0207646, IMG submission 184343) | Corn, switchgrass and miscanthus rhizosphere microbial communities from Kellogg Biological Station, Michigan, USA - KBS K5-50-2 metaG... | ecosystem: Host-associated > Plants > Roots >... | reverse complement strand
GAGCGTCACGACGAAGTTTCCGGGAAGCCTGCCACCGGTCTCCCGCACGAGCGCCGTCAGAAAGAGGTCGAGAGTGCGGATCGCGCGACGCTTCAGCTCTTCGGTGAAGGGCTTGATCCGGAGGCCGATGGACGGGGGCAGAGTTGCCTCGGCGAGACCTTTCGCCACTTCGACCGCGGCCGATTCGGCATGGCCGTCTTCCTCCGCGTCCGGGCGGTTCCCGTAGCCGTCCTCGAAGTCGATGCGGAAGTCCTCGACCGGCTCCCGCTCGAGCTTCGACACGACGCGTTCGGAGATCCTTCCGGCGAGATCTTCGGAAAATCCGAGCGCGCGGGCGAAGTCCCGAGGCTCCGGCGCGTACGTTTCGAGCGCCCGCCGCGCGAGCGCTCCCAGCCTGGGGGCGGTGTCGGACTGAAAGACCTGCGCCCCGCCGTAGACGGTGTGGACCGGCTGCCGTCGCGGTGAGTCGCCGGGATAGCGCTTTGCAAACGCGCGGTTCGCTTCCTCGAGCTGAGCGAGGACCATCTGGACGTCTTCGGGCGAAAGGGTCTGTTTCATCGCGCCGTGTCGTTCCAGAATCGTTCGAGCAGATTTGCCGAGACCCGCCGGCGGTATTCCGCGGTCGAGCGAAGATCGTCGATCGGCTGGATCTCGGCCTCCAGCGTCCGCCGGGCCTCCGCGATGGGAGCGCGCGACGACAGCGATGCTTCCGTCTTAGGAAGCCGGACGACCGTGGGCGCGACGCTCCCGATCGCGACGCGGGGAGAGTCGGACCGAACCGCGGCCATGACGACTTTCGAGATCGCCTGCGCGGCGCGCGTGCCGACTTTGCGGAACCATTGCCGCCCATCCACGCGCGGGACCTCGACGGCGACGATGATCTCGTCGGGTCGAAGAACGCTCGTCCGGTACCCGGTGAAGAACGAATTGAACGGCACCCGCCGCGACTCCTTCGCGCTCGAAAGCACGAGCGTCGCGTCCGCCACCGCGAGGACCGGCAGGCTGTCGCCGGCGGGAGATCCGTTGGCGACGTTGCCGCCGAGCGTGCCGCGGTTCTGGATCTGGACACCGCCGATCTCGCGCGCGGCCGCGGCGAGAATCGGGAGACGTTTGCGGACGAGAGGCGACCGGTTGAGCTCCGTGTAGGTGGCGAGCGCGCCGATCGACAGCGCGCCGTCGGTGATCCGGATGGCGCGCAGGTCGTCGAGCGGCCACAGGTCGATGAACCTCTTCGCCGGGAGGGTCCCGAAATTGAGCCCCACGTAAACGTCGGTGCAACCGGCGAGCGGGACGAGCGGACCTTCGTCGCGGAGCATCCGGAGAGCGTCCCGGACCGTGCGGGGCCGGAGGAGCTCGAGCCGCGAAACGGCGGTTCTCACGGGGTCTCCCGCGGTGCCCACGGTCGCAGTCGAGGGAGCCATCGTGGAACGGCGGCTCGGTACTCCTCGTACTCGGCGCCGAACCTGCGCTTCAGGTGAGGCTCTTCGTACGCGAGAACGAAAAGGTGCGTGGCGAGCCAGAAAAAGCCCGTATAGAGAAGCACGCTCTTCGACTCGAAAAGCATCGCCTGGCCGACCAGCAGCGCGAGGGCACCGAAGTACATCGGGTTGCGGACGTGGCGGTACAGCCCGCTCGCAACGAGGTTCTTCGGAGGATCGACTGGAGCGAGCGTCCCGCGCCCCTTGCGGGCGAAATCCACGATGCAGGCGAGTAAAACGCCTGCGCCCACGGCGACGAGAGGGAGCCCGACCCACCGGAAGATTCCGAGCTCCAACTTGGAGGAATCCCGAGCCGCCAGCATGTGGGGAATCCAGACCAGGGTCGTACCGGGCAGAAGTACGGTGAAGAGAACGGCGCGGAAAACGAGCATCACATTCTTCCGCGGCGTGCGGAGCGCGCGGACGCCGCCTTCTGCACCGCCCGGTAGATCGCGCTGTATCCGGTGCAGCGGCAGATGTTCCCGGCAAGACCCAACCGGATCTCGTCCATCGTCGCTCCGCGGGGAAGCGCCGACGCGGCGAGGATCATTCCAGGCGTGCAGATGCCGCACTGCGCGCCGCCTTCGGCGATGAAGGCGTCCTGGAGGGGATGCCGGCCCTGCAGCCCTTCGATCGTGGTGACGAGAGACCCGCGCACCTGCGCGAACGGGATCAGGCAGGAGTTGACCGGCATCCCGTCGACCAGCACCGTGCACGCCCCGCACTCCCCCTCGCCGCATCCCTCCTTCGTGCCGGTCAGCCCGCACTCTTCGCGCAGGACGTCTAAGAGCCGCTTCATCGGCGGCGCCTGCACCTGTCGCTTCTTTCCGTTGAGCGTGAAGCGCATTTCGTCGCCTACCCGGGACTCTGGATCGCGGGCGCTTCGAGAATCCGCTCCGAAGTGGCCGGAATCGATCGGACGTCGATCCCGAGAGACCGGATCGCGTTGACGATCGCCGGGGCCGGGCCGTCGATGGGCATCTCGCCGACCCCCTTCGCGCCGAACGGACCGTGTTCATAGGGGTTCTCGAGGATCGCGACGTCGATCTCCGGCGTGTCGAGTGTCGTCGGAACGAGGTAGTTCGTGAGCTGGGCGTTCGCCATCCGGCCGTCCCGCATCGCGACCTCTTCTAAAAGCGCATAACCCACGGCCTGCGCCGTGCCCCCCTCGATCTGGCCCGCGGCGAGCACGGGATGGATTGCCTTGCCGATTTCCTGGACCGCGGTGATGCGCGTCGGCCGGATCTCCCACGTTTCGGGATCTCTCTCGACCTCGACGACGTCGCAGCCCCAGCCGAAGGCGCCGTAGGCGTCGCCCCGGTACGTTTCGTCGTCCCAGTAGAGTCCGTCGGGACCGGCATACTCCTTCGTGACGACCAGCGATCCGTGCTCCGCCAGATACTTGCCCGGAGATCGGTCGCCGAGCTCGCGGCGGATCTCCGCGGCGCACCGCTCCAGGATCTTTCCGACGACCATGCACGTTCGCGACGCGACGGTGGGGCCGCTGTCCGGAACGCGAGCGGTGTCCACCGCCTCCACCTCGACGTTCTCGTACGGGATTCCGAGCGTGTCGGCGACGATCTGCGCATGCATCGTGCGCGTGCCCTGGCCGATCTCGGTCGAGCCAACGAGGATGCGCGCGCCGGTCTCGGTCAGCTCGAGAGAAGCCTTCGATGCGAGCTTCACCTCGCCGCCGCCCGTGAAGCCCGAGCCGTGGAAAAAGAGCGCCAGCCCGATTCCGCGATTCGTGCCCCGGTACGCCCGGCGCTTCGCCCGGAAGCCGCTTCGCGACACCGCCTCGCGCAGCACCCGAACCGCGCTCGTGTCTCGTCCGAGCGTCTGGCCCGTCGAAGTCGTATCGCCGGGGCGAAACGCGTTCTTCTCCCGCAGGCGCACCGGGTCCACTCCGAGAGTCTCCGCAATCCGTTCCATGTGCACTTCCGCGGCAAACTGCGTCTGCGGCGCGCCGAAGCCCCGAAACGCCCCGTTCGGCGGCGTGTTCGTCGCGACGACGCGGCCGTGGATCCGGACGTGATCGCACCGGTAAGGCCCGGTCGCGTGGATCACGCCCCGCGAAAGGACGACCGGCGACAGCGTCATGTACGCGCCGCCGTCTAAGAGCACGTCGATCTCGATTGCCGTCAGCCGGCCGTCGCGCGTCACCCCGGTGCGGTGCCGGATCACGCCGGGGTGCCGTTTCGTCGTCGCGACCATGTCCTCGACGCGGTCGTAGACGAGCTTGACGGGCCGTCGCGATTTCCACGCGAGGATCGCCGCGTGCCCCGCGATCATCGAGGGATACTCCTCTTTGCCGCCGAACCCTCCGCCCGTCTCCGTCTGGACGACGCGCACCTTCTCGTCCGGCAGCCCGAGGAGCACCCGCAGCGCGCGGTGGACGTAGTAGGGGCACTGGAGCGAGCCGTATACCGTGATCCCGCCGTTCTCCGGCACCGCGATCACCCCGTTCGGCTCGATGTAGAGCTGCTCCTGGTGGCCGACGCGATATTCGCCCTCGACGACGACGTCCGCCTCGGCGAAGCCCCGCGCGAGCTCTCCCTTTTCGATCACGATCTCCTTGAAGCAGCGTTCGGATTTCTCCGCGTCGTAGTTCGGCGAGATTTCCCGGTAGTCGATGGAAACCCGCGACTCCGCTTCGATCAGGCGCTCGCGGTCCTCGTGCGCCAGGAGCAGGATCGGCTCGGCGAAGTGGAGGATCTGGCGCTCGGCGAGGCACGGCTGGTCGTCCTCGATCAACGCGACGACGTTTCTGCCCGGGACGTCGCGACAGTCGGCGATCGTGAAGCCTTTGCGGTCGAAGCCGAGATGAGTCCCTACGATCTCGCCGGCGGCGATCGTCGAGCGGATCGTCCGCCCGTGGAGCATCCCCGGGAACGTCAGGTCGTCGACGTACTTCGCCCGCCCGGTGACCTTGTCGAACCCCTCTTTGCGGGGGACGTTCCGTCCGACGCTGCGCATCGCCGTCAGCGGTCGGCCGCGCGGCTCGTTAGACCTCGACCGCCTGGGCGAACGCGAGCTGGACGACCTCTTCCCTTCAGGCTTCGGAAGCGAGCGCGCACACCACGTTTCCTTCCTGCCAGAAGACCAGCGTACGCGAGTTCTTCGTGAAGACGGAGAAGTCGGTCCCGCCGTCCCGGCGCCCAGCGGCAGCCTCCGGGTGCTCCCTTCGAACACTTGGCACACGAGGATCTTATTCCGCTCATCGCGGTAGACGAGCAGAGCCCGATCCTCTTCCCGGAGCGGTCGAAAGGCACGCGACCCGATGATGAAGCCGTCGCAAGGAATGGTTAAGGCGGCGCGCTTCCTTTCCGAATGTGATATCAGAGAAGAGAGGGGCTCTCGATGTCCAGGGCTTTTGCCGCCAGGGCAACTCTTCTCGCGCTCTCGACGCTCGTCCCGGTGTCTGCCGCGCTCGGCGATGCGCAGAGCCGCACACGCGTGACGATCCGGGGGACGGGCAAAATCATCGCGATCGAGCGAAGCGAAGCCCCCGCCCGAAAACGCGTCTCCGAGTCAGCAGTCCCCGCGGGTCCACTCGGCGAAGCGGTTCGCCTGAAAGCTCAGGGCGCGAGCGACACCACGGTCATCTCCTACCTCCGTGCGCACGAGGCCGAGCTTCCGCCCGTCGTCGGCTCCGAGGACCTGAAACAGCTGAGGAAGGCCGGCGCCGGGAAGAGCGTGGTGGCTTATCTCGCGACGGTCACAGCCATTGACATCGGGGAGACCGGTGAAGGCTATGAGGCTGCCGTTTCCGCGGTGCCCGTTTCACCGGTCGATCTGGAAACCGCCCGCTACGGCATGTCCGACGGCTATCCGCTCTTCGGCGGATACGGAGCGCCTTACCCGGCGCGTCTCCACCGCGGATTCCCACGCATGCGCCGGATGGTATTGCCTCCCGGCCGTCCCGCTCCATTGGTCCATCCCTTCGCGCCCCCGTTCTCGCGCCACCTGACAAACGGAGTAGTCAAGAAACTCGCGCGCGGTTAGACCGGCGACTCGACGACGCTCCGAGGTCGTCGCCGTTACGCCCGGCAACCTCTTGAAACGCCCTGTACCCAGTCCACGAGCACGTTCCCCGCCTGGCTCTCCTTCGGTTCCTGCTGGTCATGCCGCGCGGACCGTCTTTCCGTCGAGCACCTTCTCGGGACGCACGGGCAAGGCGCGGGCGCGATGGAAGGCGCTTCCTGACGGTCTGTCCTTTCCTGCGGACGATGGTGAGGGAGTTAAAGGGTTAATGAAACTCGAGTCTGTCTTTTCTGCGGACGATGCGAGGAGTTAAGAGCTGATGAAACTCGGAACACTTGAAAGTTCGAGGTGGAGCATCAAGCCTGGTGAAGAAATCCGGGAGGCCGCCCTGGAGTGTTGAAGGAGTGTTGAAATGGTCATGCAGCGCTCAACGATCTTCTCCGCAATTCTGATCTTCAGCGCCGCCGCCACGCTCGCGCAGAGCGGACCTCCGTACGTCAGCTCCGATTCAGGAGACGGAACGGCCTACCCCGTCGAGCCGGCTGATGGAGGGGTCTACTCCTATCCCGACGGCGACGGTTACTGGCCGTACGGCTACTGGCCGTGCGAGTTTTCCGGTTCGGTCTTCATCGGCGAGCGAACGTTCTTCCATCACCGCTTCTTCTTCCGGCGTCCGTTCATCCATCACCGCTTCTTCTTCCGGCGTCCATTCATCCATCACCGCTTCTTCTTCCGGCGTCCGTTCATCCATCATCGGTTCTTCTTCCGGCATCATCGGTTCTTCTTCCGTCATCCCGTCGGTCACCGCTTCTTCTTCCGCAGGCGAAGGTAGCTCGCGTGGCGCGCGGCCGCCTGCCGAAGAGACTCAACACAGTGTTCTTGCCCGAGTTCGTAACGCCTCGCAGTTGGAGGAAAGGAGACACGATATGGAAGTACAGATAGACCGTGTAAGAGCTCCGGCGAAGAGAGCGACTATAGGGCGAGCGTTATTACTCGCCATCGGCTTAGCGGCTTCGGCCGCCATCGCGCTCGCTCAGGCTGGCAGTCAGCCGCCGTTCGACTTCTCGGATGCACACTACCTGGCGAACGGAATCAACCCCGCCAACATCATCCACCGCATTGATGGGACGTGCCCGGCGAACGACATGCCCGCATGTTCAGTGGTGGACAACTCCAATACCGACCCCAACCGGCGCAATATCCGGGAGCTTTCGACCACCGGCGGGTTCAACCACGAGGGCATTCCCCTCTACTACAGCATCTTCGGCATGGTGATGCCGAACACCTTTACGAACGACGCCGCCGGCCAGCAGGCCATGGCGATCGCCAATTTTTTCAGCGCTTACATCTTCCCGAAGGCGGGTGGCGACCCCTTGAGCCCGGCCTTGTCGAACCGGAGACAAGACAACGTCTTCGATACCAGGAACGGCTACTTCGTTGCGAATCCTCTGGGGCTCTGGACTGCTGTCTTCGTCAGCTACACTCCCGCGGCATTCAATACTGCGGCGGGCCGGGCAACCCTGGCCGCTCTGGCGGCGAAGAATGGCACGGACCTGGACGGGACGCCCATCATAAAAAAGGCGATCGAGGTGGACGACTTGGGGAAGAAAGGCCTTGCTGTGCAGCAGACACGAGCATTGGACGGCTCGCAAGGCTTCCCATGGATCGTATGACCGGCCCTCAAGGATCCCCGTGGGGGAGCCATAGCGCCGGATGCATTCCTCGACTTTGTTCGGAGAGCGGACGGTACGCCAGTCGACCCTGACGTTGTGCAGCAGTTCGACTGCCTCCAGCAGACCGGTAACTTCTGCAACGGCCAGTGACGGTTTGATCGGGTCTGTGATTTTGTGGTCCGCGTGGACTCACATGGTCACAGACCCGATTCCTTTGTAACGAGGATTCCAGCCGGCCGAGTAAGAACCGGATAGGGCGCCCGGCAGGGCGGGCGGGGTGGCGCGTCCGACCTCCGGCTCGATTCCATGGACCTTGAGAATGTTGCCGACCATGCCGCGCCGCCGCTGGACCTCAGCGTAGTAGTCCGGACCGTCGGCGTAAAGGGATGTAGGCCATCCAGGTGAGATTCTACGAGACGACTCTTCTACCTGGAAGCGCGCGGAAACCTTGGACCGGAATTGGCGGGGCAGCGAGCTCGATCGCGCGGTCCACCCATCTGACCAATCATCGTTCGGCTGAATAGGAGAGGAACAGGAGGAATTATGTCCGAATTACTCTGGCCCAAACGCCTGACCGCGGCCGCGGCCGTTACCGGCGCGCTCCTATTGGGAGCGAACATTCTGCTGCAGGCCCAGGAGCAAAAGGGTCAAATGATGATGCAGACGGCAGAGTCCAAGAAGTTGGAAAAGCACGTCAAAGCCGTGAAGGCCAAAGCAGGGAAGGAAGGCTATGCCTGCTGCATCAGACCCACCTGCGAGTGGTGTGCCGTGCATATGGGCCATTGCATGTGTCACCACGGAGTCGAGACCGGCATGGGACCGTGCCGTGAGTGCCACGGCGGCTGGGAAGCCGGTCAGGGCGCGGTGACGGGCAAGACCAAGGAAGATGTGCGCAACCATCCGGTGATGAAAATGTAGCCCGACTGGGACCGGTCGGGGAGATCGTCTTTGGAGAGCCGCTCTTCGCCGCGGTGACTCGAAGATGATTCCCCGTGTCCGGCGGAACTCCAGGGCTCCTTCGGCCGTCTGCGGTAATAGGGAAGTCGTATGACCCGCGAGGAATTCAGCGTTCTGGCGCTTTCCTATCTGGAGGACATCGCTGCCTTTTCCCGGCGGCTGACCGGCAACGCCGCCGACGCGGACGACCTGGTTCAGGGGACCTTCGAGCGGGCATTCGAAGCCTGGCGGAGGCTCCGGGACCCGGCGGCGTGCCGCGCCTGGCTCTTCCGGATCGCACGAAACCTCTTCCTGGATGGTCGGCGGGCGTCGGCCGTCCGATCTCATCTGTCGCTTGCCGTGGACACCGAGACGAGCACTCAGGCGTTCATCGTTCCCGCGGAAGCCGTCGAGCGCCTCGCGGCTCGCGAGCTCGAGGCGGCTCTCGATCGTCTCCCGACGGAGCAACGCGAGGCGCTTCTACTCTGCGACCTTTGGGGTTTCCAGTACGCTGAGATTTCCGAGATCGTCGGCTCTCCGATCGGTACCGTGCGCTCGCGGATCGCCCGTGCCCGGGGCCGTCTGTCGGCACTCCTCGGGAGAGCCCCAAGGGAAGCGGAGGATCGGTCGAGGCCATGAACTGCGAAGAGATCAACGAGTTGCTTTCTCCATATGTCGATGAGGAGCTCGCGCCGAGGGAGCGATCGGAGATCGACGCGCACCTGGTCGGGTGCGCATCGTGCCGGGAACACGTGACGTCGGTGCGTAGCCTCAAGCACTCCATTGCGCGTCTGGAAAGCCGTGATGAGCCTCCCGGCGCGGTTCGCGCCCGCGTGGAGGCTCTCCGTTTCAAGAGCGCAGGATTCTGGGAGCCCTCATACAGGAGGCGACTCCTGGCGGTAGTCGTAGGTGTAGGTCTCCTTGCAGCCGCGCTGTTCGCCATTCGGCGCCATCAGAACCCAGCGCTGCCGTTCGGCGAGGAGCTGGTCTCGGATTACCTGCACTCGTTGCCCGAGGTCAGGCCCGCAGAAGTCGCGTCGAACGATCCGCGCGAGGTCATTCGCTTCTTTTCGGGAAAGACCCCCTTTGAGCCGGTGGTACCGGCCGTTCCGACCGCTCGACTCGTCGGTGGCCGGCTCTGCAACGTCGGGGGGCGGCGCGTGGAGCTGCTCTTCTACACACACGGCGAGAGCCGGCAGAGTGTTGCCCTCTTCGTCTGTGACCATGCGGTCGGAGACACAGGCTGCCGGGAGTATCACGGCCATCCAGTCTGCAGCCGGCGGTTCGGAAACCTGACCATTCTGGCTATGGGCGAGGTACCGGGACACACCCTCGAGCAGATTCTTCGCGAAGCGACGCTGTAGGACCTTTTGCGAATAGGAGGACACATGAGCTTCAGACAGATTCTGACCTTAGCGCCGCTGGCGCTGCTTCTCATTGCGCCGGGTCGGCTCGCCGCTCAGGAAAAGCATCCCGAACACCCGAAATCCAAGCAGCAGGAGCATCCGACCGACAAGAAACAGGCTGGTCTGACCAAGGCGGAACTCGGCGTCGCGATCAAGACCTGGGTCGAAAAGGAAGCAGCCCGCAACGACGGCTGGTTGAGAGTGCAAGATCCGGTTGCCCAGAAGACGCTTCAGTTGAAGCTGGAGAAGGTCCACGACGACCGGCTGTCGCAGGTCTCGCCGGACGTGTATTTCGCCTGCGCGGACTTCGTAGAAAGAGACGGGACGAAGTACGACATCGACATCTTCATGCAGGGCAAGACGAAAGACGACCTGCAGAACACAGAGGTCACCGTTCACAAGGTCAACGGGAAGGAGCGCTACACCTGGTTCGAAGAAAACGGTACGTGGAAGAAGAAAGCCGTCGAGTAATCGGAAGACGGTTTCGAGCGATGGTAAAAGCTGGCGCGATCGTTCTCCTGGCGCTGGGAAGTCTGCTCGTTGGAGCGGCGCAGCTGCGTCAGAAGCCTGGATCGCCGGCTCCCGCTTCCGGCCCGCCGGCAATGGCTTCGAGCAATACGGGGACCGACACTCCGAAGGCCCGCTGGAGCTTCGGCGGCCCCTTGCCCGGTACGATCCCATACGACGATGCGCTCGTGCGCAAGCTCGAAGCCGCCTGGACTGCCCGGCCTCCCGGCGAGCGGCCACGCACCCGGCACTTGAATCCGGACGGCTCTCCCAAATACACCAACCGCCTTTATCTCGAGACGAGCCCCTACCTTCGCCAGCACGCCCACAATCCGGTGAACTGGTATTCCTGGGGTGGCGAAGCGTTCGACACCGCCAGGAAGCTTCATCGCCCCGTGTTGCTCTCAGTGGGTTATTCCACCTGCCACTGGTGCCATGTCATGGAGGAGGAGTCCTTCGAGGACGAAGAGATCGCGCGGTACTTGAATCAAAACTACGTGGCTATCAAAGTCGACCGCGAAGAGCGCCCCGACGTGGATGCCATCTACATGAATGCGGTGCAGATGCTGACCGGAAGCGGCGGCTGGCCGATGACCGTCGCCGCCACCCCGGACCGCAAGCCCTTCTTCGGCGGCACGTACTTTCCGGCAAAGCAGTTCTTGAGCTTGCTCAAGGAGCTGCGCGCCGCCTACGACTCGCAGCCGGATCGCATCGCTCAGACGGCGGAGGAGATCACCCGGCGAATCCAGCAGAACATGTCCGAAGTCGCCGCAGCTGGACGCCCCGACGCGTCGGCTCTCTCGCGGGCCGCCGACGACTATCGAAGCCGGTTCGACAAGGTCTGGGGAGGCCTCCAGAGCCGGATGAAGTTCCCGAGCTCTCTGCCGATTCGTCTCCTCCTGCGTGTCTACCGACGCACCGGTCAGCCTGAGGTCCTCCGAATGGCTACGCTCACGCTCGACCGGATGGCGGCGGGCGGCATGCACGATCAGGTCGGTGGCGGGTTCCACCGATACTCGACCGATCCGCATTGGCTCGTGCCCCACTTCGAGAAGATGCTCTACGACAATGCGCTCCTTGCGATGGACTACCTCGAGGCCTACCAGGTAACGGGAGAGAAGCGATACGCCGAAATCACCAGGGAGATCCTCCGTTACGTCGAGCGAGACATGACCTCCCCCGAAGGGGCGTTCTATTCCGCGACCGACGCCGACAGTCCGGCGCCGAGCGGCCGTCGGGAGGAGGGTTGGTTTTTCACCTGGACGCCGGACGAAATCGAGGTGGCTCTCGATCCCCGGCGGGCCCGGATCGTGGATGCGTGGTTCGACGTGACGCCGCGCGGGAACTTCGAGGGTCGAAACATACTCCACACCGCGAAACCGCTGACCGAGGTGGCGAAGGCGCTCGGGCTGCCGCCCGAAGAGGTCCGGTCAACGCTCGATGAGGCTCCGGACATCCTCTACGACGCAAGGTCGAAGCGTCCTCCTCCGCTGCGCGACGAGAAGATCTTGACAGCGTGGAACGGCCTGATGATCTCGGCGCACGCGCGGGCGGCGCTGGTGCTCGGAGACCCGCGGTACGCGCAGAGGGCCGAGAGGGCGGCGGGATTTCTTCTCAAGAGCCTTCGCAAAGGGGAGCGCCTCTCCCGGAGTTTCAAGGACGGGCGGGCCCAGCACGACGGCTACCTCGATGATTACGCGTTCCTGACAGCGGGGCTCCTCGACCTCTTCGAGGCGACAGGAAACCTCCGGTGGTTGCGCGAGGCCATTTCGCTCGATCGGGTCGTCGAGGCTCATTACGAAGATCGGTCCAACGGCGGTTTCTTTCTGACCGCCGACGACCATGAGCACCTGATAGCCCGGGAGAGACCGAGCTACGACGGCGCCGAGCCGGCAGGCAGCTCGATCGAGATCCTCAACTTGCTCCGGCTCTCCGAGCTGACGACCAATGAGGCTTATCGGAAGCGGGCGGAGCGCGCTTTCATGCCTCTGGGGGGAGTGCTTCGGAATTCGCCGGCGGCCGTCTCGGAAGCCCTGCTCGCCCTCGATTTTCTTCTGGATTCAGCCAAGGAGATCGTCATCGTGACGCGCCGCTCCCGCTCTGAGGCGGAGCCGTTGCTCGCACGGTTGCGAACGACCTATGTCCCGAACCGCGTCCTGCTGGTCGCCACGGAAGGCGCCGCGCTGGGAGAGCTTGCGCGTTTGTCGCCACTGGTCCAAGGCAAGGTGGCCGGCAAGAGCCAGGCGATGGTCTACGTCTGCAAGCGCGGCGTGTGCGATCTTCCGACGACCGACCCGGCGATCTTCGAGAAGCAGATCCGACAGGTCGATCCTCTTCCTGGCAGTGTCGATAAGCATGCGGGCAAGTGATGAGCCCTCGCGCCCTGGTTCCTCAAGACCACTAACTCGGTCAACGGAGGGAGGAGCCGCGGGCTCGTCGAGAGTGCCTCGTGGGCACTGAGTGTCCTCTTACTCCGCGCAACAAGAAAGCTTGTACGGGTCCTTGAAGCGCGAGATTGCGACGATCTTCAGCGCTTCGGCCATGGTGGGGTAGACGTGGAGCTGATCGATGAAGTCGTGCACCCTGGCGCGGAACCGAAGCGCCATGGCCGCCTCGTGAATCACCTCTCCGGCACTCTGGCCGACCATCGAGACGCCCAGCACCTCGTCGGTTTTGGCGTCGGCGACCATCTTGATGATCCCGCGGGTGTCGCGAATCGCGCCGGCGCGGGGCACCAGAGACATCGGGAGCGTGTTGCACCAGCAGGAGTAGCCTGCCACGACCGCCTCCTTCTCCGTCAGGCCGACGGTGGCGACCTGAGGGTCCGTAAAGATCGTCCGTGGAATGACCCGATGGTCCACGACTCGCGGCTCTTCGTCCGACAAAGCGTTGTGCGCGGCGATGCGGCCGTCGTGACTTCCGACGGGAGTCGCCATCTGGCTGCCCATCTCGGAGCCGATCACGTCCCCTGCGGCGAAAATCTGAGGCACGTTCGTGCGCAGGTGCCGATCGACGAGGATCTGGCCCTTCTCGCCGACCGAGACGCCGGCCTTCTCAAGTCCGATCTGATCCGAATTCGGGCGCCGGCCTGTAGCTAGAAGAAGTTTGGCCGCCCGATGCTCCTCGAGGCCCCTGCCGGTCTCCACTGCTGCGGTGACTCCGGAACCGTTTCGCCCGACCGAGCGAACCGTGGCCCCGGTCACGACCCGAACGCCCTCTTCTTCCAGAACCGTCCTGACTATTGGACCGACTTCCGGCTCGTAACCGCGCGAGAGGATTTCCTGGCTTTGCTCGAGGATGGTGACTTCCGAGCCGAACCGTCGAAACATCTGCCCGAGTTCCAGAGCGATGTATCCCGCGCCCACGATCAGCAGCGAGGCGGGCAGCTGCGCCAGTTCCAGCCGCTCGTCGCTCGTCAGCAAGTCGCTGGTCAGGTAAGGCACTTCAGCCAGCCCGCCGATCGGCGGCACGATCGGCCGCGCGCCGGTGGCGATCAAGACGTTCTCTCCCTCGATCCTCTTGCCGCCGACGTCGACCGCGTGCGGGTCGAGAAAGCGGACGTGTCCTTTTTCGATTCGAATCGAGTCGCCGACGAGGCTCTCGTACTTTTTCTTTCGGTAGTCGTGGATGACCTCGTCCTTCTGCGCGACGAGGCTGGCAAAGTCGAGCTTCGGCCGCGTGGGGGAAAGGCCCGGGTAGCGGGGGTGCTGCGCTTCGTGGAGCAGTCTCGCGGCCTCGATCAAATTCTTGGACGGAAGACATCCTCTGTTGACGCAAGTGCCGCCGATCATGCGTTCCTCCGTCATGACGGCGGTTTTGCCGAGCTCCTGGGCGCGCAGCGCGGCCGCGAAGGCAGTCGAGCCCGAGCCCAAAATCAGGAGGTCAAAGCGATTCATGGTTGGCGTCACCCCGAATCAGCCTGTTCCGAGCGGCGCAAATCGCGCCCTCCGCGAACGCCTCGAGGGCGCCTGCAGCTACCTCACTTCGCCTCTCCGGGCAATGCACCGGCACCCTGCTCTGCGGCTTTCCGAAGTTCCGCCAGTTGTTGCTCGTTCAGGTGCTTTCTCGCGATCTTCGTCAACTCCACTTCGAGCGGGTCCCTGGCACACTCCTCTTCGGTCTCCCTGGTCAGGCGCCGAGCGATGGCTACGGACAGATCGTGCGTGAGAGCAGCGACTCGTTCGGCTGGGAGACCGAGTCGAGCGTTGGCTCTGTTGACAACGCGGGTGGCGATCACCTGGGCCTCCCGCGCACTCAGGCGGTCGACGTCATACGCCCCATACCACCGCGCAGATTCGAAGTCCTTCAGGGCTTTGTCCCGCGCGGCACCTCGGAGGAGCGCTGTTTCGAGGTCCCTCTCCTTGAATGCGGCAGCGACGGCTGAGGCGCCCGACCGGGCTTGATCGGGATCCTTCCACACGACCGCGAGCACCGTGCCCGAATAGTTGATCTTCGCCTCGGCAATCCGGGCGTCCCGTCCGAGACTCCTCAAGATGGGTTTGGAGGCGGAACCGCAGCCGAGTCCTTCCGCGGCGCCGCATTCGAGCGGAACCTCGAAGAAGCTGACTCGTTCGGGAGATCCCGGCGGATCGAGTGCGATGTCAAGCTGAGAGCGGCCCGGGCTCGCAGAGCGTGCGGGCGCAGCTTTGACTGTCGCCTTGTAACCGACCTTCTCGATCGCCTGAATCATCTTCTCGGGCGCGACCTTTGCCTCATCGTAGGTGACGACAGCCTCCGCGTTCTCGACGTCGGTCTTGACGTCTTCGACGCCATCGAGCTTCTTCAACGCGATGCGGGTCGCGGCGGCGCAGGAGCCGCAGGTCCAGCCCTTGACGGCGAACGTCACGGTCTTGCTAGCGGCCAGGGCCGGCCATGACAACGTAAACGCGACGAGGAACGGGAAAAGCTTCTTCACGGCGGACCTCCTGAGATTCATCGGAAAAGCGCTCCCGAGTAGTAGGGAAACGCCGCGGCCAGTACGACAATGACTGTCACGATCCACAGGACGATCTTTTGGCCCTTCCGGCTCGAAGGATGGGCGCACGCCGAGCCGGGCGCGCACTCATCGGCGGGCGGACGGCGGTAGGTCAGATAAAAGGCGACCCCGAGGAA
>Ga0207646_10004504_pt1 | contig 15099 bp, 17 predicted proteins | sample KBSK5502metaG_FD_184343 | JGI IMG/M metagenome (GOLD analysis project Ga0207646, IMG submission 184343) | Corn, switchgrass and miscanthus rhizosphere microbial communities from Kellogg Biological Station, Michigan, USA - KBS K5-50-2 metaG... | ecosystem: Host-associated > Plants > Roots >... | reverse complement strand
GGGGCAGTAAGGAGTTGGTGAAATTGAGTCGAAAATCTGCAGTCGTTCTGCCGGCATGGGAGCGGACCGCGCTGGGAGTCGCGGCCGCGGCCTATGTCCTGGCTTGGATCATCGGGCTGGGAATCGGTTTCAGCTTTCCGTCACCAGAGGCGTCTGGCAACGAGTGGGTGAACTATCTCCAATCCCACCAGTCCCTCGTCGTCTTGCAGGAGTATCTGATTCACGGTATCGCCGCGATCGCCCTGATCATTTTTGCGGCGGCGGTGTACACGATCCTTCGTGGGGGCGGCGCCCTTGGAGCTCTCCCGGCCGTCGCGTTTGGCGGAGCGATCGCCGCTGCCAGCGTCTCGCTCACACAGGCGACCGTGGGTCAGGTTCTGGCGAGCAAGGCTGCACCGACTGGCGATGCATCGGTGGTTACGTCCCTCGTGGGTCTGGACATCCAGGCCGATACCTACAAGCTGCTCGGCTTGATTCTGCTCGTCGTCTGCGCGTCGGTCGCACTCGCAGGCATTCGAGCTGTGCCGCGGTGGGTTATGTGGGGCGGGATCGTTGTTGGAGTCCTTCTCCTGCTCGGCAGCTGGAGCTCCCCAGTCAACTTCGCTCCATTGGGTTTGGCCCTGGACCTCTCACTTCTAGGGTTGCTGGCATGGGTCGGGGTGGTCGCCTTTTTCTTGATGAGGTCCAAGTCACTGATGGGAGGCGCCTGACGTCGCACAGCGAATCAACTTGTTTCACGCGCGAACCCTCAATGACCAGAGAGCTGAGTCATGTCACCTGACTCAGGTCGCGGTGGCGGTTGCATACTGCGGGCGCCCGGTGGGACGGTAGACCTGGATCGTTACGCCCTTCGGGGTGGCTCGCGAGTCGACCAGCTCAAGCGCTATGTCCGGGCCGGTGTCGGCGAATAGCCGCGTGCCCTGGCCGACGACCACGGGGAAGACGAACAGGGTGATCTCGTCGACAAGTTGGTTGTCGAGCAGCCAGCGGATCAGAGCGCCGCTGCCCTGCACCTGGAGCTCGCGTCCCGGCTTGGCTTTCAGCTCGCCGACTGCGGCCGCGACGTCACCGGAGAGGACGATCGTATTCGGCCACCGCGGGTCGGTGAGCGTGGTCGATGCGACGTACTTGGGCTTCGTGTTCAAGGCCGTCCAGATCGGGCTGTCGCCCGGATCGTCCCACGTTCCCCAGGACCCCGCGAAGATCTCGTAGGTCCGGCGCCCCAACAAGAACGCGTCGGCGCGCTGGAAGATCTCGTTCATTACCGTCCCGGCTTCGTTGTCGAAGTGGGCCCATCCGCCGCGCTCGAATACGCCGCGCTCGTCCTCGTCTGGCCCGCCGGGCCCCTGCATCACTCCGTCAACGGAGACCTGCGTGGTGGTCGTCAGTTTCATGGTCGCAGCTCCCTTCCCGCTGAGTTTGTCGTTGGTTGGTTGGTTGAAGTGGTCACAACGGCTCTCCTCTGGATCTGTCGCTGGATCGTTTCTTCGGCGAGGATGGCATCGATCTGGCTGACGGCCTGGCTCAGTCCCTCGTCCGTGCCATTGGCCAGGGCCTGCTCCATGGCCTCGGTGCTGGTGAACACGCTCTCGATCGACATGCGCGTGTGTCCCGGGGCGACCTCCTCGATGTCGACGCGGATCGTGCTTTCCGGGTTGGGCGTGCCGTCAGCGTTGGCACAGGCGTCGCGCAAGAGAATGCGACGGGGCGGCTCGACCTCGAGGACGTCCCAGTAGCCGTGCGGCTGGTCGCCCGCGGGCCCGGTCATGTGGTACTCGACGCGACTGCCGGGCGCCAGATCGTGTTTGGTGAAGGTGGCAGGGTAGGTCGGCGGCCCCCACCAGCGCTCGAGCTGGCGCGGATCCGCCCACAGCTGCCAAACGCGCTCGACCGATGCATCGAATTCGGCCACAACGGTCAGGGTGAGCCGCTGGGGATCCTTGCGGACAGCGGTGACGGTCATCGTTTGCTCTCCTTTGTCTCCAAGATGTCGATGGCGCCGGCCGTCTCGGCGATGAGTTCGTTCATGCGGTCGATCCGAGCCCGCCACAGCCCCTCGTACTGCTCGAGCAGGCGGCGCGCGACGAGCAGCGCCTCGAGGTTGGTGCGGACGACCTTGCGGCGGCCGATGCGCTGCTTCGTGATCAGGCCTGCGCGTTCGAGAACCGCGACGTGCTTCTGGATCGCCGCGAAGCTCATCGGGTAATGGCCGGCCAGCTCGAGGACGCCCTCTTCGGCGCTGATCGCGCGGCGGACGATGTCGCGGCGTGTGTGGTCCGCGAGGGCGGCGAACACGCGGTCGATCCCCGGCGTCGCGATCTGCACTGATACAACCATACGGTTGTATCAGCTTGGTGTCAAGCCACGCCGTACCGGCGCCTTTGTTCTGGCATCCCTAAACGAAGGAGACGTTCCGGATCAAGTCCGCGATCGAATAGCCGCCTCGATCTCATCCAGGTGCTCGCCCCGGTGGTTGGCGCGCACAGGGTTGAGCGGGCTGGTCTCATCCAGGCCCGCAAGAATTGCATCCGGCAGGGAGGCCACGAGCTCGTCGGTCTCTTCGGCAATGCGTACCGCCAGCTCGGCCAGAGCGCGTGGAGCAATCGCGTGGATCAGAGGACGCGTGGAGTCGTTGATCCAGTCCACGTCCTCGGGCTCGCTCTCGGACGCCGTGAAAGGCTCGCGATGCTGGAGCTTGCCGGCAAGGTAGAGCGCGCGGCCGTCCCAGAACGCGATGTGGCCCAGCACTCCGGCCACGCTCCAGTACTCGTTGACCATGGCGGCGAGCTGCCGGTCGCTCAAACGCGAAACCAGCCCCCGCATCCGCGCGAGCTGGCGCTCGTTCGCCGCCACGAAGGAGCGATCCACGACGATCAGACTAAACCGCAGCTTGCCTGGCTCGTGACCTGGCGACGTTAGGCTCCGGCCAGTCGGCAGAACATCGTTATCGGCTAGCCCTCAATAGCGCGGCTGCTCCTTTGAAGCTGCCCTCCCAGACACTGGTCGCGACACGGAGAGCCAGTTTCGCTGCCGCTTTTAGTGCCCTGGTCAACCATGTGCGGACCTCCGGTTTCCGCGGCAATGCTTCGCGTAGTGCCGCCCGCTCCGCTTCTGCACGTAGGTCGGCCTGCTTGAAGGTGACCAGCTTCTCGGCGATGAATGGGTCCACGGCTTTTCCTCCCCTGGCTTCGGTGCTTGATCCCACCGTATGGGGCGCGTTGGCCGCCGGCATCCGGGAAGCCACGTGGTCTCGGTACTGAGTCGAGTTCGGACCTTGAAAAGACCGGTCCAAACCAGTGGGCGACGTTCACCATTGGATCGTGATCGGAGCTCCCCCAACCTCTTTCATAGGGCGCGTTTCAGAGCTGGAACTCCTGTGCGAACTGATGGAGCGGACCCGCCTTCTCACGATCATGGGCACTGCAGGTAGCGGCAAGACCCGCCTCGCCTACGAGGCTGCCAAGCAGCTGGCTGCGAGATATCCGGGTGGCGTTTTCACGTGCGAGCTGGCGCCGCTCTCCAACGCCGAGCGTCTTGCGGCGACGATCGCCGCTGCCTTCGAGATCGGCACTGACCCAGGCGACCGCCTCGCGGAGGTTGTAGCACAACAGGTCGGCCCGGGGCCCGCACTACTTGTGCTCGATAACTGCGAGCATCTGCGCGCTGCCGTCGCCAACATGATCGTCCGACTTCTGGCGAGCGCCCGCGGTTTGTCGATTCTCGCCACCAGCCGCGAACGCATGAAGGTGGCGGGCGAGACCGCCTGGCCAATCCCGCCAATGTCCCTTCCGCTGGAATCGTCCGGGCTTGAGGGCTCGGACGCGGCGCAGCTGCTTGTCGAACGTGTGCGCGCGATTGAACCCAGCTATGCGTTGTCCGCCGAAGCGACCCGGGCCGTGGCGCAGATCTGTAATCGGCTCGAGGGTTTGCCGTTAGCCATCGAGCTGGCCGCCAGCCGGTTGGTGGTCGTGCCGCCGGCCCAGTTGATGACGATGCTGGATGACGCTCTCGCGCTGCTCGCCGGTGGCGAAAGCGTGCCTCGGCAGCGAACCCTTCGCGCGGCACTGGATTGGAGCTACGACCTGCTGACCGAGGAGGATCGGTCAACCTTCCGCCGGCTCTCGGTGTTCGCCGGCCCATTTAGCCTGTCGGCCGCGGCTGCCGTGCTGGAGATGAACGACAGCGCCGCGTTGGACCGGCTGGCGGCGCTGCGCGATTGCTCGCTCTTGGCCGCCGATACGAGGAGCGCAGTTGCGAGCTTCCGGCTGTTAGAACCGGTCCGCCAGTATGCCGATGACCGGCTTCGGGGGGGCGTTGACGAAAGCACCGCCCGCCGACTCCATGCCAACTGGATCCTTGGGTCGACCGAGGAAATTGGCGCACATGCCCTTGGTCTTGGACAACTGGCGGCGGTGCGCACGTTCAAGGAGTTGTTGCCGGATTTTCGCCGCGCGTTCGGCTGGTCGCTGGCCGAGGAGCCGGCTTGGGCGGCCCGAATGGCGGCGGCCAGCGAGTTCTTGTGGGATATGACGGGCCAGCTAACTGAGGGTGACCTTATCCTCCAAGCCGCACTCGAAGCGGATCCAACCGACAGGGAGCTGGCGCGGATCTACACCGGTTTAGCAGTGCTGGCTGGTCGGCGGAGTGATCCGAAGCTGCTGCACTACGCGGAGCTGGCAGTAGCGAGCGCTCGGTCCGCAGCGGCGGATATCGAGCTCGGTTACGCACTCTTCATGCTCGGCTACGCGCTGCGAGAACAGAGCCCGGATATGTCGAGCGCAGCCTACGATGAGGCTTCAGTGGTAGCGGCACGGACCGGCGACCGCCTGCTCGGGGCGTGGGTTGCAGCGATACGAACGCTTGGCGTGGTCGCTACAGGCGGAGTTGTTGAAGCTCGGCATGCCCATGAGGCGCAAATTCCCGTCGTGCTCGAAATCGGTGACATTCACAGCACGACTATCGCCTTAGCCAACCTCGCGCGAATCTGCACAATCCAGGGCGACAACGGTGGAGCTCGGCGCGCGCTGCGAACTCACCTGCGCCTGCTCGCGCAGCATCAGAACTGGGCGGTGAGCGCACCGGTGTTGATCACAACCTCAACGTTGGCAGCACGGTCGGGTCGAATACGCGAGTCCGCCCAACTAGCCGGCGCTTACTGGCGCCTCTGCGCGCTTTTTGATCGGAAGCCCGTACCAACCGAGCCTGAGCTGGAAATGGTGCGAGCCCGCCTTCCCTCAGCCGACTACGAGGCAGCGATCACCAAGGGCGCTTCGCTGCAATTTACTGAGATGTTCGCGCTGGCGAAGCATGAAGCCGAGAGGTCCGATCCGACAGACTACGGCCAGCTTACGAACCGGGAACTGGAGGTGGCGAAGCTGGTGGCGCGAGGCCTATCGAACAAAGAGCTGGCAGCGCGGATTCGGCGTTCGGAACGAACAGTCGAGAGCCACGTCCAACATGCACTCAGGAAGCTGAACATGAGCTCGCGGACTCAACTCGGGGCCTGGGCGCAGAAGCACGGACTTCTGGACTGAGACCATAAGGTTCAGGGTTCGACTCCCTGCGTTCACTACCCCACTTCGTCGACTGAACTGCCGATCGATCGCACCCCTTGCGGTGTTTCGATATGTGCCACCAGGTACGGCCGCATGCCGGTGGCCAATTGGTGGATTACAAATTCGGGGCGAATCTCGAGACGATCAAGCTCACACCTACGATGGGCGGTCATGGCCCAAAGAAGTCGCGCGAAGCGATGCGAAAGACGGCTGTCTCCATAACGATTATCCCACTGGCAAGGGGGCTTGCCACAAGCCATGCCCGCCGTGCGAGACTGCGCTTTCGACAGCCCAATTCTGCGTGTGAGACGAAGGAGGTACGGCCTCGCCTAACGACCGCCGTCCCTTAGCCGACTACTACTTCGTGCTCGGCGTCCCGCCTGACGCAACGGAAACGGAGTTGCACGCCGCCTGGCGTCGGCAGCTCAAGTACTGGCATCCCGACCGCGGCAACCATCCGGACGCGCTCGAGCACGCGAAGTTGATCAACCTGGCGCACGACGTTCTGACCAACAGCACCAAGCGCGCGGCATACGACCGACAGAGGGCAGCCGTTGGCTGGCGGCCATCCGCGTCTGCCCCGTCATACGCCCGCCCGGTCCAATGGAAGACGGTGAGCCGCGAGGGCCCGCCCCGCGCGCCGAAAGGATTCGACCGGCACGGTTTCGTCGCGCGCCTGGAGGAGATGATGAACCGGGGACGGCTGATGATTGAGAAGCGCAAAGACCTCGCATCGGCGTCGAAATGGGAGGCGCAGACACAGGCCTTGTTGCGAGATGAGCTGGGCGACCATGCATACACCAAGCGTTTCGAAGCGGCACTGAGCCAGCCCCGACCCGAAGGTCTGGTGGCGGCATACGGCGTACTGTGGGCCGCGTATGAGGATGCGCTGAAGGGCGATCTGAAGCCGGCGGCGAAGGAAAGGCGCCCGTCCTGACTGGGTTTCCGGATGGTCTACGTCGCGTTTCTGAGGGGCGTCAACGTGGGAGGGAAGGCCATCGTCTCGATGGCGGCTATCAAGAAGGCCCTCATCGACCTCGGCCTGTCAGACGTGCGGACCTATATCAACTCGGGCAACGTCATCTTTTCGACCCGGGCGTCGGTCACCCTGAAGCTCGGAGCCAGGATCGAGAAAGCGCTCGAGGAGCGCACCGGCATCCCGATCAAGGTGCTGGTCATGGATCACAAGGACCTGAAGAAGCTGGTCCACGCTATCCCACGCAACTGGGTCGACGACAAGACGATGCGCACCTACGTCCTTCTGTTGTGGAAGGAGCTGAACGACCGCAAGATCCTGGAGCGCCTGCCGGTCAGGCCGGGGGTCGACAACGTCCGGTACGCGGCTGGCGCTGTGATCTGGCAGGTAGACCGCAAGGACATTGCGAAGAGCCGCATGAGCAGGATCATCGGCACGCCGTACTACAAGCAGATCACCATCCGCAGCGCGAACACGATGCGCAAGCTCAATGAGCTAACCGCCGGAGCACTTGTCACTGGCTGACGCTTCTGCGTAATGACGGCACCGTCACCGGCGAGCGATGCGCCGGCTGCTACCGCCTCGCTACGAAGATCACGTTGGCGTCGTCGCCCGTCGCCGGCTTGCCCGTGTAGTCACCCTCGATCTTGACGTCGTGGAAGCCCGCGTCCGTGAGCATCAACACGATTTCCTGCGCGAAGTACACGCACGCCCTGAGCATGTACGACTCTTCCTTCACGACCGCACCCTCCCGCCACAACCGCGCCCGCATCGCCAGCACCAGCTGCTGCTCCAATGGGTCAAACTCCGCGACCCTGCTGAGGAGCTCGATCTCGTCTCCGCCGGCGCTGCGGCGGCGGTTGCCCGCCTCAGGCCACGGCGGCGGATACCCGGCACGATGCCCCGGCAGCCAGTCCGCCCATCCTTCCTCGCCGTCATACGGCAGCTGATGGATGATCAGAAGCGCGCCGCCAGGCTCGAGATGTTGATGAACCCGACCCAACGCCTCGCGGTCGTGGTCTCGGCGACCGCCGAGGCCGAACACACCGCACATATAGGCGGTGCGGTACCTCCGGTCGAGGCTCAGCTCGTGCAGGGCCTGCACCGAAAGCTGCGCCGTCCGAGATTTCGGCAGCTGCGCCCGCGCCGCCGCGATCATGTCGGCCGATATGTCGACGCCATCGATGTCGAACCCATCGGCCGAGAGTGGAATGAGGAATCGGCCCGTCCCACACCCGAGGTCGACCACCGGCTCACCAAACTTTCGGATGGCGGATCTGTAGTAGTCGAGCTGGTGCGGTTCGGCCCTATTGAACTCAGCCCACCATCGCGCGATTAGTCCGTAGTGCCACGTCCCCGACTGCTCGTCCACGCGCCGAAAGATAGATCAGACTTGGCCGAGAGGCTGCTTCATACCCCAGCCACAGAGTAGGCCCTCGCGCGGCTCGTAGCCAACATTCTATGAGAGGCGGTTCATCTGGTCACCGCATAGCAGGGCCGCAACAGGTCGGCGGCCACGGGCCGCCTCATCAATTTCTTGCCTCAGCTGATGCCTGACACCTATTTCGATTGATGGTCGGCCGGCTGGTCGTTAGCCCCTCAGCGCGAATTCGATGGCGCGTTCTCGGGGCAGCGCACGCCCTTGCGCCAAGCAGGCGGCGGAGCGCCTCGGCCCCAACTCTCGACGACTCTTCTCCAACCAGCGTTCAACCGTTGGCCTCGTCAAGCGCAATGGGACTGCACCCGTCGCCGCGGCGAGAGACTCCGACGCGCCGGCGAGTTGCAGGGCTCGAACTGGCTGCAACTGTGCGGCGGCCAAGGTGGCGAAGTACATAAGCATGGTAGCCACGGGGATGCTCTCGTCGAGAGCCTCTGCAATGGCTAAAGCTCGCTCCAGATGGGAGCGAGCCGCCTTGACGTTCCCGCTCTCGATGGCGTTTAGGCCGAGATAGCCGAGACCCCAATTCATCCGCCGCTGGTCGCCAGTCACCTCGAAAATTGCGACGCTCTGCTCCAAGTACTCGCGCGCGCGGTCATGGTCTCCTCCCTTCATCGCCAAACGCCCGAGGTGTCTTAAGACATGCGCCTCTGAGATCGAGTTCTGCCCCTCTCTGGCGATTGCAAGGGCGCTGTCGAAATACTCGCGAGCCTCTTCGTGTTCTCCCTGCCACTCCAAACTCTGCGCAACCGCGGCAAGCGCGCCGCCAATCCCATTTCGGTCACCCAGTTCGCGATATAGCTCCAAACACCCGTGCCAACGTGCAGACGCGCCCGAGAGGTCGTTTCGCCAGTATGCGAACTGTCCGCTGTGTGCGAGTCCTTGAGCCCTGAGATCATTTCGGTCGGAATAGTCGGAAAGGGCCTTGTTGAGCCAGTCGCCTCCCTCTTGTACCAGGCCGTGGGTGTACCAGAAATAGGTGAGGGCACTGCTCAGTCGCAGATTCGCTTCAGGTTCCCGAACATTGCTCCATTGAAGGGCCGACCTCAAATTGCCTATGTCCCAGGCAAGGCGCTGGTGCCAAGCCTGCTGCTCCCGGCCTTCGAGATTCGGCGCCGCTTGTTCGGCAAGCCACACGAAGAACTGGCAGTGGCGCCGATTGACGCCCTCCAGCTCGCCACTTTCGGCTAGACGATCCTGTGCGTACTGCTGCAGGGTCTCCAGCATTCTGAAGCGGATCGGCCCAGATGCGTCGCCGGATGTGATCACGAGCGATTTTTCCACAAGGCTGCCGAGCAAGCCGGTGATCATATTCACCTTGAGATCGCCGCCTGCGCAGACTTGCTCGACCGCATCGACGCTAAAGCCGCCGGCGAACACCGATAAACGGCGGAAAAGACTTCGCTCCTGGTCGCTAAGCAAGTTGTGACTCCAATCGAGCGCAGACTGCAGGGTCCGATGCCGGGCCGGTCCAGTACGGCTGCCACCGGTAAGGAGTTCGAATCGGTCCTGCATCCGATTCAGGATTTGGCCCGGTGACATGGAGCCCAGGCGCGCCGCTGCCAGTTCGATGGCGAGCGGGATCCCGTCGAGGCGACGACAAAGCTCTGCAACCGGCGAAGCGTTCTCGAGGTTCATCTCGAAGCCCGGTGCAACCAGCTGAGCACGATCTAGGAATAGGTTGACGGCTTCGCACCGAGCAAGGTCATCAACCTCGATCGGCGCAGCCGGATCCGGGACAGCCAGTGGCGCAACTCGCCAGACTGTCTCGCCACTTACGCGAAGAGCCTCCCGGCTCGTGGCCAGAACTCTGATCCCTGGGCAGGTCCGCAGGATCGCTTCTACGAGAGCGGCACAATCGTCGATCACGTGCTCGCAGTTGTCGACGACCAATAAGAGACGGCGAGTGCGCAGGTGTTCTGTGAGGGTCCGACCCAGAGGCTGGCGCGGCCGCTCATGAACTCCAAACGTCGAACCAAACACCCTGGGAACGAGGTGGCCGTCGCTGATGGGGGTCAGGTCCACAAGCCACGCCCCATCCGGATACGCATCTAATGTCCGCGTCGCCACCTCGAGCGCCAAGCGTGTCTTGCCGGCGCCCCCAACGGCAATAAGGGTCACGAGGCGCTTCGAGGCCATCAGCCGCTCAATCTCAAACAGCTCGCTACCGCGACCGACAAACGTCGTCAGCTGGAGGGGGAGATTGCGTCGATGCCGGTCAGACGAGTCTCCCGTCGTGCCGACCGCCTGTTCTTGAGCGACCCATGCAGCCAGCTGCGACCGAGAGTTGAAACCCAGCTTGTTGAAGATCTGTTTGACGTGCCACTCCGCCGTTCGGCGGCCAATGAAGAGCCGTTCCGCTATTTCGCGGTCAGTTAACCCATCGCGCACGAGGACTGCGACCTGCTGCTCTCGCGAGGTAAGTCCCTGATCGAGGCTCTTGCCCATGCGCCAAACCCGAGGTCAGTTTAGGCGCCAAACAACCAGTACCAAACCCCGTAGTCCTCAGGGTGAACCCAAACGCCACCACTCCTACTCTGTCGATTGGCTTCGTGGTCCTCAACGAAGGGCTGAAGCAATCAGGAGGAAAACTAACGATGGAAGCAAGAACGACATTTGGCGGAGCGAGGATTTCAAAGAGTGCGGTGTTGGTGTTCGTGGCTCTTGTCGCGACGTTTGCTTTCGGTGGAGCGAGCGGCTACATCGTCCGAGCGTTGAGCTTGCCGATCGCATCTACCACCCAGCCTTTTCGCGCCGACCGGTCGACGGGACCATGTCCGTCCGGCAGCCACGTTGTTGTCTCGTATGTCGGACAGACCTGGGCCTGCATGAGCGACGTATCGCGGGTTGGCGGGCCAGGTGGTCAGATTGGAGACGCTCCGTAGGCGCCTTGACACACTCCTTCGAATGAGGAAGGTAGGCCTGGCGCACGCGGCCGAAACGCATCACCGTTTGGCCGCTCCAACCTGTCAGCCCGGCGAGAGTTTGATCGTCGTCGAACGCGCCTCCCGAGTCAGCACGCTGTTCAGGATGCCTCCGGCGTATCGGCGGTATTTCGCCCGGTAGGCAGCATCGATTTCGTCATCGATGTCGTGGTCAGCGACCGCGAATGTGACGTCCTGCTGGACGCCGCCGGCCCGTATTCGGCCTTCGTGCCTCTCCTGGATGCCGCGGAACCAATGCGCACCGGGCCCTCTAACGGATCGGACGTACAGGTCGTCGCCGTGACGGACGACCCACACGGTCACCGGCTTTCGCAGCGTGCCGTCGTGCCGCACTGCCGCGATCTGCAGCTCTTCCGCTCTTCCAACCTTGTCGAGCTGGTCGCTAGTCCATTGCGTCATCGGCGCGTCTCCTTTGTCCCAATTCGTATGAGCGACTTGATGGCCCGGCGTTCGTCCATTGCGGCATACGCTTCGGCGACGCCGTCGAGGTCTGTCTCGAAGTCGAAGACGCGGCCGGGATTGATGCGGCCTTCGAGGACGTCGTCGAGAAGCTCGGGGATATAGGCCCGCGCCGGCGCCACGCCGCCCCGCAACCCGACGTTGCGGAAGACGATGGTGTCGGCGATCGACGCGTCGACGCCGTGGGGGACGCCGACCATCCCAACCATTGAGCCTGGCCTTGTGACGGCCAGCGCCGTCGCGACCGACTGTCCTGTGCCTACGCACTCGAGGGCTGCGTCGACGCCGACGCCACTCGTGAGCTCGCGAACCGCCTCGATCGCCGCATCACCGCGGTCGGCGAGGATGTCCGTCGCACCGAAGGACCGGGCCAGCTCCTGCCGGGCTGGATTCCGGCTCAACGCGATGATGCGCGCGGCGCCCAGGCGCTTGGCCGCGATCACGCCACATAGACCGACGGCGCCGTCGCCGACCACAACGACGACGTCACCTGTCTTCACTCCGGCGCTCACCGCCGCGTGGTGGCCGGTGCACATCACGTCGGACAGCGCCAGCAGCGAGCGCATCGTTTCGTCCGAATGACCCGGGCCCGGCACCCGGACGAGGGTGCTTCCGGCAAGCGGTACGCGCACCGCCTCGCCCTGGCCGCCATCGATGCCGCGGTTGCCGAATCCTCCGCCATTGACGCACTGCGACGGGACCCCAGCCAGGCAGTTTGCGCACGTGCCGTCGCAATAGATGAACGGCGCGATGACGAAGTCGCCCTCGGCCACGCCTCGCACCTCGGGACCGACCTGTTCCACCACGCCGATGAACTCGTGGCCGATTGCACCGAGATCGTGGGGCGACTCGCCGCGGTAGTACCAGAGGTCTGAGCCGCAGACGCACCCCAGCACGACCCGGACGACGGCGTCTGTCGGCGCTGTTATCACTGGGTCGGGACGTTCGCCGACCTCGATAAAGTGCGGTCCTTTAAAGATTGCAGCGCGCACTCGCTACGCTTCCTCGATTGGCGGCGCCGCCGCGTACTCGGCGTCGCTGACTTGGTCGCCCCACGTCGCGTTGTTGCCCTTGTCGTCAACGTCGAGCACCGCGATGTGAGTCATGAAGCGCGTCGGCGCGGCGCCATGCCAGTGGTCCTCGCCCGGTTCGAAGAACACGCGGTCGCCCGGGCGGATGACCTCGATCGGCCCGCCGCGACGTTGGGCCAGGCCGAGGCCTTCGGTGACGAAGATGGTCTGGCCGTTTGGGTGCGTGTGCCACGCCGTTCGGGCGCCAGGCGTGAAGTGCACGCTGCTCGCGGTCAGACGCGATGAACCTGACGGAGCTGCGACTGCGTCGATGTAGACGGTGCCTGTGAACCACTCGCTCGAGCCCATTGTCGTCTGCAAATCTCTACTCCGTGTGACCTTCATGGGCATACAATGCGCCGTCGGTTATCCTGTTACAAGATGCCCAGTTATCCTGGTACCGCCACCACCACCCGCGCCGAGCTGAGCCGGTTTCTCAAGACCCGCCGTGCGCGGATCTCACCTACGACCGTCGGCCTGAAGAACGGTCACCGGCGCCGGACGCCCGGCTTGCGCAGAGAGGAGGTCGCCGACCTCGCCGGTGTCGGGCTCACCTGGTACACATGGCTAGAGCAAGGCAGAGACATACGCGTTTCGCCACACGTTCTGAGCGGTATCGCGCGCGCCCTCCAATTGGAGCCTGCCGAACGCGCCCACCTCTTCCGCCTTGCGGGCCAGGCGCCGCCCGCTCCGGAGGCGGCCAACGCCTCACTGTCGCCGCGGCTGCAGCGAATTCTCGATTCGTGGGACCCGTTTCCAGCGCACGTGGCCGGCCGAAGACGCGACATCCTGGCCTGGAACCGCGCGAGCGACGCCATTTACGGCTGGTCACAGCTACCAGAGGCCAAGCGCAACACCCTTTGGTGGGCGTTCATGGTCCCTTCCACGCGCCGGCTCATGCTCGATTGGGAGCGCGAAACGACTCTGGCGGTGGCAGGCTTCCGGTCGGATGCCGGCCGAGACCTGGTCGCACCCGACTACCAGGAGCTCATCAATGAGCTGCTCGAGGGCAGCGCCGACTTCGCGGCCATGTGGGCTCGGCAAGACGTTCGCGGTCGCCAGGAGGGATTAAAGCGCCTGCAGCATCCGAAGCTTGGTCGCCTCGACCTCGAGTTCACGATCTTTCACGTCGCGGAGCAGCCAGCTCTTCGCCTCTATCTCTACACGCCCGCGGACGAGCGAACAGAGACGAAGCTGCAAGGGAGCTAGTGGGCGACCTCGAGCCACAGGTCGCCGGCGACGTCAGACCTGGCGACGTGAATATTCCAACAACCCGCATGCGGGAAAGTGAAACCGGTCCCGACCTCATCGCCGGGATGGGTCCAGTTCGAGCTGCTGTGAGCCGTCGGACCCCAATCCAATGAAGCTGTCTTTCCATCAGCGTCCGAAGTAGTGAACGTGAACGCCCCCGACCCGGTCATCCTCCAGACCACCTTGATGTCTTTGCCGGTTGGTGGGGGAACCGGCGTGAAAAACAGCGCCCAGAAGCTGCCTCGATTGGAATCCATTCCGACCTCGGGAAATCCTGCTGTGTCCTGCCAGCCGTGAAAGGCAGCGGCGGGCTTGCAGCCAGCGATCCCGAGATTGCCGAGGTATACGCCGACGGAAAGGCTTGGGGAGCCGAGTGGATGACCAGCGCCCGTGGACGGCGAGCTGCACGCAACTGCTACGACGCCAACGAGCACCAGGCACGCGGCGCGACCGGTCATGGATCTCATACACCGTAGGCGGTTGGGGCGTTCCCACACTCGATTCGTAGGATGAACGGGTGAAAACTTACGAGCTGCTCGCCTTCGTCCGGTACCACGCGTGGGCTAACGACCGGATCCTGACAGTGGCGGCCGGCCTCTCGGACGACCAGTTCCGCGCACCGGGCAAGCTGGATCACGGCAGCGCCTTTCAGACGCTCCGGCACCTCTGCGACGTCAATTGGAGCTGGAGGGAATTCTGCATCGGGAACAAGGTTGGGGAAACGTATGTATGGGACCACGGATTCGTGCTCGACGACCTGCCGGCCATCCATGCATTCTGCCTCGAAGAGGACATGCGCCTGCGCAACTATGTGGAATCCCTCGATGGCACAGCTCTCTCAGAGTCGATGGCGATCGGTGCAGATTTCAATGTTCCGCGCTGGCTGATCCTTGCCCACGTTGTAAACCACGGCACGCAGCATCGCAGCGAGCTGGCTCGTTACCTCACTGAATGCGGCCACTCCCCCGGGGATCTCGACCTCCTGGACGCGCTTGTACTGAAATGGCCAGGCGACTCCGATCATTAGCGCATGAACCTAAGCCAAGCCAAACTCAAGCAAGCCGCAAGTCTCATGGAAAAGCACGGACTCGATTGCTGGATCGTCGAGTTTGCGCGTGAGACTGGCAACCGTCCTGACCCTCTCGGCTACCTGGTCGGCACGACTGTGACATGGCCCAGCGCGTTCCTCCTCAACCGAGACGGCCGCTGCGCGGCCATTGTTGGGAGCGGGGACGCCGCGCAGGTTGAGTCGGCCGGCATCTGGGACGAGGTGCGGGGTTATGTGGCTTCGCCACGACAGGACCTGCTCAAGCTGCTCGACGAGTGGCGGCCGGAGAAGATTGGAGTTACGTGGAGCCAGGATGACGACACTTCGGATGGCATCACGCTCGGCATGTATCGGATG
>Ga0207646_10004503_pt1 | contig 15100 bp, 16 predicted proteins | sample KBSK5502metaG_FD_184343 | JGI IMG/M metagenome (GOLD analysis project Ga0207646, IMG submission 184343) | Corn, switchgrass and miscanthus rhizosphere microbial communities from Kellogg Biological Station, Michigan, USA - KBS K5-50-2 metaG... | ecosystem: Host-associated > Plants > Roots >... | reverse complement strand
CCACGACAAACGAGTGGTCCTGCCCCCGAAGGAGACCACGTACGGCTCCATCGAGGGGCTGATGAACCACTTCATGCTCATCATGGAGGGCTACGGCATCCGGCCGCCGCCGGGCGAGGCGTATTTTGCCGTTGAGGGCGCCAACGGTGAGCTGGGGTTCTACGTCGTCTCCGACGGCGGCGATCGCCCGTATCGCGTGCGCTGTCGTCCGCCATGTCTGATGCCGATGGCGGCGCTCCCACGGATGATCGAGGGCCAGATGATCGCGGATCTCATCCCGACGTTCGGCTCGGTCAACATGATCGGCGGGGAGCTCGACCGGTGAGCACGAGGTCCGGAGCCACAGCTTCCCACAGCACGCCACCCACGGTCGTCGAGTTCTCCCAAGCTCAGCTAAATGAGGTGCGGCGGCTGCAGGCTCTGTATCCCGACCCACGCGGGGCGCTGCTGCCCGTGCTGCACATGGCCCAGGACACCTTCGGTCACATCTCGCTCCCGACCGAGGAGTATGTGGCGGGCCTCTTCGATCTGTCTCCCGCGCACGTCCACGAGGTCGTGACGTTCTACACGCTCTACTTCCGGGCCCCGAAGGGACGTCACGTGGTCGCCGTCTGTCACAACCTCTCCTGCTACCTCGCGGGCGCCCCGGAGATCCTGGCTCACGTCAAGCGGCGCCTGGGGGTCGAGGCGGGGGAGACGACGACCGACGGACGCGTCACGTTGCAGTCGGTCGAGTGCCTGTGCGCGTGCGAGGCGGCGCCCATGATGCAGGTGGACGATCGCTACGAGCTCAACCTCACCCCCGAGAAGGTCGACCGCATCCTCGAGGGACTCCGCTGATGGCCGAGACCGTCCTCATGCGGAACTTCGAGCGTGCCGACTCCCACACGCTGGCGTCGTACCGCGCGCACGGCGGCTACGCCGCCTGGGACAAGGCGCGGCAGATGGAGCCGGCGGCGCTCGTCGATGCGGTCAAGGCCTCGAACCTGCGCGGGCTCGGCGGCGCGGGCTTCCCGACGGGCACCAAGTGGTCGTTCATCCCCAAGAACCACACGGGGCCCGTCTACCTCGTCGTCAACGCCGACGAGGGCGAGCCCGGGACCTTCAAGGACCGCTATCTGCTCGAGCGCGACCCGCACGCCCTCGTCGAGGGCATGCTCATCGCCGCGCGGGCCATCCGGTCGGCCCTCGCCTTCGTCTATATCCGCGGCGAGTACGTCGAGCCGTGGCGGCGGTTCTCCTCCGCCGTGCGCGAGGCCTACGACGCCGGCTTGCTGGGGCAGGGCTTCGACGTCGTCGTCCACCGCGGCGCGGGTGCGTACATCTGCGGCGAGGAGACCGGGCTCATTTCCTCGCTCGAGGGCAAGAAGGGCTGGCCCAAGGTCAAGCCGCCCTTCCCGGCGATCAAGGGCGCTTTCGACCAGCCGACCATCGTCAACAACGTCGAGACCCTCTGCTGCGTGCCGCCGATCATCGAGCGCGGCGCCGCGTGGTTCGCCGGGCTGGGCACCAAGACCCAGGGCGGGACGCGGATGTACTCCGTGTCCGGACGCGTGGCGCGCCCCGGGGTCTACGAGGCGCCGGTCTCCGTCACCCTGCGCCAGCTCATCTACGAGCACGCCGGCGGGGTCAGCGCGACCGGCCGCCTGAAGGCGGTGGTCCCGGGGGGTGGCTCCGCCGCCGTCCTGACCGCCGACGAGATCGACGTGACGATGGACGTCGACGGGCTCAAGAACGCGGGAACGATGATCGGCTCGGCGGGCGTGATCGTCATGGACGACAGCGTGTCCATTCCCGAGGCGCTCATGGTCCTCGCGCGCTTCTACGCCCACGAAAGCTGCGGGCAGTGCACGCCGTGCCGCGAGTCGACGGGCTGGATCTACAAGATGGTGCACCGCATCGTCGAGGGCCACGGCCACAAGGAGGACCTCGACACGATCCTCGACGTCGCCAAGCGCGGCGGCGGGACGACGATCTGCGCCTTCTACGACGGCGCCATCGGTCCCTACATCTCGTACATCGAGAAGTTCCGGTCGGAGTTCGAGGCGTTGATTCCCCGTGCCTAAGCTGACGATCAACGGCAAGGAGATCGACGTCCCGGCGGGGACCAATCTCATCGAGGCCGCGCGGCTCGCCGGCTTCGACGTGCCGCACTACTGCTACCATCCGGCGCTCTCCATCGCGGGCCAGTGCCGGCTGTGCATGGTCGACATCGAGAAGACGCCGCGGCCGACCATCGCCTGCAACACGCCGGCGGCGGAGGGCATGGTGGTCCACACGGAGACGGAGCGCGTCAAGGAGATGCGCCGCTCCATGATGGAGTTCCACCTCATCAACCATCCGCTGGATTGCCCCGTGTGCGACCAGGCGGGGGAGTGCTTCCTGCAGATCTACTACATGAAGCACGGCCTCTACGACCCGCGCATGACGGACGAGAAGGTCCACAAGCCGAAGGCGGTGCCGCTGGGGCCGCACGTGATCCTGGACGCCGAGCGCTGCATCCTGTGCTCGCGCTGCGTGCGCTTCTGTGACGAGATCACGGGGACGGGCGAGCTGGGGATCTTCCACCGGGGGGATCAATCCGAGATCGGCCTCTTTCCCGGCCACGATCTCAGCAACAAGTACTCGGGCAACGTCGTCGACATCTGTCCCGTGGGGGCGCTGACCGATCGCGACTTCCGCTTCAAGGTCCGCGTCTGGTATCTCGACACCGCGAAATCCATCTGTCCCGGGTGCGCACGGGGCTGTAACGTCGACGTCCACATCAATCGCCGCCGCCCGCACCACGACGGCGGCCGGCGGGTCGCGCGGCTCAAGCCCCGCTTCAACGCGGACGTCAACCGCTGGTGGCTGTGCGACGACGGCCGCTACGGCTTCGACTCCGTCGACGATGCCGACCGGGTCGTCGCGCCCGCGCGCCGTGAGGGCGGTGCCGCGCGCGAGGTCTCGTGGGACGAGGCGCTCGCGGAGACGGCCGCGGCGCTCGGGTGCGTGCGTCCGGACGAGATCGGCGTGCTGGCCTCTCCGCGGATGGCGAACGAGGATCTGTTCGCGCTCAAGACGCTCGTCGCGGCGCTCGGCATCACGCGGGTGGCCTTCGCGGTGCCGCCGGCGGTGCCCGGCGACGAGGACAAGCTGCTGATCCGGAGCGACAAGAACCCGAACACCCGCGGCGCCGAGCTGATCGGCCTCGGCGGGGAGGCGCGCGCGCTCCTGACCGACGCCCGTGACGGACGGCTGCGGTGCCTGTGGGTCTTTCACCACGACCTGCTCGCGAGCGCGTGGCCGGCCGGCGAGACGCGCGCCGCCCTCGGGCGCCTCGACACGCTCATCTGGAGCGGCACGAACGCCGGCGCGACGAGCGAGCTGGCCCACCTCGTGTTGCCCTCGGCCGCCTGGGTCGAGCGCGAGGGCACGTTCACGAGCTTCGAGGGCCGCGTTCAGCGGTTCCGCACGGCGGTCGAGCCGCTCGGCGCGGCGCGTCCCGACTGGATGGTCCTCGGCGAGCTCCTCGGCGTGCTGGCCCTCGACGGCGGCGGCGCGACGCGCGCGGAGCACTGGTTCCGCCGCCTCGCCGACGCGGTTCCCGCGTTCGCCGGCATGACGTATCGGTCCATCGCCGACACGGGTCAGCTCGCGCGTCCATGATCGACGTGGGGATCGCGTTCGCGCGCGTGGCCTTCGTCATGCTGTTCGTCCTGAACACGGCCGCCATCCTGGGCTGGGTGGAGCGCAAGCAGTCGGCCATCATGCAGGACCGAATCGGCGCCAACCGCGCGTCCATCTTCGGCCTGCGCGTGCTCGGGCTCTTCCATCCGCTGGCCGACACGCTCAAGATGCTCACCAAGGAGGACTTTCGCCCGGCGCGCGCCGATCGTCTGCTCTTCGTGCTGGCGCCGTTCGTGTCGGTGTTCTTCGCCCTGGTCGCCTTCGCCTCCATTCCGTTCGGCGACACCCTGCGCATCGGCGACCGGGTGATCACGCTCCAGGCGGTGACGCTCAACGTGGGCATCCTGTACGTCTTCGCCATGCTGTCGCTCGGCGTCTACGGCGTCATGATGGCGGGCTGGTCCTCGGCCAACAACTTCGCGCTCATGGGCGGCCAGCGGGCGGCGGCGCTGATGATCTCGGCCGAGGTCGCGATCGGCGCGTCGATCATCGGCGTGATCATGGTCTATGGCTCGCTCAACCTGATGGAGATCGTCCGCGGGCAGGGGGCGCTCCTCTGGGGCTGGCTGCCCAAGTGGGGGATCGTCACCCAGCCGCTGGCCTTCGTCCTGTTTCTCACCGCCGGCATCGCGGCCACCAAGCGGATCCCCTTCGACACGCCGGAGGGGGAATCCGAGATCATCGGCTACTTCATCGAGTACAGCGGGATGAAGTTCGGCATGTTCCTCATGACCGACATGGTGGAAACGGCGGTGATCGCCGGCCTGTGCACGTCGCTGTTCCTGGGCGGCTGGCAGGTGCCGTACCTGGGAGCCGGCGGCGTGCAGTTTCCGTGGGGCATGACGCTGCCGCTGTCGCCGCTGACGGTGACCGTGCTCCAGGTCGGCGCGTTCGTCGTCAAGGTCTCCATCATGATCTTCCTGCTCATGCTCATCCGCTGGACGCTGCCCCGGTTCCGCTACGACCAGGCCATGCGGCTCGGCTGGCTCGGCCTGTTTCCGCTGTCGATCCTCAACATCGTCCTCACGGGCATGGTGCTGCTCGCGCTGAGGCCGTCATGACGATGCGCCTGGGGCAGCGCTTCTACCTCCGGGAGGTCGTGAGCGGCCTCGGGCTCACCGCGGGCCATTTCTTCCGCAACCTGGGCCGCCACATCGGGCGTGCCGTCGGTCGCCGGGGCGTGCCCGGCTCCGTCACCATCCAGTATCCCGAGGAGCACCGGCCCTATGCGCCACGTCTGCGCAGCCTGCACCGGCTCGTGCGACGTGAGGATGGCTCGCCCCGCTGTGTCGCCTGCATGATGTGCGAGACGGTCTGTCCCGCCCACTGCATCTACATCGTGGCCGACGAGCACCCGAATCCCGAGATCGAGAAGGTCCCGGCCAGCTTCGACATCGACCTGGGGAAATGCGTCTTCTGCGGCTACTGCGTGGAGGCCTGTCCCGAGGACGCGATCCGCATGGACACCGGGATCCTCGAGTTCTCCTCCTATAGCCGGGCCGGCATGATCTACACGAAGGAGATGCTGCTCGCCCTCGAGCCCGCCGGGCCCCTGGGCAAGCCCACGTCGCCGGTGCCGATCCCCGCGGACCGGAGGGTGTGATGGGGACGGCGGCCTTCGGCCTCATCGCGCTGGTCATCCTCGGCTCCGCGGTGGGGCTCGTGCTCAAGCGGAATCCGATCCACGGCGCCCTGTTCCTCGTCGTGAACCTCGGCGGGATCGCGGCGCTGTACCTGACGCTGGGCGCGGAGTTCCTGGCCGCGGCCCAGGTGATCGTGTATGCCGGCGCCATCATGGTCCTCTTCGTCTTCGCGATCATGATCCTGATCCCCGGCAAGGACGAGACGGGCCCCGACCCGCGCCGGGGCTACCGGCTGGTCGCCATCCCCGTCGGCGTGGCCCTGCTCGCCGAGCTCGGGCTCATCGCGGCGCGGCGCGTGGGGACGTCGTCCGGTCCCGGCGGTCCGGGCGGGGTCGAGGCCATGGGCCGCCTGCTCTTCACCGACTACCTGCTTCCGTTCGAGCTCACCTCGGTGCTGCTGCTGGCGGCCATGGTCGGGGTCATGCTGCTGTCGAGGCGTCGGACGTGACGGCATGAGAAATGGCGAGCTGCAGGACGTCACGGGGCTGGGGGCCCCGCCGTCCGAGGCGAGCATGAGAAATGGTTCCTGAGTCATACTATCTGGCGCTCTCGGCGATGCTCTTCGCCATCGGCGTCGTGGGTGTCGTCGTCCGCCGGAATCCGCTCGTCATCTTCATGTCCATCGAGCTGGCGCTGAACGCGGCGAACCTGGCCCTGGTGGCCTTCGGCCATCGGCACGGCACCGCCGACGGTCAGGCCCTGGTCTTCTTCGTGATGGCGGTGGCCGCGGCCGAGGTCGCGGTCGGGCTGGCGATCATCGTGGTGATCTTTCGCGCGCGCCACCGGCTGTCCGTCGACGATCTGAACTTGATGCGCTGGTAGGGGAGGGTCCATGGCCACGAAACTGGCACCGAAGCACGGAGCGCCGCAGCGGCCGACCGTCGAGGCCGATCTCGCGCGGCGGCTGCTCCACGACATGATGCTGATCCGCCGGTTCGAGGAGAAGGCGGCGGAATGCTATGCGCTGGGCAAGATCGGCGGCTTCCTGCATCTCTCCATCGGCGAGGAAGCGGTCGCCGCCGGCGTCACCTCGGTCCTGCGTCCCGACGACTACGCCATCTCCACCTATCGCGAGCACGGGCACTGCCTGGCCAAGGGCTCGGACCCCCGGCGGGTGATGGCCGAGCTGTTCGGCCGGCGCGATGGGCTGTCCAAAGGCAAGGGCGGCTCCATGCATCTCTTCGACAAGAGCCGCAACTTCCTCGGCGGCCACGCCATCGTGGGGGCCCACCTGCCGATCGCGACCGGCGTGGGCTTCGCCATCAAGTACCAGGACGGCGATCAGGTCGTGGTGTGCTACTTCGGCGACGGCGCGGTGCCCGAGGGCGAATTTCACGAATCCATGAACCTGGCGGCGCTGTGGAAGCTGCCCGTGATCTTCCTGTGCGAGAACAACCGCTACGCCATGGGGACGTCCCTCGAGCGCGCGCTCGCCGAGACGGAGATCTGGAAGTTCGGGCGCGCCTACAACATGCCGTGCGAGCCCGTCGACGGCATGGACGTCGTCGCCATCCGCGAGGTCGTCGGCCGCGCCGTGGAGCGAGCGCGGGCGGACAAGGTGCCGTCGCTCATCGAGGTCCGGACCTACCGCTTCCGCGGGCACTCGATGCGCGATCCCGCGGGGGCCGTGTACCGGACGAAGGAAGAGGTCGAGCGCGAGAAGCTGCGCGATCCGATCGTGCTCTTCCGGGATCGGGCGCTGCGCGAGGAGCTCGTCACCGAGGCCGACGTGCGCGCCATCGAGAAGGACGTCAACGATCTCGTCGACGAAGCCGTCGCGTTCGCGGAGGCCTCGCCGGAGCCGCCGGTCGAGTGGCTGCTCACCGACATCTTCAAGGAGGACTGACGGTGGCGGTCATCACCTATCGCGAGGCGTTGAACCAGGCCCTCCGCGAAGAGATGCAGCGCGACGAGCGCGTGTTCGTGATCGGCGAGGAGGTCGGGCTCTACGAAGGCGCCTACAAGGTGACGCAAGGGCTCCTGAAGGAGTTCGGGCCCAAGCGGATCGTCGACACGCCCATCGCGGAGTCGGGCTTCACCGGCGTGGGGATCGGCGCCGCCATGGTCGGCCTGCGACCCGTGGTCGAGATGATGACGTTCAACTTCGCGCTGCTCGCCCTGGACCAGATCGTGAACTCGGCGGCGAAGATGTATTACATGTCGGGCGGCCAGTACAACATCCCGATCGTGATCCGCGGGCCGGGGGGGCCGGCCCACCAGCTCGCCGCCCAGCACTCGCAGTCGATGGAGAGCTACTTCTATCACGTGCCCGGCCTCAAGGTCGTGCGGCCCTCGACGCCGGCCGATGCCAAGGGCCTGCTGAAGTCGTCGATCCGCGACGACAATCCCGTCATCTTCATCGAGTCCGAGACGCTCTACGCCGTCAAGGGTGAGGTCCCGGACGACGCCGACTTTCTCATCCCGCTCGGGCAGGCCATCGTCCGGCGCGAAGGCACCGACGTGACGGTCGTCGCATACATGGGCATGATGTACCGCGCCATGGAGGCGGCCGAGGAGCTGAGCAAGGAAGGGATCTCCGTGGAGATCGTCGACCCGCGGACGCTCCGCCCCATGGACACCGCCACCATCGTCGGCTCCGTGCGCAAGACCCACCGGGCGGTCGTCGTCGAGGCGGGCGCGGGGTTTGCGGGCATGGGCTCGGAGATCGCAGCCTTCATCACCGAGCAGGCCTTCGACGATCTGGACGCGCCGGTCGAGCGCGTCACGGGCGCCAGCGCCCCGATGCCGTACGCCCGCAACCTCGAGCGCGCGAAGACGCCGTCGAAGGAGCGAATCCTCGACGCCATCCGCAACGTCTGCTACGCCCGGCGGAGCTGAGCATGGCCGTGAGCAAGGTCGTGATGCCGAAGCTGTCGGAAGCGATGGAGACGGGCAAGATCATCCGCTGGCTCAAGAAGGAGGGCGACCGCATCCAGGGCGGTGACATCCTGGCGGAGGTCGAGACCGACAAGGCCGACGTCGAGATGGAGGCGTTCGGCGCCGGAGTCCTGCGCAAGATCCTGGTCCCGGCGGGCGAGCGCGCGCCTGTCGGCGCACTGATCGGCGTGATCGCCGAGCCCAACGACGACATCGCGGGTCTGCTGTCCGCGGCCCCGGCGCCGGCGGCGGCTCCCGCGGCGGCCTCCGCGCCGCCGGCGCCCGCTCCCGCGGCGGCCTCTGCTGAGCCGGCACCGGCCGCCACGGCCTCGGACCGACCCGCGGCGGTGCCGCCACAGCCGCGAAGTGAAGACCTCGTCGCCCGTCAACCGTCGCCGTCGACCGGCCCGGCCGCGCCCGCCGAGCGGGCGCCGGCCGCCGCGATGGCGCCGGCCGGCGCGGAATCTCGCCGTCCCGAACCGGCGCCCGCACCCGCCGCAGGGTCGGGCGGTGGACGGGTGAAGGCCTCGCCGCTCGCCAAGAAGATCGCGGCGCAATCGGGCGTGGACCTGAAGCTGCTCCAGGGCAGTGGTCCCGGTGGGCGGATCATCCGCCGCGATGTCGAGGCGGCGACGACGGCGCCGCCCGCCGCCGCCGCGATGCCGGCCACCGCCGAGGGTCCCGAGTACGAGGACGTGGCGCTCTCACCGATGCGCGCGATCATCGCCAAGCGGATGCCGCTGTCGAAGGCGCCGGTGCCGCACTTCTACGTCACCAGCGAGGTCGCCATGGACCGGGCGTGGGAGCTCCGGGAGGAGCTGAACGCGCTCGAGGGACAGCCCAAGATCTCCCCGAACGATCTGGTCATCCGTGCGTGTGCGCTGGCGCTGCTCCAGCATCCCGGGGTCAATGCCTCGTTCCAGGGGGAATCGATCCGGGTCCACCGGCGGGCGCACATCGGGATCGCCGTGGCGCTCGACGAAGGCCTCATCACGCCGGTGCTGCGCGACTGCCAGGCGAAGTCCCTCACGCAGATCGCCGTGGAGGCGCACGATCTGGCCGAGCGTGCGCGCGCGCGGAAGCTTCGCGCCAGCGAGCTCTCGGGCGCCACGTTCTCGATCTCGAACCTCGGGATGTTCGACGTCGCCGCCTTCTCGGCGATCATCAATCCGCCCGAAGGCGCGATCCTGGCCGTCGGCTCCATCCGCCGGCTCCCCGTGGTCGAGGGCGACACGGTGACGGTGGGCCGACGCATGGCCCTGACCATCTCCTGCGACCATCGCGTGATGGATGGCGCCATGGCCGCCCGCTTCCTGCAGGACGTCAAACGCCTGCTCGAAGAGCCCCTCCGCCTGCTCGTGTAAGCGATGGCCACGCACAAGGCCGACGTGGCGATCGTGGGGACGGGCCCCGGCGGATATGTCGCCGCGATCCGGTGCGCCCAGCTCGGGCTCAGCGTGGTGGCGGTCGAGGACGATCGGCCCGGCGGCGTGTGCCTGAACTGGGGATGCATTCCCACCAAGGCGCTCCTGCGCAACGCCGAGGTCGTGCATCTGGTCGAGCGCGCGGCGGACTTCGGGATCAGCGTGGGTGAGGTCCGCATCGACTATGCGGCGGCCGTCAAACGGAGCCGCGGCGTGGCCGACCGGATGGCCAAGGGCGTCGAGTTCCTCTTCCGGAAGAACAAGATCACGCTCCTTCCCGGAAAGGGTGTCCTCAAGTCGCCGACGACGGTCGAGGTGAAGGGCGCGAGCGGCGTCGACACCATCGAGGCCCGCTCCGTGATCCTGGCCACAGGCTCGGAGGCGAAGTCACTGCCCGGCATCGCCATCGACGAGGAGCTCGTGCTCTCCTCGACCGGCGCCGTCCGACAGGAGCGCCGGCCGGCCTCGCTCGTGGTGATCGGCGCCGGCGCCGTCGGGGTCGAGTTCGCCGACGTCTATCGCGCCTACGGCACCGAGGTGACGATCCTCGAGGCGTTGCCGCGGCTCGTGCCCGTCGAGGACGAGGAGGTCTCGGCCCTGCTCGCGCGCGTCTTCGGACGCCGGGGCATCACCGTGAAGACCGGCGTGAAGGTGAGCGGCATCACGCGCGGCGGGCCCGGCGTGGTGGTCACGACCGACGGCGGTCGCTTCGAGGCCGAGCAAGTGCTCATGGCCGTGGGACGGGGCGCGCGGGTCAAGGAGGTCGGCCTGGAGGCGCTCGGGGTCGCGATGGAGCGGGGCTTCGTGCGCGTGTCCCCGAAGATGGAGACCTCCGTGAAGGGCATCTATGCGGTCGGCGACATGGCGCGACCCCCGCTTCTCGCCCACAAGGCGATGGCCGAGGGCGTGGTGGCGGCGGAGGCGATCGCCGGCCGCGATCCGCGCCCCATCGACTACATGAACGTCCCCTCGTGCACGTACTGCCGTCCGCAGATCGCCTCCCTCGGGCTCAGCGAGGCGCGCGCGCGCGAGAACGGGCGCGACGTCACCGTCGGCAAGTTTCCGTTCACGGCCAACGGCAAGGCCGTCGCGCTCGGGGACACGGAAGGGTTCGTGAAGGTCGTCGCCGACAAGGCCACGGGCGAGATCCTCGGCGTGCACATCGTGGGACCGGAGGCGACGGAGATGATCCACGAGTTCGCGGTCGGTCGCACGCTCGAGGCCACGCTCGAGGAGATCGTCCACACGATCCACGCGCACCCGACGCTGTCCGAGGCCGCGCTGGAGGCCACGCTCGCCGCGCTCGGCCACGCCATCCACATCTGATGGACTTCGAGCTGACCGCGGAGCAGGCCGCGCTGCGGGCGCGCGCGCGCGAGCTGGCCGACGGCGTCTTCGCCGAGCGCGCCGCGCGCTGGGACGACCGCGAGGAGTATCCATGGGAAAACGTCAAGGACCTCGTCGCCGCGGGGTTCATGGGCATGACGATCCCGCGCGAGTACGGGGGCGGGGACCGCCCGCTGCTCGACGTGGTGCTCGTGATCGAGGAGATCGCCCGCGCCTGTGGCGTCACCGCCCGCATCGTCGTCGAGGGCAATCTCGGCGTCGTCGGCGCGCTGCGCGCCTACGGCACGGAGGCGCAGAAGCGGCGGTACTTCCCGTGGGTGCTCGAGGGCGAGAAGCCCGCGATCGCCATCACGGAGCCCGACGCCGGCTCGGCCGCGACCGACCTCACGACGCGCGCGGCGGAGGCGCCCGAAGGCTGGTCGCTCACCGGACACAAGCGATACATCACCGGGGCGGGAACCTCGCGGCTCTATCTGGTCTACGCGCGCTTCGGTGAGCGTGCCGGCGCCGCGGGCATCGGCGGCGTGTTCGTCGAGCGCGACACGCCGGGGTTCACGATCGGGCGGCGCGAATTCATGATGGGCCTGCGCGGCATCCCCGAGGGCGAGCTGCACTTCGCCGGTTGCCGCGTGCCGCGCGAGAACGTGCTGGTGGGCCCGGGCGACGGGTTCAAGAAGCTCATGCGCGCCTACAACGGCCAGCGCCTGGGCGCCGCCACCGTCGCGCTCGGGCTCGCCCAGGGCGCCTACGAGCGCGCGCTCGCGTATGCCGTCGAGCGTCGCCAGTTCGGCCGGCCCATCGCCGACTTCCAGGGCATCCGGTGGAAGCTCGCCGACATGGCGATCAAGCTCGACGCCGCGCGGCTGCTGATCCATCGCGCCGCCGCTCGCGCGGGCCGTGGATTCCCCGACGCCCTCGAGGCGGCGAAGGCCAAGACGTTCGCCGCGGAAACCGCCCAGGCCGTCACCAGCGAGGCGCTGCAGATCCACGGCGCCGCCGGGTATGGTCGGAGCCTGCCGCTCGAGCGCATGGTGCGCGACGCGCGCATGTTCGCGATCGGCGGCGGCACGCTCGAGATGATGCGCAACGTCATCGCCGACGGCATCCTGCCCTCGCGCGTGAGCTGGCGCCAGTGACGATCCTCGTAGAGCGGGGGCTCGTCCCCCGCCGCTTTCCATGAAGCTCGGCGTCGCCCTGCCCATGGCCGGCGCCTGGGCGACGCCGGAGAACCAGATCCACGTCGCCCAGCGCGCCGAAGCGCTCGGCTATCACTCGCTCTGGGTCTTCCAGCGCTTGCTCTACGCGCTGGCCCCCCAGAACGATTACCCGCCGCTGCCGGGCCAGCCGTGGCCGAAATCCTTCGAGCGCACGCTCGATCCCATCGTGTCGCTGGCCTATGTGGCCGGCGCCACGACGCGGATCCGGCTCGGCACCAGCGTGCTCATCACCGCGTACTACTCGCCGCTCATGCTGGCCAAGCAGCTCGCGACGCTTGACCGCGTGAGCCATGGCCGCCTGGACGTCGGGCTCGGCATCGGCTGGTCGCGCGACGAGTACGACGCCGTGGGCACGCCCTACGAGCGGCGGGGGCGACGCGGCGACGAGTTCATCCGCTGCCTCAAGGCGATCTGGACGGACGAGACCGTGGAGTTTCACGGCGAGTTCTACCGCGTGCCGAAGTCGAGGGTCAAGCCCAAGCCCGTCCAGAAGCCGCACCCACCGATCACGATCGGCGGCTACGGCCCGACCGTGGTCAAGCGCGCGGTCACCCTCGGTGACGGCTTCAACGGCGGCAACGTCCCGCTCGCCCAGGTGGCGCCGCTCGTCGCCCAGATCAAGGACGCCGCGCGCGAGGCCGGGCGCGATCCGTCCGCGCTCCACATCGTGAGCCGGGGCTCGTACGTCGTCCACGACACGCCGCAGGGAAGCGGTCGCCGGCCGCTGTGGGGAAATCTCGCCGAGATCCGCGAGGACATCCGGCGCTACGCCGAGGCGGGTCTCACCGAGCTCTTCCTGGAACCCAACTTCCAGCCCGGCGGCGCCGACCCCGCGCGCGTCCTCGCGGTCATGGAGGAACTCGCGCCGAAGTAGCTCATCCTCCGCGCGAGGCGGCTACGCCCTGTTCAGTGGTGGCCGACGAACGGCAGCGGAAAGTTGACCGTGAAGCCGTTGGCGGTCAGGAGTGCGCCCAGGACGGCCGCGGTCAGCGAGAAGACGAACATCGCCTTGGACTCGGCCAGGATGGCCACGGACGCGGTGACGATGGCGATCTGCAGGAAGATCTCGGCGTACTCGAAGTTGGGATCGCGGGCGCGGTGGAGATCGCGCTCGTGCTCGAGCCGCCGGGCCTCCTTCTCGACGTCCTTCTTCTCGGTGTTGTAGCGCTTCTCCTCGTCGCCGAAGCGCTTGGCCAGCGCCTCGAACTTCGGACGCTCGTCCGCCTTGATGCTCGACGGCGCGGCGAGCTGGGCCTCCAGCAGCAGCTTCTGCATGCGATAGCCGTGCTCCCGGATGGACCTGGCCTGGTAGAAGGCCCACTGGTCCGAGGCCTGCTGCTGGGCGAGCAGCATCTCCTTCATGGCCACCTTGCTGCCGAGCGCCGCCACGGCGAGCACCACGGCGTAGAAGGCCGTGGTCAGCGCGACGCGGCGGCTGAACGCCTTCGAGCCCTGGTGCTCGAGATGCTCGGGGTCGGGAAGCTCGACCTCAGCCACGGCCGGTCGTGGACCACTTGCGGATCTCTTCCTTCATCGCTTCCTTGCCCGCCTCGAAGGCGGCGACCAGGCGCTGGGTCTGCTCCTCGAAGAGCTCGCGGCTCTTGTCGAGCCACTCGCCGGCGTGGTTCTGCGCGTCGCCCGCGAGATCCTGCGCCCGCTTGGCGACGTCCCCGCTGCGCGCGGCGAGCAGCTCCCGCGTCTCGCTGCCTGTCCGGGGGGCGGTGAGATAGGCCACGCCGGCGCCGATCGCGGCGCCCAGGAGAAACCAGCCGAGATAGCCCGCGGAATCGCCTCGCTCGTTACTCATGACCGTCTCCTCGTTGCGTCCGTAACCGATGAAGAAACACCTCGACCCCCGTCTTGACCCCGGCCACGATCCCGACGAGCTCTCCCGCCCGGGTGAGACCCGAGAGCGCGTGGAGCACGTGGCTCGTCGTATCGACGACCTCCTCGACGCGCCCGGTGATCCTCCCGACGCGGTCGAGCTCGGCGTTGGCGCCCTGGCCCAACCGCCGCAGCTCGCCGCTCAGCTCGTGCAAGTCGCTCATCAGCGGCGGCACGTCTTGCTCGAGCTCCCGCTCCACGAGGGCCAGCACCCGCTCGGCGCGACGTCCCACGCGCGCCAGCGCCACGAGGAGCGCGACGAGGGCCGCGGAGACCGCCACCACACAGAGTGCCACGACGAGAAAGAACCAGGGCCGCATGAGGAGGGGATTATCCGGCGCTCTGTCGACGAAAGTCAATAAATTCATTGACTTGGTGAACAGCCGCTTCCTATAATCGCGCCAGCAGTCGCCCGAAGCGCCGAATGAGCCTATCGTAAGAGCCGTGTCCCTCGAGGATCGCTTCGCCGAGCTTGTCCGACGTCACGCCGAGGCCGAGCTGGCGGGCGGCGAGGAGCGGATTCGCCGTCAGCACAAGACCGGCAAGAAGACCGCGCGCGAGCGCCTCGATCTCCTCCTCGATCCGGGCTCGTTCATGGAGATCGACAAGTTCGTCGTCCATCAAACCCAGGACTTCGGGATGGCCGAGCAGCGCGTCGCCGGCGACGGGGTCGTCACCGGCTCGGGGCGCATTCACGGCCGTCCCACCTTCGTCTTCGCCCAGGACTTCACGGTCTTCGGCGGCTCGCTGTCGGACGCGTACGCCAAGAAGATCTGCAAGGTCATGGATCTCGCGATGAAGACCGGCGCGCCCGTCGTCGGTCTCAACGATTCCGGAGGCGCGCGCATCCAGGAAGGGGTCGTGTCCCTGGCCGGGTATGCCGACATCTTCCTGCGCAACACGCTGGCCTCGGGCGTCGTGCCGCAGATCTCGGCCGTGATGGGACCGTGCGCCGGCGGCGCCGTGTACTCGCCGGCGATCACCGACTTCACCTTCATGGTGAAGAACACGTCGTACATGTTCGTGACGGGGCCCGACG
>Ga0207646_10004502_pt1 | contig 15101 bp, 12 predicted proteins | sample KBSK5502metaG_FD_184343 | JGI IMG/M metagenome (GOLD analysis project Ga0207646, IMG submission 184343) | Corn, switchgrass and miscanthus rhizosphere microbial communities from Kellogg Biological Station, Michigan, USA - KBS K5-50-2 metaG... | ecosystem: Host-associated > Plants > Roots >... | reverse complement strand
CTTCACGTCGGACAGTCCGGTGTGGTCCTCGTCGAGGATCCGGCGCGCCTCGGTCAGGTCGAAGTTGTCGTCTGACCGCACGTTCCACGGGATGTCCAGCATCCAGTCGAGGTACGTGCGGATCCAGCCGTACTCGGGGTTCTGCTCGCTCGTCCGCTCCAGGCGGTCGATCTCATGCTCCACCTCGGCGCGCACGGCGTCGGGCATGCCGGCCTTCACGACTCGCTCGCGGTAGCCCGACATGACGTCGCTGCTGCCCTCGTTCAGCTGCTTCTTGATGGCCTCGAGCTGCTGGCGCAGCAGGAACTCGCGCTGCGTCTTCTCCATGCCCTCGGCGACATCGCTGCGGATCTTCTCCTTCAGTGAAGCGTCGGCCAGGACCTGCTTGGTCCAGCCGATCAGCAGGGCCAGCCGCTCCTCGAGGTCGACGGTCTCGAGGACCTGCAGCTTCTGCTCAGTGGTCAGGTCCGGCGAGTAGCCGGCCAGGTCGGCCAGGTGGCTCGGGGTTCGCGCCGCGCGCAGGAACTGCACGACCTGCGGGACGCCGCGCGACTCGACCAGGTTCTCGAGCATGGCGCGGTACTCGCGCCCGAGCTCCTGGGCCCGCTCCGACGGGGGCTCGGGCTCATTGATCGGGTCGGCCTTGACCCACAGGGCGCCGCCGATGTCGGCCTGGCCGCTGCCCAGGCGGGCGCGGTATTCGCCGCGGATCGTGAACGCCTCGGCGCCGGTCGGGAGCTCGGCGGAATCGCCGAGGCGGGAGACGGTGCCGATAGTGCCGAACTTGCCTTCGACCCGCGGGACCAGCAGGATCAGGCGGCTGCCCTGGCGGGCGGCCTCGATCGCGGCCCGCTGGCTGTCGCCGTCGACGGCGAGGGTCACGGTCATGTGGGGGAGGACGACCACGTCGTCCATGGGGAGGACTGGGAGCAGCTCGGATCGTGGGGTAGTAGCCATCTGTTCAGGGGAACTTTTACCCGCCCCAGGGCATTCCTAATCGGCCCGAAACAGGCCTCAGCTAGCGGCGGCCGCTGGCGGAGGCGACCTTGCCCTTGCGGGAGACGGCGTCGATCGTCACCGCCGCCAGCAGCACCAGGCCGGTGACGACGAAGATCCTCTGCACGTCCAGGTTCTGCAGGTACATGCCGTTGTAGATGCCGCCGATGACGAGGCCGCCGAGCACGCCGTGGAGCGCCTTGCCCCGTCCGCCGAACAGGCTCGTGCCGCCGATGACAGCGGCGGCGACCGCGAACAGCACGAGCTGGCCCCCTTGCACGTTGTTCGACATGCCGCCGATGTAGCTCGCGTAGAGCAACAGGCCGATGCCCGCGGTCATTGAACACAGCGCAAATGCGATGGTGACCACCAGCGGCACGTTGATGCCCGCCCGGCGAGCGGCCTCCGAGTTGCCGCCGATCGCGTACACGTACCGGCCGTACTTCGTGCGCTCGAGCAGGACCGTCCATGCGCCCAGCACCGCCAGCACTATCGGCACCACCCAGGGCACGCCCGCCTGAACGCCGGTGACCGCGCGATTGATGTTGCAGATAGCGACCACGACGACTCCGGCAGCCGCGATCAGGCCGATCTTGATCAGGGTCAGGCTGGCGGGCGGTGCGACCAGGCCGCTGCGGCGCCGGCGCGCGTCGCTGAACCACATGACCGCGCCCAGCCCCAAGACGATGACTGCCATCCCGATCCAGCTGATGGTCGGGTCGATGTTGCCGGCCATGAGGTTGTGCAGGACCATCACGTTCGCGTCATCGGATGTGAGGTTGGGATAGCCAGAGAAGGGACCTAGCCCCAGCAGGATGAGCATCACGCCGTTGAAGATCAGGTAGCCGGCAAGGGTCACGATGAAGGACGGGATGCCGAGCCGGGTGATGATCGTGCCCTGGACCGCACCGACGATCGCGCAGAACGCCAGCCCGGCCAGGATGGCCGCCCACCAGGGCCAGTGAGTCGTGACTGGCTGAACCAGCTGCACTGTGATCACCGCGCCGCAGGCTCCCACGTATCCGATCGACAGGTCGATCTCCCCCAGCAGGAGCGCGAACGTCTCCGCCATGGCGAGCACCATGTAGGGGGCGCTCTGCTGGAGCAGGTTGACCAGGTTGTCGGGCGCGAGGAAGACGTGGTTCGGGCTGATGATCTCGAACACGACCATGATGGCCGCCAGGCCGACGACGACCGGCAGCACGCCGATGTCGCCGCCCCGCAAGCGCGCGAACAAAGCGCGCGCGTACTCGGGCAGTGTCTGCGCGACCAGCGCCGCCGGAACCTCGGCTTCGGCGGCCTGCACGGCAGCGGTCAGATCCGGCGGGATCTCGACTGGCTGCGCCATCAGTTGGTTGCCGCCTTCAGGCCCTTGCCACCGGTGGTCATGTACTCGACCACGCGCTGCCGGTCAAAGGCGGACGCCTTGTCCTGGATGACCATGCGGCCGAGGTAGAGGACCGCTATCCGGTCGGCGACCTCGATCACGTCATTCAGGTTGTGGGAGATGACCATCACCGCCAGGCCACGATTGCGCAGGCGCTTGATCAGGTCGAGAACCTGCCGGGTTTGAACGACGCCGAGGGCGGCGGTCGGCTCGTCCATGATCACCAGCTTGGAGTTCCACATCACGGCCTTCGCCACAGCGACCGACTGCCGCTGGCCGCCGGACAGCGACGCGACGGGCTGGCGGATTGATCGCACGGTGGTGACCTTCAGGCTCGCCAGCGTCTTGGCGGCCTCGCGCTCCATGTCGTCTTCGTCCAGCAGCCGGCGCCGCATGCGTTCGCGCCCGAGAAACATGTTCTGCACGATGTCGAGGTTGTCGCACAGCGCGAGGTCCTGGTAGACGGTCTCGATCCCGAGCCGCGAAGCGTCGCGCGTGCTGCGGACGTGGACCGGGTGGCCCTCCCAGGAGAACTCGCCATGGTCCGGCGTGTAGACCCCCGAGATGATCTTCGTCAGCACCGACTTGCCGGCGCCGTTGTCACCGCAGAGAGCGGTGACCTGGCCGGAGGGAAGGTCGAGGTCGACGCCGTAGAGGGCCTGCACGGCGCCGAAATGCTTGTCCACGCCGCGGACTTTGAGGAGTGGCTCGGTCGCTGAAGGCGATTCCGCCATCACCTGGCCCACTTAGTTCATTTTGCTCCCGGACGGGGTCCCCGCGAACTCACGCGCAATCTCTGAGTTCGTGGGGTAAAGACAGAGTGATGCCGCCGCGCGCGGTGCACGGCGGCATCTGTCGATGGTCGTTCCTGGTTAGGTGATGCCGTTGGCGCTGCAGACGCTGGCGCCAACCGCGTTGCACAGGGCGGTCTTGTCCACGAAGTTGTCCTTGATCACTGTCGAGGCGACCTTGGACTTGTCGACCCACAGCGGGGTCAGAAGAACGGCCGGCTGCGTGTTACCAGGCTTGCCGGCTGCAGGCGAGGTAGTGCCGTTCTGCAGCGCCGCCGGAGGCGTCAGCCCCGCGCGCAGGATGGTCGCCAGCGCGACCGCGGCCTGAGCCTCTAGATAGACGGCCTTGTAGACGGTGCCGCACTGGTAGCCCTGGAGGACGTTCTCGATGCCCTGGAGGGTTGCGTCCTGGCCGGTGGTCGGGATCTTGCCGGAGCCGATGCCCCGGGCCTTGATGACGTTGATGACGGCGTTGGCGAGGCCGTCATTGGCCTCGATGGTGGCGTTGATGGTCGGGTGCTGAGTGAACTGGGCCTGAGCGTGGGCCTGGCCCTTGCTGTTGTCCCAGCCTTCCGCGACCACGTCAGCCACGAGGGTGGCGCCGTTGTTGGTCTTGCCGACAGTCTCCTGAGGCACCGCGTCGCCCCACACGACCGAGTTGTAGCCCTTGGCGAAGTCGATCGCGTTCGGGTCGGTGTCCTCGCCGCCGTTGAGGGTGAAGACCTGCGGGTTCGACACGTTCCACGCCTTGACGCAGTCCACGAAGCCCTGCCCGATGAGCTTGCCGACGTTCACGTTGTTGAAGCTGACGTAGTAGGTGTTGGTGCCTGTGAACGTGGCCCGGTCGTAGCTGATGACCTTGACACCCTTGGCCGCAGCGGCCTGCTGGATCGTGGTGCCCGTATTCGGGTCAAGCGGGTCCATGATCAGAACCTTGGCGCCCTGCGTGATATCCGAATTCGCAATCGAGATTTCGGCCGCGGGATCGCCCTTGGCGTTGTCGATCTTGAACTCCGAGTCGCTGTACCCGGCCATCTGGAAGGCCTTCTTCAGGTACGGGGCGTCGAAGTTCACGTAACGGACGGACGACGTCTCGTCCGGCAGGATGACCCCCACCAGCCCGGAGCCCGCGGAGTGCAGGTCCTTGAGGGTGGCCATCACCGTGAAGTTGACGTCGAACGAATCGACCGTGAGCCCTGACGGAATCGTGGCCGTCGCCGTCGAAGTGCTGCTGCTTCCGCATGCGGCCGCGATAACGGCAATGGCGCCTACACATGCGGTTAACGAAAGGCGCCTCAGTTTTCGCAAGTGCATATGGACCTCCTGATCCATGCGGCGCTTTCCTGCTGCCTTCTTCCCGGGCGGGCCGGGGCGAGAGTGCGCCGGCAACAGGTCTACTCAGGGTCCGCGGCGACCACCGGCCCCATCCGGTTCGCCGGGGACAGGATTGCGCAGGCCGCGAAGTTTGTCAAGAGACCGATACGGTCGGACGGCGGAATTGTTCAAAGTCTTGACAAACCGCGACCGTGAGCGAACCATTCGGGTGCGATGTCCAAGAAGGGGGAGGGATCGCTGTCCTGGCTTCGCGACCGCAATCGCCAGCGCGTCCTCGACGTGCTGCGCATCCGCGGGCGTACGAGCCAGGCGGACATTGCGAGGGCGACCGGCCTCTCGCGGACGACCATCCACACGCTCATCGGCGAGTTCAAAGAAGAAGGGATGGTGATGGAGGTCGACGGCAGGCCGGCGGGCGCCGGCAGCGGGCGCCCCGCGGTTCAGCTCGTGCTGCAGAAGACCTCGCGGGCGGTGCTGGGAATCGACTTCGGGCACAGCCACGTGCAGGTGGCCGTCGCCGATCTCGCCCACAACGTGCTGGCCGAGCGCCACCGCGACCTTGACGTCAACCATCGAGCCAAAGAGGCGCTGGACTTCTCGGCGGAGATGGCCGCGGAGGTGCTGGCGGAGGCGGGCATCGATCGGTCGCGCGTCATCGGCGCCGGGATCGGCATTCCAGGTCCCGTCGACCGCGAACGCGGGACTGCGGGTTCGGCGACCATCCTGCCTGGCTGGGTGGGCCTGCGCATCGCCGACGCGATGCAGAAACGGCTCGGCCTCCCCGTTGACATCGAGAACGATGCCAACCTCGGCGCGCTCGCCGAGCTCACGTGGGGAGCGGGCCGAGACTGCACGAACTTCGCGTACATCAAGGCGGCGACAGGCATCGGCGCGGGGCTCGTGATCGACGGAGCCTTGCTGCGCGGCGCCACCGGCACCGCGGGCGAGATCGGCCACACGACGCTCGACGAGCGCGGCGCCCTGTGCTACTGCGGCAACCGCGGCTGCCTGGAGACGGTGGCGTCCGGTCCCGCCATCACCCGACTCGTCGCCGAGGGAAACGGCGAAGCGCCGAGCCTCGCCGAGGTGATCGAGCGGGCGTCCGCGGGCGACGTCCGGTGCCGGCGCGCCATCTCCGACGCCGGCCGCGAGATCGGTGTCGCGGTCGCGGGTCTCTGCAACCTGATCAACCCCGAGCGGGTGATCATCGGCGGCCTGTTGAGCCGCGCCGGCAGCATCCTCCTGCAGCCGCTGCGCGAATCGATCGGCCGGCACGCCGTGCAGGCGGCCGCCGAGAGGGTGGAAGTTCGCGCGGCCAGCTTTGTGGAGCGTGCTGAGCTGCTCGGGGCACTTGCGCTCGCGCTGCGTGGCCAGCGCGCTCACGAAGCACTTAGCTGACAGACCTATCATCCGTGGCGTGATCCGTGGCCGGGTAGCCCTCCTGATCGGGCTGGCGCTGGCCGGCGCGCAAGCCGGACACCTGCTCGCCTACCAGGCGCGTTTCGGCGCCGCGGCACCGCAGCTACAGAGCTCGGGCGCCCACGCCTACTTCCCGGCGGAGGTCAAGACCGCGCTCGGCGTGGCCGCGCTCATGCTGCTTGCGTCGTTGCTGCTGATCGCCGTCGCCCGCACCGCGGCGCGCGGGGTGCGCATCCGCATGGTCGAGGGCCCGTCGTATCTGAACCTCCTGGCGACGCTGTTCACGGTTCAGCTCATCTGCTTCGTCGCCCAGGAAGTTGTTGAGTCGGTCGTCGCCGGGGTCCCAATCGCATCGGCGACCACGCTGATGCTGTGGGGCACGATCGGCCAGCTGCCCGCGGCCGCGCTGCTCGCGGCTGCGTTGCGGTCGCTGTGGTCCCGCGTCGAGGAAGCGATCGGCCAGCTGCGCGAGGTCGCGCCGGCATGGCGCCCGATGCTCGTGTCAGCGCCGGTCGCTTTCGTGCCGATTCGCAGCGAAGACGGCGCGCGCTGGACTGAATCGCGCTCTCCTCAGTCCCGAAGGGGACCGCCTCACTCCTCCTGAAGTAGCCAAGATCGGGCGTCAACTTCAAGGAGGAATTCAATGAGTCGCAATCGAATCGCATTCGTGGCCGCGTTTGTCGTGGCCTTCGTCATCGTCGCCGGCTTCGTCATCTACAAGAACCAGGGTGGCGGCGGCAAGAACGTCGCCTTTGACGTCACGGTCACTCACGCCGACACCATGAAACCGAGCGAGCTCCCGGTTCATCAGAACGACATGGTGACCATCAACATCACCAGCGACACCGACGGTGAAGTGCACCTGCACGGCTACGACATCGCTTTCGACAACATCGCAGGCAAGGTCACAACTCACACCTTCAAGGCCGACAAGACCGGCACGTTCGAGATCGAGTGGGAGAGCACCAGCCAACACCTTGGTGACCTGGTGGTGACGCCTTGAGCCTGCAGCTGGTCGGGATCCTTCTTCACGGCTTCGGGCCGCGGTACGACCTGCCGATCTCGCGGTGGCTCTACTTCCTGGCGGCCGGCTTCGTCGTCGTCATCTCGTTCGTGCTGGTCGTGCTCTTTGCCGGCGAGCAGGTGGGCGCCAGGGCGATCCAGTACCCCCGTCGCGCGTCCGCGTGGCTGACCTCGGTCGCGCGCTCGCCGTGGCCGCAGCGCGTCGGCGGAACGATCGGCGTGCTGGCGCTGGCGGCAGTCATCGTCTGCGGCTTTTTCGGCAACCAGAAGCGGCCCGACCTCAACCCCGCCGAGTACATCGTCTGGATCTACTTCTGGGCCGCGACGGTGATCCTGTCAGGGCTCGTCGGCAACCTCTGGTACCTGCTCAACCCGTGGGCGGCGATCTACGACGCGGTGAGCCGCTTCGTCCGCATCCGGCCCGCGCTCAAGCTGCCCAACGTCGGCGTGTGGCCGGCGGTGCTTCTGTATCTGGCGTTCGCGTGCCTCGAGCTGACATCCGGCATGTCCAACCGCCCGTGGTTCGTGGCCATCGCAGTGGTTGCGTATTCGTGTCTCACGCTCGCCGGCATGGTGCTGTTCGGGCGCGACGAATGGCTCCAGCACTGCGAGGCGTTCAGTGTGCTGTTCGACATCGTTGGCCGGTTCGGGCCGGTTGAGGCCGAGCGCGATGAGGCGGGCCGGATCACGACCATGTACCTGCGGCCGTGGGGCGTCGGCCTGCTCAAGCCCTCGCCTGCGGGCTGGGACCGCGTCGTGTTCGTGATCCTGATGCTGAGCACTCTCGCGTTTGACGGCGTGCTGTCAACGCCGGCGTGGCAGGACTTCGACATATCGCTCGAGCCCATCTGGCTTCCGCTCGGCGCGTGGGGTTTCTTCTTCGTGCGCACAGCCGGGCTGCTGCTGATGACGGTGACGTTCCTGCTCGTCTTCGTCGCATTCATGCAGCTCGTCATGTATTTCGGCTCGCGCAAGGTCGACCTCACGACGACTGTCTCGGCGTTCGCGCTGACGCTCGTGCCCATCGCGCTGGTCTACAACGCGGCGCACAACTACAGCTACGTCACTGTGCAGTCGCAGCTGCTGATCCCGCTGCTGAACGACCCGTTGGGCAAGGGGTGGAACCTGCTGCCGGCGGTGGCGCACTACCAGCCGAGCTTCGCCCTGGCGCAGGCCGCGATCGTGTGGTACGCACAGGTGATCCTGATCGTGCTGGGCCATGTGATCGCCGTCTACCTGTCCCACATGCGCGCGGGCGAGCGATTCCGCACAGCGCAGCGGGCCTTGCTCAGCCAGTACCCGATGCTGGTGCTGATGGTCGCCTACACGGTGGTAAGCCTCTCCATCCTCGCCGCGCCGACGACGGCCGGCGGATGATCATGCCGTCATAGAGGTCACCTGGCCGTTCGATCCGTCCGTCTACGCGGGGCTGGTCGCGCTTTGCCTGGGCCACGCGTGGCTCGCGCGGGCCAGCCAGGACGCCACCACCAGGCACACGTTCTATTTCCTGTCCGGTCTGGTGGCCCTGTGGGTGGCGCTGGAGTCACCGATCGACACCATCAGCGACCACTATCTCGACTCGGTCCACATGCTGCAGCACGTGCTGCTCGGTTTCGTGGCGCCGCCTCTCATGCTGCTCGGCCTTTCGCCGCGAATGGCGGGGCGGCTGATGCGAGTGCCGCTGTTTCGCGCCGTCACCGAGCCGGTGCCGGCCCAGGTGATCGGCGGCGCGGTGATGATCCTTTGGCACATCCCCGCCCTGTACGACGCGACGCTGCGGTCCGAAGAGCTGCACATCGTCGAGCACATCACGTTCATCGGAGCGGGTGTGGTCCTGTACTGGCCCGTGCTCAAGGACACGTCGGCGCACGCACGCTGGGAGATGTCGCCGGGCGCGAAGCTGCTTTACCTGCTGGTGGCGACGATCCCGCAGGACGGCGTCGCGCTGGCTCTGCTCTTCTCTCGCGAGCCCTTCTATGAGTACTACGCCCGCGTGCCGCGGCTGATCGATTCGCTCACGCCGCTGGTCGACCAGACCCTCGCCGGCGCTGTCCTGATGGTGCTCGGCAAGACGACGATGCTGGTCAGCGGGCTCGCCATCTTCTTCCGTTGGTTCGGCCGCGAGCACCGGGCTGACCGGGCGGGCCTGGTCGCACCGTAGCCGCATACAATCCCCGACAGGTGGAGTTCTCCGAGAGCATCCTCGACCTCGTCGGTCACACGCCGATGGTGCGGCTGCAGAAGGTCGCCAGGGGCGTCAAGCCGGTGATCCTCGCCAAGCTCGAGCAGCTGAACCCGGGCGGCAGCGTGAAGGATCGGATCGCCCTCACGATGATCGAAGACGCGGAGCGGTCAGGGCTGCTGCGGCCGGGCGGGACGATCATCGAGCCGACCTCCGGCAACACCGGCCACGGCCTCGCCATGGTCGCCGCGATCAAGGGCTACAACATGGTCTTCGTGATGCCGGACAAGATGTCCGCCGAGAAGATCAGCCTGCTGCGCGCGTACGGCGCGGACGTGGTCGTCTGCCCGACCAACGTGGAGCGGGAGTCGCCCCAGTCGTACTACTCGGTCGCGGAGCGCCTCTCGCATGAGATCCCCGGCGCGTTTCAGCCCAACCAGTACTTCAACCAGCGCAACCCCGAGGCCCACTACCGCACGACCGGGCCGGAAATCTGGGAGCAGACGGAGGGTCGCGTCGACGTTTTCGTCTCCGGCATGGGCACCGGCGGCACGATCAGCGGAGTCGCGCGATATCTAAAGGAAAGGAAGCCTTCGGTCCAGGTCGTCGGCGCCGACCCGGAGGGCTCGATCTACTCGGGCTCTGTCCGCCCCTACAAGGTCGAGGGAGTCGGCGAAGACTTCATGCCCGGAACGATGGACATCAAGCTCGTCGACCAGGTCGTGCAGGTCAACGACAAGCAGTCGTTCGTGGCCGCGCGCAGGCTGGCGCGCGAGGAGGGCATCCTCGTGGGCGGCTCGTCGGGCATGGCTCTGCACGCCGCTCTGGTGGTGGCCCGCGACCGCGGTCCCGACGACGTGATCGTGGTGCTGTTCCCCGACACCGGCCGCAACTACCTGAGCAAGTTCTTCAACGACGAATGGATGCGTCAGAACGGATTCCTCGCGCGCCTGGGTGCTGTGCGCATCCGCGAGGTGATGGCCGAGCACCCGGAGGGCATGCCCCCGCTGGTCACCGTCGAGGCCAGCCGCAGCGTCGGCGATGCGATCGACCTGATGCAGCGTTACGGCATCTCCCAGCTGCCGGTGACGGAGGATACCAACGGCCACCTCGTGGTCGGCACATTGCAGGAGCGCACCCTGCTCGACCGCGTCTATCACGATCCTTCGGTGGTGACGACCGCGGTATCTGCGTCGATGGATGCGCCGCTGAGCCAGGTCGGTGTCGACTCGTCGATCGACGACGCGTTCGAGCCGCTGCTGCGCGGCGAGCAGGCCGTCCTCGTGGTCGAGGCAGGCGAGCCCGTGGCGGTGATCACGCGCTCCGACCTGCTCGAGTTCGTCGCGCATCGCGGACAGCGCTAGAATCCCCTCTCCCTGGAGGAGAGGGTAGGGTGAGGGCGTGAGCACTCGGAAGAGCAGCTGGGGCTTCGCTACCCGAGCCGTCCATGTCGGCCAGGGACCCGACCCTGCGACCGGGGCGGTCGTGCAGCCGATCCACCTGGCCACGACCTTTGCGCAGCAGGGCGTCGGCAAGCACCAGGGCTTCGAGTATTCCCGCAGCGGCAACCCGACCCGATCGGCGCTCGAGGAGAATCTCGCCGCGCTCGAGGATGCAAAGCACTGCCTGGCGTTCGCGTCGGGCCTCGGTGCGGAGTCGACGTTCATGCTGCTCCTCAAGCCGGACGACCACGTGGTCTACATGGAGGACGTTTACGGCGGCACATTCCGGCTCTTCGACAAGGTGATGAAGCGGTTCGGGCTGACCTTCACCGCAGTCGACGCCACCGACCTCGACGCGGTGGAGAAGGCGATCACGCCATCGACGCGGCTGGTGTGGCTGGAGTCGCCGACCAATCCGCTGCTGCGAGTGGTCGACATCGATGCGGTGAGCGAGGTGGCCCACAGCCATGGCGCGATGGTTTGCGTCGACAACACGTTCGCGACGCCGTACCTGCAGCAGCCGCTGCACCTCGGCGCCGATGCGGTCGTCCACAGCGCAACCAAGTACATCGGCGGTCACAGCGACGTCGTCGGTGGCGCGATCATGACCTCGGATGACGAGCTGGAGGAGCGACTACGCTTCCATCAGAATGCGATCGGCGCGGTCCCGTCGCCATTCGACTGCTGGCTCCTCCTGCGCGGCGTCAAGACGCTGGCACTGCGCGTCGAGCGTCAGAGCGAGAACGCGATGGCCGTCGCGACGGCGCTCGAGTCGAACCGCGCGGTGCAGCGCGTCCACTACCCGGGCCTGGAGTCGCACACCGGCCGCGCCGTGGCGCGGCGGCAGATGAGGCTCTTCGGCGGGATGGTGAGCTTCGAGGTCAAGGACGAGCCGGCGGCGTTTCGCGTGCTCGAGAAGCTCGAGATCTTCGCGCTTGCCGAGTCGCTGGGAGCGGTCGAGTCGCTGGCCGAGCATCCGGCGCGCATGACGCACGCGTCCATTCCCGAGTCCGAGCGCAAACGCTCGGGCGTGGGTGATGGGCTGATTCGCCTGTCGATCGGGGTCGAGGACGCCGCCGACCTGGTGGCCGACCTCGAGCACGCTCTGTCGGCCGCCAGTGCCTGACAGGATCAGCCGGACGCTGTATCAAGGACGCGATCGCGCGCCCGCGCGCGCGTTCCTGCACGCCATCGGGTTGAAGGCCGAGGACATCGACAAGCCTTTCGTTGGCGTCTCCAACGTGTGGACGGAGACCATGCCGTGCAACTTCGGCCTGCGCGAGCTGGCCGTGCCGGTGAAGGCCGGCATCCGCGCGGCCGGCGCGAACCCGATGGAGTTCAACTCAATCGCCATCTCGGACGGAATCACGATGGGGACCGAAGGCATGAAGGCCTCTCTGATCAGCCGCGAGGTGGTCGCGGACTCGATCGAGCTGATCTCGCGCGGCCACATGTTCGACGCGCTGGTGTGCCTGTGCGCATGCGACAAGACCATCCCTGCGTCCGCGATCGCGATGGCGCGGCTGGACCGGCCTTCCGTCCTTCTCTACTGCGGCTCGATCATGCCCGGCGTGTTCCGTGGCCGGCAGGTCGCTGTGGGCGAGGTGTACGAGATGCTCGGGGCGGTCGTCGCGGGCAAGGCGACCGAGGCCGACCTCGCGGAGCTGGAGCAGGTCGCGTGTCCCGGCGCCGGCGCGTGTGGCGGCCAGTACACCGCCAACACCATGTCGATGGTGATGGAGGTGATCGGCCTTTCGCCGGTCGGCTTCAACTCCATCCCGCAGGTCGACCCGGCCAAGGTCCCGGCCGCCGAGGCGGCGGGGCGGCTGGCGCTGCAGGTTTTCGAGCAGGACCTTCGGCCGTCGCAGATCCTCACTCGGCGCGCGTTCGACAACGCGATCGCGGCTGTCGCGGCGAGCGGCGGCTCAACCAACGCGGTGCTGCACCTGCTGGCGATGGCGCGCACCGTCGGCGTCGACCTGAACATCGACGACATCGACCGGATCAGCCGGCGGACGCCGCTGCTGTGCGACTTGAAGCCGGGCGGCCGCTTCGCGGCGGTGGAGCTGCACAAGGCAGGCGGCATCGCTCTGCTGACGAAGCGCCTGATCGAGGGCGGGTACGTCAACGGCGACGCGCTGACCGTGACGGGACGTTCGTTGGGCGAGGAGTGCGAGTCGGTGGTCGAAACCTCAGGCCAGGAGGTGGTGCTGCCGCTGTCGTCGCCGCTGCGCAACGAGGGAGGGCTCGTGGTCCTGCGCGGCAACCTGGCTCCGGATGGCGCGGTGGTGAAGGTGACGCACCACACGCCCACTTCGCATCGCGGGCCTGCGCGTGTGTTCAACCGCGAGGAGGACGCGTTCGCGGCGGTCGCGAACAAGCAGATCAAGCCCGGCGATGTGGTGGTGATCCGCTACGAGGGGCCGCGTGGCGGACCCGGAATGCGCGAGATGCTCCAGGTGACCGCTGCGATCGTCGGCGAGGGGTTGGGCGATTCGGTGGCGATGGTCACAGACGGGCGCTTTTCCGGCGCCACGCGCGGGCTGATGATCGGGCACGTCGCGCCGGAGGCGGCAGTGCGCGGGCCGCTGGCGGCGCTGCGCGACGGCGACATCATCACGATCGATGTGCCGAGCCGGTCGCTTGCCGTGGAAGGCGTCGACATCGAGTCCCGACTGATGGACTGGTCCGCGCCGGAGCCGCACTACCGGACTGGCGTGATGGCGCGCTACGCGTTGCTCGTGGGCTCGGCATCCGAGGGCGCGATCCTCAAGCCCTAGCGCACTCGCCGTTTGTATACAGACGCGCAGTTCGGCGCGCCATTTTTGCTGCGTTTGTATACAAACGCAGGGTTTTTACTTGACGGCCGGCAGCCACTCCAGCCGGTGCGATTCGTAGTCCGCGATCGCCGCGTCGTGGCGCTCGACCAGCCCGATCTCATCTAGACCCTTCAGCAGGCATTCGCGCACGAACGGGTCGATCTCGAAGCGGTAGGCAAAGCCCTCGCCGCGGACCTCCTGGGCCTCGAGGTCGATCTCGATCGACGCGGTCGGATCCTCGCTCGCCAGGTCGATCAGGTGCTGCACCTGGCTCTCCGGCAGCGAGACGGCCAGGATGCCCGTCTTGAAGCTGTTGGCGCGGAAGATGTCGCCGAAGCTCGGCGCGATCACAGCGCGAAAGCCGCCGTCGCGGATCGCCCACGCCGCATGCTCGCGCGACGAGCCGCACCCGAAGTTGGCGCCCGCGACCAGCACGGCGGCGCCCTGATGCTCGGGCCGGTTCAACACGAAATCAGGCTGCCGCCGCCAGTCATAGAAAAGGAAGGGCCCGTAGCCGGTTCGCTCGATGCGCTTGAGGAACTGCTTGGGGATGATCTGGTCCGTGTCGACGTCGGCGCGGTCGAGCGGCGCCATCCGGCCCGAAACCCTGACGACAGGTTCCATGTTCTAGACCAGCTCCCGCACGTCGACCAGGTGGCCGGTGATCGCGGCCGCCGCGGCCATCGGCGGGCTGACCAGGTGTGTGCGCCCGCCCGCTCCCTGCCTGCCCTCGAAGTTGCGGTTGCTCGTCGACGCACATCGCTCGCCTGGAGCCAGGATGTCCGGGTTCATGCCCAGGCACATCGAGCAGCCGGCGCTGCGCCACTCAAAACCGGCCGCCTTGAATACAAGGTCGAGGCCTTCTTCTTCGGCGGCACGCTTCACTGTCGTCGAGCCCGGCACCACCAGCGCGCGAACTTTCGGATGCACGTGGCGGCCGTGGATGATCCCCGCCGCGGCGCGAAGGTCTTCGATCCTCGCGTTCGTGCACGAGCCGATGAAGACGCGGTCGATGGCGATGTCCGACATCGCGGTCCCCGGCATGAGGTCCATGTAGCGCAGCGCGCGCTCGTCGGTGTCGGAGCCGGGGTTCGGCACGCGCCCGGTGATGGGCACCACCTGGCCCGGGTTCGTGCCCCACGTCACGAACGGCGAGAGCTTCGTGGCGTCGAGCTCGATCTCATTGTCGAAGGTCGCGTCCGCGTCGGTAGGCAGCGAGCGCCAGTAGTCCAGCGCGGCTTCCCATGCCGATGCGCGCGGCGCGTGCGGTCGCCGCTCCATGTACTTGAAAGTAGTGTCGTCCGGCGCAACCATGCCGGCCTTGGCGCCCCACTCGATGCTCATGTTGCAGAGGGTCATCCGGCCTTCCATCGTCAGTTCGCGCACCGTTGATCCGCGGTACTCGACCAGGTGGCCCACGCCGCCGGACGTGCCGGCGCGGCCGATCAGCCCAAGCGCGATGTCCTTTGCGGTGACGCCGATCGGCAGCTCGCCATCGATGTTGACGGCGAGATCGCCGAGCCGTCGCTGCGGCAGGCATTGTGTCGCCAGGACCAGCTCGACCTCCGACGTGCCGATGCCGAAAGCGAGCGCGCCGAACGCGCCGTGCGTCGACGTGTGCGAGTCACCGCACACGATCACCATCCCGGGCTGGGTCAGGCCGAGCTCCGGGCCGATGATATGCACGATGCCCTGACGCCGGCAGCC
>Ga0207646_10004501_pt1 | contig 15101 bp, 15 predicted proteins | sample KBSK5502metaG_FD_184343 | JGI IMG/M metagenome (GOLD analysis project Ga0207646, IMG submission 184343) | Corn, switchgrass and miscanthus rhizosphere microbial communities from Kellogg Biological Station, Michigan, USA - KBS K5-50-2 metaG... | ecosystem: Host-associated > Plants > Roots >... | reverse complement strand
CCGTGAGGTCGCTCCCGATCGACTCCAGTACGCTGGTCTACGCGAGCCTCGCCCCGCTCGACTTCCTGAACCGCGCGTTCACCGAGATGGCGCTCACCGTCGCCGGGATCGGCATCCTGCTCTTCGTGGGAACGCTCGGCGTGCTCGGCCTCCTCGTCAATCGCATGGCGCGGCCGATTCGCCAGCTCCAGGCCGGGGCCGATCGGATCGGTGCCGGCGAGCTCGATCATCGCATCGAGATCCGCTCGGGCGACGAGTTCCAGGCGCTGGCCGTCTCCTTCAACCACATGACCGCGCAGCTTCAAGAGTCCTACTCGGATCTGGAGCGAAAGGTCGCCGACCGCACACGGGACCTGACCGAGGCGCTGCAGAGACTGACCGCGCTCGCCGAGGTGGGTCGGGCGGTCAGCTCGACGCTCGAGCTCCACGCGGTGCTGGACAGCATCGTGGTTCACGCCGTGCGACTGACCGCCACCGACGAGGGGACGATCTACGAGTACGACGAGACGCACGGGCAGTTTCTGGTGAGCGCGGCCTGCGGGATGACGGACGAGCACTTGGCCGAGCTGCGCGCGGTCCCCGTCCAGCTCGGTGAAGGCGCGGTGGGGAGGGCGATCGCCTCCGGGCAGCCCGTACAAATTCCCGATGTGCAGGCACCGGGCGCGTACCCGGGGCGGCTCCACGAGCTGGCCACCAAGTCCGGGGTCCGCGCCCTCCTCGCCGTGCCGCTGGTGCGGGAGGGCCGGATCATCGGTGGCCTCATCGTGCGGCGGCGAGAGCCGGGGCGGTTTTCGTCGGAGCTCGTCGACCTGTTGGGGACGTTTGCCGCCCAGTCGGCCTTGACGATCCAGAACGCGCGGCTGTTTCGCGAGCTTCGGGAGAAGAGCGATCAGCTCGAGATCGCCAGCAAGCACAAATCGCAGTTCCTGGCCAACATGAGTCACGAGCTCCGCACGCCGATGAATGCCGTGCTGGGCTACACCGATCTCATCCTCGACAATCTCTTCGGTGAGGTTCCCGAGGAGATCCGTGACACCCTCGAGCGCGTCAAGAGCAGCGGGCAGCACCTCCTCGGTCTGATCAACGACGTCCTGGACCTCTCCAAGATCGAGGCGGGGCAGCTCACGCTCTCCCTCAACGACTATTCGATGGGTCAGGTCGTCGACGCGGTCGTCTCCGCCGTGGAATCCCTGGCGACCGAGAAGAAGCTCGCGCTGAACGCCACGTCGGCTGACGATCTGCCAACAGGTCGCGGCGACGAGCGGAGGATCACCCAGGTGCTCCTGAACCTCGCGGGGAACGCGATCAAGTTCACCGACGCCGGCGAGGTCTCGATCCAGGCGCGGGCTTCCGACGGGGCTTTTGTCGTCTCGGTCTCGGATACCGGCCCCGGAATCTCCGAGGCCGATCAGCAGAGGATCTTCGAGGAGTTCCAGCAGGCCGACAGCTCCATCACGAAGATGAAAGGGGGCACCGGCCTCGGGCTGTCGATCTCGCGCCGGATCGTGGAGCTGCACGGCGGGCGGCTGTGGGTCGAGTCGAGCGTGGGACGAGGATCGACCTTTTCATTCACGGTGCCGATCCGGGTGGAGCGCCAAGCGGAGGGCGCATGAGCAAGCGAATCCTGTCCGTCGAGGACAACGAAGAGAACCGCCGCATCCTGCGCCTGCTGCTGACGCGCTCGGGATACGAGCTCATCGAGGCGCTGACCGGCGAGGAAGGGGTCGCCGCGGCCGAGCGAGAACGGCCGGACCTCATCCTCATGGACATCCAGCTCCCCGGCGTCAACGGATACGAGGCGACGCGACGGATCAAGGCCAATCCCGCGCTCCGGCACATCCCGATCATCGTGGTGACCTCGTACGCGTTGAGCGGAGACGACGTCAAGGCGTTCGAGGCCGGCTGTGACGCCTACGTGACGAAACCGTATTCCCCGCGTGATCTCCTAGCCAAGATCCGCGGATACCTGCCATAAGCCGTCAGGACGCAGGGCGTGCGCGCCTCGCCGCGGATCCTGATCGTGGACGACACGCCGGCGAACGTGCACATGCTCCAGGTGCGTCTGGCCGCCAACGGGTACGACATCGTCACCGCGACCGACGGCGAGGCCGCGCTCCACGCCGTCAAGGAGACCCAGCCGGACCTGATCCTGCTCGACGTGATGATGCCGAAGATGGACGGGTTCGAGGTCTGCCGGCGCCTCCGGGCCGATGCCTCTCTCCCGTTCATCCCGATCATCATGGTCACGGCCAGGGCCGATCCCAAGGACGTCGTCGAGGGGCTCGAGGCCGGCGGCGACGAGTACCTGACCAAACCCGTGGACCAGACGGCCCTGGTGGCCCGGGTCAAGTCCATGCTGCGGATCAAGAAGCTCCACGACGTCCTGGAGGCGGTGGCCGCCGAGCGCGCGGAATGGAACGCGACGCTGGAGCGGCGGGTCGAGGAGCAGGTGGGCCAGCTCGAGCGGCTCGGGCGGCTGAAGCGCTTCTTCTCGCCTCAGCTCGCCGAGCTGATCGTGGCGGGGGGAACCGACGACCCGCTCAGGAGCCATCGACGGGAGATCACGGTGGTGTTCCTCGACCTCCGGGGGTTCACCGCGTTCGCCGAGACGGCCGAGCCCGAGGAAGTCATGGGCGTCTTGCGGGAGTACCACGCGGAGATGGGCAAGCTGATCGTGGAGCACGAGGGGACCCTCGAACGCTTCACCGGCGACGGCATGATGATCTTCTTCAACGATCCGGTGCCGGTGCCGGATCCGGCGCTGCGCGCGCTTCGCATGGCCGTCGCCATGCGCGAGCGTGTCGACGGGCTCGTCATCGGCTGGCAGAAGCGCGGCTACGACCTGGCCCTGGGCGTGGGCATCGCCCAGGGCTATGCCACGATCGGCGGCATCGGCTTCGAGGGCCGCTGGGACTATGGCGCCATCGGCACGGTCACCAACCTGGCCGCCCGCCTCTGCGGAGAGGCCAGGGGCGGCCAGATTCTGGTCTCCTCACGAGTGGCCAGCGTCGTCGAGGACCTGGTCGAGCTCGAAGAGATGGGCCGGCTGTCGCTCAAGGGATTCCTCAAGCCGGTCCCCACGTTCAACGCCGTTCGCTTCAAGCCCTCCTAGAGTTCTCCGGATACGCTTCGCGGGTTGTCTATCTGGCGGCCACGGCATATCGTTACCTCTCGATGAGAGGTTTGCCGCACCTTCCGCATCAGGCGCCCGCTCACAGGTGGCGGGCATGACGGCGGGCAAAGCCGTCGGCGCCCGGGTGCCGCGGCTCGACGCCGACGGCAAGGTCACCGGCCGCGCCGTCTTCGGCGCGGACTTCGCGCTGCCCGGCATGCTGCACGGCAAGGTCCTCAGATCGACCGAGCCGCACGCGCGGATCGTGGCGATCGACGTCACGCGGGCCGCGGCGCTGCCCGGCGTGCGCGCGATCGTCACGGCGCGCGACGTCCCCGAGGTCCGGTACGGCGGCGCGCTGAAGGACGAGACCGTGTTCGCGACGGACCGGGTGCGCTACGTCGGGCAGCCCGTCGCCGCGGTGGCGGCCACGACGACGGAGGCCGCGGATGCCGCCCTCGCCGCGATCGACGTCCGGTACGAGCCGCTGCCCGCCGTCCTCGACGCCGAGGCGGCGATGACGCCGGGCGCGCCGCTCGTCCACGAGGACTGGGCGCGCTACACGGCGATCCCCCTGCTCCATCGCGAGGGCAACGTCTGCAATCGCGCGCGCATCGTCGCCGGAGACGTCGAGCGCGGCTTCGAGGAGGCGGACCGGATCTTCGAGCACCGCTTCACCACCGGCATGGTTCACCAGGGCTACACGGAGCCACGCGCGGCGGTCGCCTCGTGGGATACCGCCGGCGCCGTGACGGTCTGGTCGAACACGCAGCTGCCGTTCGAGGTCCAGAACACGCTCGCGGAAATTCTCGAGCTCCCGCCCTCGAAGATCCGTGTGATCGTCACCGCCATCGGCGGCGGCTTCGGCGGCAAGCTCCGCGTGGGCGTCGAGCACTTCGCCGCGTTCCTGGCCAGGCGGACCGGCCGGCCGGTGAAGGTGATGACGACGACGGAGGAAGAGCTGACGGCCGCGTACCCGCGGCAGGGCACGGTCATCGATCTCATGACCGGGGTGACGCGGGACGGCCGCATCGTGGCCAAGCAGGGCCGGATCGTCTTCGACACCGGCGCCTTCGCTGGATCCGGCCCGGGTGTGGCGTCGGTAGCCACGCTGGTGCTGGCCGGCCCCTACCGCATCCCAAATCTCATGATCGAGGGCTACGCCGTCTACACGAACAAGACCAACTGCGGCTCCTACCGCGCGCCGTCGGGCCCGCAGGCCAACTTCGCCTGCGAGTCCCAGATGGACATCATCGCCGACGCGCTCGGCCTCGATCCGCTGGAGCTGCGCCTGCGCAACATCGTCCACGAGGGCGACGAGGGGCCGACGGGGCAGGTGCTCAGCGGCGTCGGTCTCGAGGAGTGCCTGCGCAAGGCCGCGGCGGCCATCGGCTGGCAGGATCGGAAGCCGGGGGCTTGGCGCGGCAAGGGGCTCGCGTGCGGCTGGTGGACGACGACGGGCGGCTCGTCGGGCGTCTACGTGAAGCTCCATCCGGACGGCTCCATTGCGCTCAACACCGGCGCCGCGGAGATCGGCTCGGCCGCGCTGACCGGCGCCGCCCAGATCCTCGCCGACGAGCTCGGCGTGGAGGTCGCCGACATCACGGTCGTCTCGGCCGACACGCTGGCCACGCCCTTCGATTTCGGCGCGCAGGGGAGCCGGACGACGTTCGCCGTCGGCAATGCCTGTCGGATCGCCGCCGCCGACCTGCGCGCGCAGCTCTTCCGGCTGGCGAGCGCGCAGCTTGGACTCCCCGAGGACTCGCTGTCGCTCCGTGACGGCCACGTCGTCGCCGACGGCAAGCGCCTGGCGCTCGCCGAACTGGCGCGGCTGTCGAACCAGTCGGGCGGTGGGCTCATCGCCCACGGCACATTCGTCGCGCCGCCGACCGCGCACGACGCCAAGCGCGTCGAGGCCCACGTCTATCCCGCGTTCCACTCACCGAGCTTCCACGCCCACGCCGTCGATCTCTCCGTCGATCCCGACACGGGCGACGTGACCCTCCACCGCTACGTCGTCGCCCAGGACGTCGGCCGGGCGATCAACCCGACCTACATCGAGGGCCAGATCGAGGGCGGCGTGACCCAGGGGCTCGGGCAGGCGCTGTCGGAGGAGATCGTCTACCGCGATGGCCGCGTCGTGAACCCGAACCTCACCGACTACAAGATGCCGACGACGCTCGACGTGCCGCCGATCGAGTCGATCCTCGTCGAGCATCCGAGCGCGCTCGGGCCCCATGGCGCCAAGGGTGTCGGGGAGCCGCCGAACATCGAGCCGCCGGCCGCGGTGGCCAACGCCATCGCGGTGGCCACCGGCGTGCGGATCACCAGCCTGCCCATCACCGCCGAGAAGATCGTACTGACCAAGATGGGGGGCCCCGAGCGGGCCCCCCAAGCCCCCCTGGCGGCTCGGGGCGCCCCGGCGAAGCCGTGGCGCCCCTCGACCTGATGGCGCTGACCACGGGGCTGCTGCTCCTGCCGACGTATCCGGCCGACCGGCTGGTCGCGCTCGCCCAGCGGGCCGAGCGCCTCGGCTACGACCATCTCTGGCTGGCCGACGAGCGCTTCTTCCGCGAGGTCTACGCCTCGCTCACCCTCCTGGCGCTCCGGACCGAGCGCCTCAAGCTCGGACCGTGCGTCACGGATCCCTACTCGCGCCACGCCGCGCTCACGGCGATGGCGATCGCGACACTGGACGAGATCTCGCGACAGCGCGCCGTGCTGGGGATCGGCGCCGGCGTCAGCGGCTTTCGTGAGATCGGGGTGACCCGCGCTCGGCCCGGTGTGGCGATCCGCGAGGCCGTGGAGGTGATCCGCCGGCTCCTGGCGGGCGAGCGGGTGACATATCGCGGAGAGATGGTGCGCCTCGAAGACGGCAAGCTCGACTTCACGCCCTCGCGGCCTGACGTGCCGATCTACATCGCCTCGCAGCATCCGGTCGGTTGCCGGGCCGCCGGGCGTGTCGCCGACGGTGCGATCATGCAAGGCGCGGTGGCGGACCCGCTGCTGACGTTCTTCCGGGAGACGGTGCACGGCGCGGCGCGCGGCGCCGGCCGCGATCCGGCGACGATCGATCTCGTCGCCCGGATCAACGTCTGCATCGACGACGATCGTCGCGTGGCCCGTGACGTCATGCGCCCCGGCCTCGTGCGGAGCCTGGCCTCGCAGAAGCCGGATTTCTTCACGTTCGTCACGGCCGGGCTCAAGATCCCGCCCGCGCTGGAGGCGAAGCTCGCCGGAATCACGTACGCCCACGATCCCGCGCCGCTCGCCGCCGCCGCCGGCGAGGTGACGGACGAGCTCGTGGACGCGGTGACGCTGACCGGCCCGCCGGAGGACGTCGCGGCCGGCGTCGCTCGGCTCGCGCGCGCCGGCATCACGCAGCTCATGATCTATCCGATGGCGCCCGCCGGCCGGATCGACACCGTGATCGAGCGGTTCCAGACCGAAGTCATGCCGGTAGTGCGAGCCGCAGGACGTGGCAGTGCGAGGTGAGCCGCGCTCGGGCGGCGAGCCGAGCGGTGAAATGATCGACGATCGGGCTGGGGCCCCGCCGTCCGAGGCGAGCCTATGAAAGAGATCCGCGCATGACGATCATCCTTCACATGCACGGCAACCTGCGCCGCTTCATGCCGGATGGTGCCGATCGGAGGGCGTGGGACGTGCCCGAGGGTGCGACGGTGGCGGCGGTGCTCCGGGACCTCGGGGCCGAGAAAGACACCTGGCTCGTCGCCATCAACAACGTCACGGTGGAGCGCGATACGGCATTGCGCGCCGGTGACGTTCTCGACTGCTTCGAGCCCGTCGCCGCGGGATGAATCCACTGAGGAGGGTCGGATGCGACACACGTTGACGCGTCGAGAGTTTCTCGTGACGACCGGCGGGGCGGCGGCCACGCTGGCCGCCGTGCGGCGAAGCGAGGCGCAGTCCCCCCGCACGCTGGTGGTCGCCTGGGACTCGGACATCGACACGCTGGATCCGGCGTCGTTCAAGACGCAGGGGGGCTACGTGACGGTGGCGAACTGCAGCGACGCGCCGCTGTCGTGGAAGGTGCGGCCGATCGAGGGCACGCCCGGGCTCTTCCGCTCCCGCCCCGGTGAATGGGACGGCCAGATCGCCGAGTCGTGGACGATGGAGGACGGCGGCGCCACGATCGTGATGAAGATCCGCAAGGGCGTGAAGTTCGCCAGCGGCCGACCGCTCACCGCCCCGGCCGTGAAGTACTCCTTCGATCGCGGCCTGCTCTCGCCCGGGTACATGAAGCTGATCTTCCCCACGCTGATCCAGGTGACGTCGGCCGACCAGTTCCAGGTCCGTGACGACTCCACCTTCGCGGTGAAGATGAAGGCCGCGAGCCCCATGGGGCTCGATACGATCACGCTGTCGAACAACGCGATCCTCGATCCCGACGAGGTCAAGGCGCACGCGACCAAGGACGATCCGTGGGCGGCCGACTGGCTCAAGCGCAACATGGCGAGCGTCGGGTCCTATCGCCTGGTGAAGAACGAGCCGGGCGTGGAGATCGTCATGGAGGCGACCCCCGGCTACTGGCGCGGCAAGCCGTACTTCGAGCGCGTCGTGCTGAAGCTCGTCCCCAACGAGGCGGACCGTGTCCTGCTCCTCAAGCGCAAGGCCGTCGACCTCGTAGCCGGGCGGCCCGGGCTGTCGCCGAAGAACGTGAAGTCGCTCGAGGGCGAGGCCGGGCTCAAGATCTTCAACGTTCCCGACACCACGTGCCATTACCTGGCCATGAACCAGCAGAAGCCGCCGTTCGACAACAAGCTCGTGCGCCAGGCGATCAACTACGCGATCCCCATCCAGGCCATCGTGCCCAACGTGCTGTACGGCTACGGCACGCAGATGAAGAGCCCCATTCCGAACCTGACGCCGTCCTACCTCGGCGATTACTCGCCCTACAAGCACGACCTCGCCAAGGCCAAGGCGCTCATGAAGGAGGCCGGGGTCGACAAGGCGCCCATCCCGGTGGATCTCGCCATCCGGGTCGGCTGGCCCACGCACGAGCAGGCGTCGATCTGGCTGCAGCGCGAGCTGGAGCAGATCGGCTTCAAGGTCAACATCGTCAAGGAGACGGACGCGACGTTCCGGCAGGTGGCCATCAAGGGCGGGCACGCGCTGTCGATCGAGTCGTGGCAGTCATGGATCAACGACCCGTTCTATCACCTGACGTTCCTGTTCAACTCGAAGTCGACGTTCACCAACCTGTCCTTCTACAACAACCCGCAGGTCGACAAGCTGATCAACGACAACATGCACGAGGCCAATGCCGACAAGCGGGCCGCTGCCTCGCGCGAGGCCCAGAAGATCATCATCGACGACGCCGTGTGGGGCCTGCTATGGTACGAGAGCTGGACCCGCGTAGGCAGCGCCGACCTCACCGGCCTCGAGAAGCGCTGGGACACCTTCGAACGCTACTTCAACCTCAAGCGGACGTGATGGCAATGGGGTCAGACTTTGACTCTTACCTATTTCGAAATAGGTAAGAGTCAAAGTCTGACCCCACGCGCATGACCTGGTATCTCCTCAAACGACTGTTGCTGGTGGTGCCGACGTTGTTTGGCGTGACGGTCATCACGTTCACGCTGACGTATCTGCTGCCGGGGAACCCGGCGCTGGTGAAGGCGGGGCCGCTGGCGAACCCGGAGCACATCGCGGAGATGGAGCGGCGGATGGGGCTCGACCGGCCGGTGGTCGTGCAGTACTGGCGCTACGTCTCGGGCGTGGTGCGGGGTGACCTCGGGGAGAGCGCCGCGACCGGACGGCCCGTCATGCAGGACCTCGTGCAGCGTGTGCCGGCGACGCTCGAGCTGACGCTCGCCAGCCTCCTCGTCGCGTTCGGGATCGGCATCCCGCTCGGGGTGGTGGCGGCGGTGCGGCGCGACGACTGGGTGGATCACGTGAGCCGGTTGCTCGGCGTGGGCGGCGTGGCCATGCCCACGTTCTGGACCGGGCTCCTGGTGCTCTACGTCTTCTTCTACAAGCTCGGCGTGGCGCCGCCCCCGCTCGGCCGGCTCAGCCCCGGCGCCTCCGCGCCCACGGCCATCACCGGTCTCTACACGGTGGACGCGCTCGTCACCGGCAACTGGCCGGCGCTCCGGTCGGCCCTGGCGCAGCTCGTCCTGCCCGCGCTCACCCTCGGCTTCTCGGTGATGGCGCCGCTCACGCGCATGGTCCGCGCCACCATGCTGGAAGTGCTCGAGTCCGACTACATCAAGGCCGCGTGGGCGGCGGGGCTGCCGCGGCGGACGATCGTCTACGGCGACGCCCTGCGCAACTGCATGATCCCCGTCATCACGCTGATCGGTGTCGTCTTCGGATTTCTCATGGCCGGCAACGTCGTCGTCGAGATCGTGTTCGCGTGGCCTGGGATCGGCAACTACGCGGTGACGTCCCTCATGTCCAAGGACGCGGGGCCGATCCAGAGCTTCGTGCTCTTCGTGGCCGTCGTCTACGTGCTCGTCAACCTCGCCGTCGACCTCGCGTACGGGCTTGTCGACCCTCGAATCCGTCTCCGCTGACCGCGTCGTGCGACGGAGCGCGCGGGCTGCGCTGTGGCGCCGGCTGCGGCGCAACACGCTCTCGCTGGCCGCCCTCGGCATGCTGATCGTGCTGACCACGGTCGCGCTCTGCGCGCCGTGGCTCACGCCCTACGATCCCGATGCCCCCGACGCCGAGCACGTGCTCCAGGCCCCCGGCCTCCGCCACTGGCTCGGCACCGACATCTATGGTCGTGACCAGCTCACGCGGATCCTGCACGCCTCGCGGATCGACCTGCTGGTCGCGCTGGGCGCCACTCTCATCGCGCTCTCGACGGGCGTCGTCCTCGGCGCGCTCGCGGGGTATCGCGGCGGGTGGACGGATCAGCTCCTGATGCGGGCCATCGACGCCGTCATGGCCTTTCCGTCCTTCATCCTGGCCATGGGCATCACCGCCGCCCTCGGCAACAACACGCTCAACGTGATCGCCGCCATCGCCATCACCCACGTGCCCATCTACACCCGGTTGATCCGCGGCGAGATGCTGCGCGTCCGGGAGATGGAGTACGCGGAGGCGGCGCGGACGGTCGGCAACCGGCAGCGGCGCATCATCTTCCACCACCTCCTGCCGAACTGCCTCCCCCCGGTGATCGTGCAGGCCACCCTGGCGATGGGCTTCGCCGTCCTGACCGTGGCCGCGCTGTCCTTCATCGGGCTCGGCATCCGGCCGCCGATGAGCGAGTGGGGCGCGATGACGGCGGAGGGGGCGGGCTACATCGTCTCCGGCGAGTGGTGGCTCTTCCTCTTTCCCGGGCTCGCGATCATCGCCGCCGTGCTCTCGTTCAACCTGGTCGGCGACGCGCTGCGTGATCTGCTGGATCCGCGGATGCGAGGGCTGTGACACTCATCGACGCTCGAAGGAGGACCCCCGATGAACCAGCAGCTGGACCAGACCGGCTTCTGGCCGAAGTTCCCGCCCGACGGCATCGCCGTCGAGTCGTGGTCTGTGGTGGGGATTGGGCAGGTGGTGACCCTGCGCGTGCCGCCGGCGCGGCTGCGCGAGGTGAACCGGGCCATCGAGCTGACGGCGTGGAAGGCGTTCCGGACGGAGTTCTATCCGACCTACGATCTGCGCGAGGCGGTGAAGGGCCTGCGAGAGCGCGCGCTCAAGAAGTAGTAGATCCCCGGAGGCCCGGACGGTGACGACGCTGCTCGACGTCCGCGAGCTGACCGTGCACTTCGAGACCGACGAGGGCACGGTCCAGGCCGTCGATGCCGCCACGCTGTCGGTCCACGCCGGCGAGATCGTCGGCCTGGTCGGCGAGTCGGGCTCCGGCAAGTCGGTCACCGCGCTCGCGATCTTGAAGTTGATCCGCCCGCCGGGCCGGATCGTCGGCGGCGCGATCGAGTTCGACGGCCGCGATCTCCTGCGCGCCAGCGAGCAGGAGATGCGGGGGATCCGCGGCTCGCAGATCTCCATGGTCTTCCAGAGCCCTCGGACGTCGTTGAACCCCGTGATCCCCGTCGGTCGCCAGATCGAGCGGCTGCTGCGGCTGCACGCCCGACTGTCCGCCGACGGCGCACGGCGGCGGGCGCTCGCGATGCTCGGCGAGGCGGGGATCGCAGAGCCCGAGCGTCGCGCCGCGCAGTATCCCCACCAGCTCTCGGGGGGGATGTGCCAGCGGGTCATGATTGCGATGGCCCTGGCCACGAGCCCGCGCCTCCTGATCGCCGACGAGCCGACGACGGGGCTCGACGTCTCGATCGCGGCGCAAATCCTCGACCTCCTGCGCGATCTCGGGCGCCGGACGGGCGCGGCCATCCTGCTGATCACCCACGACCTCGGCGTGGTGGCGGGGATCTGCGACCGTGTCGCCGTCATGCACGCGGGCCAGATCGTCGAGTGGGCGGGCGTCCATCGCCTCTTCAAGCGGCCGGCGCATCCCTACACGCGGGGCCTGCTCCAGTCGATCCCGCGGCTCGATCGCGAGTTCGTGATGGAGCCGATCGCCGGGGCCGTGCCGTCGCTGCTCGATCCGCCCGCGGGCTGCCGGTTCGCGCCGCGCTGTGCCCTCGTGATGGACGCCTGCCGCGCGTGTCGGCCGCCGGCCGTGGAGATCGCACCGGGCCATACCGTGGCGTGCCTCGCCGTCGAGGAGGCGCGGACGTGACGCCGCTCCTTACCGTCGACGACCTCCACAAGCACTTCCCGCTGCGCTCGGTGGGCTCCTGGCTCCGGCCGGCCAGCGTGCGCGCGGTCGATGGCGTGTCGTTCGCTCTCTGCGCCGGTGAGACGCTCGGGCTCGTGGGCGAGTCCGGCTGCGGCAAATCGACCATCGCCCGCTGCCTCGTCCGCACGCTCGATCCCACGGCCGGGCGCGTGGTCTTCGACGGCGTCGATCTGGCCACGCTGCCCGACGAGGCGCTGCGCCGGCGCCGCCGCGATTTCCAGATGGTCTTCCAGGATCCGACAGCCTCGCTCAACCCGCGGCTGACGGTCCAGGCGATGGTCGAGGAGCCGCTGCGCCTGCACACCGACCTGGTACCCGCGGCCCGCCGCCAGCGCGTCGCCGAGATCCTCGCCGAGGTCGGGCTCGAAGCCTCGCTCGCCCATCGCTATCCGCACCAGCTCTCCGGCGGCCAGCGCCAGCGCGTGAACATCGCGCGCGCGGTCGCGACGCGGCCGCGCTTCCTCGTCCTGGACGAGCCGACCTCGGCCCTGGACGTCTCGCTGCGCGCGCGGGTGATCCTGCTGCTCGCCGAGCTGCGCGCCCGTCTCGGGATGACATACCTCTTCATCTCCCACGATCTCTCGACGGTGAAGTATCTCTCGAACCGGGTGGCCGTGATGTATCTCGGCACCATCGTCGAGGAAGCGTCGGCGGCGGATCTGTTTCGCCGTCCGCAGCATCCCTACACCCGCGCGCTGCTCTCCGCGGTCCCCGTGCCCGACCCCGACGCCCGCCGCGACCGCCTCACGCTCCGCGGCGAGATCCCGAGCCCGATCGCAGTGCCCACGGGCTGTCGTCTTCGCGGCCGCTGCCCGCTGGCCCAGCCCGTCTGCGCCGAACCCGTCGTCCTGCGCGAGATCGCGCCCGGTCACCGCGTCGCGTGCCATCTGGTGTGACGAGATCAAACACAGGAGGAGACCATGGCCATCGTCAGGTACGTGCTTGCCAAGCTGAAGCCGGGAGTGGATCGGGAGGCGTATGAGCGGTTCGAGCGGGAAGTCGATTATGTCGTCGCGGGGCGGCTCAAGAGCGTCGTGAGCTACCGGACGCATCGGATCACCGAGGCGGGGCCGCGGCTGGCGGGGGGACCGTGGGATTACATCGAGCGCATCGAGATCACCGATCGAGCCGCCTACGAGAAGGAGATCGCGGCGGCCGGCAAGGAGCTGATCGACGAGCTGTACGCAAAATACCTCGACCGGGCGTACACGACGTCGATCTGGTCGGACCTGATCGAGCCGTGAGAGCGCTGGAGAGCCGGCGGGCTTCGGGGTGACTGACGTTGGCGCTCGAACCCGACGCTGACACCCGCGATTCTCTGCGAATCAGGAGGTTCTGGGAACGCATCGAGCAGAACTTGAAGTGGTATGCCCAGCACCGGTGCGCGGCGAGGCTCCTCGGCTTCAAGAACAGGGAGGGCTGGTATGTCCTGACGGCGCTGGTCGTCCTCACGGGGCTCGCCGCGCTGGTGGCCAGGGGCGGCAGCGCGCGCTTCGACTGGTGGAGTGGCGCGTCGAGCCTCGTGGCCGTGTATTACCTGGTCGACTCGGTCCTCGTGCATACGTCGATCGCCTTCGTGACGCATCGGCCCGTCCACAGGCTGCGAGCCATCCTGCTCACGATCGTGAACGTCCTCAACATCGCCATGGCCTTCGCGGTCCTGTACGCGAGCGAGCGGTGGTGCTTCAAGGAGGCCCCGCTCTCGCTGGTCGATGCGATATATTTCGCCTTCGTGACGCTGACGACCCTGGGCTACGGCGACATCGCGCCCGATCGAGCGCATGCGTGCGGCTGGATCGTGCAGCTCACGGTCGTCGTTCAGGTGATCACGAGCGTCTACTTCCTGGCGGTCGTGGTCACGACCGTCGTGTCCTGGGCGCATCGGCCCGATGAAGCCTAGATGGCGCAAGCCGTGAACCCGCTGGCCGGGCGGACCGCGCTGGTCACGGGTGCGTCGGGCGGGGCCGGGATCGACATCGCGCGGGAGCTGGGGCGCGCGGGTGCGCGAGTGGCCGTCCACTATCGCTCGGCACGCGTGGCGGCGGGACGCGTCGTGGAGGAGATCCGTCAGGAGGGCGGCGAGGCTGACGCGTTCGCGGCCGACGTGTCGCGGAGCGAGGATGTCCGCCGCCTGGTGAGCGACGTCCGCGAGCGCCTCGGGCCGCCCCAGATCCTCGTCAACAATGCCGGCCCCTTCAACGACCGGCCGCTTCGCGTGCTCGGCGAGGACGAGTGGGATTACGTGATGAACGCCAATCTCAAGGCCGTGTGGCTGGCCGCGCAGCTCGCCGCCCCCGACATGACGCGGCTCGGGTGGGGACGGATCGTCAACATCGGCGCGACCTCGGGGTTCGTGCGCACGCATTCGGTGTACGGGCTGGCCAAGGCCGCGCTGCTCCACCTCACCGAGACGCTGGCGCTCGAGCTGGCGCCCGCCATCACGGTGAACGCGGTCGTGCCGAGCCAGATCGCGAGCGCCCGGACCGACGCCATGCCCGACTACAAGGCGGCCGCGATCGCGGGCACACCCCTCGGCCGCCTCGTCACGGCGCCCGAGATTGCGCGCATGGTCGTCCTCGTGTGCTCGCCCGAGTTCGACTTCGTGACGGGCCGCGCGATCGTGCTGGACGGCGGCCGCGCGCTGCCGACGTTCCCGCAGATCGGCCACACCCAGACGTAATCCTTACACCCCTCGCCCTCATCGGCTGGCGATGGGCGGCGCCCGCAGCCTCCCGGCGGTATAGTCGATTCAATCGCACTGTGAAGTCAGGAGGTACGCGATGAGCGAGCACAAGCAGCATCCGGGTCACGGCCATACGCACCAGGCCAACTGCGGACATCAGGCCATCCAGCACGACGACCACACCGGTTACGTCCACGACGGGCATCTACACTGTCTCCACGACGACCATGTCGACGAGCACGTGCTGGCCACCGGGAGCGCGAACCCCGCGGCGTGCACGCCTGGCCACACCTGCGACGATCACGATCAGTCCCACAGCCATCGCCAGGGCTGCGGACACGAAGCGCTTCCCCACAGCGATCACGTCGACTATCTCGTCGGCGGGCATCTGCATCACCCGCATGGCTCGCACTGCGACGTTCACGGCAAGGTGAAGGTCGCGTAAAGCCCCTACCGCGGCAGCATGCGGGTGATGGAGAACATCACCAGCATGCCGGCCGCGGTGGCGAGGCCGACCACCGGGGAGTCGTGCTCACGCGCCTCCGGCAGCAGATCCGCGGCGCCGATGTAGAAAGAGATCC
>Ga0207646_10004500_pt1 | contig 15104 bp, 17 predicted proteins | sample KBSK5502metaG_FD_184343 | JGI IMG/M metagenome (GOLD analysis project Ga0207646, IMG submission 184343) | Corn, switchgrass and miscanthus rhizosphere microbial communities from Kellogg Biological Station, Michigan, USA - KBS K5-50-2 metaG... | ecosystem: Host-associated > Plants > Roots >... | reverse complement strand
AGGTAGAAACGATTCTTGAGGAGGCGTCCGACGATGTGCGAAACCTGCTCGTCATCGGCCTTCTCGAGGATGTCCAACTCTTCGCAATGGGGAAGCTGACGCCGAAAGCGGAGACATTCGATCCGGACGTCGTGCTCGGCCTCCTTGGCCCGCAGACAAGACAGGAGTGGTTCGGGTTGATCGCCCGCTACTGGGATCGGTATGAGCCTGGTCGCTGGCGATGGCAGCACACGGATGCGGGATGAGATCGAGCGATTGAAGGTCACAGACAGAGCCCGATTAGGTAATCCGGTCCGGTGTCCGATGCCATCGCTCCAAACCCACGTAAGGAGCAACCAAGCGTCGGTCACCAAGCGATACCGCCACGTCTGTCGTTGTGGGCGGTGATGGACCGGAGACGCTTTTGGCAGACAGCCTACGGCTGATCCTCTAGGCAGGCGTTGCTCATTTCGGCCGGAACCCAAACCACGAAGCTGAGGCTTGCATCTTTGTATTGGCCCGTGATGTTCCAGCAGCCTGACGTAGGGATGTGGATCAGCACGAGCATTGAGGAACCGATATCAGTGCCGACGGCGTTGGTTGCAGCCGACGCCTCCAAGGGCTTGGCCGGCCCATCGATTCGGACCCCCGTGACCGACAGTTGCGGCGTGGGTTCGCTGCGCCAGTCATAACCGTCGCGCCACCAGAAGACTTTCTGGACGTAGGAACCACTTTCGTAAGGAAGCCCCGGCCAGGTACCACTACTAGCAATCGCCGTCCATAACGCAGGCGATCCGAACCAGATCTGGCTGCCCGGTGCGGCAATCGAGTAAGGCGGCGGGGGGATGAACGGCGGCTGCGGAGCGCGGGTGATCGGGCACGCGGCTTGCGGGCCTTGAAGGGGAGGCGCCACCGATGGGCTGATCGGCCCTGGCGACGATGCCAATCGACCGCACGAGGCCAGAGCAATAGCAGCCACGACCAAGATGGCACTCGCAAATCTCAGAGGCTTCGTCTTCGAAGCAACCACGGCGATCACAGCATCTACAGCTCCCTGGGAGACCGAGAGCAACACATCACATCCGGGTCCCTATGGCATCGTCCCGGCCGGTAGCACGTCGAGGTTCATGGTGCTGACCTTTTGCTGACCATTGAGGCTCCAGGACAAGCGGAAAGTCCAGCAGCCTGGCTTTGGTAAGTCCACGACGCTGGCAGTTGCATTACCCGTGCCGGTAACGATCGGTTGGGACTCGCCTAACGGATGAGCTTCGATTGTTGGGTTGGTGTATCCAGTTGGGTGGTCCTCAACTACCCAGACAACCTTGTTGTAAGAGCCGTCAATACGGGGGCCGCTCCCCGCCACCAGCACGGTCAAGAATAGGAAGGCCACGCTGGTGTCGGGCGTCCCGAAGGCCCATGGCACGGGCCATGGCGTTCCCTTGGCATGACTCCAACCAGCCTGTGCCCAGACCGGCGGTTCGGCATCGGTCAGCACTGTGCCTGCGCACCCACCGGCAAAAGTCCGGGTGGGGACCTTCGGACTCGCCCTTATCTGTGCGGCTTGGGACAATGTGCAGCCGCCAACGAGAAGGACGAGCAGAGCACCGGTGATGCAGGCGCATTGAGACCTAACTCCGGGACCCATAGCTCCAGTACACCTGTCAGCCCACCGAGGTTCCCATCGTCAACGCCCTGACCGAGCTCCAGACCTCGTTCGCAAGATCGATTCGATCGTAAAAAAGCTGTCTGTCAGCGTGGGCGGTGATGGGTCTCAGACACCGCTGACAGACAGTCTCAGACTGATCGTCTAGCGCTGGTGGTCCTTGTGCGTGGACGATCCGCCGTTCGTTAGCTCGATACGCGTTATTCGCCGGTCAAGGGCAAGCGGCTTTGTTTGGTCTAGGGTTTCCTCCAACAGTTCGGCGGCGTATTGAGCCTGGGCTGCTGGCGGAAGACGGTCCAGCAGCTCCAGCTGAAATGCACGAGACTGCCTTCCCCTCTCCCGGTTCTCCGCCCGCCACTGGGCAACAGCGTCGGCGACAACTCTGAGCGGGTTCAAACTGCCGATTACCTCGATCCAACCTGGCGACGAAAACTCGACCGACTTAACCTCAAGCACCGCCGCCCTTGATGCGGCGAGTGCACGCAGCTCTCCCTTGTCGGGAGGTCTGTATCGAAAGTCTGGTGGATACGGGCCTGGGACCGGCCATCCGTAGCGATAAAAGAAGTCTGGCTCAGCGACCAATAGCGACACGGCGTCCGCAGCCTGGTAAGCGCGGTTCAGGCGACGGAGATAGTCTCCGAAGTCCTCGACTGACCAGACGCCGTCGAGCTCGAGGCGGAGTGTTCCTTGCGCATCGAACTGTTCTTGAACTGCCAAGTCAGGGCGAGTCTATCTCGTGGTCGACCGGCACGTGTGAGCGTCTTCAAGGCATGCGCAAGAAGCTATTCAGGCTGACGGCCTCGACGTGCTTTGGCTGTAGACGGTTCCCTCTATGACGACGCCGAGAAGAGTTGTAGGCCAGATCGACGGTCTGGCCTGCGTCACCTAAACCGACACAAGCGGGCTCCGGTTCTGGGCCGGCACAACTAGCGTGAGGCGGCGCCGAGCCCTCGAAAGGGCGACATACAGCAGCTGGCGGTCTTTAATGTCTGGGCCGAAGGTCGAGGCGTCGAGCCACGGCACAACCACGTGGTCGAACTCCCGGCCCTTCGCCTTATGAATGGTCGACGCGCATCGACTTGGCACGGCAGTCTCGGCTGCCGCCCGCTGGGCTTGGAATATAAGTTCCCGAACCTCATCGACGCCCACACTGAGTGGAAGAGCGGCCAAGGTGTTCAACGACATCGGATGCGAGATGGTCCATCCCAACTGACTCGCGTGCCGCCGTGCTGCCCGAACCGCAAGAACCAAACCAGGCAAGTCTGCTCTGGCCCGGAGAATGTCTATCACCTCTGCGGTTCCGTGCTCGGCGTTGCCACGATCCAAGGCCTTAATCAACTGCGCACTCTGGGGGTCGAGACTCCCGCAGCCAATCATGAAATCCACAAGAGACCCAGCAATCGTTCGATGGTCGCCAATGGCGGAGACTACCTCAGCCACGACTTGCTCGACTGCACTTTGGTCGGATCCCTCATTGACAGCTAGGTCGAGCTCTGGATGGCGGGCGATAGCCTTCGCTTCATCGTTACGACGCGAAAGGACTATTAGGCTTTCCTCGCCTCGGAGCCGGCGGAGAACCTTAAGGACGTCGGCATTCTGTGTCCAAGACTGTCTGGTGCCCAGGACGGACATCACATCTACGCAGACCGGGGCGTTTGAGAGCGGAATAGCCACTCCAGCCTTGAGCAGCGCTCGGGCCGCCGAAATCCATTCGCCAAGTTCAGGAGCATCCCGCCACCGCCAGGCCCCTGAGAGCTCTATGGTCGCTATACCTTCCGTGAGGTGGTCCCAGCCAGGGATGGTTGGGTCGAATGTCAGAATCGCCTGAAGAGCGTCACCGAACATTCGCACACGCGAACCAACCCTTGCGAGCGACTGAATGATGGAATTGTGGTGTATCGATGCGTCCTGGTGTTCGTCCGCAAGCACAAGGGGATACCGATGTGCGGCCGCCCTCGCAATTTCCAGCCGCCTTTCGAATAGGGTCGCCGCCTTGCGCCGGACGTCCAAGAACCAGTCGCGTGGAATTGGAGTTGGTGGCCTTAGCGGTGTCGGTAGGCCCCACAGGTCGGCATACGGACTCAATACGTCGATACAGAACGTATCGAGAGTCTTCAACGCGATGCCACTACTAGCCCTGCCCTCGCCGGATACGCGTCTTCGAAAAACGTCTCGCGCGGCGTTCGTGTGACTCAGAAATAGCACTTCCTGGTAAGGCTTCAGTTTTGGCACGGATGCGAAGGCAACCGTGCAGGCGAGGTGAGTCTTGCCCGCTCCCGCCGGAGCGTCGACTGCGATAACCGGTGAGTCACCTAGTATCCGCCCGAACTCTTCATCGCTAAGCGTCATGCTGCGGCCGAACTTGTTCGAGTGACCACGCGGTTAGCTTCTGGATTGTGATCATGACCTCGTTATCGCCGCGTAGATTCGCGTGCATGAAGGCGGCCAACTCGTGGCCGGCCTCGACCGATTTGAACCAATCCGATCCGGTAGCAGCCTCCCCTATCGCTTCTCGAACCTTCTTCTCACCGTATGACTTGACCATCTCTGCTATTGGCAGCCGGGTCTGTTGGCCAAGCCTCGCCGAGACCGCCTGGAGTCTGTCAACCATGTTGGGCTTGACTCCAGAGGCGGCAGGGACCTCGAGAAGCGACTCCAGGGAAGCGGTTGGCAGCGCGTTCGCAACAGCGCACTCGATGCACCGGCCGCCCGGTGGGATGAATAGTCGAGCCGACGGCAATGCAGTGATTGCAACCCTCGTACCACTGCTGAACGATTCGTCGTCTACGAGCCCACCCACTTGGTAACCGTCTTCGGCGAACGCCTTCATGAAGTCCAGTGCTTGCCTGTGTCCGCCAGCGTCGACAAGATGGATACCGAATGTCGCGGGATCGACGCCGGCAAGGGCCTGGAACATGTACTCAAGGACTCCCACTTCTGTAGCGCCTTCACACACGATCGGCAAGCGACTGAGCAACGCTTCTGGGTCCCGGTGCATCAGGCGCTCTACGTGCCCGCGGATCGGCTGAATGGAATGGTCACCTTGGCGACGGAGCCTCCATGCTTCCCCTTTTGATAGCCGCGCCAAGACCGCCGGTGAATGTGTCGTCATGAACGCTTGCCCGCCGTCTCTGACCAAATTCCGAACCAGGGCGACGAGAGCGCGCTGCCGATACGGTTCGAGTCCAGCTTCGATCTCGTCAATGACCGCGATCGGAGCTTCATGAACCTCGCCCGCGGCGAGGGTAACCATCGCAATCTGCCGGCTTCCCCTTCCGTAACTTGCGAGCGGGATACTGCCATCTGCTGACTTGGCGACAAGCGCTAGCAGCTGCACGGGGCTTTGGCCAACGCTCGGGATCAGCGAAAGTGCCAGCTCCTGTATGTCTAGCCCAGCGTCCTTCATCTGATCGCTGAGGCGTTTGAGCACATTGGTCGTTTCCTCGGGAACTTGGAGGCTGCCAGCTGCGCCTTGAACTGCTGCAGCAGCCGGCGCACGCATTTGGTCGCGGCCAAGCGCGGCCTCAAGCAGAGATCCTCGCGACATTCTCAACTGTGTATCCGGCGAACGATTCGTGTTCACATTCCATAGACCCGCCGCCGACCGTGCCTGAACGGAAAGAATCCGCGGTTCGTTGCCCGGTTGCAGGATCCGATGAATAAGCTCGAGATCCGCAGTGCCTTCAACCTCTATCACGGCGACGGGGTCAATCTGATGCTGCTCATCCGGGCCGGAGCGCAACACTCGGGCCGCGGCATCCCACCCCCACAGCGGCGCTGGGAACACTCTCGCCGTGAAATCGTCTGAGAGGTGTCCAACTACAGCCTTAACACGGAAGGGCTGCGATGGATCCATGTTCCGATAGTCAGCCTCAAGAGCTGCTTGAGAAGGCTGCGGCGACAACACAAGAGCGATCGCGTCAAGAAGTGTGCTCTTCCCAGTGTCGCCGGCCCCCAGCACGAAATTGATCCCGGCGCTCGGCAGCCAGGTGAGGGCCTTGATGCCACGAAAGTTCTCGATCTCAAGGAGGCGGATTTGCACAGGTCACGCCATCCTATCGCGCATTATTCGTGATGTTCGACCAGCTTCCGGTGCATTTGTTGGGCTTCCGCCCCGCGCGGGGCCCAGGATCGCTTCGCGCTCTTCAGAAACGAGACAAATTGTGTTCGCACCGATGGCACCACCGCGCGCCGGCAAGGCGGCGGGAGCCGGGTACACCGAGCACCCTCGAGTACAGGCACTCGCGAGGTAGTCACGGTCGACGCGCTGGCGTCGGCCTTGGCTGCGTAGGCGAGGACCAGGGCTCATCGGGACGGCGAATTGACTCTCGAGGTCAGGCAATAGGCCCGTTAGCGGGCTTCGCGCATCCGCAAGCTGCCACGTTCGGAAATAGCCCCTACGCGGTTCTGGGGCGTCGCGCAGACATGAGCAAGCGTTGCGCCGTGGCAATCAAATAAGCTCCCAAGATGACTGCAGACCCCGGAAACGATGGCTTACCGCTTCCGGGCACTCATCGAGCGGGAGCGCGATCGGTTCGACACGCGCGAGAACAACTTGTTCGCCGCGGCGTTCAATGACGTTTGGGTCTATAGATGGTTCCTTGATGTTGTCCTCGGGCGTTACGCTCCGCTTGGGTCTCAGTACGAGCAGGCGTTACAGGCCCATTGGGGCGAGAGCCGGATATCGATTGGCGGGCCAGCGACCAGCGAGCTGCTCGGCCACGCGCACATGTCGCATCTCGGGCTGCTGGCGCGCTTGGAAATCGAAACTTTCTACCTTCTCGCCGGTGTACTGCTGGAGCGAGTGGCAACGGGGCTTGGCTTCTACTTCGAGGGTCGAACCGACAATGATTGGCGTCATTCAGGAATGACAAGCGAGGCGTTTGGCCCATATGCGGACAAGCACCAGCCCGTCTCCCGCAGCAGTTCCTCGACTTGGCGGATTCACTCAAAGTTAAGGTGCTTGACTTCCGTAATCAACAATCGTCCACGAGGGCAACGTCAGAGCCACCCGGGGAACGGCTTCGTACTGGCCAAGGGCCGAGCATCACTATCGCTACCCTCTACCCGACGAAAGAGGAGATGGACCCAGAGCGTTACGCTCAGACGTCCGACCCAATCGAGGCGCTCCGCCGCGAAGGCATGGAGAGTAGGCCATTACCCGAACTGTTGGCGACGATCGACACATATCTCGCCGCAGTTATCGAGCTGATAGAGCTCAATCGAGAATCGACACCTCTTACGCTTAATCCCGGTCGCCGAGGATTGTGACGCCTGATTCAGGCGTGCTTAGGGCGTGCCGTCGGTCATTTCGATGAATGTAGTCTGGCGATTCATTCGAATGAAGACACTCGCGGCTTGTGCGCCGAAGCGAGGTGCTGGCTCTTGGGTGTCGCTAATTTCGAACGTCTGCGCCAACTCTACCTCTACGGCTGTTTTCAGTAATTGCCTCTGGAGGCCGACGCCATCAGCCGCAGTCAGAACTAGATCGATCGCTCCGATGACTCCGAAAGAATCCATCGGCACCAGATCATCCGGGTCCGATTAGATCCACTTCGAGAGCGTCAAGGATCGGACCTATTGGGAGACAGAACGTCGAGGGAGAAGGATCGGCTTTTGTCGGTTTGAAGACTCCAACGACAAGGCCGAGGACCAGACCATCTTCGGCGACCACAATCGCGCCCGAGTCTCCCGACGTCGCAAACAGGTCGGCACCCATTGAATCTATTAGCAAGCCCGAAGGGTAATAAAGTTCTCTCGTTGAGGTGTCGACATGAAAGTCAGCGGCTGTATCGACCAAGCAGCCCCGCGTCACTCCAGTGGTGGCGCCGCGCTTGACGAAGATCGGCGCGGCGTCAAAGTCATGCGTTGAGAGGTCGTAGATTCCGCCGCTCACGTCAACATCGTCCACAACCCTTGGACTACGAACGTTCCACTTCGGCTTGATGATGCTTGCATCGATTTCAAGTTCTAGCGGGTCTGCCTGGTCGTCATTGACTGCAGGGACCGACCTGAGCACTTGGCCGAAAATCTGGTCGCCAAGGGTCGCTACCCGATCGGTTTCATCATGTCCTTCAGCTAAGCTTCCGACGACATGGGCTGCGGTGAGCAGAACGTCACCCTCTCCATGGAGATCTCGAACCCGCAGCCCTAGGGATCCGTAATTGCCGCCGAATCCTATGAGGTAGATTCGGTCGCCTGGGTCTAGAACGAGCTGCACGCCCTGGCCTACTCAGGCAGTCCTATCGCAATCGCTCCAACTGAAGTCCTGCGCACCAACACGGGCAATCCTCGGAACGTTCTAGGCAGCTTGCTCACCGGGTACTTAGAAGTGACCAGGACTCTCAGATACTGATGTTGACCATCACGGCCAAGTCCCACGCTAACGATCTGACCATCGCGGGCCCCGTATGCCCGACGAAAGTCAGACTTGATGCGGAGGAGCTCCTTCTCACTAATCGGTCGTGTAAGTTGGATCATGTCCTAGCAAATATTACTGCCGATTCGGCGGTCGGTTGGCTATCAATCCTGAAGTTTGGGGGCTCTTGGCCCTCTAGTGTCCCAATCGTTACCGCGCGGGCGGCTCCTATTGACTCACGGCTGCCGCGTTGGACCGGCCGACCGCACTCCGCCAGAGCAGAGCCAGCACACGAGGTGGGGCATCACTTAGCTGACAGTCGGGCGTCGGCGGACTTCATTAAGGCCGAACGCGAAGTCCAAAGTCTGCTGATCGTTGAAGCTCGGATTTTCGGGTGGCCAGCGGATGCTGAGCCACGGGGGCCACAGGCGCTGTATATACGGTTGGAATCTGTGAGGGAACTCAAGGTTTGGATCGAACGCAGTCTTAAGTTCATATCCGACTATTTGGAACACAAGGTTCTTGATGAAGAAGGTGACTCCGTACATCTCGCCCTTATCCACGACAGGGTCGGCCCCCACGCCGATGTGCCAATTGATTGAGTGGGAGCCGTTTGGCATCCGCTCCATGACCCTCCGGGCGACGAAGATGACAGATCGCCGCGGAGGCTTACCAGACTCAAACAATTCACGGTAGACGCCGATTGGAATCGCGCGATGGTCTTGAGTGAACTGAATCATCATCGCTGTCTTGGTTGCCCAGGTACCAAGGAGCTGCTGACTATCCACGCTGAGATCCAAGTTGATTGTCTCGTCGAACATGGGCTTCAAGAGCCTGCTCGCCTCATCCTCGAGTCGGCTCATCCAACCCCCGTTGCAAGCGACGCAGACGCACTTGGCGGTTGCTGTGTACGCAAGACTCTGAAATTGGCGTTCCCGGCCGGCCTCGGGACTCCCAGTAACTGATATCGTCCGGGCCCGACCCAAGTAACGATGGATCCATTTCGGCCAGACGTCCTCCCGTTGCACTGGTTTGCCGCCGCAGAACACGCATCGCCGACTTGAGGCTAATTGTTCATTCATTCATCACGGATCGATGTACTTCGGTTAGATGTCCTACCGAGGTTCGATATGTCCGAGTACCTAGGCCGAGACCGATTGGATCAATTTCACGATCCGATCGTCCACAAAGCCATCCCAGACGCCAAAGCGCAAGAAGTACTCCGATCGAGCTATCCGATTCACCTGCCCAAGCGCCCTCCCCAGAATCTCATCACTCCATGGGAAGACCGCCTTGCGTAGGTCGCGATCGGTGATCAAACTCAAGACGATCGGCTCGATACGGCTCGTGTAGTACGCGGCAAAGTCTGGCCAATAGACATTGGGTGAGAAATCTCCAGATTCGGCCATCGCCACGATGGCAGCTAGTGCATCGAATTGGCATACCGAATCAAGCAGTTCCTCGTCTTCCGTTGGCAGGTCGGGTCTCATCCAGTCATTGGAATTGGAATACTCAACCGCGAGAGAGATGAGTGAGACTCCTCGGCCGGCTTTCAGCCCAAGCACGTCGGCCTGAGCCCCCTCAACCTGGACGTCGCGCAGAAAGTACGGAGATTGGGCGTACTGGTCTGGCACTCGCAGGCTGGCCAACATCCTCACTGTTGCCCAATCTCGCCGCCTTACAGCCAGGCCGCCGAGTGCGACCGCTCTTACCCCGGCCATCAAACCCAGTCTCCACTTCGGTTCTAAGGCTTTCTTGCCCGGCTGGCGAGATCGGAAGTAAAGGCGAGCAGGCTCCAAGGCAGACCGGCCATCGGGCCGACTCTGACCGAGGGCAGTCTCAGTTGCTGCGAGGCACGTCAGGCGATCAAATATCAACTCGACTTCGTCAAGGTGATTCCCGGATACAGCCTCATAGAACGCCTTTGTCATCCGATCAGTGACATCACCCAGTGCGACGTCATCATTAGCGCGGAGCGACTTGATCACAGCGGACCGAAAGGTTTCGGCGTCCAGTTGCCTAGTGATCTCCGGTTGAAGAGCTGCGCTTTGCGAGCTTTGAATCAATGCAGCCAGTTCACCACGCCAAGACTCCTTGGCGGCCGCTATCTGTCGGGCAAGCGCGCGCGCGATATCGTCTTGGTTCCACTTTTCGCTCGATGTGCCATGGCGGACGAAAACGTCTCCTGCTCGGAAGACGGTTTTTGTCTTTTGCCCACCGGAGGGTTGGTACTGACCGTCAGCCCGAAAGATCACGAAACCGTCGGGATGGGGTCCGACGTAGATGATCGCAAGCCTGTCTCCGGTCGGAAGCGTATGACGGCCCACCCTGATGTGAATTGGATCCGGAAGGTACTTGGCCAGCTTTGGCCGAAGTCGTGCTTCATCAAGAAGGTCAGAATGGGTGTCCGTCAACTTTCCGCTTGGGGTTCCATCGTCGTAAGCACCGACGACGATGAACCCGCCCGCCGCCATCATGGCGGCAACGTCTTTGACGAGTTCAATCTCGTCTGCCTTCTCCGCTGCGTTCACATCGACCTTGAAGTCGAGTTCGGCCGACTCGTGCTGCTCGGCAAGGAGCTGGCTGATCTTCTCGCGTGTGACAACCGGCTCAACGACAACCATGTCCGAGCGACTAAGAGTACCGGTACGTAAGGGGGGCTTGGTGCGTCAGCCCGAGGCGGCGAAGCCGCCTTATCTTGCTCCCTCTAAAAGAGGGCACTTTGACTCCATCCGGAGTCTTCCTGGCTCCGCCCAATTCTCGCTGTGTGGCCCTCACAAAGCACGCCTAGAGCAACAGCGGAGCCGCAATCGGACCAAACACAGCACGCTTACCTAGGCTGATCGAATGCCCGACTTGGTGAGAGTTCCCATGCTCGGTGGGAAGCCCGTCACTAGCCGATAGAGCTGCACTGGTCGCCGTCATCCACGGCTAGCGACGAGGAGTCAGGGCTCCCGGAGCTCCCGGCTGAGTTCAGTAGTCGGTGAATAGTCGCTCAGTAGTCGCAAATGAGTCGCTAGTTCATGTCCGTTTTGCCCGCGCGGACAGCAGATTAATGAGTAGATGGGACAGATCATTGGGTTGGATCGCCGGTCTAGGGCTTTGGCTTCCGCCGGCCCTTACCGTGGGGATTCCGTGGGAGGCGGCGGTGTGGGCGCAGGGCTCGCGCGTCATCGATGATCGCGTTAAGGGTGGGGCGGACGTCGGGATCTTCTACCAGTCGACGGACGGCCATCCCGACCACATCGTTGATGCTCTCGTCGGTTGCGAAAGCGAGCGCTCTGAGGAGGCGGTATTCGCTCTCGGGGAGCCTTAGCGTCAGCGCTTGCAGAGGCTCTTTTCGCGTGTTTTGCACCAGTGCACCATGACAGAAAATCAGCGCTGAGTGGCCATTAGATATGTAGAGGGCTTTTGCGCCCTGGCGACGGCGGCGCCTCGACCGCCGGACGGCAGGAGGGGCTATGACTGCTGGCTCGACGCTCGGGGGTGACAGGGTGGTTCGTATGCAGGTTCGGGTTCCGGTCCAACTTCACCGAACGCTTGAAGCGTGCGCCGAGCGCTCCGGTTTATCCACCGTAGGCCTTGTCCGAGTGCTTCTCGAAGAGGCGCTCGCCGCGTCGCCACGGACGGCATCCGAAGCCCTCAAGTCTCGGCGAGACCCAGCAGATCTCGTGTCTCTATCAGCTCTGGTCGCCAGCGAGCATGCCATCAAGCTGTACGAGCTGGTCATGCCAGGAGGCAGCCGGCAATCACACGAAGCGCGGGGTCTTGCGTTCGGGGCGGCGGAGCAGCGACTCGAAGACGTCCGCTCGCAACTTGAAGAGAGCCGCTGATGGCGCTCAGAGCGATTCTCTCGGTGAAGTACCTTGCAATGCCGAGCGCCGGAGCTGCCCGCACCGCGGTGAATGGTTTTGTTCGGTACATCCAATACCGCGATCACCATGAAGACTTCGCTGCCGACACCTCGCGCATGGTTCGGTACCTCGGTTATCGCGATCCGACGTCACAGCGTGGTCAGCTGTTCGACAGGGCCGGCAAGGCAGGAGACCTCGAGCGCAAGGCGCTGGTTGCACACGTCAGGCGATCGCTACGCGACCTGCCCTCAGGTGGCCATCCCCAGCGCGCCGTTTATCGCTTGGTGCTATCGCCGGCAGACGCCTACGGACTCGATCTGCGCGAGCTCGCACGCGCAACGATGCGTGGTTTGGAGCGTGACGCAGGCCCCCTTCCGCCCTGGGTAGCAGCCATCCATCGCAACACGCAACACCCGCATGTCCATATCGTCATGGCGGCCCGGCGCGAGGTTGCACCGGATCGCTTCAAAACCTTGATCATCACGCGGCCGCGTCTCGCACGTATGAAGGAGTCGCTCGCATGGGAGATGTCGAGGCAAATCGCTCGCTCGCCCGTGCGTCGCGAGGATCGTACAAGCGGTCTCCGCGGACTCGTGCGGGTCGATCGCCCAGAACGCGGCGTCCCGCGTGTGGCGGGCTTTAGTGGGCGTCATCGCGCGGGCTTTCGTAACCGTTCACAGGCATTGGATGCCATCGCGACGGGATTGCGGCGCGCGGCACGACGCTACCAGCGGCACATCGAAGCGGAGCTGCTTGAAGAGGAAAGCCGGCAGAAGCTTGAAAGGGGATGGGAAAGGTGAGTCGCAAGCCAGTGCACTGCAATTGCCTTCTCTCCGGCGAGGCGGAGGGTCCGGGAACCGGCCTCGCTCTGGTTCCCGGGCCACGCCCTGCAGCCGACGATCAATCGCAACGCGAGCCGCTGCTGCTGCGACCGGTTGAGGCGGCGCGACTGCTTGGCATCGGACGGTCGAAGCTGTTCGAGATGTTGGCTCGACAGGAGCTCCCAGTAGTTCGCTTGGGACGTTGCGTCCGCATTCCTCGGCGAGAGCTTGCGTCATGGATCAACCAAAACCTTGACCCTGAAACGGCAGCTCGGGATGCGTTCCTGGGTGCCGGATTCATTCAAACCAACGCTGATATGAGCGATTAAACGCCGTCTTGGGCAGCCCCGAACAGGAGCCCGGACGGGATGACGGAGGGCCAAGCGGATATGAGAGCGCGCAATGCGAAGATTTGCTCTATGCGTCCCACATCGACGCCCTCGTCGCGTGCGGGTTTGAAAGTTGGGATCGGCGTCAGTTTGCTGCTCGCTCTGGGCCTCTTCACTGTTGCATGGCAGGCCGGACTTTTCCGTCCCGGGTGCAGCGCCTACTTACAGAGTCGGCACGAGACTGGAATGCTGCCTCCGGATGCGACCATCCTTCGTATAGATGGCATCGGCGATGGTCATGGGGCCATCGCCTTGAGCGGCGGCACTCCCGAAGCGTTTTTGATTTCTAGCCCTGCGGTGGGCCCGGCATACGCGCGATGGGATTTCACGATGCCCTTGGTTGACCAAGAAACAACTGATGCTGTTGTTCAATTTTATGGTTCCCGTCTGGCTGCGCAGGGTTGGACTTCCGCACCGGACTCAAGGCCCCACGATTGGACGTGGCAACTTGGTGACCTTAGTTTCAGGCTGAATGCTCCGCAGTCGGGAGGGGTGGGTAGGGCGCAGAGTTTGGTTTCCTGGACGCGCAGTTGGGAAGTCACGGAAACAATTGGAGGCGAACGAGCACAACCCCCGGAGTGCAACTGGGATGGCCAGGAGACCTCCTCCGGCCATGTTGCTTAGGTATGCATGGCGGCCCCATTACCGACTTGATCCCCCGATCCTGGTCACGTCCGGGGGGAGCCTCCGAGTAGCGAATCCATGTGGTCCGCCGCTTCCTTATGCAGCGACGGGGTCACGTGAGAATACGTGTCAAGAGTCAAAGTCACGGTTGAGTGGCCGAGCATGTCCTGAACGACCTTGGGGTGGACGCCTCGAGTCAATAACAAGGTCGCAGCGGTGTGTCGGAGGTCGTGGATTCGAACGCGCGGCAGGCCGGCCTTGGCAAGCTCGCGCTTGAATACGACGTTGAGCCAGCTAGGGCTCATCGGCGATCCAGATCGTGAGCAAAACACCAGATCTCCAAAGTCTGTCCGCCAATTGGCACCGGCCAACAGGCGCATCTCTCGCTGTCGTGCGCGGTGTTCGCTGAGGGCTTGCACCGCTATCCGCGAAAGGTGAATAGTCCTCCGGCTACGGGTTGTCTTGGGATCGACCATGACGAACCCTGCACTTCCATGACGCTGCAATGCCCTGCGCACCACCAGAGTGGCCTTATCCATGTCGATGTCGGACCATTTCAGGCCGAGCGCCTCCCCTTCACGGAGACCTGTTGTCGCGAGAAGCACCCACACCGCGTGAAGGCTTTGTCCATTGGTGGACTCGAACAGGACGTGCAGCTGCTCAGATGTAAGCGTCGCCATTTCGCTCGGCTCCGCGCGCGGAATGATCACACCGTCGGCGGCATTGCGGCCTACCATCCCCCACCTCACCGCCTGCCGCAACGCACTGTGGAGAACAACGTGCGCTTGGCGAACCGACCTCGGCGCCAGTCCCTGTGCAGTCAGCCTCGCGTATGCGCCCTGAATCGCTTGAGGCGTCAATTGCGCTAGACGAATTCGGCCGATCAGCGGATTCAAGCGTCGAACATTGAGGCTGTAACCGATGAAAGTCCTTGGTCGGACCTTCAGCCGAGCGGCTTCGTCCAGCCAACGCGCCAGATAATTGGCAACGCTGACGCTCGGTGCTCCAACGATGACCCCTTGCTCTCGGTCCCGCTGCAGCTGACGGAGCTTGGTCTGGACCTCAGCCCTCGTTCGCCCGTAAAGCGCCTTGCGGCGCCCGTACTCGAGCCGCAGTGTCGCCGACCACCGGCCGTCCGACCGATGGTAGATGGTGCCCTCGCCGTGGCCTCGTTTGCCCATTTCGAGTTGCCAAGAGTGTATTGGCAGTCAAACTGGCAGTCAAGCCCATTTTCACATGTGAGTGTTCGTGGGCGATTATCGCCGAATCGCACGGGCGATTTGTATTCGACGGAGTGGCGGAGGGGCAGGGATTTGAACCCTGGATAGGCTTGCACCTATAACAGTTTTCAAGACTGTCGCCATCAACCGGACTCGGCCACCCCTCCACAGGGCACCACGGATTCTAGGAGGCGCT
>Ga0207646_10004497_pt1 | contig 15110 bp, 14 predicted proteins | sample KBSK5502metaG_FD_184343 | JGI IMG/M metagenome (GOLD analysis project Ga0207646, IMG submission 184343) | Corn, switchgrass and miscanthus rhizosphere microbial communities from Kellogg Biological Station, Michigan, USA - KBS K5-50-2 metaG... | ecosystem: Host-associated > Plants > Roots >... | reverse complement strand
GCAGGGCGAGGATAAGCCCCGTTGCGAAGCCGCCCACGTGGGCGAAGAAGGCGACCCCTCCGCCGATCGCCCCGATGTTGAGAAAGGCGTTGAGGGCTTGCAGCGCGATCCAGTACCCGATAAAGACATAGGCAGGCAGCGTAAAAATGAAAAACGGCACGACGAAGGTCAGGATGCGCGCCCGCGGGAAATAGAGGACGTAGGCAGCCAGCAGGCCGGAGATGGCCCCGCTCGCCCCCAGCATCGGGACGGTCGAGTCCGGCGTGATGAAGATCTGCAGCAGGCTACCGGCGATCCCGGACGCGAAATAGACGACCAGGAACTTTAGCTCGCCGAGCTTGTCTTCCACGTTATTGCCGAAGATCCAGAGGAACAGCATGTTGCCCCCCACGTGCAGCAGATTGGCGTGAAGGAACATCGAGGTGATCAGGGTGCCGAGGTGGCGTCCGGCGGTGATATCGGCCGGGATCACGGCATATTGCGTGATCGCGTTCTCATCCATGACCGGGTTCTGGGCCAGATAGAAGTAGACCCCGAAGTTGATCAGGATCAGCCCCCAGGTGAGCAAAGCCCGGCGGCGCGGCGGGTTGTAGTCGCGGATCGGCAGCATGCGGGTAAGGCGATTCTATGGAGTCCACGAGCTCTCCCGTAGACTCCCAATGGGTTCTCTCGATGTCCTCCAAGCCCCCGCCCTGGCTCGATCCAAAACCGGCCGATGTCGGCACCCTGGTCCGTGGTTTGCTGGCACTCGGCGCGGTCTTCGTTGGCGCCTTCGCGCTGATGCGGGGCAATGCCAATGCCGGGATCTTCCTCGTCCTGGCGGTCGTATGCGTCGGCTTCGCCCTGGTCTCGCTATTCGCTCGAGGGCTGCAGCGCTTCGGTGGCAGCGTCCTCACCCGCAGCGGTCGCTCGGAACGGGAGCTCCTCATCGGCGGCCTGCTCCTGACCGCGCTGCTCACCCCATGGTCAACCGCCATCGCTCCCGTGCATTGGCCGCAGCAGTTTGGCTGGCAATCCCCCCTGGCCCTGGTCATCGTCGCCGCGCTGGTCATCGTCCGGGTTCACCGGCTGCGGCGCTATCGTGTGCCGGCGATTCTCATCGCGGGTGTGGGGCTGCTGGCCTGGATCGCCTGGGTCAGTGCCCAGCTGCTGACGCCGGCGTTTCGTGATACCGGCTTCCCTTTTCTTCCGATCGACCTGCTGGGCGAGGGGTGGTCGATCGCGCTGCTGGCCTTCATCGTCACGGTGGACGGGATGGCGACTGAGGCGGCGGGAGACAACGAGCCGGCCCGGCCCAGCGACGTCTGGCCCTTGGCGCTGGTCCCGGGCATGGGACTGGTGCGCATGGCCTACACCGCGCGAGGTCGTCTCTGGCTAGCGGCGACGGCCTTCGCGATGTTTCTCGTCCAAGCCAACGGCATCGACTGGGCTGAGTTCCAGTACTACGGCTCGCTCGGCAGCTTGCCCGAACCCCGCCCGCGAGGCGCGGTGCTAATTCCGTTGGCGCTCGGCGTCGTGATCTGGCTCGCCTCGCTGTGGGACACGCGGCGCAAGCTCCAGCTCGAGCGCGACGAGGCGGCCTCGCTTCGCCGCTCATTCGAGCGACGCGGACCGACCGCGGTCTGACCTTGTTACGTCGCCGTGACGGCATTGTCGCCGCGCGCCGACTCGACCCGATGAGCCTGTTAACAAACCGCTGATAGCCTCACAGCGTCGTGCCCGACACGCGCGCGTTCTTCTCACGCCGGTACAACCGGCGATCCTTCCTCGACCGCGGCCTTCGCCTCGGCGTTGGGGTTGGCGGCGGCGTCGCCCTGGCCTCGCTGCTCGACGCCTGCGCCACCGGCTCGGGCGGCACCGCTCCGACGCCCCCACCCGGCGCCACCGTCATCCGCTCCTTGCTCTTCGACCAGGTCGGCTACGACCCCGTTGTCCTGCAGACCCTTGCCAACAAGTTTCGCAGCCTACACGACGACAAGGTCTTCGTTTCGATCGAGACGGCACATTACCGCGAGCTATACGAGAGCATCCTGGCGGCGGGGCTCTCGAAACCGTCTCCGTACGATGTCGTCGCCCTCGACCAGGTCTGGGTGCCCGAGTTCGCGAGCCGCAAGCAGCTGCTCAGCCTCAAGGACCAGATCCCCGATGACGCCCGCTCCGACCTACTACCCAGCCTGCTGGATGCCTTCTCCTATCAGGGCACGACCTGGGCGATGCCACAGGTCCTGAATGTTCAGAGCCTCTACTACAACAAGACGCAGCTGCAGGCGGCGGGCTTCCCCGACCCGCCCAAGACACTGGAGGAGTGGTACGCGCAGATGACGGCGATCCGCGGCCGTTTCAAGCCCTACATCGATTCCTGGGCGCTGGATGAGAGCCTGACGTCGGACTTCGTGCGACTGACGGCCCAGTTCGGCGGCGACCTATTCGATGCTGCCGGCAAGCCGCAGCTCCAGCAGCAGCCGGCCCTTCGTGCCGCGGCCTTTCTCCGCCAGCTGATCGACGAACACCTGGTCGCAACCGAGAGCGCCGCAAGCACCGAGCCCGACGCGATGCGGGGCTTCCTCTCCGGCGGGGTGGCGTTCAACACCAACTGGAACTTCGTCTGGGGGGCGATGAACGACTCGACGTATTCACGGATCGTCGGGCAGGGCGCGGTTACCGCCATCCCGGCGGCTGCCTCGACCGGCAAAGCGGCGGCATCGGTCAGCGGCTTCCTCGGCCTCGCTGCGCTGGCCAACAGTGCCCACGCGGAGCTGGCCGTCGAGTGGCTTCGCTACCTGACCAGCCCCGAAGTACAGGCGCCGCAAACCGCTGAGCTGCCGATCTGGACCTCGCTGCAGAATTCGGCGGAGATGCGCAAAGCGAATCCGCAAATCAACGTTTTCTTGACCAACCTGGCAAATGCGCGGCCGCGCCCCAAGCTGGTGCACTACGTCGAGGCCTCGTCAGTACTGCAGCGCCACCTCCACGACCTCGTCCTGGGCACCGTTACCGCGTCGCGCGCCATGTCGGATGCGCAGACGGAGCTCGTCGCGCTCCGTGCACGCTTCGCCAGCTAACCGCGTCCCGGCGGCCTACGATGAGAACGGCATGCCTGCGGACGTCGGCGGCTATCGGGCGGGTCTGATCGAGACCATCGTCTTGCTGCTGCTTCTCCTCCTGGCGTTTGGCGCCATCACGCTGATGGCCCGGGAGCGGTGGCTCGCACTGGGCATGACGGAATCGCTGCTGGCGCGGCTGGCCGGCGCCACGGTGCTGGCCTCGATCGCGGTCGGCGGGCTGAGTGGCGTCGTCCTCAGCCTGCTGCAAGGGATTGCCTTTTCCGACCCTACGCTCTCCGCCTCCGCGGCGCGAGGCCAGGCGCTGCTGGGGATCGGGCTCGCGCTCGCGGTCACGGTTGTCGGCATCATCCGCATCGAGGCCTACCACCGGCGCCTCGTGAGTCCGGCCGCGCCGGAGGAGGACGCCGACTGGAAGGTCGAACCGCCAGACATCGCCGGCCGCCGCTAGGCTCGATACCCCTCCCCCCCTTCGGGGCACGGTGGGGGCCTAGGAGGTCGTCGGGCTCAAATTGACGGTGATCTGTGAGACTGGGATCTCGCCATCCAACAGATTCCAAGCGGTCAGGATCTGGCGGTAGGTGCCGTCCTGGTAGATGGCCATCATCGCCTGCTGCATCGCCTTGAGCAGCTCGCCATTCTTGGGATCGACCGCGATCCCTTCCGGGTTGGTTTTGAAGGGCGGCCCGGCGAGCTCGAGCTGGTCGGGGGTCTGCTTCACGAAGTAGGCGGCGACCGGCGAGTCGTCGAGCGCCGCGTCGACGCCGTGCTGCTTGAGGATGAGCACCGCCTGCAGATCCGTTGGGAAGACCATCTTCTTGATGGTCGCCGCCTTGCAGACCCCGCCGTTGGCCTCGTCAACGGTGTTCTCTTCAGGGCTTTGCACCTGGACCGCCACCTTTTTCCCGCATAGGTCCGTCATGCTGCCAATGGTCGATCCATCCCCCTTGCGTACAAGGATTGCCTGTCCGGCGATGAAGTAGGCGACCAGCGCCACTTGTCGCTGCAGGTCCGGCGTGATCTGGAGCGCCGAGACGATGGCATCCCCTTTCTTGGCGAGCAGTGCGCCGACGATCTGCGGCGAGTTGGTCGTCTGGAAGGTCGCCGCGAGGCCCATCTTGGCCGCGAGGGCTTTGGCAATGTCGATGTCGAAACCGACCGCGTGCTGGGTCGAGGGGTCAATCGACTCCTGCGGCGGATAGGTGGTATCGGAGAGGAACGTGAGGGTCCCCGGTCGAACGAGGTTGGTGGGGGGCGTGATGCTCGGCGGCGTCGGGCTCGCGATGGCGATCGCCGACATCGAGGGCGTCGCCTTTGCGATCCCTGGACTGGGGATAACGCAGCCACCCAACGTTAGGGCGAGTAAGGTGCTCAGCGCCATGCGTCGAATGGACGCATGCGTCATCTCCCCGCTCCTCGCCCTGACGGGGTTATGGTGTTGGCCAAAATAACCGAGCCAATTCTACGTCCCCGGCGGCCCGCGCGGCACGTCCGCCCCTGCGGCTTTAATCATTCCTTACGGTTGCCGGTGGGTAACATGGGCGAAAGCTTGTCAGTCACACTCGACGGCCAGTCGCTGCGCCCCGCGGATGTGGTGGCGGTCGCCCGCGACGGCGCGCGAGTCATGCTCGGTGCGGCCGCCAAAACCAGGCTCGAGTCCGCGCGCACGCTCGTCGATCGCCTCGTGCGTGAGGATCGCGTCGTCTACGGGCTGACCACCGGGGTCGGGGCGCTCAAAAACGTTCGAATTCCTCCCGCGGATACGCGCCAGCTGCAGCGCAACCTGATGATGAGCCATGCCGTCGGCGTGGGAGCGCCGCTGCCCGAAGAGTTGGTGCGCGCCGGCATGCTGGTGCGCGTCAACCAGTTCTGCCAGGGGACCTCGGGCGTGAGCCCCCAGGTCGCCGAGCGCCTGGTCGAGCTGCTGAACCACGACATCTGTCCCTGGGTGCCCGAGACCGGTTCCCTCGGCGCCAGCGGCGACCTGGCCCCATCGGCTCATGTGGGTCTGGTGCTGATCGGCGAGGGCGACGTGCTCTCGAACGGTGAGCGCCGGAGCGGCGCTGAGGCACTCCGCGCTGCCGGGATCCAACCGGTGGAACTCCATGCCAAGGATGCGCTGAGCGTGCTCAACGGGACGCATTTCATGACCGGAGCTGGCAGCCTGGTTCTGCACGACGCGCAGCGACTCCTCCTCACCGCCGACGTCGTGGCGGCGCTCAGCGTCGAGGCGCTGCGCGGCTCGCGGACCGCCTTTGATCCCCGGATCCACGCGGTCCGCCCGCATCCCGGCCAGGTGGCGTCGGCGGCCCGCATCTTCGCCCTGACCGAGGGGAGTGGGATCGCGGAATCGCACGTGCTCTGTGACCGAGTGCAGGATGCATACTCGCTCCGTTGTGCGGCCCAGGTGCACGGCGCCTGCGCCGATGCGATCGACTACCTTCGCCGGGTCCTGGACGTCGAGCTCAACGCGGGGACCGACAATCCGCTGGTGTTCGCCGAGGACGAAGCGGTGCTCTCGGGCGGCAACTTCCATGGCGAGCCGCTGGCGCTCGCGCTCGATACCGCGAGCATCGCCCTCAGCGAGCTCGGCAGTATCTCGGAGCGGCGGCTCTTTCGAATGCTGACCGGATTCCTGTCGGAGCTTCCGCCATTCCTCACGCGCCACTCCGGGCTCGACTCCGGCTACATGCTCTTGCAGTACACGGCCGCCGCGCTTGTGACCGACAACCAGCTGCTATCGGCGCCCGCCAGCGTGCACTCGCTGCCGACCTCGGCCGACCAGGAAGATCACAACAGCATGGGCTGGCACAGCGCGCAACGCGCCCGCCAGGTCGCCATCAATGCGCAAACCATCCTCGCCCTCGAGGCGCTGGGCGCGGCGCAGGGCATCGATCTGCTGACGCCGCTCAAGCCCGGTCGGCTCACGGCGCAGGCGCACGCCGCGATCCGCGAGAAGGTGCCGACGCTCGACCACGACCGGGTGCTCGAGCCCGAGATCCGGACGGCCATCGACCTGGTGCGCAGCGGAAGGCTCGCCAAGATCGGGGCCAGCGCCATCATTTCCCCTCCACCGCCTGCGGCGGAGGGTAGGGTGGGGGTCCGTTGACCATCGCGACGCCGATTCGCGCGGCACGCGGCACCCAGCTCAGCACCCGCGGCTGGCAGCAGGAGGCGGCGCTGCGGATGCTCTGCAACAACCTCGACCCCGAGGTTGCCGAGCGGCCCCAAGACCTCGTCGTCTACGGCGGCACCGGCAAGGCCGCACGTGATTGGCCCTCCTTTCATGCAATCGTCGCGGCGCTGCGCCGGCTCAAGGACGACGAGACCTTGCTGGTGCAGTCCGGCAAAGCGGTGGGCATCTTTCGAACCCATGAGTACGCCCCGCGCGTGCTACTCGCCAACAGCCTGTTGGTGCCGCACTGGGCGACCTGGGAACACTTCTGGGAGCTCGAGCGGCTCGGCCTGATCATGTACGGGCAGATGACGGCCGGCAGCTGGATCTACATCGGCAGCCAGGGCATCCTGCAGGGAACCTACGAAACCTTCGGAGCCCTGGCCGCCAAGAAATTCGACGGCACCTTGCGCGGCCGAATCGTGCTCACCAGCGGGCTCGGCGGCATGGGAGGTGCGCAGCCGCTCGCGGTGACGATGCACCAGGGCGTCGCCCTTTGCGTCGAGGTAGACCCAGCGCGAATCGAGCGCCGGCTGAAGACACGCTACCTCGACCGGGCAACGGCAAATCTCGAGGAGGCCGTCACCTGGGCCGAGGAGGCCCGCCAGATCGGGTCATCGATGTCGATCGGCCTGGTCGGCAACGCGGCCGAGGTCTATGCGGAGCTGCTGCGTCGCGGCTTCCAGCCCGATGTCGTAACCGACCAGACCTCCGCGCATGACCCCCTGCGCGGCTACATCCCGGCGCCGCTCAGCGTCGACGAGGCCAACGACCTGCGCGCGCGCGATCCTCAGGAATACCTGGAGATGGTCAAGCACTCGGTCCGCCGGCACATCGCGGCGATGCTCGCCTTCCAACGCAAGGGCGTCGAGACCTTCGACTATGGCAACAACCTCCGCGGCCTCGCACTCGAGGCGGGGGTCGCGGATGCGTTCGAGATCCCCGGCTTCGTGCCCGCCTATATCCGACCGCTGTTCTCCGAGGGCAAGGGCCCATTCCGCTGGGTCGCATTGAGCGGCGATCCGCACGACATCTACCGCACCGACCGCGCGGTGATGGAGACCCTTCCCGAGAACGAGCACGTTCACCGCTGGCTGCGGCTGGCGCGCGAGCACGTCCAGTTCCAGGGCCTACCGGCCCGCATCTGCTGGCTTGGCTACGGTGAGCGGGCCCAGGTTGGCCTGCGCTTCAACGAGATGGTGAAATCTGGAGAATTGGGTGCGCCGATCGTGATCGGGCGCGATCACCTCGACGCGGGCTCGGTGGCATCGCCCTACCGCGAAACCGAGGCTATGCGCGATGGCAGCGATGCGATCGCGGACTGGCCGATCCTCAATGCGCTGGTAAACACCGCGGCGGGCGCGAGCTGGGTTTCCGTGCACCACGGCGGCGGCGTCGGCATCGGTAACTCCATCCACGCCGGTATGGTGGTCGTCGCCGACGGGACGCCCGCGATGGCTGACCGGTTGGAGCGAGTGCTCACCACGGATCCGGGCATGGGCGTGATCCGCCACGCCGACGCGGGCTACGAGATCGCCGTGGAGTTCGCCAACCAGCACGGTATCGACCGGGCCACTTGATTCGCGCCGACTTCGCTCTTCGCCACGCCGGACAGCTTGCGACCATGGTGCCGGCAACGGACGATCCACTGGGCCGAATCCGTGGCGGCGCGCTGGCCGCACGGGAGGGGCGCGTGGTCTGGCTCGGCGAGGACCGCGAGTTGGAGTCCCAGGTGACGCTCGACGGCGACCTGCTCGACGCGCAGGGAGCGTGCGTCATCCCCGGCCTGGTCGACGCCCACACCCACCCGGTGTTCGCCGGCTCCCGCGCCGATGAGTTCGCGGAGCGGTTGAGCGGCGTTCCGTACGCGACCCAGCAGTCCGGCGAGCGTGGCATCGCGCGAACCGTGCGCGCAACCCGCGAGGCTGACGGAGCGACGCTGCTCCGCCTCGCCCAGAGCCGGGCCAATCGTTTCCTCGCCAACGGGACGACCACCATCGAGGCGAAGACCGGCTACGGCCTCGACCTCGACAACGAGGCGAAATCGCTCGACGTCCTGCGCAAGCTGCCGGGCCGGACGCCCTTGCGCGTGGTACCGACCTTCCTCGGGGCCCACGTCATGCCGCCCGGCATCGATCGTGATGCTTACGTCCGCTCGCTGATCGACGAGATGCTGCCCGCCTTCAGACAGTGGGCCGCCTTCTGCGATGTGTGGTGCGAGGCGCCGGCGTTCACGCCCAAGGAAACCCGCGCGATTCTTACGCGGGCGCGCACGCTCGGCTACGGGCTCCGTGTCCATGCCGCCCAGCTGGCGCCCGGACAAGGTCCCGACATTGCGGCAGAACTCAACGCGAGTAGTGCCGACCATCTCGAGTTCGCGACGCCGGCACAAATCAGGGCGCTTGCCGAGGCGGGGACGGTGGCGGTGCTCTGCCCAGGCGCCAACTTCACGACCCACGGGCCGCGACCGCCAATCGAGGCGATGCGGCAGGCGAAGCTGCCGATGGCGGTCGCCTCCGATCTCAACCCAGGGACCTCGAATTCAGAGAGTCTGCCGAACGCCATGAGCCTGGCGTGCGTGCAGTGGGGGATGACGCCGCTTGAAACGCTGATCGGCGCCACCGTGCACGCGGCTCGGTCGCTGAAGCTCGACGGGGTCGCCGGCTGCCTGCGAGTTGGCAGTTTCGCGGACTGCGCCATTATGGACGTCGAGACGCCGGAAGCCATTCCCTACTATGTCGGCGTGAATCGCGTCGTCGCGACCGTGGCGGGAGGCGTGATCTGGCCGCCCTCGTAGAGTGCGTCCCCAACTTCTCCGAGGGGCGCCGGCTGGAGGTCGTCACCGAGATCGCGGACGCGATCAAGGCGGCGGGCGCGCGTGTGATCGATGTCCAAGCCGATGCCGCGCATAACCGGATGGTGGTCACCTTCGTCGCCGAGCCGAGCCTCGCGGTGGACGCGGCGATCGCCGGGGCGAAGGTCGCCACGCAACGGATCGACCTGCGACACCATCGCGGCGAGCATCCGCGCATGGGCGCCACGGACGTCGTGCCCTTCGTGCCTTTCGCCGACCTTCCGATGAGCGTCTGCGTCGATCTCGCCCATACCTTCGGCGCGCGGCTGTGGAAGGAGCTTCGCGTGCCCGTCTACTACTACGGCGAAGCCGCCGCCCGGCCTGAACGCCGCGAGCTGGAAAAGGTTCGCCAGGGAGGCTTCGAGGACCTGCTCGAGCACATCGGCGATGCGGACCGCGCGCCGGACGAGGGACCACCCGCAGTCAATCCCAGAGCCGGCGCGACCGCGGTCGGGGCGCGGATTCCCCTGATCGCCTACAACGTCAACCTGAAGACGACGGACCTGCAGGTGGCCAAGGACATCGCGAAATCCATTCGCGCCTCCTCCGGCGGACTGCCGAACGTCAAGGCTCTCGGCTTTGCGCTCGCCGACCGTGGGCTGGTCCAGGTCTCGATGAACCTGACCGATTACCGCGTGACAAACATCTGGAAAGTCTTCACCGCGATCCGCGACGAGGCGAAGCGGCGCGGCGTCGAGGTCGACGCGTCGGAGATCGTGGGGACCGTACCACTGGCGGCGGCGGTCGGGGTGATCAAGGACGCCGTCGTCGAGCCCACCTTCCGCATGGACCAGATCCTCGAGAAACGGGTATGGATGTCGGAATGACCGCCGTAAGAGACCATACGGTTGCCGACTACCTCGAGGCGCTGGCGTCGACCGCCGCGGTGCCCGGCGGCGGAAGTGCCGCCGCGCTCGCCGCTGCCATGGGTGCGGCGCTGGTCAGCATGGTGGCCAAGCTCAGCGCCAGGAAGGCGAAAGCGGCGGAGGATCGCGAGGTTCTTACCAACCTGGTACCGGAACTCGATCAGCTGGCCTCCCGCTTGCTCGGGCTGAGCCAGGAGGACATCGACGCCTACCGGGCCGTGATCGACGCCCGAAAATCGGAGGCGACGCCTCCGGCGCTGACGCGAGCCTACCAACGAGCCGCCGAGGTGCCGCTCGAGGTGGCCACGGTGGCGTCGCGCGCCATCGCGATGCTGCCCGAGGTCAGCCGGAGGGCCTGGGAGATGACCGCATCCGACCTGGCGGTTGGCAGCGAGCTGTTGCAGACCGGCTTGAGCGGCGCTCTCGGCAACGTCGCCATCAACCTGCCCGAACTGCAAGGCGACGCCGCCGCGCGCATCGAGGCGGCGTACCAGGCGCTGCGGAAGGGGGCCAATGGGTAATCGATCGGTGGTGCAGGCTGTGGCGGCCGTCTTCGGCGCCCTTTATCTCGTGGCCGGGGTCCTCGGCTTTTTCATCCACCCGCTGCTTGGAATTTTCCAGGTCAACCTCGTGCACAACCTGGTCCATATCGTGATCGGCATCGGCGGGCTCGCCGCCGCCAGCAGCCTGGCCAACTCGAAGACGTTCTGTCAGATCGCCGGCGTGATCCTGCTGCTGCTCGGCCTCCTCGGCGTCGGCGTCGCCAATCCCTTCGGGCTGCTCTACCTCGGCGGCGGTGACATTGCGCTGCACCTCGTGACGGGCGGCGTGCTTTCCTATTTCGGCTTCGTCGCTCCGGTATCGACCCGCTCCGCATAGCGCCGACGCCGATAAACTCAACCCGTGCCCGAGCTGTTCCCCTCGTTCCAGAGCAAGACCGTCATGATCGACGGCATCAATCTTCACTACCTCCGGGGTGGCAGCGGCCCACCATTGGTGCTCGTGCACGGCCTGGGCAGCTCCGCGGCGGTTGAGTTCTATTACAATCTCGAACCGCTCGCTGCGCATCACCGCGTGTTCGCCATCGATTTGCCCGGGTTCGGTCGCTCGGACAAGCCGGTGCTCGAGTACACGATCGATCTGTTCGTGCGGGCGGTGTCGGACCTGATGGACTGCGAAGGCATCGAGCGGGCCGCCGTGATGGGCGTCTCGATGGGCGGGCGGGTCGCGCTTGGCCTGGCGCTCGATTCGCCGCAGAAGGTGGAGCGGCTCGTGCTCGTGGATGCGCTGGGCGTGGGCGCGCCGCGGCGGGTGCTGGCCTACTCGATCTTGTTGACGAGAGGCCTCGGTGAGCTGACGCTCCGCGGCACGGCGCGGGCCCTGCGACAGATGAACCCGGCCGTCATTCGGCGATTCTGGGGCTGGTATTTGAAGCGTCCGAACCGCGTCGACACCATCTGGAGCAACGAGAGGATCGCGCATCGCGGCACCCTGCTCGCCACCCCGGCGTATCGCGCCGCGTACCTATCGGCCCTGCGCTCGATTGCCGGGATGCGGAAACTACGGGACGGTGTCGTCGTCGAGGACCGGCTCCCGGAGCTGCGCATGCCGACGCTGCTCATCTGGGGCGGCCATGATCACATTTTTCCGTCAAGCCACGCCCAGTCAGCGAAGAATCGGATTCCAAACGCACGCCTCGAGGTCTTCGGCGATAGCGGTCACACGCCGCAGATGGAGGAGCCGGAGCGGTTCAATCGGCTGGTGCTCGAGTTTCTCCAGGTACCAGCGAGCCGCCGCGGCGAGGGGGTCGCCTGACATGGTCGGCGAGCGAGAGCCCTCCGTTGACGAGCGACACCGGCTCGCCGACGAACGCGACCGGCTCGCCGATGAGCGAGAGGGGCTGGCCGACCAGCGCGAGCGGCTCGCGGACGAGCGTCAGCATCAGGCTGACGTCAGGGAACGGGCCCTCGACGAGCGGCAACGGGCGATCGAGCAACAGGCGCTACGGATCCGCGCCCACGGCCGGTTTGTGGAGCTGGAGGGCGCCGACAGCAACCAATCGGCGATCGACGCCATCCAAACCGCTCGCGAACAGATCGAACGGTCCAGGTTGGCGCTCGACCGCTCGGCGGCCGCTCTCGATCGGCAGCGCGGAAGGCTCGATCGTGATCACGCGACCGTCGAGCGTGATCAGGCCGTGATCAACCGAGAGCTCGACGGGCAAAAGAAATGAAGACCATCCGTCGCGACGACCTGCGCAACGTGGCCATCATCGCGCACGTCGATCATGGCAAGACCACGCTGGTCGACGCGCTGCTGAAGCAGTCGCATGTGTTCGCGGCTCACGAGCAGGTCGGTGAGCTGATCATGGATTCCAACGTGTTAGAGCGCGAGAAGGGCATCACGATCCTGGCTAAGACCACGTCGATTCGATACCACGGCGTCAAGATCAACATCATCGATACGCCCGGCCACGCCGACTTCGGGGGCGAGGTCGAGCGGGTGCTGGGCATGGCGGAGGGCTGCCTGCTGCTGGTTGACGCGCTCGAGGGCCCGATGCCCCAAACCCGGGTTGTGCTCCGGCAGGCGCTCGAGCTCGGCCTGATGCCGATCATCGTCGTGAACAAGATCGACCGTGTCAACGCGCGGCCTGCCGAGACGGTCGAGGCAACCCATGACCTGCTGCTCGAGCTTGCCAAGAACGCCGATCAGCTCAGTGCCCCCGTCATCTACACCAACGCTCGCACGGGGACAGCCACGGTCGACCTGCGCCACCCGGGGACGACGCTCGAGCCGCTCCTCGATGCTCTGCTGACCTACATCCCCCCGCCGCTGGGCGACGCGGACGGCCCGCTGCAACTGATGGTGAGCAACCTCGACCATGACAATCACATCGGCCGCTTGGCGATTGGGCGGATCACGCGCGGCACGCTGAGACCGGGCCAGGACGTGGTCCGTATCAGCGAGGCCGGCCCCGGCCAACGCCAGCGGATCACGACCTTGCTCACGGTCGAAGCCCTGCAGCGACGGCCCGCCGAATCCGCATCCGCGGGCGAGATCGTCTACATCGCGGGTCTCCCCGACATCGCCGTCGGCGATACGGTCGCGGATCCCGAGCATCCGGAGCCCCTGAAGCGGCTCGAGGTCAGCGAGCCTACCTTGCGGATGCAGTTCTCGGTCAACCAGTCGCCCTTCGCCGGGCGCGAGGCGACCACCAGCAGCACGTCGCGCCAGCTCCGGGCCCGCCTCGAGCGCGAGCTGCAAACCAACGTCGCGCTCAAGGTCGCCGACGGCGCGACGGCCGACATCTTCGAGGTCAGCGGCCGGGGCGAGCTGCATCTGGCCATCCTGATCGAGACGATGCGGCGCGAGGGTTACGAGTTCGAGGTGTCGCGCCCGGCCGTCATCACGCGCGAGATCGATGGGCAACGACACGAACCGGTCGAGGAATGCATCATCGACTGCAGCCTCGATGCGGTGGGCGCGATCACCGAGGCGCTCGGCTCCCGTGGGGCGCAGTTGCAGTCGATGCGGACCGATGCCGGCAGTGGCGCGCGGCTCACCTACATGGCGCCGACCCGGGCGCTGATCGGCCTGCGCAGCCTGATCCTGACCCTGACGCGGGGGACCGGCGTGATGTCGACCCGGCTGGTGGGATGGGAGCGGTGGCGGACCCTGCCGCCACGGACGCGCAACGGGGTGCTGACCGCGAGCCAGACCGGGATGGCCGTCGCGTATGGCTTGCAGGGCGTCCAGGAACGGGGGCAGCCGTTCATCGGCCCGGGGACCCAGGTCTACGAGGGCATGATCGTCGGCCTCAACCGGCGTGGTGGCGATATCGACGTCAACGCCACCAAGCAAAAGCAAAAGACCAACATGCGCGCCTCGACCGAGGACGCTACCGTCAAGCTGGTGCCGGCGCGCGAGCTGTCGCTGGAGGAGTCCCTCGACTTCATCGAGGACGACGAGCTGGTCGAGGTGACCCCCAAGGGGATCCGGATGCGCAAGCGCGTGCTGGATGCCGGCGAGCGCATCAAGCAGCGCAAACGCGAGCTGGCGAGCTGAGCCTCAGGTGAGAGGATGGCCCAGCCGGGCGGCGTAGTACGCCAGGATCCACTGGAAGAGCAAAACCAGCCCCCATATAGATAGGATGGCGCCGGCCAGCCCAAGGAGCGCCGGCCAGACGTGCTTGCGCCGATAGCGGGCGAACTCGGGAAACGTGATCCAGAAGGCGGAGCTGAGCACGCCGTTACGACGGCCCACACGGACGCCGATTCGAAGCAGGGCGAAGCCGAGCAAACAGAGCATTACGCCCCGGATCAGCACTACGCTTTTATGGGCATATGTTGTGCCCGGGCGAGCCAGAAAACCCTACAGGCTGTGGTAAACTGCTTGACAGACCCCATCCTACGGCATACGATGTGGGCCGCTCTCCACCCACCCTTTGGAGGTTCCACGATGGCCCGATCCACCCAAAAGACGTCGACCGACCGACCCAACGTGACCGCGGCAGCTTCAGCCAGCTCGTCGAAGCGCAACCGTAACGGCCTTCCCTGGAAACGGTACTTTACCCGCCCGGGGGTGGCGCCGTTCGACGAGGTTGAGTGGGAGTCGCGCGAGGCCGTCATCACCAACGAAAAGGGTGAGATCGTCTTCGAGCAGCACGACGTGGAGATCCCGACCACCTGGTCGCAGGTCGCCACCAACGTCGTTGTTTCGAAGTACTTCCGTGGGGTTATCGGAACGCCGGAGCGGGAGCGGAGCGTCAAGCAGCTGATCGGTCGCGTGGTCCGCACCATCCATGGGTGGGGGAACAAGCAGGGCTACTTCGCGACACCAGAAGCCTCGGAAATCTTCCGCGATGAGCTGACCCATCTGTTGGTGCATCAGAAAGCCGCTTTCAATAGTCCCGTCTGGTTCAACGCCGGGATCGAGCCGCGCCCACAGCTTTCCGCTTGCCTGCCGTACCATGCATTGGTTTCCACGCCGAATGGCATGGTGCCGATTGGTCAGCTGGTCGATCGGATAGCGATCGGAGAGACCGTCTACGACGCCAAAGGTGTGACCCGAATCGTGGCGGTCAAGGCAAACGGCCGCAAGCCGGTTGTCCGCGTTTCACTCGAAAACGGTGCCTTCATCGAGGCGACCCCTGA
>Ga0207646_10004496_pt1 | contig 15115 bp, 12 predicted proteins | sample KBSK5502metaG_FD_184343 | JGI IMG/M metagenome (GOLD analysis project Ga0207646, IMG submission 184343) | Corn, switchgrass and miscanthus rhizosphere microbial communities from Kellogg Biological Station, Michigan, USA - KBS K5-50-2 metaG... | ecosystem: Host-associated > Plants > Roots >... | reverse complement strand
CGTGGTGGCCGTGCGGCTCGTGGGGTGGCTTCGGCGGCTTCTTGGGGACGGTGGTGACCGGCGGCGTGCAGGTGATCCGATTGGCGAGAGAGTTCACGCCGGAGAGGAGCGGAGCGCGAAGCCGAATCGGCAGCTTGGCCCGCGACGCGACTACCTCGTTGCGGAGAGAGCTCGCGAGCTGCAGCGCCCGGCAGGAATCCCGGCCGGCAGCAACCGCGGCAATCTCCGATGCCTGGCCCTCCCAGTTCTGGGCGAGAGCTCGTGGAATCTGATGGATCGCAGCTTCTTGGGGACGCGAGCTGCCGCCGCAGCCGGCCGCCATGACCACCAGGAGAGCTGCCACCGGAAGGACCCTCAACACTCTGCTTCCTTACCCGAAATCCGGTCCCGCGTAGCCTCCCAGTGCTGCTCGAAAGTCGTTAAGCTGTTGTTAATGCCGATGCTTCATGGCTGTGCGTTCACGGGGTGCTCGACCTTCACGTTGAGCACCTATTGCGTCGAGCACGAGTTGCTCGTCCGGGCCATGAAAGAGTCCGAGCGCACACACGCTGCGGACGAATCTCTTGCCGCTGACGCCGCTCTGACGGCGGACGCCGCATTGACGGTCGCGGCGCCCGAAGCGGCCGCCTCCTGAGCTAAACGGTCTCGGTCGGGGCGCCGGCCGCAGCTGATGCCGTCGTGAGGTCGAGAGGCTTGACGACTTCGGCGAAGTGACATGCGGTCGGGTGCCCGGTGCCGCGGTCGACGAGCTCAGGCTCCTGCTCCGCGCAAATGTCCTGCGCCTTCCAGCAGCGCGTACGGAACCGGCAGCCCGACGGAGGGTTAGCGGGACTCGGCACGTCGCCCTCCAGCACGATCCGCTCGCGCTTCCCGCGCTGACCCGGCTCCTCGATCGGCACCGCCGACAGCAGCGCCTGCGTGTACGGATGGGACGGACGCTCGTAGATGTCGTGCTTCAAGCCGATCTCGACCACCTTGCCGAGGTACATCACGGCGACGCGGTCGGAGACGTGCCGCACGACGGACAGGTCGTGCGCGACGAAGATGTAGGTGAGGCCGAAGTCGCGCTGTAGCGACTCGAGCAGGTTGACCACCTGCGCGCGGATCGAGACGTCGAGCGCCGAGACAGGCTCGTCGAGAATGATCAGCTGCGGGTTGAGTGCGAGTGCCCGTGCGACACCGATGCGCTGCCGCTGGCCACCCGAGAACTCGTGGGGGAAGCGGTTCGCGTGCTCGGGCGAAAGCCCGACGACGCGCAGCAGCTCGTCCACACGGGCACGGCCCTGCTTGCCGCGGGAGCGCCCATGGATCACGAGGGGCTCGCTCACGATGTCGCGGACGGTCATGCGCGGGTTGAGCGATGCGTACGGGTCCTGGAAGACGATCTGCATCTCACGGCGAACCTCGCGCATCTGGCTGCGCTTCAGGCCGGTGATGTCACGGCCGTTGAAGATGATCTTCCCGGACGTGGGCTCCGTCAGCTTGATCAGCGTGCGCGAGAGAGTCGTCTTGCCGCAGCCGGACTCGCCCACCAGCCCGACCGTCTCCCCCGCAGTGATGGACAGATCGACGCCGTCGACAGCGTGGATGTGCCCGACCGTGCGCTTGAAGAGCCCGGCGCGAATGGGGAAGTACTTGACGAGGTTCTCGATGCGGAGAATCTCGTCGCCGGTGTCTGCGCGCTCGTTAACCGCCGGGGCCGCCTCGGCACTCACGCGACCGCCTCCTCCGAGAACTTGGTCTTGCGGCCGATCAGCTCATCCGAGAAGTGACAGGCGCTCAGGTGCGCAGAGGTGGGCCCGGCGCCCTCGACCTGAACGAGCGGCGGGTTCTCCTGCCGGCACTTCTCGCGCGCGAGGAAGCAGCGGGGGTGAAACGGGCAGCCCGGTGGAAGGTCGATCAGCGAAGGTGGCGAGCCGGTGATCGGCTCGAGCCATTCCTCGTCCTCGGTCAGCTTCGGCAGGCTGTTCATCAGCCCGATCGTGTACGGATGCCGCGGCGACTTGAAGATCGTCCCGACATCGCCGGACTCGACGATGTGTCCTGCGTACATGACAAGGACGCGATCGCACATCTCGGCCACGATGCCCAGGTCGTGCGTGATCATGATCGTGGCTGCGTGGGTCTCCGCTTGCACGCGCTTCATGACCTCGAGCACCTGCGCCTGAATGGTCACGTCGAGCGCGGTGGTCGGCTCGTCGGCGATCAGGAGAGATGGCGAGTTTGTGATTGCCATTGCGATCATCACCCGCTGGCGCATGCCGCCCGAGAACTCGTGCGGGTACTGGCCGTAGCGCACCTCTGCGTTGGGGACGCCCACGAGGCGCAGCATCTCGATGACACGCGCCTTCACCGCGTCGTCCTTCTCGTCCGGATAGTGCGTCTTGATCGCCTCGGCGAGCTGGGAGCCGACCGTCAGCACCGGGTTGAGCGACGTCATCGGGTCCTGGAAGATCATCGCGACCTCGTTGCCGCGGACCCTTCGCAGCTCCTTCTTCCTGAGCCTGAGCAGGTCCTTGTCCTTGAACATCGCGGTACCGCTGACGATCCGTCCCGGCGGAAGCGGGATCAGGCCGAGGAGAGCGAGCGTCGAGACGCTCTTGCCGGAACCCGACTCCCCGACTATCCCCACCGTCTCACCCGGAAAGATGTCGTAGGAGACGCCGTCCACCGCATGGACGATCCCGTCCTCGGTCTTGAACTCAACGACCAGATCCTTGATCGAGAGAATCGGGTCAGGCACGCATTCTCCTCTGCTGCGGATCGAGCGCATCCCGAAGGCCGTCGCCGACGAAGTTGACGCACAGGACGATCAGGACGATCGTGAGGCCCGGGAAGACCGTCAGCCACCACTGCTGCGAGTACTGCTGCGCGTCGGCGACGAGTCCACCGAGGGACGGCGTAGGCGGCTTGATGCCGAAGCCGAGGAAGGAGAGTGCAGACTCGATCAGGATCGCAAAGCCGACGGCGAGCGTGGCGTTGACGACGACCGGCCCGAGGGTGTTCGGGAGCATGTGCCGGAACATCAGTCGGGCGTCGCCGGCGCCGGACGCCTTCGCAGCCTCGACGTACTCCTTCTCACGCAGGGAGAGGAAGACCCCCCGCACGACGCGGGCGATCCCCGTCCAGAAGAAGAGGACGAGAATGATCGAGACGCGCCACTGGTTGCCCTGCCCGAGCAGCGTCGCCGCGGTGAGCAGGATGACGAGGAGGGGAAGCGTCAGCACGAGGTCGGTGATCCGCATGAGGAGGTTGTCCATCCAGCCGCCGTAATAGCCGGCAACCGCCCCGATCACGAGACCGATGAACGTCGAGACGACGGCGACGAAGACGCCGACCTCCATCGAAGTACGGATTCCCCAGATGACGCGGCTGAACTCGTCGCGCCCCAGTCCGTCCGTGCCGAAGAGGTGCGTGCTCGACGGGCCGGCGAGGATGTGAGTCAGGTCGATCTGGAAGTACCCGTACGGCGCGACCACGCCGGCGAGGATTCCGGCGCCGAAGATGATCACGATGCCGATCAGGCCTGCGACCGCCAGGCGGTGGCGGAAGAAGCGCATGCGCGCGTACGCCCACTGGCCACGGACCTTGAGGTCGAGGCCGGCCTGCTCGGTGGTCTCCGGGCCTCCCCGTGTCTCGAGAAAGCCCGTGCCGGGATCTCCCTCTGGCAGAACCGCGTTCCCCTCCATCTGCCCGGACGGGTAGAGGGAGTCGTCGGAGGGCCTGAGGCTCTCAGTCATAACGGATGCGCGGGTCGAGGAAGCCGTACATGATGTCGGCGATCAGGTTGAAGACGACGACCGCGACGGCCGTGATGAAGATGTACGCCATCATCTCGTAGATGTCGAGGCTGTTCAGGGCCTGAATGAACCAGTACCCGAAACCGTCGAGTGAGAACACGGTCTCGGTCACGATTGCCCCGCCGATCAGGGCGCCGAAGTTCAGGGCGGCGACCGTCGTGATCGGAATCAGCGCGTTGCGGAAGACGTGCTTCATGATCACACGCCACTCCGACACGCCCTTCGCACGTGCCGTGCGCACGTAATCGCTGTTGATCACGTCCAGCATCGAGGCGCGCATGTAGCGGCTGTACAGCGCGAAGCTAATGATGAGGAGCGTCAGGACCGGCAACGCTAGATGCTGCATCCGGTCGAGCGACCATGCCGGCCCGCCGGGAAGCGTGTTCAGGCCCGACGTGTAGAAGATCCGGATGTTCCAGTGCAGGAAGATGTCGGTGAAGGCGATCTGCAGCAGGAGCGCGAGCCAGAAGGTCGGCATCGCGAAACCGAGGAACCCGATCGTCGTGAAGGAGTAGTCGAAGACCGAGTACTGGCGGATCGCCGAGTAGATGCCGACGGCGATGCCGAGGACGAGCGCGAGAACCTCGGAGATGACGATGAACTGCAGCGTGTGGCCCATCGTCCGCGTCATCTGGGGCCAGATCGGCTGCAGCGTCTGCAGCGACTTGCCGAACCCGTGGAGGAACACGGAGTCGAGCCAGTAGAAGTAGCGCACGAAAGGCGACACGTCCAGGTGCTGCTGGTGAATCAGGTTCTCGATCGTGCTCTTCGGAACGCGCGGGTTTTGCCGCAGGAGCGATACGGGGTTGCCGGCGTACGAGACGAAGATGAAGCTTACAAAGGTCGCGAGGAACAGTACGGGGATGCTGTAGAGAATCCGCCTGACGATGTACGTGAGCATCGCTTCTCTCTAACTGTCGGTGAAGAAAGTTGGGATCCGCGCCCACCTGATGGTGAGCGCGGATCCCGGTTTATTCAACTGCTGATCTTACTGCCCTTCGTGGGTTAGCCCCAGTGCCATTGCTCGAGGTTCCAGGTCGGGCCTTCCAGCGTCGGGTTGTTCGACTTGGACGCGCCCTTCAGAGCCTTCTTGTAGACGAAGATCTGGGGGCTCGCGTAGAGCGGGATGACCGCGATCTGGTTCGAGGTGAGCTTCGCAGCCTGCTGGTACTGCGCGGTGCGCTTGGTGGCGTTGAAGTTGACCTCACCCTTCTTGATCAGGGCATCGACCTTCTTGTTGCAGTAGCGCTTGTAGTTCGATCCACCGAGGTTCTTCTGAGCGTTGTAGCACTGGTAGATGGCGTCGAATCCGGAAGGATCCGCGCCACCGATCCAGGCGTACTCGCCGAGGTCGAAGTTCGTGTTCGGCAGCGTCGTACCGAAGAAGTCGGCCGCCTGGTGGATGGTCACATCGAGCTTGATCCCGATAGCCATGAGCTGCTGCTGGAAGATCTGGCTGCTCGTGACACGGGAAGCCCTGGTCGTCGTGTCGAAGCGGAACTCCGTCTTCTGACCGCCGCACGACCACACCTTCTGGTTGCTGGCGCTCGGCGACGAGGGACCACCGGTGCACCCGTGCTTCTTGAGCAGGGCGATCGCCTTCTTCGGGTTGAAGTTGTACTTGTTGAAGTAGGCGAACTTGCCGTTGGCGTTCGTGCCGATCTCGTAGAAGGTGTTGTTGAGCGGCTTCAGGCCGGGAGCGATCGGGCCGTACAGCGCCTTGATCAGCGACTGCCGGTTCATGCCCTCCGAGATCGCCGCCCGGATGTACTGCTTCGTCAGCAGCGGGTTCCAGGCGTTCCGGAACTGCGCCGTCGGGTTGACCTGGATGTCCCAGTGCTCCTGCGTGAAGCTCGGGATGGCGCTGTAGACGAGGTTCTTCTGATGCACCAGCTGCGACAGAGCAGTCTCAGGAGACGGAGCGATCGCGTCGACCTCGCCGCCGCGCATGGCCTGAATCTCCGAGTTGGTGTCGGTGATGATCTTGAACGAGATCGAATTCAAACCCGCCTTCTTGCCGTACCAGTGCGGATTCTTCTTCAACAGCATGCCTTGGTCCGGCGTATAGCTCTGCATATAGAACGGGCCGTCCGAGATCGGCTTGTTGTCGCTGCCGACCACGCCCGTGTGCCAGTACTGGTTGAACGTGCAGCCACCACCGCAGCCGCTGCCCGAGCCATGAAGAGCGAAGCCGGGAAGGACCTCGCCGAACAGGTCGCGGTAGTCAGCGAACGCCTGGCCGGGCTTCCAGCGGAACGTGACGACCTTGCCGTGCCCACTCGACGACGCCGACGCGATGTTCGTGTAACCCGTGCTTGAGGCCACGTTGTTGCTCGGCTGGACGAGCTGTTGCCACGTGTAGATGAAGTCGGCCGCGGTGACCGGCTTCGCCTTGTGACCGACCCAGTACCAGTTCGCGTCCTTGCGGATCCAGATCTTGAGGCTCTTCTTCGTGGCAACGACCTTCGACGCCAGGTCGAGGTGGTAGTTGCCCTTCTGGTCGATCACGTAGAGGCCACGGACGATCGGCAGGCCGGCGACGATCGCGGAATAGAGGGCGTTCTCGTTCGTGTCCAGGACGTTGAACCCGGTGATGCCCTGCTCGAGGCCGAAGACCATCGTCTTCTTCGCCTGGCGAGCAGCGGGACTGCGCGGGACGCTCGCCCACGCCTTCGCGAACGACGACGCAGCGGAAACTTGGCCGTGCGAGCTCGACCTGCCGGTCCCCATCGCAGCAGCGGAACCCACCAGCAGAAGCACGCCGACGCCGGCTGCCGCGAGGAGCAAGACCCGTCTATGCATGAGAGTTTCCCTCCTGTTGGGTGCGCGCCGGGAGCCTCGGACGGCGGCGCCAACTCGCTCCAGCGCTCCAAACGAGCGCCCGTCGCGTGCTTAGACGCCACGGGCTGAGCGAAGTCCATACCGTTTTGCCCCCCGTGCGTGGTACCAGTCGGAATGCGGGAGGGCTGAGCCGGAGTTGCGCGTACTGGCATCACACGCGCCTCTCGTAGTGGTCTTCGACTAGTTCCGCCGGATTACGTCTGAGAAAGAACAGGCGGCCCTGGGGAGAAGGCGTATGAGCCCACGGAGACTTCAAGCACGCGAGCTTCTTCTGCAACTCGACCACTCGCGGTCCGCGGGCGTGTCGCGCCAGGTCGAGGAGCAAATGCGCGGCGCCATCCGGTCAGGCGCGCTGGCTGCCGGCGAGCAACTCCCCTCCACGCGCGTACTCGCGGAAGATCTCGGCGTCTCGCGAGGAGTGATCCTGCGTGCGTACGGCCAGCTGGCTGCGGAGGGTTACATCATCCTCCGCCAGGGAGCAGCCCCCACCGTGCGGGCTGCGGTACTTCTCGACTCAAGAACGATTCGCCGCCCGACAGAGCACGCTGGAATCGTCTACGACCTCAGGCCGCACCTTCCGGACCTGGCCACGTTTCCGCGGCAGTCATGGCTACGAGCTGTCCGCGAGTCGCTTGCGCAGGCCCGAATCGCCGACCTCACGTATAGCGACGCAGCTGGACTCTGGGACCTTCGTGTCGCGGTCGCGAACTACCTCTCGCGTGCCCGTGGCGTCGCGGCACATCCGGCGCACACTCTGATAACCGCAGGCTCCACGCACTCGATCAGCCTTGTCAGTCGAGCACTGGCTCGGAGAGGAGCTACGAGGATGGCTTTCGAGAACCCAAGCCACAGAATCCTTCGAGCCGCAGCCTCGATGGGTGGTCAGACCGTCGTTGCAGCCGGGATCGACGAGTCGGGCGTACGCCCGGAGACCGCCGAGCGCGCGAATTCACTCGTCGTCTCTCCCGCACACCAGTTTCCAACCGGAACCGTCCTAGCACCGAAGCGCCGGGAAGTACTCGTCGAGTGGGCGAAGAAGCACGATGTCTTGATTCTCGAGGATGACTACGACGCCGAGTTTCGCTACGACCGAGTCCCGACGAGGGCGCTTCAGAGCCTCGCACCCGAACGCATCGCCTACGTCGGTTCGACCGGGAAGACCTTCGCTCCCGCACTTCGTCTTGGCTGGGTGGTACTGCCGATGCCCTTGGTCGATGAGGTGTCACGAGAGCTGGAGGGCAACATGCTGCACGTCTCCGGGCTCGACCAGCTCGCCTTCGCGCGCTTCTTGCAGTGCGGTGATTTCGAACGACACCTCCGACGGATGAGACGTTTGTACGGCGCCCGTCGCAGTTTTGTCACCGAATTGCTTGGCAGGCTCCTTCCGGATCACGAACTCCGTGGAATCGCTGGAGGGCTCCACCTCGTCCTCGGCATGCCCTCGCACTCGGCTGCGGCGTCGGTTCGCGCCGAGGCGTACGCCCGCGGAATCGGCATCGATTCGATCGACCAGCACTCCTTTGCCGACTTCTCCGGCCCAGCGGGTCTCGTCATCGGATACGGCTCACTCCCCGAACCGACGCTCGAAGAGGCGCTCGGCGGATTGGTCGACATCATCCGGAAACGCGGAAGAGAGATGGCCGCATGAGTCGACACGGATGACCGGTAGCCAGAGCGAGGTTGTCTCCGTCCGCTCGTCGCGCCGCCCCAGCGATACATACGAGAGCGTCTAAATCAGCCCTATCCCGGGGTGACCAGCACGTCGATCGGGAAAAACTGTGGCGCTCCTCCCTCGGGCGGGGGTCCGCCCATCACCTCAGCCATGGCCGGACCAAGCCTTTCCTCCATGAAGCGCTCGAACGCCTCACGGGACTCCCACACGTCATAGACGTAGAAGCCCTGCTCACCCTGGCCTGCGCTGTGCAGGATCAACCCTTCCGGCGCCTCGTCGGCACGCATAGGCGAATGGCCGTACATCTTCTCGGTGATGTTGTCGTAAACCTGCCTCGTGAACTCAGGCGCTGCCGCTAGGACTCCGACTGCCATCTTGACCTCCTTGCTCTTCGCGGGCGATGACTCGATCTTACGTCCTCCCCCCTCTCGGCTGATCTCTGCCGATCTGAGGTTTTGGCCACGCCGCGAGTCGTGTCAACGCCCCCCACAATGGGTTAGGCGAGCAAGCTGGCACGCGCAGGCTTCGCGGCGTCCCCTTCGCCGTCGTAGATCACGACGTCGCAGTAAGCGTCAGATCTCGGCAGGAAGTTCCATGATCGCCGGCCTGCGTGCTGCGAGCTCAGATCGCGTTCTCAGGTCGTGGTACATGTACGTCGTCGCAATGGCGACGTAGGGCAACGTCACCACATAGACGACGCCGGCGATGACGTTCACGACGTTGAAGGCCGCGGTAGTGCCGAGCAGGAGCAGCCCGCCGATGACGGGGCCGAGCAGGAGGCCGCCGCCGGTGACGACGAGCGTAAAGGTCGCCAGCCGCCACCAATGGCCTCGGGCGAGCGCCATGCTCCGGCGCAGCGCCCGTGGAGAGTTTTCGCCCTCCAGCTGTACAACCTGCGCGAGCAGCGACCAGCTCACCGTCAGCCAGATGCCGACCGGGATCCCGAAAAACGTCAGCTCGAGAACGGCAATGACCACCGAGGCGGCAACGACGTAGCCGACGAGAGGGGCGACATGCTTAACGGTGCTCCGATAGGCCTGCCGCGCGAGGATCGGGTCGCCCCGGTCGATGGCGGTCAACGCCGCCGCCACGGCCATCTGCACGACGGAGAGCGCGATGATCGTGAACAGGACTCCGAGGCTCAGGGCCAGGCCGGCGACCGAGACGTTCGACTCGCCTGCGGTCTCGACGAGCGGCAGCAGAGTAAGAACGCGAAAGAGCAGGTACTGGAGCAGTCCAATCAGGATCCCGACCGGGATGAAGAGCAACCCGATCCCGGCGAAGAGCCGGAAGCGGCTCCGGTACATCTGCCACCCCACTGCGACCACCTGACCCCAGGTGCGGCGGCGCGCGAGGTGCAGCGGCGCCGAGCCCCGCCACGTCGTCCGTGTTGCCGCGAAGACGAGCAGGAGGAAGACCGCCGCTAAAACCAGGAGCCCGGGGACCGGGTTCCGGACGAGACGAGTGAGGACGTTCGACCCTGCGGCGACCGCTCCACAGAAAAAGTCGGTTGCGCGAGTACTGCCAAGGCCACTGCCCGGAACGACGAAGGCCTGTGTGCGCCAGCTCTCCGTCCAGGTGATCGGCTCCGTCCACTGTTGCTTAGTGTTCGGCCCAGTCGGGCCATTGAAGAACGCCGGCTGTAACTCACCCCAGCGCCCGGTGAAGCCGAGCCAGGGGTACTCGCGCAGGTACGCAGACGGCTTCGGTGGAACAACCGTGACCGCGGGGCGCACCTGCTCGTTAGGACCGCGCGTATCGTCGCAGCCGACACCCTGGGCGCCGCTTCGACCCAGGAAGAGATCCGACGAGTAGAAGTTGGCGTGCGAGCCGGCGGCCGGGTAGACGACCGGGTGCGTGCCGTCCACCTTGTGCACTTTCGCGTCGTTCCAGCCCGCGCTCTCACCGCCCTCGTGCTGGCTGTAGCCGACCTCGCTCGGCTCCGTTGCGAGTGCGGCCTTCGCCGTCGCCGCGTCGAAGTCGAGCTGGATCATCTCCCAGTCGCCTTCGTGGAGGTTGTTGAACTGGTTGAAGACGTAGAAGAACCAGTACTGGAGCGCGAGCCTGCCGGGATGCGCGGGGTCGGTGGCGACGTGCGCGTAGGCCGTCGGCTTACCCGTCGCGTCAAGCCGCTTCTGCCAGTCGACGTAGGTACAGCCGGGGTTGAGCGGGTCGCCCGGGAAGTCGAGGTGATAGTCGACGCGACCCGGCGTGAGATCCTGCGCCGTCGGTGCGATCTTCACGACAGGGCTTGGATCCCACGGGCCGCGGAGGGCGACCTCGTCGTTTGGGAGGAGCACGTTCACGTTGACCGGGACGAGCGGCGCGGCTCCCTCGCAGCCGTACGTCTCGGTCGAGAGCTCGAGCACTGGCGCGTAGCGCTCAGCGAGCTGTGACTCCGGCGACGCGGCCGAAGCCATCCCGGCCCAGGCGAGCCCTGCGGCCACAACAGCCGCGACGAGTATCCACCTGAGGACGCCCGGCACGCGGCCATTCTCGGCCCAGCCACGGACGGTGAGCCCCGCGTTGACGCCGCCGGGACGGCGGTACATGACCTCGGTGCAGATGACCTCCAGCTACGACCACTGGTTCTCTACGCCCCCGCTACGCACGCTGCAGCACGACAAGCTGGTCTCCGATCTCACTCGCTCTCATATTCGTCGTGGCGGCGGATCCAAAGCTGCCACGCCTCGCCCTCGTCGCGGCCCTTCGGCGTCCGGTCGAGGATTCCGTAGTAGCCCATCAGGAACTCCAGCCCGCGCCAGGTCGTCGAGTACGCCTGGTAGACGATGTCGTTGTCTCGCACGAAGGTGCTGAAGCCGGGGCTCTCGGTCAGGTAACCGGCGGCGTCAGTGCCGACCGAGCGCGCGTTGTGCTCCACGATCGGCGGAAGCGAACCGGCGGCCGCGGCGACCCCCTCGCGGCTCTGCTCGAGCGTCTGCGAGAAGCCGAGGTCGAAGTTGAAGTCGGTAGGAGCGGATGAAACCCAGGGGAAGCTCCAGCCCATGCGGTGCTTGTACGCCTGCAGCTTGTTGAGGGGTGCTTGCGAGACGAAGACGAAGGTTGCGTCCCGGCGGTGCAGGTGTGGGAGCAGAGGGTCGACGGTGTCTGCCATCGACGAGTTCACCGGACACCCGACCCGGTAGGTCGGCCCGAACATGAAGTGGTAGACGAGCAGCTGACAGCGCCCGTCGAAGAGCTCACCGAGCGACCTTTCCCCGTCGTCGGTGTCGAAGCGGTAGTCCTTCTCCACCGGCACCCATGGCAGCTCGCGCCGCTCCCGCGCGAGCTCGTCGCCGAGCCGCGTGTGTTCCTTCTCGCGCGCGAGTAGCCGCTCGCGTGCGGCGAGCCACTGTTCACGGGTTCCGATCGCATGTGTCGTCAGTTTCGTGGCCATCTCAAGCCGCCCGCTTTTCGGTTGAGTCGATGGGCAGGGTTACCTCCGCAGGTGCCGCCGATACGAGGTCACGGCTCCGCACGAGCAGGAAGGTGATCGGGATCGCGGTGAGCGCGATCGCTCCGCAAACCCAGAACGCCCATTGGAAGCCGCCGGTCAGTGCACCCGGAGCCGCAGAGCCGGAGTCGACGAGTGTCCTGAAGTGAGTCGCCGCGACGGTGGAGGCGATCGCGACACCGATTGCGCCGCCAACCTGCTGCGAAGTGTTGAGCAGGCCCGAGGCGAGGCCGGCCTCACGCGCGGTGATGCCGGCGAGCGCTGCGATCGAGACGGGAATGAACGCAAAGGCCGTGCCAGCGCCGGCGACGAAGAAAGGCCCGGCGAGGTCGTGCCAGAAACGCCCATCGACCGGGGCAGCAGTCGTCCAGAGGATGCCGCCGCCGATCAAGCCCATCCCGACCGCCATCACGAGCTTCGCCGAGACGCGGGTCACAAGGGCCTGGGAGAGGCCTGCGAGCGCGACGGAAGTGACCGACGCCGCCAGCCAGGCGAGCCCGGTCTGGAGGGCGGAGTAGCCGAGTACCTGCTGCATGTACAGGGTGCCGACGAAGATGAAGCCGAAGAAGCTCGCTCCGAGCAAGAGCCCTACCGCGTTGGCTCCGGCGACGGTCGGCAGCCGGAAGATCCGCAGTGGGAGCAGCGGCGCCTCGACCCGCGTCTCGATCACGATGAACGCGAGCACCAGCGCGGCGGCGGCCGCGAGCAGCGAGATCGTCCGCACGCTTCCCCAACCGTGTTGCGGGGCCTGGGACAGGGCGTACACGAGCAGCAGCAGCCCGGAGGTGACGGTGAAGGCGCCGAAGGGGTCGTAGCGGCGCCGCGTCACATCGAGCCGGCTCTCGGGAACGATGCGCCGTGCGAGCACGAGCGCGGCCAGTCCGATCGGGACGTTGAGGAAGAAGATGTACTCCCAGCCGAGGTAGCGGGTCAGCACGCCGCCGAAGATCAGGCCGACGGTCGCGCCGCTCGCCGCGACGGCGCCCCAGGCGCCGAGCGCCTTGTTGCGCTCAGCACCCTCCGGGAACATGTTCATCACGATCGACAAAGCGGCCGGCAGCACGATCGCCGCCCCCAGCCCCTGGACCCCGCGCATCACGATCAGGAACGTGTCGGTCGTCGCCAGCGCACAGGCCAGAGACGCGGCCGTGAAGACCGCCAAACCGATCATCATGATCCGCCGCCGACCGAGCAGATCCGCCGCCCGCCCGCCAAGCAGCAGGAACCCGCCGAAGGTCAGCCCATACGCGGTGACCACCCACTGCAGGTTCGTCTCGCTGAAATGGAGCTTGCGACCGATCGTCGGCAAGGCGACGTTGACGATCGTCAGGTCGATGATCGTCATGAAGTACGAAACCGCCAGCACAGAGAACGCGCGCCAGCGATGCACGCTCGCTTCGGCGGTGGTCGATGATTGGGCTAGAGCGATCACTGGAACCTCCCGTTGGAAGTGCGTCGTCACTCGTGTGACGGCGCGAGGCTCCGGAACTAACCGCTGCGCTTCGACCGCTCGAGCGCTCGCCGGGAAATCGCGATCAACCGCGCCGGCTCGCTGTTCGTGTTGCGGAGGAACCGCACCGGCGGGAGGAGGCAGAGGACGGCTCCCGCTGCAAACCGTGAGCTTCCACCGGCAGCACATTCCAGCTCGACCTCGCCGCTCTCGACGACGACAAGAGCGTCGCGCCACCGGTCAGCGTCGATATCGAGCTCCTCGCCGGGCGCCACTTCGACCACGCGCCTGCGAAAGTGGACCGAATCTCGGGCGAGCCGGTCGAGATCGAGCTCCTCGTCACGGCTCATGCCGGCGCTGCGAGCGCGAATCGCTCGAACAGGTATGGCAGCAGGAAGTAGTGGATCTCCGCGATCAGCCCGTCCTCGATCCGCAGCACCTCGATCCCAAACGGCTCCGGCGGCGCGCCCGGCTCCACCCGCCTCCACACTGCGTGCGCCGGCTGGCGGTTCGCCCGCGTCGGCACGTGCAGATGCTCGGACGCCGCGATCCGGAACGGATACCTGGCGTAGAAGCGAAGGATCGCGTCGCGGCCGAAGAACCAGCCGGGCGTCGGCGGCATCGTCAGCAGCGCGTCCTCTTTCAAGAGGGCGGAGAGCGCGTCGACGTCGGTGCGCTTCCACGCCTCCATGTAGCGCGCCAGCACCTCCTGCTCACGCGGATCCGGCCGATGCTCGCGATGCCACTCGTCGCGGCGCTCCGGCAGATGGACGCGCAGCGTCTCGCGGGCGCGCTGCAGCGCACTGTTGCTCGCGACGACCGACATCTCCAGCATCGCCGCCGTCTCGCGCGCGCTCCACCCGATTACGTCACGCAGAATCAGCACCGCCCGTTGCCGGGGCGCCAGCTGCTGAATCGCAACCAGGAACGCCAGCTCAACCGTCTCCCGCGCGACAATCGCCTCGTCCGGCGGATCCTCGCCGCTTACGACCTCGTCAAGAAGCCGATCGGGGTACGGCTCCAGCCAGGTCATCTCGCGTTTCAGCCAGGAGATGTCTTTGCTCGGCTCGGGAAGAGTCTCCGGATCGATCGACGTGCTGGCCTGATGCGGCAAGAGACGCCGCTTGCGCCGTTCGAGCAGGTCGAGTGACGCGTTCGTCGCGATCCCGTACAGCCAGGCACGCAATGGCGCCTGGCCGCGAAACGTCTCTCGCCGTCGCCAAGCACGCAGGAACGTCTCCTGGACAACGTCCTCTGCGTCCTCGGTCGACCCGAGCATCCGATAGGCATGAACCTCGAGCTCACGGCGATAGCGGTCGGTGGCGGTGGAGAAGGCAGCGCCATCCCCACCCAGCGCGCGCGACCAGAGCTCGCTCTCGCCCCGAAGCGCACTCGATCGTGTAGCTGCCACACCCGTACGACGGTCGAGGCGCGGAAAACTCATCGGGGGCGCTGCGGGTGGCCGGCGGCGGGTCGGTTCACTCCGCCGGCGTGCGGTGACCGTTCGCGTTTCGCTCCAGTGGAGGATGAGCTTGCTCTCGGCGACGTACCAGGCGGCGTCGATCTTGGCGAAGGTGTCGAGGTAGTGGAGCGACGCCACCATGATCTTGCGGGTTCCGTTTTCGGTGTATACGTCCCGACCTCACGATCGACGCAGCTGAACCCGCCGAGGCCGACCGGCGGAGCGAAGAACCAACGTCCGTAGTCGCATAAGCCATCCCGGCGACGGAGCGGAGCCGGCGGGTGACATGTCTATCGGCCCAGGCGAGTAGGTCGATGACCCCATGACTGTTGACGGTGCGGTAAATCCCTGTGACCGTCGTCATTGTTTCCTCTCTGCCAGGGCCGCCACGAGGCCCGCGACGTCGAGCACCGTGACCGTGAGCTCGGGGTGGCGG
>Ga0207646_10004494_pt1 | contig 15118 bp, 21 predicted proteins | sample KBSK5502metaG_FD_184343 | JGI IMG/M metagenome (GOLD analysis project Ga0207646, IMG submission 184343) | Corn, switchgrass and miscanthus rhizosphere microbial communities from Kellogg Biological Station, Michigan, USA - KBS K5-50-2 metaG... | ecosystem: Host-associated > Plants > Roots >... | reverse complement strand
CACACCCTGCACAGCAGCAAGAGATGCCACCACAGCAACAATAGCTGCATTAGCGTACCATACCTTTTGCAATAAAAATGTTTGGGAAGATGTAAATCGCCAGATTTTCTAGCCGGTACATCTTCCCATTTTTGATCACAATATTAGAAAGGCAGCCTTCTATGCATAAAGCCTCTCCCCATCATTGGCCCAAACATTGGTGGTACTAGCTGGTCATCAGTTGGTTCCATATCTGCTGCCATACTTGTGCTGACCATCTGGTCGCGCAGCACATCGACTTGCTCAATCATCACTTGCTCCATCGTGTCCTGTTGTGGCCTGGCAATCCAACGCATCATCGAGGACAGGAAAAGTTCTTTCAGGTAAGCGAATGAGAAACCTTCGGTCAATTCGCTAAACTTCACGGCTGCCTCCTCAGAGATACGCAGCACCGGTTTCAACGTAGCATTCCACATCACAATATATGCACGGCGCTCCGGCTGTTCTGGAAGATCAAAGGGATACTTGCGATCAAAGCGACTCGGGCGGTCGAGAATAGACGGATCCAGGCGCTCCGGGTGGTTCGTCGTGGCAAGAGTTACTATCCCGACATTGGCCGCAAAGCCATCCAACTCATTGAGGAAGAACGAGCGGTTCTGCGGTGTCAACTGCGACTCCAGGTCCTCCAACACGAGGATACATGGTGCCGTCTTTCGAGCGCGATCGAACACCTGGTGGATATTGAATTGGTCGGCGCCATGTGGAGCCTTGAAGCTTTTTACATAAAGGCAAGGCTGTTCCATTGAGTTAATGATAGCCTTCACCGCATGCGTTTTGCCATTGCCTGGAGGACCAACGAACAGAATACCCCGTTTCCAGGGGACACCGTACTCCTCGTAGGTGGCACGAGCTGCGAAGAACTGCGTCAGGTCATCATAAATATCCTGCTTGAGACTACCCCGCATAATCAGGTTATCGAAGGTTGCACCTTTAATGTCCTGGAAGAGATGTTCATCCTTGTACCAGCCGCCGCCATCAAACACCAGCACTTCACCCCTTATCTCCATGTTCCACTTGCACACGGCCGCCAGGAACGCATCGGCGATGTCCTTACTATCAGCCAATATCCAATAATGGAAGGTTCTGGATTGTCCATCTGGCCAGTTCATGACGAGCACATCGAAGGTATTTCCCTGCCATTCCACTTCGAGCCAGGCATTCCTAACCCTGTCGATGGTCTCTCTTTCTAATCCGTCTGTTTTCGGTACTTGACTTGTACCAACGATTACACCACCCACTTCTACGACCACGTGAGGATGATAGTGCATGACCTGAGGTTCTGGCCCTACCCAGTACGTTGTCAACTGATTGTAGATAAAGGTTTTGAGTTTGATCGCACAATGTCCGGCTTGGGCATACTCCTCGACATCAAAGTATCCCACGTCTCCTTCGGTAAGTGCCTTGTCGGGAAAGAGTGTCGCCAGGTTCTGTCCGATATGGTATTCAATTGCAGTTGGCGGAAGACAAAGCGCCTCGCTGATAAAAAACTTATCTTTGCTCATGACCTCTCCTGACTAACCTGCTTAACTTAAAACTACATGTGTCCCTTACTTTTACACGGCACAGCTATATAAGTTTACCCCATTTGACACCTATCTTGATAGCGGGGTAAGATCAAATTGTATCGGCGCACTTCGCCCAACCTGATCGTTTGTGAGAGGAGTAGTACAATATGGCATTGACGAGCTTTGCTAGGGCAGTCGCAGTCATCACTGGCGCAGCAAGTGGCATCGGACTGGCTACAGCCCGTGACCTCCATTCCAGGGGTGCACACGTTGTTCTGGCCGATATCAACACTCCAGCGCTCCTACAGGCAAAGGAGCAAATTCGCCAGCATAGCCCCGAAGCACCTGGCCAAATCCTGGCCATCACCACCGATGTCACCACCGAGTCACAGGTCTGGGAACTGATGCGGCAAGCGTTCGTCACATGTGGACGCATTGATCTCGTCGTTACATGCGCGGGTATTGGAACCGGTGGCCCATTCGATACGTTTGCTGCCAGCGATATGCAAACAATGATGAATATCAATTTCATGGGGACGTACCACTGTGCGCAGGCAGCGCTCCCCACCATGCGCCAGCAGCAGTCAGGTCACTTCGTCTTTATCAGTTCTGTTGCAGGTAAACTCGGTGTCCCGGCTCTCTCTGCTTACTGCGCAACCAAGTGGGCAGTGCGAGGATTCTCATCAGCGCTGCGAGCAGAACTGCAAGAGACAGGTATTGGCATCACCACCGTCTATCCCGCCTGGGTAGATACACCCATGATTGATCAAGAAGGAGTTCCAGCTCAATTACTGAAAATGCAGGCACTTCTCACCCCTGAGCAGGTGGCATCCGAGATTCTCCAAGCCGTGACTAAAGATATCCGCGATCTCACGATGGCTCCCAATCCAGATATCGCACTCGCTCTACAGCTTTACAGCGAAGACCCCGACAAAGCAGAAATAATGGCAGGCGAAGCCTATCATAGGAGGTTAAAAAAACTGGCTGAACAAGAGGCAGCTCAAAGGTCACAGCAGTGAAATCATCACAGCATTATGGTTACTATGGCCCAGGAAGCGTCGCATGGAAGGTGGGGCGCGAAGTTGCTGTTTTACTAGGAGGCAGTCGCGCTGTATTGATGCAATTAGCGCATCCCCTGGTTGCGATGGGTGTCAGCGCGCACAGCGACTACATGGCCGATCCCTTTGGCCGTGCAGAACGTACGTTTGTCCTTGGGGAGTTGCTCACCTTTGGTTCCGACGAAAAAGCACGCAAGGCCGCGCGTACTATCAATCGCCTGCATTTACACGTACACGGCACGTTGCCTTTGGAGGCTGGAGCCTTCGATAGGGGTACACGCTACGACGCACGCAACCCGGAACTCCTGCTCTGGGTTCATGCTACACTGGTCGACACCTTACTACTCTGCTATACTGAATTCGTCGGCCCACTCACCGCTGTTGAGCAAGAGACTTATTATCAAGAGTCGAAAGAGATAGCGCGTCTACTAGGCCTTCTGCCGGACAAGATGCCCGGGAAGGTAGATGATCTACGGCAATACGTCAACGACACGATACACAGCAATCGCCTCGCTGCAACTCCACAAGCCCGGCAACTGGCTCACCAGGTTCTCTTTCCGCCCGCGCCACCCATTTTTCGCCCCATCATGCACCTCAACCTGCAGCTTACCTGTGCTCTTTTGCCTCAACCTGTGCGCGAAATCTACGGCCTGGAATGGGGTATGCGACGCCAACACGTATTTGACCTGTCAGCATGGGGTATGCGGGCAATCATCCCTCGCCTGCCCATGTCCTTGCGCGAACTCCCAATTACACGTCGTCTCATACATGAAACAGTCGGCCAATCAGCCTGATATCCCGCGTGGGCAAGAACTCAATGTTTCTCTCGCGTTTGCCGCCTCTTTGGTGGTGTGAGCACCTTATCAAGTGCATAGATGATGCTATTATCCGCTGGTATTACCTGCGTCACGTTTGCCCCGTTGATCTTGACTCGTTCATAGAGCGTCGTGACGAGAAGATTGATGTCCTCATCCTCGTCTTCGTCCTCCTCGTCTTCATCCTCCTCCTCGTCTTCGTCCTCCTCCTCATCTAGATCAACCACGATCTCTACATCCCCGTCATCCTCCTCATCTTCTTCGTCCAAAGGGATGAGTATCTCATCAACTTCCACCGCATCAAGCGATGCCTCAACCGTGAGACGTTGCCCTTGCACGGTTTTGATAAATCTTCTCTCGAGGAGGTCGGGAGGCATGATCAAGTCTGCAACGACATGATACAACAGAAGCTCTTTGAGCCTTTGTGTATCTTTGAGCAGGCTGTCCAGGGCGCCCTCAGGCAGTTTGGCATTAGCGTCATCGGTGGGAGCAAAAAGCGTGAACGGGCCAGGGTCTTTCAACATCTCGACGAGACCAGCGTTTTGAACGACGGCGCAGCTTGTAACGTTTCTATGAGATCCGCCATGAGTGATTTCTCCTTTATCTCGACTGTGATTCTCAGTTCCTCTGCTGTTGAAGTGAACGTATGCACTCGATTGACCGATCAGAGTGTTCTGATCTTCTCCACACGTCAGTATAACATTGGAGGGTGCGAGCTGTCATGCCCCAAAAGAGGTATCTTACCACGCTCCCATCCCTGGACTGCGCTGGTCCCAAAGTCTCATCGCCCTGCTCTCATCATTCATCATGCCATTATGAGACGACTATCTACCGCACACTTAGGAAAGCTACACGAGGGATGCAACGACCAACCATAATGCTGGTAGCGATGGGGTTTATTATATATTTAGAAAATACGACTATCTGAGTGGACAATATGGCGTTCGCTTTAGGGAAGCACAAGAAAAATAATTAGTGAGAAATTGCGCCAGAGACAAAAAAAGCCAGCACGATTAACCAGCTAATGATAAACGCGATTAGAATGCGCACCGCCCATCCCGAGATAGCGAAGCCGCGACGGCGTGTTTGAACTTGAGCGCCGGCTCCATTGGTCAACATACATTTTCTCCGTTATTGTTGTGATGACTCCTGGATCTCCCCCCCATCCAGGTGGCAGCGCTACGTGTGTAGCCCTTTCATCACATATAACGAGAACTGTAACCATTTGTAACCAGTGTTAAAAACAATGTACTAATGGGATGAGGCGCAATATGTGTAAATCTCACGGCCTTCTCTGCTTGCTTGCCTGGCATTCATCACATTCGCAACTGGCACGCAATTTCTCATAGGTATAGATACCAGTCTTATGCCCATCTTCCCAGACGGGCGTCAGTCCATAGCGACCGACCGGCTGTACATCAACCAGCGTGGTCTCTTCGACGCTCAAGCTCTGCTTATTCTGTAACATACCCGGCAGTCCTCCCTCGCCTGCGCACCAGGCGCAGGGGCAGGCCCAGCGTAACGCTTCCCAGCTATGAACGCTTTCATGCTCATCACTCCAGGTCAAGATCAGTTGCCGTTTCTGATCATCGAGTAAAAACGAGGTCGGGGACGGGTGCTTGTACTGTGGCATATATCTTCATTTCCTCTTATTTCAATAAAAAACTGATTAGCGCTACTTTGAAATCAAAGCGCAGCCCGCAGTGTTGGGCTGCGCTTGTAACAGTGATAACGTATTATATGATCTTCCAGCAGTATCGTCTATATTTTATCCAGCTATCAAATTCCAGAGACTGTGCTATACTACCTGCATCGGGAGAGGTCGGGCGGTTAGCAATCCTAAGCAAATGAGGTACAGCATCATGGAACAGCAATTGCCACTTGCGGGTAAAATAGCACTCATCACGGGCAGCAGCCAGGGCATAGGCCGGGCGACAGCCACGCGCCTGGCGCGCTCTGGTGCCGACATTATCATCAACTATCGCAGCAATGCAGATGCCGCGGCAGAGGTAAAAGCTACCATCGAAGAGATGGGTAGACGCTGCATAGCAGTCCAGGCCGATGTAAGCCAGGAAGAAGATGTCTCACGCCTCTTTGCCGCATCAAATGAGGCACTTGGCCCTATAGCAATCCTGGTCAACAACGCGGGCACTACACGCGATAAACTTATCATACAGATGTCGCTCACCGATTTTGAGCATGTGCTTGATACCAACTTGCGCTCTGCGTTCCTTTGCACCAAGGCTGCGCTGCGAGGCATGATGCGGGCACGCTGGGGACGCATCGTCAATATCTCCTCACCCGCCGGATTACTGGGAAATGCCGGACAAGCCAATTACAGCGCATCCAAGGCAGCCATTATTGCATTAACCATCAGTACCGCCAGGGAAATGGCAAGTCGTAATATCACCGCTAACGCTATTGCGCCGGGCTTTATCCCCACGGAACTCACTTCTATCCTTACAGACGAGCAGCGCAAATTTATGCTCGATGCCACCCCCCTGGGCCGTTATGGAACTCCCGAAGAAATTGCTGCAGCAATCAATTTCCTCTGTTCGCCAGAAGCGTCCTATATCACAGGCCAGATACTCAGTGTCGATGGCGGCATGTCGATGCACATCTGAATCCGAGCGATTGAAACAAATTGGGTGCAGTTTTTCTCTAAATCGTTAACGTTGGTGATAGTAAAGGAGACTGCATCCATGGCTTTGATTGAAACGGAAGAAACCAACCAATTTACCTTTGAGGCGTTCGCGGCACATCCATTTTACACTGAGATCAATCGCTCACTTGTCAGGCACACGCTCGCCTCTCTCGCGACACGACCCCTAAACGCTACCCTGACCATCGTAGATATGGCCTGTGGAACTGGAGCGGTCACGCGCCTAATAGCCCAGGAGATCGCACGGCAGGGACGCCAGGCACATATTATTGGCGTCGATCCTTCGGCGGAGGCGCTGCGCTGTGCGCAAAGATGCATAGAGGAAATGCGGCCAGAAAGGATGAGGACGAAAGTCGATTTCATCCAGGGAGAAGCAACCGATCTCCCTTATCTTACTCCTAATGCTGATGCCGCTTTCTTCTGCAACGCGATCCATCTCCTCCCGGATAAGCTCTCCACATTTCGACTCATGGCCAGCATTCTTGCGCCGGAGGGTATATTTGCCTGTAACAGTGGCTTCTACCATGGAACGTACGTTGAAGGCACCGAACGCTTTTACCGTCTTTGGACAAGCCGCGCTGTCAGACTACTGCGCAAAGAGCATCCCGAGGTGCAGTTGTCACGCGAAGCCAAAGCAATGGCCATGCAATGGCTTAGTCCCGAAGAGTACGTTGACCTGCTCAAACAAAGTGGCTTTGCTCATGTAGATACCACCCAGGAATGCGGCAATATCACGCTGGATGCCTGGCGAGACATTAGCCAGTACTGGCTCTTTATCGAGGGTGCCTTACCAGGTGTTCCGCTGCCGCTGGCGGCCGCTACCCTCGGAACCGCCGTTTACCAGGTAGGCCAGGAACTGGGCATAGAAGAGACACCACGCAACTGGTTGCAGGTCGTGGCATACAAGTGCTAGCCCACACAACATCAAAATGACTAGCCCGCGCAGGGACGCTTGCGTCGCCCCGGCTTGGCGATCATTCAACTCCCGATAGTCGATAGAACTACTGTGTATCAGCAATCGAACACAGCATGCAGCCATGTGTTACAATTAATCCATAAAGAGTGGGTAATCGCAATCGCGAAAGAAACCTTCCGCGCTTCCCACAAGATATCTCTATTTATCTCAGATAGGAGAAAAGTTGCATGCAATGGGCAATTGCGACGGCAGCATTCCTTGCTTCCGCAGTTGAATTCGTCGAGGCATTTACCATAGTACTGGTTGTCGGAGTAACTATCAACTGGCGCAGCTCGCTGCTTGGAGCTTTTGCCGCCGCAGCCACTCTCGCAATAATCGTCGCCACACTCGGAGTTGCGCTCGTCAAATGGGTACCTATCAAGGATTTTCAACTCGCAGTCGGTATTATCTTGATCCTCTTCGGCTTGAAATGGCTCAAAAAAGCCATCCTTCGCTACAGCGGCCTCAAAGCTCTGCATGACGAGGAAGCCATCTTCGAAGAAACCGTGGCGGAAATACGTGCGCGTGGAGAGACAGTTGCTCCGCGCTTCCAACCATTCGGAGTAGCCCTGTCCTACAAATCCGTACTGCTCGAGGGACTTGAGGTTGCTTTCATCGTGATTACCTTTGGCAGCAGCATCTCAACGAGCGCGGCAGGGAATGGCATTCTCTCTGCAGCCATCGGCGCAACGGTCGCAGGTATACTCGTCATTGCCGCTGGAGCGATAATCCAGGCACCGCTCTCAAAGGTACCGGAGAATACACTCAAGTTTATTGTCGGCATTATGCTCACCTCCTTTGGCACATTTTGGGCAGCGGAGGGATTCGGTTATACATGGCCACTTTCGGACGCCTTTATTCCTATCCTGGCAGCGATTTACCTGCTGGCCTCGTATATCCTCGTTTCCTGGCTCAAGCAGTACAAACGACGCCAGTTGGCAATGGCAAGTGCAACCAATGCCTCTACCAGCACACCAGAGCAAGAAGGAGTCCGCCCATGAAAGCAATCAAAGCCATTTACAATTTTATCGTGGGCGACATGGTTATCCTGGTCGGGGTGATTATCACCATGCTTGTACTTGCCCTCATAAACTTTGTCGGTGCATTGTCCCCGCTGCGAATCGCAACGGGAGCTATTCTGGTCGTTGCCGTGCTGGTTGTACTCACTGCAACTCTTTATCGCGAGATTAGAGGATAAACGCTAGCTAGCGTTACTTCGGCACCAAGGGAAAACATATGGAAGTAGGACACAATTGGCGAGAACTACTGGCAGATATAACAAGTACTCCTCGTGAAAGACAGCGCCTCGCTCATGAACTAGGCGTATCTCCAATAACCATCACTCGCTGGATAGACAGACAAGCGGACCCACGTCCCCAAAACCTGCGCCATTTACTCGATATCTTTCCCGAGTACCGCGATTTTCTCCTCGAATCAATTGAAGAAGAAATCCCAAACATTGCAGACATAGAAACTGCAGACAATGTAGCGATAGATATCCCTTCCGCATTCTATGCACGAGTATTTAATGCCTGCACAACAGTTCTAGAATCACTGCGCTTCTGGTCAATTTGCAACCTCATCATACAGGAGGCGATTGGCCAACTCGATCCAGGTCGTCTCGGCCTGCTAATAACAGTGCTGCGCTGCTTTGCCTCTACCAGGAGCAAAATGATTCATAGCCTCCGTGAGACTATCGCACAGGGAACACATCCCTGGAGCAATAATATGGATCAGAAAAGCATGTACCTCGGAGCAGAATCTCTAGCTGGATATTGTGTCTCAACAGGTATGCCACAACAAATCCAGAATCTACAGGACGAAAGTAGTCCTCTCCCGGCCCACCAGACAGATCACGAGCTTAGTGCCGCGGCACATCCTATTATGTTTTCTGGTCGCATCGCGGGCTGTGTGCTTATCTCTAGCACCCAACCGGATTATTTCCTATCTACATCCCGGCTCACCCTCATCGGGAAGTATGCAAATTTGTTTGCATTGGCCTTTGATCCCGATGACTTCTACAGGCAAGAAGATATAGCCCTGCTCCCGATGCCACCCCACGACATACAGGCCGGGTATTTCGCCGGCTTCCGCAATCGCGTCACCGGGGCAATGATAAAACACGGCCTGATCACTATTCAGGCAGAACAATTCGTGTGGGAAGAACTGGAAGAAGAACTCTTACGAGTTCGCATGGAAGGGGGGCAATGAGCCGGAGAGCGGCAGGAATTGCTTCTTATCAACAAGTATAGACCGCTTATGTTTGATGACTTCACCGGTCCACTAGACCAACACTGGACACAAACTTGTATCGGAGGCGGAACACTAGATCTCGCGCATTCCGCCTTGCGTATGGCATTCGAGACAGCTCGGCAGGGGCAGTACACCGATGCACAAATCGACGACTACGCTAAACTCTCAAGGGCAAACTTTCCCTGGCGGCCGCCTCTGCGTATGCAGGTACGTGCCCGTTCGTCATTGCCTGCTGCAACCCTCAGGTGCAGTGAGAGTGCTGCCATCTTGCACGGCACTGCCGGTTTCGGCTTCTGGAATTACCCGTTCTCAGCGCGAGGCGACATCCTCATGCTGCCAGAAGCGATCTGGTTCTTTTATGCCTCCCCGCCCTCGAATATGGCGCTCGTCCCTGGTGTTCCAGGCTGTGGCTGGAAAGCGCAGGTGGTACACAGCATGCGCCCAGGCGCCCTTGCCGCCACCGTCCCACTCGCAATGACAACCGCTTTCGGCTTAGTGACGGGAGAAACACGCCTCGCGGCTCGCTGGTTACAAAGGCTGGCAGGAGCCAACGAAGCCTTATTAACAGTTGAAATGACCGCCTGGCATGACTATGTATTGGAATGGCGGCATAAGGCAGCTCTGTTCTGGGTCGATGATCAATTGGTTCTCCGCGTACCAAACCCACCGATCCGGCCTCTCGGCTTTGTAGCATGGCTCGATAATCAATATGCCATCGCAACGCCACGTGGCGTACTGCGCTTTGGCACGGTAGCGAGCGGGCCGCAATGGTTCGAACTGGACTCCGTAAGTATAGAGCGCTTGTAATCGATCCGCATAAAAACGGTGAAAGTCAAGCCGCCCTGACTCTCACCGCCTTTCCTATCGCTAGGCTCTCATTTCTCAGCTAATTGCAACACCTCATCGATAATCCCATACTCTATAGCCTCTGTGGCGCTCATAAAGTAGTCTCGTTCCGTGTCACGTTTGATACGCTCCAAAGGCTGTCCCGTGTGATGCTGGATGATCTCATTGAGCACATCTCGTGTATGCAGAATTTCGCGAGCCTGGATATCAATATCCGTTGCCTGGCCGCCTATTCCACCTTGAATAAGCGGCTGGTGCATATGAATACGAGCGTGTGGCAGCGCGCGGCGCCTCCCAGGATCACCAGCCATCAGCAATATGGTCCCAAAACTCGCAGCATAGCCCACACACGTCGTCCCGATTGGGCAAGGCAGGTGGCGCATCGTATCATAGATCGCCAATCCGGCGTTTACCGAACCGCCTGGCGAAGTGATGTACAGGTTAATCTCCCGTTCACTGTTCTCAGCAGCCAGAAACAGCAACTGCGCCACCACCAGGTTACTCAACGCCTCCTCGATCGGACCGTTGATCATGATAATTCGTTCTTTCAAGAGGCGTGAATATATATCGTAGGCACGTTCACCGCGCCCCGTTGTCTCTATTACTGTTGGCACAACTAAACTTGATGACATTTGAAGTCTCCTCTTTTTATAGCTCATTCCACTGTCTTACAAAGTAGTAGTTCGCGATCGAACCTCTACCAGTCGTTTCTGATCCTAGCACTCCTACCAGTAACCAACCCTGCGCACCCAGCTCATTCAATCGCACAGCATCAGGCAAATCCGCCTCCCGCGTATCAACAGTCAACACGCGATACTCCCAACGCACAGGTTCAGAAGGTACCCGCTCATAAACCATAGGCACATGAACGGCACTCTGGACATCATTCTGCCCTGACAACTGTTTGCCCGCATGAAAAGACATCATTAGAGACACTGCGAAATCCTCCTTTTATGTGTAAAGTTTCTGATCCCACCTTGTCTTGAATATACCACGCTATTAGCGTATACTAACAGGGTAGAAATATGCTAATAGCATATATTTTCTTGAAGCTATGCCGTAAGCATAGGTAAGCAGGAAGGATACACATCTATGACAGATTTGCAGGAAATTATAGGGAGGGTCATCCGGCGTGAACGGCAAGACCGTCAACTCACCATCAAAGAACTCGGAGAGAAAGCTGGCCTTTCAGAAATTTATGTCGGTGAAATCGAGAGAGGTCAGAAATATCCTTCAGCAAAAGTACTAGAAAGCATAGCCGGCGCGCTTGATCTCGATTTAGCAGACTTGTTGGAACTGATGGCAGATGAAATTCGCGGTGAACGCCAGCCAGAGACAGTAGAAGCCATTGGTTTCACTCTGCCCTCGACCCCTGGTCAACCCCGCAGGCTCGTCGTTAAAAAGATCGTCAACATGCTCAACGAGGGGGACGTGGAAAGTGTTGCCGACTTCAGCGCTTTCCTGCTCTCCAAGCACCTGGAAACCCGTTAAGCCTTTATCACCCTTGGCTCACGCTGCTTGAATAAACTGAAGCAACACAAAGAGCTGGCATGCATTCCGCTGTGCAGTTTCGTCAAGATGACACCTTGATCACCCAGGGTCTGTGAATGTTCCCGAAAAGTATACTGTTGCCCCTGGCACCCGCAAGGGGTGCCAGGGGCGGGGTGCCAGGATAATTCACAAACCCCGTTGATTACCCATCAAAACCAACGGTATCTCCGGCGCGGCCTACGTGCATAAGTGCCGCGCCGGTAGTAGTAGCGCGAATAGTAACTATGGGCATGGCGAAATGCAAAGGCGCTCCATATAGCAACTAGCACTGCAGCCGCCAGGATGGAAGTGATCAATGGTACGCCATTTAGATACGGCTCACCATCAATGTGCCAGTGTAAAACCCCCACAACCAGAAAGATCGCGATGAACCCTAAAATGATGGCTCCAACGATACCAAACGGTGTCCGTCGCCGGGCTAGCAATTCGCCAACAACTCCAACGATTGCCGCAACAATTAGCCAGATTAGCAGATTCCCCAAAGTTATCACCATATCTATAGACCTCCTTTATATCGTCCAAGACTTTCACATAAAGCCTAATGGACATCTTATCCATTTACACGTAATTATGAGCTTAGAGGGATACAAAGAACTTGACAAGTATATCATGAAGCTCTACAGGCTGCAAAAGAGCCAGGTAAAACGCGAAGCTTCATAGTGAAAACAACTCCTGAATAAAAGCCTTGACATAGAACATAATTTCTAGTATAGTCTGTGCCAGGCAGGCAAAAGACAGCAATCACTTTAGTATCATCATAAGCTCCCTGCTAACACGCCAACAAGCAGCATTCTCATTTGCGGGAGGAACAGCATGAACAAAATCATTGCCCAATCAGCTCGGCTGCACTGCAATATCTACCGCGCATTTGAAATGTTTACCAGCAACACCGACCTCCAGGCATGGCTCACCAATAGTGCAGACGTCGAGCCCGTGGTAGGTGGCAAGTACGAACTATTCTGGAATCCCGACGACCCGGAAAATAACAGCACCCTCGGCTGCAAAATCACCTCCATTGAACCAAACAATTTCCTATCCTTCGAGTGGAAAGGACCGCCCAAGTTCAAACACTTCATGAATAACGCCGACCCGCTCACCCATGTCGTTGTCTTCTTTGGTCCATGCGAAGACGTATTGACGCCCTGCACCGACGTTTACCTCATCCACTCTGGCTGGGGTAGCTCTCCTGAATGGGAGACCGCTCGTCAATACTTCGTTAGAGCCTGGGATATGGCTCTTGAGCAACTTGAAAGATACATCAACCGGTTGCCTTAATCTCACATCATGAGTGCCTTTATGTAGCGTTTCGGGCTTATCTGTGCGCTTCCTCCTAAGCGCGTTCTTGCTCATCTCCGGGTCAGGATTTGGGGCCACTCTCCATGACGCTGCTCATAACGCTTTCATGACGCTTCCTCGTCATACTAGCACCAGAGAGGACGAGGTGCAGCCGGTTGTGGAAGGAGCGCTGAGGCACCCACCACAGGCGTGGGGTCTCGTGGAGCACGGAGAAGGAGTCTACTCATGACAAAAGACACGACTTTTCAGCATGCTAGTTCAACACACCCCTCACCCAGGAAGCATGTGGTGGGGGTGTTCGACTCATTGCAGGAAGGCGAACAAGCCGTCCAGGCACTTGTGGATGCTGGGTATCATGCGGAAGATATTGCATTCATCCCTAGTCAAGATGTCCCTTCAGCTTTCCAGGATCACTCGCGGAAGGAAGGGCTTTTTTGGCGGATTATTCATCGCTTACAAGTCACCACAGATGAGGGATCCTTAGTACTAGTTTGCGGTGCGAAACGAACGAATAGGCTTGAGAAGCCGCATGAGAGCAACCTATCGGTTTTCAGAGCTAGGTAGTCATTCTTCTTTCCTCTTGATGGGAGTCTCTTCTCAAGCTGCTTGCTTTTTCGCCTTCTTGATCACCTGAGCCTGAGCGATATGGCGCAGATTACTGGCGAGAATGCTGAACCCAATCCACCGTTCCATCCCGTCTTGCCCGTGGTAGTCACATTTGCGTAATCCATAGTCCCGGCGTAAGCTCGCGATTCTCCCCTCGATGCCTGCACGCCATCGATACGCCCTCCTCCAGCGCCGTGTCCCTTCTACTGCTTGTCGCAAAGGTGAGATCTTGCCCACCGCTGGAATAGCGACCACCTCGACCCCCGCCGCCAGAGCTTGCACCTCGGTCTCCGCAGAATGTACTCCGCGATCGCCAGCGAGCATCCATGGGGGGTGGCCAAAGAGATGGCGATGGTGTTCCAATGCCTGGAGCCCTTGTCCATGCTCATCGGGATGCTCTAAAATCTGGAAACGTGTCACAATTCCTCCTTCCACCTCGTCGAGTTCGATTTGCCGACCAAACTCAACAGGTGCACCCCCTTTGTGCCGCGGAATGATACGAGTATGAGGCTCAAAGAGACTGAGCACTTTGTCGGCTTCCTGCCACCTGCTTGCCTTCCAGCACACGTGTGCGCGCCTGGACGATCACACGCTCGATCAAAGGCAGGAGGGGCTCGACTTTTTCCACGAGATGCTGAGCCGACTTCTCGGCCTGCTGGAGCAAGCTCGTGGTCACCTGCCTGGCCTGCCGCACCATCTGCTCAGCGCTGCTAATCAACTGCTGATAGAGCATTCGCTGTTGTTCTGCTTGCTGTTCCTGCTGTTTTTCCCCCATCTCGGCTCTTCGTACGAGCCGATGGAGCTTTTGAGCCACTTGGCGCACACTGCGTACCCGCGAGCGACAGACCTCTTTTGCGGAAGCCATCTTCCCTTCTACCAATGGTTTGGCGCGCTCGACGAAGCGGGAAAGCACGCGCACGCTATCGACGAGCAGGCCACTGTCGGTCGGATAATGGATGCTGGTCTGCACACATGTGCCATCCAGACGCAGTTTCCTTCCCTTGATCACCTTCGCTTGCACGGCGAGCTCAACCACCCGATCATTCAATGCATGCATGGTTTCGGGACGGATGAGCTGTGCCCAACGGAGAAGGGTGGTGTCGTCAGGGACGTGTTCAAAGTAGACGCGGCAGAACCAACGCAGCACCAGGCTATCATTGACCCGGTCCTCTGTTTGCTGGAAACTCCAGTGATACAGGTGTTTGACAATGAGCAGACGCAAGATGACTTCCACGGGCGTCGAGTGTCGACCACACCAGAGCGTGCGGGGATGTCGCCGCGCCAGGTCTGCCTTGACCTGGCTGAAGAGGAGATCATCATCGAGCAGCACATCCAGATGTCTGAGCACCGGATCGGTCTGGGCTGCTACCTCGGGAACTCGAGCAAACACATCTTCTTCAGCATGGCTGTCAACAAGCATCTTGCGCTCCTCCTGTGCCTAGATTTCCTTGGGGGTCTTGCTCTTTGTCTGCGTTTTTCGGCTTCTCTTGGATGGGCTGTAGACACGTAGCACTCGCTCCGCGATCTGCTGT
>Ga0207646_10004492_pt1 | contig 15125 bp, 13 predicted proteins | sample KBSK5502metaG_FD_184343 | JGI IMG/M metagenome (GOLD analysis project Ga0207646, IMG submission 184343) | Corn, switchgrass and miscanthus rhizosphere microbial communities from Kellogg Biological Station, Michigan, USA - KBS K5-50-2 metaG... | ecosystem: Host-associated > Plants > Roots >... | reverse complement strand
GGTGCACATAGAAGCCCTTCAAGCACGCCGCAGCCGTCGACAAGGCGCTGCGCCCGTACGGGCGTTTGCCGGCCCGCCACGGCTCGCCGTGCGGCCCGGCGACCTTCGCCCCGGACAGGCCCATATAACTTCGCCATTCAAGATTCCTCACCCCTGGTCAGGTGTTGACGCCGAGGAAGATCATCTGTCACCGGACAGTCAGCTTCGTCAGCTTCGTCCGGACGTCCTGCCAGTCATCAGCCAGCCCTGCTCTTGATCTTGTCTCAGGCCCTCTCAGCTTTGATCCTTTAGCCGTCCTTCGTGATCACTCTTCACGATCTTGCCCGATCTCCTCCATCCTTGATCATCCAAGCTCCTGACCGCTCTGGACCATTGCTACTCGTAGACCCTGGTCCTCCGGATGATCTTGGAAGGAGGTGCGAGGGGATGACGATCGTCTCCGCGAGGAGCGGCTATGACCCCGCGTACTACTCCCGGGACCGGGGTGCGGAGCGGTCGGCCGGGGGCTACTACATCAGCCCGGCGCAGCAGGGCGAGGCGGCCGGGCGCTGGTTCGGGCGGGGTGCGGAGGCGCTGGGGTTCAGGGATGGCCAGGAGGTGGCCGAGGATCCGTATCTCAAGGTGTATGCCCAGGTGGACCCGAGGACGGGGGAGAAGCTTGGCCGCGCTCCGGGGGGTTATGCGAAATTTGCGGAGATCCTGGGCAGGAAGCTGGCGGCGGAGCCGCATGCCACGGCGGAGCGGGTGCTGGAGCTGGAGCGGGAGGCCGCGAAGGAGACCCGCAGGTCACCGGCCCTGACGGACACGACCGCGAGTCACAACAAGAGCGTGTCGGTGGTGAAGGGCAGCTTCCTGGAGAACGCTCGCAGGGCCCGGCTGGCGGGGGATGCGGCCGGGGAAGCGCTGTGGCGGGGGAGGGCCAAGCGCCTGTCGGAGATCGAGCAGGAGGCCAACCACGCGGCCCTGGAGTGGGCCCAGGAGCACGCGGGGTTCGTCCGGACCTACGCCGGGGCGAGCACCAAGGTTGACGGTGAGGAGGTGGGGGGCCGGTGGGAGCGGGCGGCCCCGGTGGTGACCACCTGGCTGCAAGGGACCTCCAGGGACGGGGATCCCCATGATCACTCGCACAATGTCTGGGCCCGTATGGCACGCACAGACTCGGACGGGAAGTGGCGTGCGCTGGACACGATGGCGCTGCGCGCACAACTCGGTGCGATGGCGGCGATCGTGGAGTCCCGCGTCAGGTCGGCGGTCACACGGGAGTTCGGTGTGTCGTGGGTGCGCCGTGCGGACGGGCAAGGGTACGAGATCGCGGGTGTCACACAAGAGGAGATAGACGCCTTCTCCCAGCGCACACGTGCGGTCACTCGCACAGCCCGCAAGCTCGCGCGCAAGTGGGAGGAGAAGTACGGCCGGGCGCCGAATGCCCGGGAGATGCGGTACCTGTGCGATGAGGCCACCTACTACTCCCGCCATGGCAAGGACCCCGGGGCGGTGGACTGGGACAGGCTGGCGGCCAAGTGGGATCGGACCATCGGCGGGCACCTGGCCGAGATCGCGGGCCGAGTCTGCCGGTTCGGGGCCAGGGTCAAGGCCAGGGAGCCCTCGGCGGGGGAGCGGCAGCTGGCCATAGAGATGGCGCTGGCCCAGGTTCAGGCGAAGCAGTCCACCTGGACGCGGTCGGACCTGATGCGCCAGCTCTCGTGGACGATGGGACCCGAGTTCGACGCGCTGCCCGAGGACGCGCGGGAGGCGATCCTGCACAATCTCACCGAGGACGCGCTGGATGTGCAGAACGGCGCTGTGAATCTGGAGGCTCCCGAGTACCCGGCTGTGCCTCCTCAGCTGATCCGGGACCTGGACGGCCGGTCGGTGTACACCCGCCCGGGGATGACGCGGTATGCCTACAGGGGCCAGATCGCGATGGAGGCGAAGCTGTGCCAGCAGGCCCAGGCGCAGAGGGCCCGCACGCTCACCCGCGAGTTCGCCGCACGGCAGCTGGGCGCTGATCCCGATGAGCTGGACGCACAACTGACCGTGCGCGCACAAGACGCACACAGACAACTCACACACACGGGCCTGCGGATGGACCAGGCGGCGATGATCTACGCGGCCCTGACTTCCCGGGCGGTCATGTCGGTGGGGGTCGGCCCGGCCGGGTCGGGGAAGACGCATACCGCTGCAGCTGGTGCACGGGCGTGGGAGGCCAGCGGCGGGCACGTGATCGGGATCACCTGCTCCCAGGCGGCGCGCAACGTGCTGGAGCGGGCGGGGATCCGCGACTCATGGAACAGCGCCCGGTTCCTGGACCGGCTGGACGCTGGGAAGATCACGATCAGGCCGGGGACCATGTTCGTGATCGATGAGGGGTCGATGATGTCGATGGCGCACCTGGCCAGGCTCACCGACCTGGCGTACCGGACCGGCGGGAAGGTGTTCCTGACCGGTGACCACGGCCAGCTGACGGCGGTGGAGTCGGGCGGGGGCATGCGGCTGGCGGCCCGGCACCTGGGGTACACCCAGCTGGCCGTGCCGGTGCGGTTCTTCGAGGAGTGGGAGCGGGACGCCAGCCTCAGGCTGCGCCTGGGGGACCAGACGGCGCTGGAGGACTACAACGAGCACGGCCGGATCCTGGGCGCCGACCGCGAGCAGATCTTCGACCAGGCCCGCCGAGCTTACGTTGCTGATCGGCTGGACGGCCAGGACACGCTGCTGATGGCCTACACCCGCGAGGACTGCCGCGAGCTGTCCCGGGTGATCCGCGAGGATCTTGTCCACCTGGGCCTGGTGGATGGCGGGCGGTCGGTGAAGCTCAGCAACGGGGCTAGGGCCAGTGTCGGGGACATGATTGTGGCCCGGGAGAACGACCAGGAGCTGATCACCGATGGCGATCACGAGCTGGCCAACGGCGACATCTTCCGGGTGGAGGGGATCGCCAGGGACGGGATCGTGGTCCGCCGCGTCCTCGAAGCCACCGAGGACGGCTCCCCGCGATTTGCCGGTGAGGCGGTCCTGTACGGCGCGAGGAACCTCCGCACGACAGACCTTGCGTATGCGGTGACCGGCCACAACGGTCAGGGCGGCACCGTGAGCCGGGGCCTGGCGCTGATCACCGGGCGCGAGTCGCGGGAGTGGCTCTACGTCGCGATGACCCGGGGCCGCCAGCGCAACACGGCCATGGCGGTCACCCGTGACGGGGTGACCACGACCAGGGACGGCCAGGAGCTGGCCAACCCGCAGAACGCGGCCGACACTGCCCCCGGGACCAGGCCGGATCCTGAGCTGGCGAGGGCCGGGCGCGTGGAGCTGGAGCGTCTCGGCCTGCCCCCGGACGAGGCCGAGCGGGTGGAGGGCCAGCGGGAGCCGATCGCGATCCTGGCCGACGCGATGGAACGGGAGGCGGCCGAGTTGTCGGCCACCGAGTACCAGCACCGTCAGCTGTCGAATGCTGATCACCTGGGCATCCTCGGAGCGCGGTGGGCCGACCTTGCCGACCGGGCCGACCGGCAGCGGCATGCGCGCATGATACTGGCCGCCATCCCCCGGGGGGTTCCATGACCAGGTCCGCGAGGCGATGACATGGATCTCCCGCAGCCTCACCACCGCGGAGCTGGCGGGTCTTGATCCGGACGAGGTGGTCCAGGCAGCTACGGCAAGGCCGCTGGAGGGCCTGGAGAACGCGGGCAAGGGCCTGCAGGCCCGGCTGGCCAAGATGACCAATGCCCTTGTGCCCATGCCGGAGCGCCCGTTCGCTGAGCGGGTACCGGAGGTCGATGACCCCGAGATCCAGGAGTACGTCGGCCAGCTCGCGGAGGCCCAGGACGACCGGCGGGAGCGGCTGGGGGAGCACGCGGCCGAGATGGCCGAGCCGTGGGTTACCGGTGCGCTGGGACCCGTTCCGGATGAGCCCCTGGAGCGCCTGGACTGGGAACGGCGCGCGGGCTGGCTGCAGTCCTACCGGGAGCGCTTCGGCATCGACTCCGACAAGGATCCCCTCGGGCCCGAGCCGACCAACACCTCCCCGAGGCAGCGGGCGGCGTGGCACCGGGCGCACCAGGCGATCACCCGCACGGACGGGATCGACTTCCGTACGCTCCCCGACCGGTCGCTGGTGCTGATGGCGGAGAGCTACAAGCAGGAGACTGCCTGGGCTCCCCCGCATGTGGGCCGCCAGCTGCGGGACGTGCGGCTCGGCAGGGAGACCATGCGGCTGCAGCGCGTCCGGGCTGAAGCAGAAGCGGAGGCGGCCGGGGACCAGCGCGTGGCGGAGCAGCACCGGGGGATCGCCCAGCAGGCCCGTGTGCTCGAAGCCAGGTACGCGGAGCATGAGGGGATCCTGGGTGATGCCCAGGCCGACCGCGAGTTGTGGGAGAAGTTCAGCGCCGGGCCCCGGGAGATCGCGGTCCAGGCTCAGGCTGAGGTTCAGCGCCGGTACGCCACGATGAAGATCAAGCCGCTGGAGTCGGCTGAGCCCCGGGCGCCGGAGGACGGGCTGAGTCACCTGGGCTGGATGGCGGAGCTGGAGGAGCAGCGCGCCAACTTCAGGGCCGAGCTGGAGCGCCGCCAGGGCCTGGAGATCCCCGACGAGGACCCCGACATGAAGGGCACCGAGGCTTGGCGAGTGTGGAGGGCGCAGAAGGAGGCGATCCTGCAGCCTCCGGCGCCGGAAATCCGCCCGGCAGCGAAGGTCCTGGAGAAGGTCCTGGAGCGGGGGGAAGACGGCTGACACCTTCCGGCTACGTTCCCGGGAACACCCGGGCTGCCAGCTGCGATGTACTCTGTCGGAGGAGCGATCAGCCCCCGGACTGGTCGTTTCGCCAAGGGAGGTGGTGGCCGTGCGCAGCGCCGAGGACTACGGGCTGACCGACGAAGAGCTGATGGAGGAGGCGCTCCGCGAAGACGACGGCCCGCTGGCCTGGTTCTGGCATGAGGCAGACGATCTCCCCGGCGAGGACGGCCGGACGGCAGATCGCGGCACGACCACGGTCACGATGACCGAGGGGTACGGGCCGCCCCCGTGGCCGGTGCGGTTATCCTCCTGCTGATCATCGGGGTCTTCATCGTCTCCCATGCCAGCCCGGCGCACATGGCCCACCGGGGGATCCCCTTCCGCAAGGGACAACTGCACGAGTTCAGAAGGCAAAGGGCCCGCTATCTATGGCGGGCCCTTCCGTTGCGCTTATGGCGTTGTTACCAGCTTCTTTATTTGGCGACAGATCGATGATCAACGGCAGCGATCTTTGGTGACGGTGCCGACCTCGTGCTGAGGATCATGGAGGTAGATCCGTGATGAGATGCGCGCAAGGGGACATGGGTGACTGTCTGACGGCGGCCGCGCGTCCGGCACCGCGGCCTATAACGGAACGTGAGCAGTCGTGCTTGATCGCCGGTTATCGAATCCGAGCCGAACGCCGATTTTGTGCGACCTATCGATCGTCAGGTTGCCGTGTTCGGGCGGTGCAGAACATCCAATTATGTTTGGCCCTGCTGGCGACCACGCAGCCGCCGCGAAGGACGTGCGCTGGTAATGGCCGGCCTTGGTCGGCGCCGCGTCGAGTTCTTCGACCGACGCCGCTGGGGCGCCGGGAAGGCGTTATGGTTCCCGCATATCTGGGCGTGATGGCGGTAAGCGGCCCGGCGCCGCGCTGCTGCCGGCCCCAGCTGGCTGAGCTTGCCTGTGCCGGCCTGCGGGAGCAGGATTGAACCGGCAGAACGTAGGGGGCCTGCGAGAAGGATCGGCAGTGGCGGCGGGCGCCCGGCGCGTGATCGCCGGAGTGAACGGCTCGGTCAGGAGCCTGGCTGCGCTGCGTGCCGCCGTGGCCGAGGCCCGCCTGGCCGGGGCGGAACTGCTGGCAGTGCACGCCTGGGTCCCCGCCGGCGGGGAACTTGCCTATGTGCGCGCGCCGTGCCCTGTCCTGCTGGAGGTTTGGGAGCAGGCGGCCCGTGACTGCCTGCGCACCGCCTTCGACGAGGCGTTCGGCGGGATGCCCGCCGGGCTGGAGATCCGCCCGGTCATCGTGCGGTCCGAGCCGGGCCCGGCCCTGGTGGGCATGGCCGGCCAGGCCGGTGACCTGCTGGTGGTGGGCTCAGGCAGACGCGGCCAGCTCGGGCGCGCCATCCACGGCTCGGTGCTGCGCTACTGCCTGACTCACGCCCGCTGCCCCGTGCTGGCGGTGCCCCCGCCTGACATGATCCGGGAACTGCGGCTCTGGCCCCGTCACTGGCGCCCGGAGGACTTCGCCGCTCCCCAGGCCAGGTAGCAAGGCGCGCAGCCGGGCGCGGCTCATGGGCGCCCCGTACCCGGGTAGCTGGCCTGCGCGAGGCGGCGGAGCCCGGCGATAACAGACGCCCAGGCAGCGCGGGCGGTCATGCGGGTTTGGGTTGATCCCGCGGACCAGAGCCGGCACGACGTCCCGGGGCCGGGCGCCTGACGGCTGTGCCGACAGCTCGAAGTGCGCGGGAGCAGCTCGGTAGCGACGTATGGTCCAGCAGATCATTAGCAGCGGACTTTGCGCGCGCGCGGCAGCAGGCTCAGCCTGCCGCCGACGCGCAGCTGGCCGGCCGTGGCCCGCGCTCTCCGGGCCACGGCCGGGCTCAGCCGGCTATCGCCGCGACTGCGGGGACCCGCTCATGTGGTGGTGGTCATGGCTGGATGGTGAGGCTGAACACCTGGGTAGCCTCCGGGCCGAGCCCGGCAGCCACCAGCACCGCGCCGAGCCTGCGCGGCGGCCCCTGGATTAGTTGTTAACCGGCGAGCGCCGCGAGGATCTCCCGGGCGGCGAGGATAGAGAAGTGCCCGTGGCCGGGGTAGAGATGAAGCTGCGCGCCGGGTATCGCCTCGGCGTATAGCCGGGCGTGCTGGGGCGGGACCGTGGTATCCATATCGCCGTGGTGGATCGATGTCGGCGCCTTGATGGAGCCGAGCTGGAATCCCCAGGGCCGGGTCAGCACCCGCAGGTCCTGAGCAACTCCCCAGCTGCCGCGGCGGAACGCCTCGACGTAGCTGGTGAGGAAGGCGTCACGCATGTCGGGCTGCTCGATCGCGCGACGGTCGATGCCGGGTAGCTCGCTGGTGGCAATGCTGAGGAAGAGCCGTGGTGAGCGGCGCGCCAGCGCCGCGAGGCGGCCGAGGAACCAGCCACCGAACGCGGGAGCGTGCCTGGCCACCCCCAGAGACAGCCGTTCCCCGGGGGCCATGCCGCGGGTAGGCCATCCTGGCGGCCCCAGCGGCGAGACGAGCGTGAGGCTGCGGACGCGGCCGGGAATCCCGGCCGCGCATGCGGCGGCGAACGGCCCGCCGGCCGAGATGCCCAGCAGCGCCGCCGAGTCGGCTCGCAACCCGTCCAGTACCAGCACCGCATCCACCACCCAGTCCGCGAGCTGGCGCAGCCGACGAGGATCGGTTCTGCCTGCGCCGGGCCGGTCCGGTGCGATGATGCGCCATCCCAGCTCGCGCGCTGCCGGCGCGAACAGGTGCGCCGATAGCCGCGAATCGGCCAGCCCGTGGCACAGCAGAACAGGCACCCCGCCCTGCTCGCCAGCAACCTCAACCGCGATGACGCTGCCATCGCCCCGGCTCAACTCCATCGCCCCAATGGTCTCGCGTTCGGGCCGATCGCTTCCAGCCCCCGGCCCGGGAGCCCTCGGGGCAGCGCGGCTTCCCCACCGGGTTCTGGGATCTTCCCAGCCGAGCCAGGTGCGCAACCTCTCGCCGACAGCCATCACATTGCGCACGCGCGGGAGCGAGCTGCTCTCGATGTGCCGCCACGCCGGGACGCCGACTGCATCCGGCCCTGGAAGCAGGGCCAGGTAATGAGGTCACATCCGAGCGCCGCCTGGTAGAGATCCTCGGCCTCGTCGTCATCTGCAACCAGATCAGGAACCGGCTGAAGCCCCGGCGTGCCGTGGCGCCGAGCAGGACGCTGTCTCGCTCCGCGACAGCGGTCGTGAGCCGTAGACGGTGACCTCCAGCCGCAGCGCCTCCTCGACGGGCATTGCGCGGGCAGATTCCCGGGGCGCCCGCAGCCAGGACGCCGGGCACCGAGCCCGCGCCCGGCCCGCCGCGGCCGGTCTCGGCGAATACTGGCGCGGCAGCGGCCACCACACGCGCCCGCCCCTGCTGGCTGCCGCCGGCTGCGCCCCGGTATGACCCATGACAGCGCCAGCGGGTTGAATAGTCCCAGAAGGCTGAACGGGTATCACGTGATCGCCGCGTACATTCTCATCCAGACCGCACCCGGCACGGCAGCCATCGTGGCTGCGGCGCTCCGGGACCTGCCGGGCGTCTTGGAGACGGCGAGCGTGGCCGGGCCCTGCGACGTCATCGCGCGGGCGCAGGCGCGGGACATCGACGAGCTGGCTAGGCTCGTAACCTCCCGGGTCCAGGCGCTCGGCGGCGTGCGGCGGACGCTGAGCTGCCCGGTCGTCCACCTGTGAGGAACCGGTCGCCGTGGACCACCACACCACCATCGACGAGGCGGGCGAGGGCGCCGTGCAGGCGGTCTGCTCCTGCGGCTGGCGCAGCCCGGTGTACGGCGCGGACAAGACGGCCGGCACGATGGACCCATTGCAGCAGGCGGCCGAAGCCGGCGATCTGCACCAGTGGGAGATGTCCCTGCGATAAGCGCGCCACGTGCCCGCCGTGACGTCCCGAGACATATGGGACGCGACGGCTGCGGGCCAGCCCTGACGGTTCCACATCCTCGACATGGATGGCTCGCTGACCGTCTCGCGGCGACACGGCGAACAATGACCGTGATCTCGGTTGCGGGGACCGCGGGAAGGACCGCGATGTGCATAGAGCCTGCGTAGATCGTCGTTGCACCGCGCTACATCAGCTCACCGTCGTCGCGAATGCCGATCGACACGATCGCCACTCCCGCATGCATCGCGACGTGGAAGGCCCTTCTTGAACGGCCCGAGCGCCGGGGTCACCGACCGGGTGCCCTCCGGCAGCTTGGCCAGGAGCACGTCCGGCTGGCTCTGGTGGTTGAAAAAGGAAGACGGCAGGCCTGGTAGCGAGGTGCTCGGCGGCGCGGATGTCCAGCCGCAGGTCGGCCAGCAGTGCCAAGCTGGCCGGCGAGGGTGGTGCCGGGGTCGACAGCTTCACGCCGGGAACTGTCACCCCCGGCGCTGCGCCTGTGGTGTAGCCGCCGAACATGCCGGCAAGCCCCGCCGCCGTGCGGGCGATATCCCGCACCCCGGGCCGGCCGCGGGAGCGGAACCGGGCTACCGGTCACCCGTAGTGCCCGCCGCCGCTTCCTGGTCAGGGCCGGCGGCCACGGCGCTCAGATGCCCCGTAGCCGCGCCCGCCGGGCGACCCTGTACGGTCAGCCCGCGGCGAGTGGCCCCGCCAGCACGGCTCCCCGCGTGGCTAGCCGGAGCGCCGTACCTGGTGCGGTGGCCGGTCAGACTCCTGGGCCGCGGCCGCGCTGGACGTCGAGCAGCCGCGCTTCGAGATCGGGCAGCGCCGCCGCCCAGATACGTCGATAGCCGGGCCGGTGCGCGGTCCACCCATGGCCCTGGGAGACGGGGCGGATGCTCCACAACGGGAACATGCGCTTGATCCTGGCCAGATGCTCGGACGGCTGCTCGCTGCTCATAGCCGGGCCTGCTCGGCGATCTCCAGCTTAGCGGCCAGCTCCCCGGCGGTCGGGGCGGCGATCGCCCTGGTATGCCGTCCATCCTGGCCGCGGTGATCTGCTGACGAGGTCGGCTACGTCCCCTTCGTGGCCGAAGCCGCGACCGCGCCGCCGATCACGCCGGCCCGCTGCTCACGCCAGGCACTGCCGGCGCAGCCAACCCTGCTCTAAGCCCGGCAGCTAGCCGTCCGCGGCTTCGGCGAGCACCGCCGTGACCAGCTCCCGCAGCGGCCCGGTCAGGTCCCGCTCGCCGACCTGGACCGCCAGCTCTCCGGCGCGGATATGGTAGACGGCCTCGCCCGGCCGGGCCCGGTACGGTGGCGCGACGCCCAGGCCCGCCCGTTCGGCGAGTTCCTCCCAGCGGGCGGCGTCGTCACGATCGGCAGCGTCCACCACCGCGCGGAGCACGCTGCCATCCCCCCCGACCTGGGTGACCGTGACCCTCACATGCAGCTCTTCCCATCCGCGGCATCGTGAGCGCCCCGCGCTCGTTACCGCCGGACCCGGCCTGACATGGCCGATGGCCAGCGGCTGCGCGACCTCGGGGCCCGGCCTTCACGACGCCTGGCCGTGGCGGGCCTGATGGTAAAAGTAACCGCCCTTCTCCCAGACAAACCCTGCCGAACGCAGAAGTCCAGCATCCAGACGGCCTCCTCGCCAGCAGGCTCGCAGATCTCCCGGTCACCCACGAGCTCGGGGCCGTGCGCAGGCCACGTGCGCCGATCCAGCCGAGGACAGGATGCCGGGCCGGCAGATCCCCCAGCTCGCGCAGGAAGTACTCTGCGACCTCGCCGACACGCTTGCCGGGCTGCTCCGACTCCACTCGGCTGTGAGGTCTGCGGGCAGCCCTTTCGTCGTGCGCTCCTGACCTGCCCGGCTCCTGACGCTAGCGAGTTGTCGGTACTGCTGTGCACGGCCCGCCCCGTCCACCCCGCCCGCTGCATGCCCAGCGCCACCCGCGCGAACAGCGCCAGCGCTGCGGGCGGCCGTCATCGGACTGCGCAGGCGGCGTCCGAGGCCGGGCCCTGCGCCGGTGGCCTGGCAGAATGGTCGGCGTGGGCGACCGGCCGGTAACCCTGTTCCTGTGCGGCGACGTGATGACCGGCCGCGGCGTCGACCAGGTCCTGGCGCACCCCGGGGACCCGGAACTGCGGGAGAGGGACGCACGCGACGCGCGGGCCTACGTACGCCTGGCGGAGCAGGCCAATGGCCCGATCCCGCGGCCAGCCGGCTTCGCCTGGCCCTGGGGAGAGGCCCTGCAGGTACTGGATGACCTGGCCCCCGATATCCGGGTGATCAACCTGGAGACAACCATCACCCGCAGCCGCGCCTTCGCGGCGGGCAGGGCCGTGCACTACCGGATGAGCCCGGCCAACCTGCCCTGTGTGGCCGCGGCCCGGCCCGGCGCGTGCGCGCTGGCGAACAACCACGCGCTCGACTTCGGCCGCCCGGGACTGCAAGACACGCTGGACGCCCTGTCCGGTGCCGGGCTGCGCGCGGTGGGCGCGGGACGCGACGCCGGTGCGGCCCGGCGGCCGGTCGCCGTCCCCGTGCCCGGCGGCGGGCGCGTGGTCATCTTCTCGTGCGGGACGGCCTCTGGCGGGATCCCGGCAGGCTGGGCCGCCACCCCGGGCCGGCCCGGCATCAACCTGCTGCCCGACCTGTCCGAAGCCACCGCCGACGAGGTCACCAGGTGGGCGCGGGCGGCGAAGCGGCCCGGTGACGTGGTGGTCGTCTCCCTCCACTGGGGATCCAACTGGGGATATGACGTGGACACCGAGCAGGTCCGCTTCGCCCGCCGCCTGGTCGCCGGGGGCGTCGACCTGGTCCACGGCCACTCCTCGCACCACCCCCGCCCGGTCGAGGTGTCCGGGGGCAAGCTCATCCTGTACGGCTGCGGCGACTTGATCAACGACTACGAGGGCGTCACCGGCTACCAGCAGTACCGGCCCGACCTGCGCCTGCTGTACTTCGCGTCCCTGCAGCCGGGCACCGGCGCGCTAGCAGCCCTGCGGATGGCGCCCATGCAGGCCAGGAAGCTGCGGCTGCACCGCGCGGCGGCGACCGACGCGCAATGGCTCGCGGCGGCGCTGGAACGGGCCAGCCGCCGTTTCGGCTCCCGGATCGACCCGCAGCCCGACGGCCTGCTGGCCCTGCGTCCCGGGCCATCATGACCCGGGACGCCTCACCGGGGACCTGGCCGCGGCCTCTCTGTCGGACGCATGCGCCGATTGGCACGTTGGCAGATGCTCGCACATGACACACCTTCAATGTTGGGTAACGGCCACCCTCGCCGTTGGGGTACGTCCAAAATCACAGCTGCACCCTCTCGGCGCGACCGGTGAATTACCTGTAAAGGTGCCGCCGCGATGAGCGCGCGGTACAGGCGTAGCTATTCACCAAGCGTCGGCGGCATGATGTGACGGGTCCTGGAGGGGCTGGCTTATCCGGCGGGTTCGAGGCCGGGTGGCATCCACGCGTTGCCTTTGAACAGGTCTCGGAGGGCGTCGAGTTTGCTGATGCCCCATTTCGCGGCGGTGGACAGGTAAGACTCGACGAGGGCGAAGTCGGCGAGGCCGGTGAGGGTGCGCCAGCAGCCTCCGGAGCCGCGCTGCTGGACTTTGACAGGGCGGATGGTCCGCTCAGCTTCATTATTGGAGAAAATGTCCAGGTCAGGGCGGGTGGCAAACCGTAGGATCAGGTCCTCGAAGGAGCGGAACCGGCGGGCGATGCGGCGGGCGTCCTTGGCGGTGGCGGTGCGCCGGTACAGGTTGGCGGCCAGTCCGGATGCGGTCAGTGCCCGGTACCGGGCGACCAGGTCGTCTAGGACGGCGGCGTCCAGGGCGGACTGCCCGGCCGCGCGGGCGGCTGCGGCGGCGTCACGTGCCTCGATCAGCAGGGCGGCCATCTGGGATGCCCATTGCTGCTGGGATGGCTCGAACTCGTACAGGCCCTTGAGATCCCTGAGCAGGTGAACCCCGCACCAGGCGTGCAGGGCGCTGGTCAGGTGCCCGTACCCGGCGTAGCCATCGCGGACGATGACGCCGGCGTAGCCGGGCAGCACCCCACCGGCGTCGATCGCTTCTGATGACCGGTCACCGGTATGCAGGCAGGTCAGATAGCGGGTGCAGGCCAGGTGCACGTACCGGGTCCCGCCCGCCGCACGGGCCGGGGTCTCATCGGCATGCACCGCTGGGGCGGTCTTCAGCAGCTCCCGCACCCGGTCCATGAACCCGCTGGCCTCTACCAGCCCGGCGGCCCGGCCGCGGATTCCAGCCATCCAGCCCGTGGAGACCGCGATGCCAGCGAGATGGCACAACAGTTCTGTGGCTCTGTATATGGGGGATGTAGTGGCCGCTGACCAGGTTCGCGGCCTGGGCACAGGTCTCCGGCCCGTAACTGGCCCGCGCCCGCACATGCGCGGGAAGCTCTCCGGCCGTCACCGTCCCGCAGCCCGCGCATTCCTTCGCCTGCGCCACATACTCGATGACCTTCGGCGCCGGGGCAGGCACGATGTCGGTGACCTGGTGGCGGCGCTGCGCCGTAACCGGCGCAGATGCCAGGTCCGCGCCGCACCCGCGGCACGCCGCAGGCGGGCACTCAATCGACTCATCCGGATCATCCACCAGATTCATCGTCAGCCCGGGATCGCCCGGCTGCTTTCCCGGCCGCCGGTTCCCTCGCTCCCGCAGCGACCGGTCGCCGCCCTTCTTCCGGTACGGGCTATCCGACGAGGGGGGACGCGACGACGTGGACGAGTCCTTGCGGGCCTGCCGCTCCAGCTCCTCCACCCGGGCCGCAAGCCGCTCGGCCTGACCACTCAGCTCAGCGATCAGCCGGTACGCCTCGGCCAGCCGCGCTGCCAGCTCAGCCGCCGGAAGGACCGCCAGCTCCTCCGGGGAAGCCACACAAGCCACACCCGGCAATGATCACCATTCCAGCCAGCCAGTCAACGACCCGCTATGGCGTGTCGCCAGCCATCCAGGGATATGGGCGGCCATCAGGATCTGCCCGCTGGCTCTGGGTGGCTGGCGGCCAGGTTCATCTCGCGGCGGCGGCACCTATACCGTCCACTCCGGGCATCCTTACTGGCGAAGCTGACCGATCAGCTCGCGTAGCGCCCCGGCGACCCGGCCGGGCTCTGTCAGCAGCGCGAGGTGGTGGCTCATCTGCTCTATCACGGGCCAGCCAAGTTCCCGCGCCTTGGCCGCCTGGTCCTCGTATGCCTCGCTCAGCTGCAGGTAAGCAGCGGGGGCATCGGGCCACTGCGGCGCCGGCGGGTGGATTTCCTCAAACATGGCCAGCGGCAGCCGGGGGCAGTCGGCAGCGAAGTGCTGCCGGACAGCTGGATCCGGGACGAGCTCGGCCAGAGCCTCATCCCCCCACCATTGCGACCACGGCGGCAGCCAGCCCCGGGCATCAGCCATCTCCCTCAGCTGGGCCGCCAGATCGGGCGGCACGGTTTCCATCCAGGCCTGCCCCGGCGTCGGCAGGCCAGCGTCGACGAAGATGTAACCCCGGACCTGACCGATGATCGCCCCCGCCGCGGCCAGGAGCGGCCCCGCCCCGCTATGGCCGATGAGGATCGCGGGCTGGCCGGATGCGCTGCGGGCTATCACCTGGGCCTGGCGCAAGCAATACGGCGGCCCTGCCATGACAGTGCCAGTAAGGTCGGGAACGCCTAGTTCGTAGCCACCCCCGGCCAGGTCAGCCGCCACCAGATCCCACGTCGCGCAACCGACCAGCGGGCTGTGAACGAGCAGCAGCCGAGCAGCCATGCCCTATTTCATATCAGCCACGCCGGGCACGCTGGCGCCCCCGCCGAGCGGGTGCCACAATCCGCGACGGGGGCTGGCCGGCGCTGGGCTCTGCCCGATGACCGTCAGCGGGCAGAGCCCATCGATCAAGCCGTCATCCCACGTGAATAGCTACATCGGGTCGGCTCATGACGAGGTGGAGCTGGAGCTGCTGAAGGCGGTCGCGTGGTGCACCAGTGAGCGACCGTGAGTGCCCGCGCCTGACCGTTCGGTCGGGCACACAACGGGAACGCCACGGCTCTGGACGTCTGCGCGCTGCCCACTGGCTACTTGCTGCCCAGCTGGCGGAATCTCTCCATGTCCGCGTCAACCCAATGATCTATGTTCCCAGCGTCGACGATGCTGACCCGCGGTGCCACCGCCGCTGCGACGGCGGCCAGGCGCTCGCGGTCCAGGCGCCAGGGCTGCCACATGGTATCGATCCTCCGAGCTGCGCCGTATGCGGCTTGTGACACGCCATGCGGCACGATTTTGATGTATGACCCCTTTCGGCCGGCCTGCGCAGACCGGCGGGTGATCTTGTACAGGGCGATCTTCTCGATATCCGTCCAGGGAATAAACACGGTGCGGGAGAATCCGGACCGGCCTAGCTCAAGGCCGAGCGTGATGCCCGCCTGGTCGGCGCGGAACAGGGTACGGCTGATGAGCAGGATCAGGTACGGCACGG
>Ga0207646_10004491_pt1 | contig 15127 bp, 13 predicted proteins | sample KBSK5502metaG_FD_184343 | JGI IMG/M metagenome (GOLD analysis project Ga0207646, IMG submission 184343) | Corn, switchgrass and miscanthus rhizosphere microbial communities from Kellogg Biological Station, Michigan, USA - KBS K5-50-2 metaG... | ecosystem: Host-associated > Plants > Roots >... | reverse complement strand
CTTCGCTTCTTTGTCGATCTGTTCTGCCAGTTCCGGATGCGTGCGATACGGATACGACAGTTCTTCGCAGGTGGAAACCACGCACGAACCCGCTTTCAAACACTCGATGAGTTGGTCGGCAACCTTCTCAAGCGAAGACGACGTGGTGTGCATCACAATGTCGGCGGCTTGTGAAAGCACTTCCTCGGCGTTGTCCGAAACCGTCACTCCCCAGGGCGCGTCGCTCGCTCCCACCACTTCGCCAAGGTCGCGCCCAACTTTCGCGGGATCGTTGTCAATCGCTCCGCAAATTTCAACCGACTGCTTTTCTCGCAGCAACTTGGCGATGGAGGCGCCAATCGGCCCAACTCCGTACTGAATCGCGCGTATCTTCTTTTTCACCTGAGTCTCCGTCTTCGCAATCGTGAAGCCCGATACAATGAAGCTCGACGCTCACCGCTGAATTTTTGGGCGCAGCGAAACTTATAACATAAAGGATTCAGCGTGCTCAGGCAAACCATTCGCAATGCGCTGCATGCCGCTGCTCCGGTCGATTTCGAGAGAGATCTGCGCTGGCGTAACGTCCGCCGGATTCATATTGACCGCTTCTCGGTCATGGCTAAAAATGTTAATAACTCCCAACGCCCAGCGTGCCTCTTTGTACAAAGGACACGCGAGTTCGCCAGAACATTTTGGAGGTGCGCAGTGCCCGCACGCAAACTTGCAGAAGATGAAATCGACAAACTCCTCAGCCGCATGAACGGCTGGCGTTTAGTCAGTGGGAAGCTCCACAAACAATTTGAATGTAAGGATTTTAACGCCGCGTTCGGTAGCATGACTCGTGTGGCCCTGATTGCCGAAGCGATGAACCACCATCCCGAATGGGCGAATGTCTGGAATCGCGTAAGCTTCGATTTGTCCACGCACAGCGTGAAGGGCATCAGCGATCTGGATTTCGTGCTGGCGGAAAAGATCGAGGAGATTTTCGCTACGCAGACCGCGAGCCGAGCTACCTCTGGCACGTAACAGACGGCACATGACCGGTGGTATATGATTGGCGACCAGCGCTCCGTGGCAACATAATTGGCTACAACATGATTGGCCGCACATGATCGGAGCGCACCAGCCCCAAAACAAGGTTCGCGCACGATGGATCATAATTTTTCGCTGGGTAGCGGCGCTCGCCGTTTTCGCGATACTTCTTTATTTTCTTCCTGTAGCGTCGCTGCGCGCGGCTCTCACCCGTGTTCCACCCATCCGCTTCGTGATTGTTTTGCTGGTGTATTTGCTCGCGCACGCAGTTGGAATCGTCAAGTGGCGCATGATCGTGAACACCGCGGGCGCGCGACTGGAATTTTCGACCAGCGCGCAATGTTATCTCGGCGGCCTTTTCGGAACTTTGTTTCTTCCATCGATCATCGGCGGCGACGTTGTTCGCATAGCTGTGGGCTTGCGGCGCAGTCCAAACCCTGCCGCCGTTCTTGCGGGGAATGTAGTGGACCGCTTTATCGACGTTATTTCTCAGGCCACGCTCGTCTTGCTCGGATTGATCCTTCTCCCCGGATCGCTTCCGGAACAATTCGGCGCGCTCGCACGTAAGATTCTCCTAATCCTCGGCGCGTTTGTTCTTGTCGCCGTGGTCCTGCTCTTTCTGCTCCGCAAAACCCTCTTCGCAGGACGCTCCCGCCACTTTCTGCACAGGCTCGCGCGATTGCGTCACGCGTTGCGCTCCGTGCGCGAACGTCCGCAGATTCTCGCCATGAGTTGGCTACTCGGTGTGCTGATTCAGGGCACATTCATCCTGCTAAACGCGCTGCTGGCTATTTCCTGCGGCCTGTTTCTTCCTCTACGCGTGTGGCTGTTCGCGTGGCCACTGGCTAAAATAGCGGCGCTTCTGCCCATCACCCAGGGAGGCATGGGCATCCGCGAAGCGGTCCTCGTCGCCCTGCTATTGCCTTTCGGCGCGGGTAGTTCGCTCGTGCTCGCTTCCGGCTTGGTGTGGGAAGGCATCATCATTGCGGGCGGCATCCTTGCCGGTTTGACGGCTTTCCTCTTGCGGCGGGCATACCGGGCCACGCCATGACAGTTTCGCCACCCCTCAAACCCGGGACGGCTGGTTCGCGAAGTCCTGGACGGCGGAGATAAGCCCGCGAATTCGCAGTGCCAAGCTTTCAGCACTTCACCCGGCAGCACAGAAAGTCGCGAGCGGTCGCGGCGAGTCGCCGCTGACGCTACACTAAGGCGTGCCTCCGCTGCTGGAACTTGAAAATGTGACGGTAATTCGGGGTGAACGCCCCGCGCTGCAAAATGTCTTCCTGCGAATCGAAGCGGGAGAGCACGTTTGTATTCTTGGGCCAAACGGCTGCGGCAAATCCACACTGATCAAAACGATTACCCGCGAGTGTTATCCTTTGGCGCGCGAAGGGTCAGCGATGCGCATCCTGGGCCGCGAGCGTTGGGACATTTTCGAATTGCGCACGCACCTGGGCATCGTTTCTCCGGATTTGCTGGCATCGTGCACGACCGATTCAACGGGACGCGACGTGGTCCTTTCCGGTTTTTTCAGCAGCACACGAATTTTTCCGCATCACCACCCCAATCGAGAACATTTGGAGCATGCGGAAATGGCGCTCGCGCGCCTTGGGATTGCTCACCTCGCTGACCGGCAGGTTATGCAGATGTCCTCGGGGGAAGCGAAGCGCACGTTGATCGCGCGCGCGTTGGCGCACCAGCCGGAGACACTGCTGTTTGATGAACCGTCCAATGCACTAGATATTGCGGCGCAATTTCAGCTTCGCGAAACCATGCGCGAGCTGGCTCGCTCCGGCCTGGCGATTGTTCTCGTCACCCACCAGGTCAGCGAAATTATTCCGGAAATCGATCGGGTGATCCTGCTTCGCGACGGCCGCATTCTTGCCGATGGGCCAAAAATTGAAGTGCTCACTGAACGCACCCTTCGCGATCTCTTCGGCGTCGACGTTCGGATCCATGCGCAGAACGGCACGTTCCACATCTACTAGGCTCGTACCAGAAATTAGCGTCTTTTTTACAGCGAAATCCGGCAGGACACGCTCACCCGGAATGAAATCCAATCTAATAGAGACTGACGGAGGTCTGTCTTTTCCCAAAACCTCTACGCTCAATTCACGTTGAAGGCAGGTGTTTTATGAAATTTCTCCACGCCGCAGCTTTTGCGGTGATCTTAACCGTCGCGGGTGTGCCAATTCTTTGCGCTCAACAGCCCCAACAGGACAAGGACAAACCGAAACAGCAGGAGGAGGAGAAAAAGAAGCAACCGCCAGCTCCAAAGGAAAAGCCGCAAACCAAGCCCGACGAACGGCCAAAGTCCGAGCCGCAACTCGATAAAGAAAAATCAAAGCAAGGCACGGACAAACAGAAGCAACAGCAGAAAGAACAGGAGAAAGCGACAAAGCAACAGCAGAAGCAATCCACATCGGAAGGAAGCCAGAGCGCGACTTCACAGCACGGTTCCCGGACGAACGTTCGCCGCATTCCGCCCGAACATTTCCGTGCCAACTTTGGACGTGAGCACCATTTTCGCGTGCAGCGAAGCGGCGACCGTCGCTTTGCGTATGGCGGCTATTCGTTTGAATTAGTGGAGGTGTGGCCGGCCGGGTGGTCCTATGACGATGAGTGCTACATCGAAGAAGACGGCGACGATTACTATCTTGTGGACGTAGTGCATCCGGAGATCCGCGTTCTGGTGGTCATCGTAGGTTGAGGGGCATGAAATTGAAGTGCGTGAATTTGAACAGCGTCGAATGAATAAGCGCGGCTACTTGGTCACTGGACGAGGCTGCTGGCTTGCCTTTCGCGCTTCCGGATCTTTGGGCGACCAATCTTCGGGCGGAAAAGCCACTCGCCAGAACTGGGGACGCCGGGCGGAAAACTCCAGTCCGATTTCCGCTTTGTTGCCGCGCACCGGGCCCAGAAAAACAACGTGGCACTCCTGTTCTTCCTTGGTGGTGTTGTTCCGCAAGTTCAAAAGGCTGCCGCTCGTCAGACGCGCCTGCAACAAAACCAGCGCGCCGTGAGCGTTAATCGCCAGAGTGTCGGCCTCTTCATCAAAAGGTTTGCCTTGCGCGTCGATTCCGTGGACTCGAACGCTGACCTGCATCAGAACTCGCTGGCTACGGCGCCGTACGCTGGCATTTGAATGATTGCTTGGAATTTGGGATATGGACATGGTCGTGGCTCACTTTCTTGACTATACCGCAAGCATGCGAGAGCCGGGGTTCGCTGCGGGCAAAGGGTAAACACAAGAGCTTGACGGAATCATTGCCGGAATTCGCGGTCCACTCGAAAATGTCGAACAACGTCAGGATCGCTTTTCGATGGGAACATAATCGCGCGCGCCGCTCCCCAGATAAATCTGGCGCGGGCGTGCGATTTTCTGCTCTGGATCAAGCAGCATCTCCTGCCACTGCGCGATCCAGCCCGAAGTCCTCGGAATCGCGAAAAGTACGGGGAACATGGTCATCGGAAATCCCATCGACTGGTAGATCAAACCGGTATAAAAATCAACATTCGGATAGAGTTTGCGTTTCACGAAATATTCGTCTTCGAGGGCGATGCGCTCGCACTCCAGAGCAATTTCGAGCAGCGGATTTTTTCCCATTAGCTCGAAAACCTCGTAGGCCACCCGTTTGATGATGCGGGCCCGAGGATCATAATTCTTGTAAACACGATGGCCAAATCCCATCAGTTTCGTTTCGCCAGCTTTCACGCGCTTGATGAAGTCCGGAACCTTTTGCACGGAACCAATTTCAAGCAGCATGCGCAAGACTTCTTCGTTTGCACCGCCGTGCAGCGGACCGTAAAGCGCCGCAATGGCTGCGGCGGTAGCTGAATATGGATCGACGTGCGAGCTGCCAACGCCACGAATGACGTTCGTCGAACAATTTTGTTCGTGATCGGCATGCAGGATGAAGAGAATGTCCAGAGCGCGTTCGAGCGTGGGGTTTGGCCGATAGCGCGTTTCCGTGGTGCGGAAAAGCATGTTCAGCAAATTCCCCGGATAACTCAGCTCGTTGTCTGGATAGACGAACGGCATCCCCAGGGTGTGACGATATGCGAACGCAGCGATTGTCGGCATCTTGCCGATCAAACGATAGGTCTGCTTTTGGCGCGATTCTTCGCTGAGTATGTCTTTCGCATCGTGATAGAACGTGGAGAGCGCCGCAATCGTCGAAATCATCATGCCCATGGGATGGGCGTCGTAATGAAAGCCGTCCAGAAATTTTTTGATGCTTTCATGGATAAAAGTGTGATGGCCGATGTGCCATGCCCAGTCCTTCAATTGCTTCTCGTTGGGCAATTCGCCGTGCAGGAGCAGAAACGCGGTTTCCAGATAGGTGCTTTTTTCCGCGAGTTCCTCGATTGGATATCCGCGATAGCGCAGAATCCCCTTATCTCCGTCGATGTAGGTAATCCGGCTGATGCAGGCAGCCGTGTTGTTGAACGCCGGATCGTAACTCATCATGCCGAAATCGCTGGGGTCGGTCTTAATCTGGCGAAGGTCCATGGCCCTGATTGTTCCGTGAGTGATCGGCACTTCATAGCTCTTGCCGGTGCGGTTGTCGGTGATGGTCAGAGTCTCGCGGGATAACGGCGTGCCATCCGTCTTTTTGGCATTTGCAGTGGAAGTCAGAGAATCCATCGGTGAAACCTCACGATAGTCCACTGTACACCAAAGGAGGTGAGCACGAAACGGCAGGCGGGGTGAGGGGAAGCCGGAGGTTGTGGGTAGAAGAAAAGAAAGAAGTTAGGAGGAGGAGGGAGGGCCAGATATGCCTCTTGACAATAGTCGTTATAACAAGTATTATGACTGCAGTTCTGGAGGCCATGATGATCAACATTCGCAAGAGCCACGACCGCGGTCATGCCGATCACGGCTGGCTGAATACCCGCTTCACGTTTTCGTTCGCAGATTATTACGATCCGAAACACGTGCAATTTCGCACCCTGCGTGTAATGAATGACGACCGCGTAGCCGGTGGCGGAGGATTCCCGACGCACCCGCATCGCGATATGGAAATCGTGACCTATGTTCTAGAAGGAGCGCTGGCGCACAAGGACAGCATGGGCAACGGCTCCGTAATCAAACCGGGCGACGTGCAGTACATGAGCGCGGGAACAGGCGTGGCGCATTCGGAGTTCAATGCCTCGAAGACCGAAACCGTGCACCTTTACCAAATCTGGATGTTTCCGGACAAACAGGGATATACACCCGCGTACGACCAGAAGAATTTCTCGGATGCGGAGAAGCGCGGAAAGCTGCGACTGGTGGTTTCGCCGGACGGACGCGAAGGTTCGGTGAAGATTCGGCAGGACAACGAACTCTACGCAACGGTTCTCGACGCGGGCGACAGCGTGAAGCATGAGCTGAAGCCTGCGCGGCACGCGTATGTGCAAGTCGCAAAAGGCAGCGTGACGCTGAACGGCAAGACGCTTGAAACGGGCGACGGAGCAGAAATTTCCGAAGAGAAGGCGCTGGAACTCCAGGGCGTGAAGGAAGCGGAAGTGCTGCTGTTCGATCTTGCCTGATCCACTTCGGGGAAAAACGACAAGAGGAGCCTGACTCACAAAAGAGCCGGGCTTTTTCTTTTTCGAGTGGCCTCGCCTTTAATGAATTTTTCGATGGTGCAATGAATATTTGCGAATCCTAAAGTCGTTTAGGACGCTGCGGCTGTCGTTCGGCCCCAGGTGGGGATTGAAATCAGCACGCCAAGAATAGAGGCGATCGCCAGAACGACAAGACTCGGGATAAATGGCAGCTTCGATGCCATCAGATAGGCGATGCCGCCGGCCAGCAGTAGCCGCACGCGAATTGCAGTGAGAAGAACCGGATCCGAAACCCGGGCGCGCAGCGCGGTTGAGAGTGGTTCGTTGCCGGACGGAAGCGCCAAGCGTATTCCCCGCATGCGCGGCAAGATCAGTGCAAAGCCCAACGCAAGAGCCAGGAAAATTCCAAGTAAGGTCGCAGGAATCCATCCTTGCTTCATCGCGCCGGAAAGCGATGCTAGGTATCCGCCAGAGAGCAGCAGCACTCCGATGCCTGCTCCGGAAAGCGGTGGAGAAACTTTGAAGACGCGGAGCCAAGCGCGGAGTTGCTCGGTGGAAGAAGCGTTTCGAAAAAGTGAAGAGGTTATCCACTCAATCCCAGCGCCGATGAAAAGGGCAAACGCAGCAGCAAGATGGAGAAAAAGCACCGCAGTGAAAACGGTCATTGTAAACCTCAGTCGCGAAGAGTCGGGCGTACCCAGAAGTGAATAAGTTTCAGGCCGAACGATAATTTCACGAATTCCGTGCGGTACGGATCTTTGGTTAGCCACGCTTTCGTTGAAAATCGCGCATGAAGCTGGTCAGTGTTTCGACGGCCGCCGGCTCAACCGCATTGTAAAGAGAAACGCGCATGCCTCCGACAGAGCGATGGCCGGGCGTACCGACCAACCCCGCAGCGGCTGCCTGCTTGCCAAATTCCTTTTCGGCGGCTTCGTCGGGATTTGTCGCAGCGGATTGGCCATTCGTACCCGCAACGCGAAAGACCACATTCATCAACGACCGTGAGTCCCGTTCGACCGGGCAATGATAAAAGCCGTTGCTCGAATCAATCGTGTCGTAAAGGAGTTTGGCCTTCGCCTCATTGCGCTTCTGTATTCCCGTCAATCCACCTTGCGATTCGATCCATTCCGTCATCAATCCAACGACGTAGATCGCGAACGTCGGCGGCGTGTGATACAGCGATTTTTCCTTGATGTGCGTGCGGTATTGAAAAATGGTTGGAAGGTTTTTGTCGGCGCGTTCGGCAAGATCCTTGCGGACAATCACAAGGGTTACGCCCGAAGGCCCGAGATTCTTTTGTGCTCCGGCAAAAATCAATCCGAATTTCCTCACGTCGAGAGGACGCGATGCTATGTCCGACGACATGTCGGCGACGATCGGCACTTCGGCAGTGTCCGGAATTGCCTGGTACTGGGTGCCCTCAATCGTGTTGTTGGTGCACAGATGCACGTAGGAAGCATCCGGAGAGAGCGAGATTTCATCCTTGCGTGGAACGCGCGTAAACTTCACCGTCTCAGTGGTTGCCGCGATACGATGCGCGATGCCTTTCTTTAATTCTGTAAGAGCTTTTGCCGTCCACGTGCCGGTATGGAGCAGATCAACCGGTTTGCCGGGAAGGCAGAGGTTCATCGGCGCCAGGGTGAATTGCGTGCTGCCTCCGCCTTGCAAGAAAATAACCGCGTAGTCATCGGGAATCGCGAGATGTTTGCGCAGACCCGATTCGGCTGCGGCGTTGATGCTTTCAAATTCCGGCGAGCGGTGGCTCATTTCCATCACGGACATGCCGGAACCGCGCCAATCGAGCAATTCTTCGCGAATGCGCTCGAGCACGGAAAGTGGCAGCGCACTGGGGCCTGCGTTGAAATTGAAAACGCGATTCACCGACGTTAGAGAAGCACTGAATGAAGACACGATCTGGAATTCCTCTCTGTGGCGGCGAGGATTTGTATGCAATGCGGGCCGCACCCTCGCCGGGGCCCACCAGAATATCATGGCACGCTGTGCTGGGGAGCATTCAGCTAACGGTTGCGACAGAGCTGGAGTAAAATCGCGGCGGGAGAATGAACCGCCATGAACCGACGCGAATGGGTGAAAAAAGGAGGAGCCGCCGCAGCCGGCGTGCTGACAGGTCCCTATGTGGAGAAATTTTCGTGGATGGAGACGAAACTGGACTGCGCGTTCCAACTTTCGGTGATCACGGACGAAATAACGCAGGATTTCGGACATGCGGTGGAGGTCGCCTCGAAAGAGTTTGGAGTTGGATTGGTTGAGTTGCGGGGACTGTGGAACAAGAACATTGTCGCCCTGGATGAAAAAGAAGTGGCGGAAGCGCGAAAGCTGCTCGCGCAACACGACTTGAAAGTCACGGATATAGCGAGTCCCCTTTTCAAAGTAGATTGGCCTGGTGCGCCGAAATCGAAATATAGCCCGAAGGGCACGTCGTACGGCGCAAGTTTCTCGTTCGAGCAGCAAGATGAAGTTCTAGAGCGGGCAACTGCGATGGCGAAGAGTTTTGGAACGAATAAAGTGCGGATGTTCGATTTTTGGCGGCTTGAGGACGACAAGCCTTACCGTAAGGACATGGACGGAAAATTGCGCGACTTTTCCGATAAAGCGGCCGCCAAGAACATCGTACTGATTCTCGAAAACGAATACGAGTGCAACACAGCAACCGGTCCCGAAGCTGCGCGGACGCTTTCTGCCGTAAAAAATAAGAATTTCTTCCTTAACTGGGATCCGGGCAACGCCGCACGCCTGGGCGACAAAGCATTTCCCGAAGGTTACGCGCTGCTGCCCAAAGAGCGCATCGGGCACATGCATCTGAAAGATGTGAAGCGAAACGCGGATGGAACTTACGACTGGGAATGCATGGGCCGCGGGATTATCGACTATGAGGCGCAATTCCGCGCAATGCTTCGCGACGGTTACAGCGGCACGATGAGTCTGGAGACGCACTGGAACGGCGCGGGAAATATGGAGGAGTCGTCGCGGCAAAGCATGGCCGGCACAAAAGCACTCTTGCGTAAGGCGGGAGCGTTGAAATGAGCGGCAAAGAAAATAGCGAGAATGAAATGCGTTTCGATACGAGTTCGCGGCGGTCGTTCCTGAAAATTGGTGGAGCGGGACTCGTTCTGAATTCGCGTGCCGCGAGCTACGCGCGGATTCTGGGAGCAAACGACCGCGTGCGCGTGGGCGTGATCGGATTTTCCGAACGATTTCGCGACGCCTTGCTGCCGGCATTTCAGCAACATGCGGCCACGCTGAACTTTGAATTCAGCGCGCTCAGCGATATTTGGAAATTGCGACGAGACGATGGTATTGCGCATCTCAGCAAAGGTACGGGAAAAGACATCGCCGGCGCTCGCAACAATGCCGAACTTCTTGCGCGGCAGGACGTGGACGCGGTGATGATCGCCACGGCGGATTTTCAGCACGCGCAACACGGCGTTGCCGCTGTACGCGCAGGCAAAGACGCGTACATTGAGAAGCCGCTGGCAAACACCATGAGCGACGCTCAGGACATCCGCCGTGCGGTCGAGGAAACCGGAAAGATCGTGCAGATCGGAACGCAACGCCGCAGCGCGGCAAACTATCAGCGCGCGAAGGAATTCATCGCGTCCGGCGAATTCGGCGATATCGTGAATGTGGAAATGACCTGGAACGTGAACCAGCCGGGGCGCTGGCGGCGTCCGGCGCTGGTCGAAAAACTGAGAGAAGCAGACACGGACTGGAAGCTGTTCGTCGGAAATCGTCCGGCCGAAAAATTCGATCCGCGCAAATACGTTGAGTTCCGTTTGTTCTGGCCATACTCATCTGGAATTCCGGACCAATGGATGGTTCATCAGATTGATACGGTGCACTGGTTTTCCGGATTGCCGCGGCCGCGCAGTGTGGTGGCCAATGGCGGAATCTATCTCTGGAAAGACGGGCGAAAGAACTGGGACACCATGACAGCGGTATTTGACTACGGCCCGCTTGACGATTCGTCGAAGGGATTTCAGGTGGTGTATTCCTCGCGGCAAACGAATTCGGCCGGCGATGTGAAGGAGCTTTATCGATCGAATGCCGGAACCCTCGATCTCGATAAAAACGTCATCAGCGGCGATGGCGGGCTCGAGGAATCCTACGCAAAAGCGATGGGCATGAAAGCGAACCAGTTGCGCACACGCGCCCTGATTGAAAAATCAGGGGGAGTGGAAAGTGGCGCGCATGCCGGCGTGGACGAAGCGACGAGCGCGAACGTTCGCAACTGGATGGAATGTGTGCGAAGCCGCAAAAAAACAAACGCGCATATTGACGCAGGCTACAGCCACGCGGTGGCGCTGTGCATGACGATTGCAGCAATCCAGTCCGGAGATCGCGTTACGTTTGACGACGCGAAACAGCAGGTACTCGCCGGCGGCGCTCCCTGGCCCCGCGGCTAGGCGCGAGTAAACTCCCGAAGCATCCCGGCTCGGCCAGTTACAGCGCCAGCTTCAGTCGAGCAGGGCGAATTCCACGCGATGGCGCATCGGGTCGATGCGTTCCGCGCGAACGTTTACGCGATCTCCCAGACTCCACATGCGTTGTTTTGCTTTCGCGGCGCCGCGGCCGCTCCGCGAACGTTCCGCTCCGCCCATGGCCACGATCGCGTGATCACGCTCTCGATACATGCAACGTGCGCCCGCTGCATCTTCAAGCGCGTTGATCGGCAGAAGTCCTTCAACGAAGACCTCGAATAACTCCACAAAACAGCCGTACTTTTGCACGGAGATAATCAGCCCCTGGTATTCGTCGCCGAGATGCTCTTCCATGAACTGCGCGGTCTTCCAATCGCGCAGTTCACGTTCAGCGGAAGCCGCGCGCCGCTCCGCTTCGGAAGTTTCCGTGGCAAGTTCTTCCAACTGTTTGTGGCTGTAGACGACAGCTTCCGCGTGCGGCGCGGGATGCGGATCGGCTGGCGCGCTCTGTCCTGGATGGGCAAGCGCCCACTTCAGCGTGCGGTGCACGATCAAGTCCGGATAGCGGCGAATCGGCGAAGTAAAGTGCGCGTATTCGTCGAAGCCAAGCGCAAAGTGGCCAAGCGAATCCGCGGCGTAACGCGCTTGTTTGAGCGATCGCAGCATCAAATAGGAAACAATACGCTCTTCCGGTTTCCCGACGAGTTTTTTCAACAGGCGTTGATAGTGCTGCGGCGTGATCCGCAATTCCCCGGTACCCGGTAACGACACTTTCATTCCACGCTCGCGCCCGTGGCCGTAAGAATCGGGGCTTCCCGCTCTTGCAGGCGCTGGAACGCGACCGTGTTTTACGGCGATTTCTCGACGATGCAAATCCTCGACGCCAAGTGTGTAGCCGAAAGCCTTGGCCATCTCTTCAAATTCAAGAACTTTTCGTGCGTCGGGTTTTTCGTGAACGCGATGCAGCGTTGCGATGCCACGGCGAAGCAGATAAGCAGCCACCGCGCGGTTGGCCGCGAGCATAAACTCTTCGATCAGGCGATGCGCGATATTGCGTTCACTGCGCGTGATGTTGGTCATCTTTTGTTCGGCGTTAAATTCGATCACCGGTTCCGGTAAATCGAAATCGATCGAGCCGTGTTCGTTGCGGCGGGCGTTCAGCAGGAGCGCGAGCGTTTTCATGTCTTGAAAATGATGGACAAGCGGAGCGTATCGCGCGCTGGCCTCCGCGTCGCCTTCCAGCACTTTGTTGACGTTGGTGTATGTCATGCGCTCCGAGGAACGAATGACGCCCGCGGTCATTCTGGAGTCGCGCATACGCCCGCTCGCATCGAACTCCATCAGGCAACTCATCACCAGACGATCCTCACGCGGATTCAGCGAGCAGATGCCGTTCGAAAGCGATTCCGGCAGCATCGGAACTGCGCGGTCGATGAAATAGACCGAAGTTCCACGCAGACGCGCTTCGTTATCGAGCGCAGTCTTGGTATGGACGTAGTGCGCAACGTCCGCGATGTGCACTTCGAGATGCCAGCCACCGTCTTCGCGACGCTCGACGTAGACCGCGTCGTCAAAGTCACGCGCTGTTTCTCCGTCAATCGTCACGATCGGTAACTTGCGGAAATCTTCACGGCCTTCGAAATCCGTTTCGTGAACCGGTTTCGCGCGACTCGACGCTTCCTCGAGAACGTTCTCGGAAAATTCGTGCGGCAGGTGATGCTTGCGAATAATAATTTCCGTGTCGACGCCAAGTTCGCCGGGCTTGCCCAAAATTTCGATCACGCGCCCGACGGGAGCGACGCCGCCCTTTGGGAAACGCAACAACTCCACGTTCACGACTGCGCCATCAAGCTCTTCGATCCTTCCAAGGCGCCGCGCACGCGCAGCGTCCTTGGCATCACCCAGGCCCAATTTTTTCCTTAGTGACGCGGTGAGTTCGTCGCCGGGCGGAATTTCCACCTGGTGCTGAATGCGCGTGTCATAGGGAAGGACGGCGTTCCCGCTCGGCCCATAACGAAAAAGACCAACGACCGTCGGGTGCGCCCGGTCCAGAATGCGCGTGATGCGCCCTTCGGCGCGCTGACCTGCCGGTCCTGGACTAACCCGGCCGAGTTCAATCTGGACGTGATCGCCGTGCATGGCGTCGCCGACTGCGTCGCGTGGGATAAAGACATCCCGGTCAAGCTGTGGCATTGGGTCGTCCGGAACCACGAAACCGTAGCCGTCCTGATGGAGGATGAGGCGGCCTGAAAGCGAATTCCGCCTGACCAACGGCATGGCTTGGCGCGGCGCCGCGTGCGAGCCCGGTCTTTCTTCGCGTTGGCCAGGTGTCTTTTCGCGGTCCTGGCGACGATTCGACAGCACGAGCCGTCCGTCCGTCAGCTCAACTATCGCCTTCCTTTTCTTGAGGTTAGCCACAATCTTAACCAGGGGACGCTGCTCCGACTTGCGAAGTCTAAGGCCGCGCTGGATGTCGGAAAGGGTAGCTCCTTCTGCTTTAAGCTGTAGAAAACGCAAGATGTTATCGATACTCAGGGGGGCGGCCCGGCTCATTTGGCCTCTTTCATGGCTGTCTTTCGAAGACTTATAAAGATTTCGTCAGGATTTTAGACATTTTTGCAAATTCACCGAAACCTTTTTCGCACTTTTGCGGTTTAATAGCTAGGCCAACACACGACCGGCTGACCACCCTCCGTCAAGTCAGCCGGATTCCCCGAAAGGGGAAAAAGGAGGCGGGAAGACCTGGCCCGCCTCCTTTTCATTTCCAGACGTTCACTTCCAAGCTGCGAATTCGCTCGGCTTTATCAAGCGGCCCCGCTGAAAATTCATTCGCGGGAATGATGCGAGTCGCATACTACAATGATAAACGCGGCGAGCCGATCCGCTCGTCCGTCATCGCAAGCAACAAACATGACGTCCACGAAAAGAGGCCTGCGAACGCATGGCGGAGAGAATACTGGTCACTGGCGGTGCGGGATATATCGGAAGCGTGGTTGTCGCGCAATTGCTCGCTCGCGGTTACGAGCCGATTGTTTTCGATGACCTCTCGAACGGTCACCGGGCTGCGCTGCCCGCCGCCGCGAAATTAATTGTCGGCGACGTCGCCGACCGCGCGACTCTCGATCGTGTTTTTTCCGAATACCGGCCACAGGCCGTCATGCATTTTGCCGCGTTTATTGAAGCCGGCGAATCCATGCGGCATCCCGAAAAATTTTTCCGCAACAACACGGCAAATGCTTTGACGCTGCTTGAAGTGCTCCTCGCGCACAACGTGAAGCGATTCGTGTTTTCTTCAACAGCGGCTCTGTATGGCACACCGGAGAAAACTCCGATTGAAGAAAGCGCTCGGCTGCAGCCGACCAACGCTTACGGTGAGTCGAAGTTGCTGGTCGAGCAGATGCTCGACTGGCTGCACCGAATTCACGGTTTGCGCTACGCGTGCTTGCGTTATTTCAACGCGGCGGGCGCTGCCGGCGAACAAGGTGAAGACCATCATCCGGAGTCGCACTTGATTCCGATTGCGTTGCACGTCGCCCTGGGCGAGCGGCAGGAGGTGGCAATTTTTGGAACAGACTACCCCACCCCCGATGGCACCTGCGTGCGCGATTATGTTCACGTGAGCGATCTAGCGGTTGCGCACCTGCTGGTACTCGAAGCATTGAAGGAGCGAGAGCGGCTGATTTACAACCTTGGGAACGGACAAGGGTTCAGCGTTCGCGAAGTCATTGAAACCGTCCGCAAAGTTACCGGCCACGCGATTCCGGCGCGGGAATCGCCGCGCCGACCTGGCGATCCGGCGGTGCTCGTAGCGAGCTCGGAAAAGATAAAACGGGAACTTGGCTGGGATCCCAAGTACGCGGACCTGGAAACCATCGTTCGCAGCGCATGGGAATGGCGCAAAGCCCATCCAAACGGTTACGACCTAAAGGCCTGAGCGGCGGATCTTTCTGCGCGGAGCCAATTCAGATCCCCGATAGAAGCAGGTTGACAAAAAGCAATGCCGGGTGCGACAGTTCCGGGCGTACGTGTGTGAACAGTTCCGTAAACGATTACACTTGGCATTTTCGCGCTTTTTTGAGGTAGCATGCCGCGCCTTATGCGCCTTGTTCCACTTTTCTTGATTG
>Ga0207646_10004488_pt1 | contig 15137 bp, 10 predicted proteins | sample KBSK5502metaG_FD_184343 | JGI IMG/M metagenome (GOLD analysis project Ga0207646, IMG submission 184343) | Corn, switchgrass and miscanthus rhizosphere microbial communities from Kellogg Biological Station, Michigan, USA - KBS K5-50-2 metaG... | ecosystem: Host-associated > Plants > Roots >... | reverse complement strand
TCCACCGGCTCATGTCTCTCGAGCCGCTTGATGATGATGGCGTAGCGCTCGGCAGCGCCCTCCTTCCAGAACTTGGCCGTGGCTTGGAGATCATAGGTGGCGGGCGGCCTGAGGTAGAAGGCCGCCCGCTCGGCCATCTCGACCAGAGTGGGAGCGCGCTCCTTGAGGCTCTCGGCCACCCGACCGAGCCAGGCGCGGTCCGCTGGCACCGGCAGCCCCGCCCGCTCGAGAAATGGCGCGAGCTCGTCCGCCAGCCGAGCTGCCGGCGCCTCCTTGATCCAGTGGTGGCTCACCCACTCGAGCTTGGCGGGGTCGAAGACGGCGTCGGCCGTGCCCACCTGACCGAGGTCGAAGAGGCGGATGAGCTCGTCACGGGAGAAGATCTCCTGGTCGCCGTGGGACCAGCCCAGGCGCGCGAGATAATTGACCAATGCCTCGGGGAGTATTCCCGAATCCCGATATTCCAGTACCGACACTGCACCGTGGCGCCCGCTGAGCCGACTTCGGTCAGGCCCAAGAATCATTGCCGTGTGCGCGAAGACGGGCAATGGATAGCCCAGGGCCTCGTAGCAGTGCACCTGCTTGGGCGTGTTCGAGAGATGGTCGTTGCCGCGGATGACGTGGGTGATCTTCATCGTCACGTCGTCCACGACCACGCAGAAGTTGTAGGTCGGCGTCCCGTCCGTGCGCACCAGAATCCAGTCGTCGAGCTCGGCATTGTCGAACACCACGGCGCCACGGATCACATCCTCCACGAGGGTTTGCCCCTCGCGCGGGGCCCTGAGCCTCAGCGAATGCGGCTCGGAGGCGGAGACATCGGCGTCGCGGCAGGTGCCGGGGTACCGGAACGTCTCCTTGCGCTGCTGGGCGGCCTGACGGAGCGCGTCCAACGTCTCCGCCGTGCAGCGGCAGCGGTACGCCTTGCCCTCCGCGAGCAGCCGCTCGGCATGGGCGCGATAGATGTCGAGGCGCTCCGTCTGGCGGTAGCCGGGCACGGGCGGCCCCTCGTCCCAGTCAAGCCCAAGCCACGTCATGGCCTCGAGGATGGATTGCAAGAATTCCTCGGTCGAGCGCTCCCGGTCCGTGTCCTCGATGCGCAGGACGAAGACGCCCCTGTGGTGCCGGGCGAACAGCCAGTTGAACAGCGCCGTGCGCGCACGCCCGACATGGAGGTGACCCGTCGGGCTGGGCGGAAAGCGGACGCGAACCGACTGGCTCATAAGGCTTTTATTGTAACCGAGAACCGGACCTTGCGTCGTCTTCCCAAGCCCCTGTTACTATTCGCGAAAGGCGCTCGATGCCGTCCGCCACGCAGACCTCGCAAAGGCCGCCCGGTGATCGGGCCGCCGAGCGGAAGTAGCGCGCGCCTGTCACCAGAACCACCGCTTTGCCCAACTACACCGGTGGTACGATCAGCCCGATGACCGAGCCGGCCAAACCCTCGAACTTCATCCGTGACGCCGTCCTGGAGGACCTCCGAACGGGCCGCTTCGGTACCGTGGTCACTCGCTTCCCTCCCGAGCCCAACGGCTACCTGCACATCGGCCACGCCAAGGCCATCTGCCTCGACTTCGGGCTGGCGCTGGAGTTCGGCGGGCGTTGTCACCTGCGCTTCGACGACACCAACCCGACCAAGGAGAGCCAGGAGTACGTGGACGCCATCATTCGGGACGTGCGTTGGCTCGGCTTCGACTGTGGCGAGCACCTCTACTACGCGAGCAACTACTTCGAGCAGCTCTACGAGTGGGCCGAGCAACTGATCCGTGCGGGCCAGGTTTACGTCGACGACCTGTCGGCCGAGGAGATCCGGGAGCACCGCGGCACCCTGACCGAACCGGGCAAGGAGAGCCCGTGGCGCAACCGCTCGGTCGAAGAGAACCTTGACCTCTTCCGGCGGATGCGCGCCGGCGAGTTCGAGGACGGGGCCAAGACCCTGCGCGCCAAGATCGACATGGCCCACCCGAACCTCAACATGCGCGATCCCGTCATGTACCGGATTCGCAAAGCGTCACACCATCGGACCGGCGACCGCTGGTGCATTTATCCGATGTACGACTGGGCCCACGGCCAGTCCGACTCCATCGAAGGCGTCACCCACTCGCTCTGCACGCTCGAGTACGAGGACCACCGCCCGCTCTACGACTGGTATCTCGACGCGCTCGGCGTTTACCATCCGCGGCAGATCGAATTCGCGCGTCTGAACCTGAGCCACACGGTGATGTCGAAGCGCAAGCTACTCACCCTCGTCCAGGACGGCGTCGCGAGCGGCTGGGACGATCCGCGCATGCCGACCCTCGCCGGCCTGCGGCGCCGCGGCTATACGCCAGAGGCGATCCGCGGTTTCTGCGAGCGCATCGGCATCGCCAAGGCCGACAACCTGGTGGATATGGCGCTTCTGGAGCACTGTCTGCGCGAAGACCTGAACCGGCGCGCGCTCCGACGCATGGCGGTGCTCCGGCCGCTCCGGCTCGTGATCGAGAACTACCCCGAAGGCCGGGTCGAGGAAGTCGAGGCCGTCAACAACCCGGAGGACCCATCGGCGGGCACGCGTCGAGTGCCCTTCGCCAGCATCCTCTGGATCGAGCAGGACGATTTCCGTGAGGCGCCGCCGCCGAAATACTTCCGCCTTTCCCCCGGTGTGGAGGTACGCCTGCGCTACGCGTACATCGTGCGCTGCACGGGCGTGACGAAGGACCCCATGACCGGCGAGATCACCGAAGTCCGCTGCGCCTACGATCCCGACAGCCGCGGCGAGGCCGCCAGAGCGCGCAAGGTCAAGGGAACGATCCACTGGGTCTCGGCGGCGCACGCCATGGATGCCGAGGTCCGGCTCTACGATCATCTCTTCAGCGTCCCCAGGCCTGACGAGGCCCCTGACTTCAAAGCGGTCCTGAACCCGAAGTCCGTGGAGGTGCTGCGTGGCTGCAAGCTGGAGCCATCCCTGCGGGGCGCCTCCGAGCCCTCCTTCCAGTTCGAGCGCCAGGGCTACTTCTGCGTGGACTCGAGGGACTCGCGCCCCGATCGGCTCGTCTTCAACCGCAGCGTCGGCCTCCGCGACACCTGGGCGAAACTCGACAAGGCTGGAACATAGCGTCCTGAATGGCCGACCCGGGACGACCGGTGGCGGGCGCGCGCGGGGCACCCGGCCCCCTGATGTCCCGTGGCCGCGGCGCGGTGGCGCTGCTCCTGGTTTTCGGCTTCTTCTTCCTGATCTCCAACTCCCCGCTCAATATCCTGGACGAGGGCTTCGTCCTCTACGCCGCCGAGCGCATCCTCCGCGGGGACCTGCCCTACCGCGACTTCCAGCTCCACTACATGCCCGCCCAGTTCTACGTCCTGGCGGCGCTGTTCAAGGCCTTCGGCCATTCGATCTTCGTCGAGCGGATGTGGGATGCCGTGGTGCGGACCGGGATGGTCGCCGCCGGTTTCGCCCTCGCGCGCACCCTGATGCCGCCGGCGCCGGCGGCCATTGCCGCGCTGCTCGTCATGTTGCGGCTCGGCGCCTCGGGCTTCCACGGCATCAACCTATTTCCCGCGCTGCTCTTCGCGCTGCTCAGCGGCGCCTGCCTCCTCGCCTCCTTTCCCGGGACCCTGCGCGGCTGGCTGATCGCGGCAGGGCTGCAGGCGGGGGTGGCCGTGCTCTTCCGTCAGGACGTGGGCGGCTATGCCGTGGCGATCGATCTGCTCATGCTCGGCGCCTGGCGCCGGCTCGGGCGCCCGGCAGGCTTCGTCCCCTACGCCGTCGCGCTCGCGGGGGTTACCGTCCCTCCTGCTCTCTTCTTCCTCTGGGGCGTAGGGGCGGCAGGACTCTGGGAGGCGCTGGTGACCTACCCGCGCAGCGTCGTCATCGCCCAGCTCACGATCCCCTTCCCGCGCCTCATCCCGGACTTCGGCGTGCTCTCCTCGGTGCTCGGCTGGCGCATGGGGCAAGTCGGGGTGGCATGGGGGCAGTGGACCGACTTCTATGTGCCACCGCTCGCCTATGCGTGGACGATCGCGTGTCTCGCCCGGTCACTGTGGCGCGAGGGCCCGGCCGCGGCGGAGCGGCGCGAGACGTGGGCGCTTGTGTTCCTCACCGCCATCGGGCTCGCGCTCTTCGGGTATGCCTTCTACCGTTTCGACCCGATTCATGCCGTCGCGACCTTCGTGCCCACCGCCGCGCTCGTCACCTTGGGGCTGTGGAAGGCGCTGGCGCCGCGACGGGTCGGGCTCGGCGCCATCGCGGCGGGGCTGGCGGTGCTTGGGCTGACGTTCCTCTGGATCGGCGTGCCGTTCAGCCGCTGGGCCGTCGGATCCCTCAAGTTCCGGCCGCCGATCTGCGCGGTGCCGCTCGCGCGGACGGGCTGTATCGATCTCGAGGAATACCAGCGCGGCGCCCTCGAGTATGTCGGCCGCTTCACGGCGCCGGGGGAGCCAATCTTCGTCGGCATCTCCCGCCATCACCCGACCCCGCAGGAGGACTTCAGCTTCTACTTTCTCGCGGACCGCCCGCCCGCCACACGGTTCCACGAACTGCTCGCGAAGGAAGCGACCCCGGCGGCGATCCAGGAAGAGATGATCGAGCATCTCAGGCGGCCCGAGGTGCGGCATATCGTGCTCTATGCGGGCTACAACGACCCGGAGCGCCCGGAAGGCGGCGAGGGCAGCGGCGCGCCGCTGTTCGACGCCTACGTGCGAACGGCCTTTCGGGTCATCGCGCGCTCCGGCCCTTATTTCATCCTGGAGAAGCGCTAGAACTCGATCCGCCTCATCACCGCGCGGGGCAGCGCGCGGATGACCAACATGATCCAGCGCCAGGGACCCGGCGCGTAGACCACCGGACAGCCTCGGTCCATCGCCCGAAGCACGGTTCCCGCCACGGCATCGGGCTCGCTCGTGAAGGGCGGCTCCGGCAGCCCTGATGTCATGCCGGTTCTCACGAAGCCCGGCTTGACGCAGACGACCTTCACGCCCCGCGCGACATAGGCGTGCCCCAAGCCATCGAGAAAGGCCGAGAGCCCGGCTTTGGAGGCGCCGTAGAGGTAGTTGCTCCGCCGCGCCCGGTCGCCCGCCACCGAGCTGAACGCGCAGACGGTGCCGCCGCCGCGCCGGGCGAGCCGTTCGGCCGCCATCTGGCAGAGGACCGCGGTGCCGGTGAAGTTGACGTGCAGGAGCCGCTCGAGCCGTGCCGGCTCCGCGGCCAGCTCCGCCTGCCGGCCGAAGAGACCGCCTGTCACGACGAGCGTGTCGAAGCCGCCCAGTGCCCGGTCGGCGGCGTCGAGGGCATCGGCAAATCTGGAGGGCAGGGCCAAGTCGAGCGTCGCGACGGTCACCGGTGCCGGCGCGCCGCGGATTTCGAGGTCGCGGGCCGAGACCTGCAGCTCGGCCGAATCACGCCCCAGCAGGCAGAGCGCGTCCCCACGCCCGGCCATCCGGCGCGCCAGGGCGCGCCCCATGCCGCGCGTCGCGCCGACGAAGGCGGCCTTCACGCCGGGTCCCCGAAGAGCCGCACGGATTGCGCGGATCGGAAGCGCCGGCCCGGATCCCATTTGTCCCGGATCGCCTTCCATTCTCCGAGGCGGGGCATCATGGCCGCGAAGTCCTCGGCGCGGGTGATCGCGTCCTTCGCGAGATAGACGCGCCCGCCCGCGGCGATCACGAGCGCGTTGAGCTCGTGCACGAGCGTCTCGGTGACCGGACCGCGATAGGGCAGGTCCAGCGCCAGGGTGATGCCTTCCATCGGGAAAGACAGATAGGCATCGGCCGCCGGGCCGCAGTCCTTGATCACGGCCAGGAACGATGCCGCGCCGGCCGCCGCGAGGTGGTCGAGCAGCGCCGCCACGGGCGCGGCGCCGGCGGCCCGCGGCAGGACGCATTGAAACTGAAGGAAGCCGGGTCGGCCGTAGAGGCGATTCCAGCCGCCGACTGCGTCGAGCGGATAGAAGAATTCGTCGTAGGAGACGAGCCGGCGTCGAAGTCGGCTGCCGTGGCTCCAGTGATAGGCGCGGTTGAAGCCACGCATGAGCCAGGGATTGAGCAGCCACGCCGGCGCATCCATCGGCACGCTCACCCGGAGCCGCTCACGCGGCGCCCCTCCGTGGACCTCGGCCCGCAACGCGTGACGGCCACGCATGAGGAGGCCCCGACCGAGGTCGGCCGCGCGCGCGAAGCCGTCGATCCAGCCGACGGTGTAGGGCCACTCGACGGCGCTCCGGCGCAGGCCGTCGAGCATCGCCTCGAGCCCGCCCATGCGCTCCGTCTCGAGGACGATCCAGGGCGACTCGATTCGCCGGAGCCGCAGCGTCGCCTCGACGATGAGGCCGGTGAGGCCCATGCCGCCCACCGTGGCGAGGAAGAGCTCCCGCTCCGCGGAGGGGCCGCACTCCACTTCCCTGCCGTCGGCGGCGATGAGCTTCAGGCGGCCGACGAACATTCCGAAGGAGCCGTCCTGGTGATGGTTCTTGCCGTGCACGTCGCAGGCGACGCAGGCGCCCACCGTGACGAACTTCGTTCCCGGCGTCACCGGCGGGAACCAGCCACGCGGCACGAATACCCGGAGCATGTCGGCGAGGCTCAGCCCGGCTTCGCACGTGAGCTGTCCCGTTGCGGGATCGAAGGCGAGGATGCGATCCGCCCGCGTGGTCTCGATGACACGCCCGCCGGGCGCGGCCGGCACGGCGGCGTCGCCATACGCCCTCCCGAGCCCGCGCGGGAGCACGGGAAGGTCATCGGCGGGGAGGCCCAGCCGCGCCGGCCGGCCGACCCGCCCGGGCCGGACCGGATGCCGCCCCCACCCGCCCACCGGCTCGAGCCGCGAAATGGCGTCGAAGCGCTCGACGCCGCTCAGCGGGCCCATGCCGGCCACGACCCGGTGCCGAGCGACGGCCCGTAGATGATCGCGAGCAGCGCGACGATCCAGAGCACGGTGTTCACCAGCAGGGCGCGGTCGCTCAGCAGCAGATCGGAGGGATTGCCGCCCTGCTCGCGGCGGTAGAGCAGGTAGAGGTAACGGAAGACGCCGTAGAGCACGAACGGCAGGGTGAGCGGCAGCAGCCGCGTGTGGAATTTGGCCACGGTTTCGGGGGACATCGTATAGAGCGCGTAGGCCGTGACCGTCGAGGCGGTGACGACGGCGACCATCTGGTCGAGGAATCCCTCGCTGTACTCGGCCAGGATGGGCCGGTGCGCAGCCGCCTCGCCCCGCAGCGTCCGGTATTCGTGGCGCCGCTTGCCGAGCGCCAGGAACAAGGCGATCAGCACCGTGCAGATGAGCAGCCAGCCCGAGATCTCCACGTCCACCGCGACGGCCCCGGCCACGGCGCGCAGAACGAAGCCCACGGCGACGGTCAGCACGTCCAGGATCACGAGATGCTTGAGCCATACCGAATAGGCGATGAGCAGCGCTCCGTAGCCCACGGCCACTAGGCCGAAGCGATCCGAGAGCGCGAAGGCGGCCGCCAGGCTCGACGCGAGCAGGAGGCCGCCCAAAGCCAGCGCTTTGCGGCGCGGGAGCGCGCCCGAAGCGATGGGCCGCTGGCGCTTGACCGGGTGTCGGCGGTCCTTGTCGATGTCGGCCACGTCGTTGAAGAGGTAGATCGCGCCCGACAGCCCGCAGAAGATCACGAATGCGCCGATCGCGCGCCAGGCCAGCGGACTGAAGAGATTCTGGGAGAAGATCAGGCCGGCGAAGACGAAGAGGTTCTTGACCCACTGGCGCGGGCGCAGCGACGCGACGACGGCGCTGAGCGTCTTCACGCGGGCTTTGGCAGGCTAGAGCCGGATGACGTGCGGATGGGCGCCCAACGGACCGGTAAGGTTCCGGGTGTCGACCACGAGCCGCGCCTCGCCGACGATCCGGCGGGCGTCGAATTCGGAATGACCCGTGAGGACCACCACGAGATCATACCGAGCCAGCTCCGCCTTGTCCCACGCCACGGCCGTCAGCCGGCGGCTCCCGACTTGTACGTGGGGCACGTGCGGGTCCGCGTACTCCACGTGGGCGCCGCGCACGAACAGCGCGTCGATGATCTCCAGCGCCGGCGAGTCGCGGACGTCGCCGACGCCGGCCTTGTAGGCCACACCGAGCACGAGCACCCGGGAGCCCTTGAGCGGCTTCGACTGCTCGTTGAGCGCGTCGGTCGCCAGCTGCACCACGTAGGCCGGCATCCCGCGGTTGATCTCGTCGGCGAAGGCGATGAACCGCGCCTCGTAGCCCGCCATCCGCGCCTTCCAGGCCAGGTAGTAGGGATCGCTCGGCAGGCAGTGGCCGCCGATGCCGGGCCCGGGATAGAACGGCATGAATCCGAACGGCTTGGTCGAGGCCGCGTGGATCACTTCCCACACGCTCATGTCGAGCCGCCGGCACATGATGGCCAGCTCGTTGACCAGGGCGATATTGACGCTGCGGAAGATGTTCTCGAACAGCTTCACCATCTCGGCGACCTGCGGCGAGGAGACCGGCACGATGCGCTCGATGATCTGGCCGTAGAGCACCTGCGCCAGCTCGCTGCAGGCGACGGTGACACCGCCCACGACCTTCGGGATGCGCGTGAGGTCGTGCGTGCGGCTGCCCGGATCGATGCGCTCGGGCGAGAAGGCGAGGAAGAACTGCTCGCCGACGGCCATGCCGGCCCCGGTGAAGCGCGGCAGCAGCACCTCCTCGGTCGTGCCCGGGAAGGTCGTGGACTCGAGCACGACCAGCTGACCCGGCCGCAGGATCCCCGCCACGGCGTCCGCGGCCGTGATGATGAAGGAGATATCCGGCTCCTTGGATTTTCCGAGCGGTGTCGGCACGCAGATGACGATCGCGTCGGCTTCGCCCAGCGAATCCACGGTGGACTTGACGACAAGGCGCTTGCCGTGGACGAGGGCGGCCAGGTCGGCGCTCGGCACGTCCTCGATTGGGCTCACCCCGGCGCCGATCCGCTCGGCGCGGCTCGGGTCGGCGTCGACCCCGATCACAGAGAAGCCGGTCTTCGCGAAGGCGACTGCCAGCGGCAGGCCCACGTATCCCAGACCGATGATGCCCACGGTGGCCGTGCGGCTCTCGAGCCGCTCCTTGAGCTCGGTCGCGATGGCGTTCATGCGGGATCTTCTAGCACACGCGGGCGACGGCCTGCTTGATGGCTTCCGCCGCGCGCCCAACTTGGTCGTCGGTCAGCTCGGGATAGCACGGCAGGCCTAGCACCTCGGCTGCGGCCTGCTCCGCGCAGGGGCACGTGCCCGTCGCCTCCGCCCGGGCGAACGCGGGCTGGGCCGGGATGATGCTCGGATAGTGGATGGAGGTGCCAACGCCGAGCTCGCCCAGCGCGGCGGCCAGGGCATCGCGCTTACCCGTCCGCACGGTGAATTGGTGGTAGACATGCCATGCCGGCGGCCGCTCGACGGGCAGCGTGAGGGGCAGGCCCGCCAGCAGTGCCGCGTAGCGCCGGGCGATGCGGCGGCGCGCATCGTTCCACTCGGCCAGCCGCTTGAGCTTGACGCGCAGGAAGGCCGCCTGCAGCTCGTCGAGCCGGCTCGAGTAGCCCAGCTCCACGTGCGTGTACTTGCGGGGCGCGCCGTGGTCGCGCAGGAGACGCACCCGCTCGGCCACATCGTCGCGCGTGGTGAGCACCATTCCGCCGTCGCCGCAGGCGCCGAGGTTCTTGGTCGGATAGAACGACAGGCACACGGCGTCGCCCCACGCGCCGATCCCCCGGTCGGCGTATCGCGCGCCCACGGCCTGGGCGGCATCGGCCACCACCGCCAGCTCGTGGTTTCGGGCGATCACGGCGACGGCGTCCATCGCGGCTGGCTGGCCATAGAGATGCACGGGCACGACGGCGCGGGTGCGCGGCGTGATGGCCGCTTCGAGCCGCGCCGGGTCGAGGTTATAAGTCTGGGGATCGATGTCGACGAAGACCGGTACGGCGCCCGCCATCACGATGGTGCTGGCGGACGCCACGAACGAGAAGGCCGAGGTGATCACTTCGTCGCCCGGCTGCACCCCCACGGCCTTGAGCGCGAGCAGCAGGGCGTCCGTGCCAGAGTTGACCCCGACGCCGTGCCGGGCGCCGCAGAAGGCGGCCAGCTCGCCCTCGAGGGCCTGGCCCTCGGGCCCGAGGATGAAGCGGCAGGAGTCGAGCACGCGCCCCGCGGCCTCGAGCAGCTCGGCCCGAAGGGCGTCGTGCTGACGCTTGAGATCGATCTGCGGGATCATCAGAAGCCCGCCGCCCGGGCCGTGCTGCCGCTCTGGCCCACTCCCAGGAGGTTGATCGAGAAGCGGAACTCGTTTTCGTCCCGATGGCGGTTGATGTATTCCACCATAATCGCCCAGCAGTCGAAGCGCCAGTCGAACCCGCCGCGGGCCTCAACCGGGAGACCATTGCTCACGTCGAAGAAGGTGGCCCCGCGCAGGTCCAGATTGCGCGTGATCTTGGCCGTCACTTCGGCCTTGACGGTCCGCTGTCCCGCCTGCTCGTTGAAGCGCGGCCCGACGGCAACCGAGAAGTCGCGGAAGATGGCGGAGACGTCGGCGTTGGCCTCGCGCAAGCCGAGATCGTAAACATTGTACCGCGCGTCGGCGCGGAATTTGATCTGCTGGCTCGGCTGGATGCCCAGATCACCGTAGAGGTCCCCGAAGGGCTGGCTCCTCGGGTTGAAGTTGTAGGTCTGGCTCAGCACCAGCTTCGCCAGCTCCCAGCGCACCGCCTGCGCGTCGGGCCCCGACACGGTCTTGGCATTCAGCCGGTTGGTCATCGAGTAGGTCACCTCGTTGGCCCGGCCCAGCCTGTCGATGCCCACGCTGCGCTCGTACCCAGGATCGATCCCGGTCCCCGTCCTGAAGCCCGGGTCGTACGTCGGCATGGCCTTCTGGTTGATGCCGCGGATCTCGATGAAGCTGGCGCGCGGCTCAATCAGGTGCTGGAGGGCGGAAATGCCGCCCGCGCCGTCGAGGACGTACACGCGCGAGATCCGGCTTTCGGCATCGAGCCCCGCCTCAGCCTGCAGCCGCACCCGGTCGTCGTTGACGGTATCCTGGACGGTGCGGCCGTCCATGCTCACGTGCTCGCCCACGACTCGCTGGTTGTAGAAGGTCGAGCGGCCGCCCAGGAATGGGGTGAGCGTGACGACGCCGCCAACGGGGATCGGCAGGAACAGCCTCGGGTGAACGTCCACGCGCGGCCCTTCCGGCCCCACGAATCGGACGAACTGGGTGTAGGAGGCATTGGTCTCGTAGAGCAGTCCCGGCAGTCCCGCCACGGGCTGGCGGATTCCCTGGAGCGTGATCTCGGGCACCCGTTGCAGCTCGACGGGCCGGGCCGTGGTGAGGTCCTGGTACCACTTCACATTGCCCACCAGATTCCAGGCATCCCATCGCTTGGTGAGGAAGACATTGGTCTCGGCGAATTGCCTCGCGCGGTCCTCGAGCCGGTTGGCGTAGTGGCGGTAGACGAGATCGTCGCTCGTCACGTTCGCGTCGATCTTGAACGCGAGGCTGGGATCGATCTGCCAGGCATGCTTGTAGGAAGCGTACCCGCGATTCTCCGGGAGGCCGATGCCGTCGCGAGCGCTGCGGAACCCTTCGTTGATGCCGAAGCCGCTGAACTGCCCGCTGGCATCGCGGGACAGGATGTAGCGGTATTCGGCCTCGAGGCCGACGCCCTTCTTGGAGAAGGTATCCAGCGACACGGTCATGTCCTGGCTGTCGCTGATGGCCCAGTAGAACGGCACCTTGGCGAAGTAGCCCTTGCGGGTCGACCGGCCGAACTCGGGGAAGAGAAAGCCCGACTGCCGCTCGCGGCGAAGCGCGGCGGCGAAAAACGGCAGCCACGGCACGAGCGGCACCTTGCCCACCCAGAAGGACGCATCGGTTCCGTAGACGATCTCGTCCAGCTCGACGGTGGCGGAGCCGAGACGGAAGGACCACGTGGGGTCGTCGCCCTCGCACGTGGTGAACACGCCGCGGCGGACGTTGTAGACGCCCTCGCCCACCCGCTCCATCCGCTCCCCGGACAGGTGGTAGTAGGGCGCCGAGAAGGCCGAGCCGTTGTAGACCACGCCTGTGCCCGTCTTGAGGTTGTAATCGATCCGGTCGCCGACCAGCCGGTCGCCGCCGTCGAAGAATACGACCTTGCCCTGGGCCACCGCCTCTCCCGTGTCGCGGTTTAGTTCGACGCGGTCCGCCAGCAGCCGGGTATTGCCGCGCGTGATCTCCACATTGCCCACGGCAATCGTGAGGTCCGTGGCGCCGCCGACTTGCTGGATCTGGTCGGCCACGATGCTGGTTTCCTGGCCGCCGGCCCGGATGGTGACCGGACTCTTGGGAGGCGGGGTCTGGGCCCAAGCCGCCGGGGCCGAGGTAAGCGATAGCGCCGCGGCCAGCAGGAAGCCCGTGAGGCTCCGGACCGCGTTAGGGCGCAGCATGCCGCTGGCCTCGGGGGGCGTTGGGGGCATGGACACTCATGCTATCAGCGGCCCGGAGTGCCACAAAGGATAACGTGTTTTTCAGGGGCTTGAGCCAGAACTTCCCCGATCAGAGAGAGAGACCCCGCCACACAAACTATAGGGGTTCGAGAAGGTTGCGTGGCCAGTGCTAGGGCCTCGCGCGAGGAGCTCGCGATCTGAGCGCGTGCGCCGGCCGCGGGCAGCAGCCCTCGCAGGAATTCGGGCGCCGCCGCCCGCGGATTGGCGGATGCGGTGAAAATCCACCGCTCGGCCAGCGGCTCGAGAGCGCCCAGGATGCCGGCCGCGTTCTTGTCCGCGAGCACACCCACCACGAACGTCACGAGCTGATCGGGAAAGTAGGCGCGCAAGGAGGCCGCCAGAGCGCGCGCGCCGGCGGGGTTGTGGGCACCGTCGAGGACCACGATGGGGTCGCGCCGCAGCACCTGGAAGCGGCCCGGCCATTGAACGGCGCCCAAGCCTGCTCGAATGGCCGCGTCTCCCGCGTTGAGCTCATGGGCCGCGGCTGCCGCGAGCAAGGCATTGCCCGGCTGGTACACGCCGAGCAGCCCGCAGCGCACGTTGTTGAGCCGCCAGCCCGGACCGGTCAGATCGAGGCGCTGCCCGTCGAGGCTCGCGGCGCGACCCGTGACGTGGAGCTCGCGCCCTTCGAGAAGCAGCGGCACCTGGGCCTCGGCGGCCCGCCGAACCAGCACGGCTTCTGCCTCGGGCGCCTGGCGCGCCGCCAGGGCCACGCCGCTCCGGATGATGGCGGCCTTCTCCCCGGCAATGGCGGTGAGCGTGGTCCCCAGGTGCGCCTCGTGATCGAAATCGATTTGTCCCACCACCTCGATGAGCGGCTCGCCGACGGTGGTGGCGTCGAGCCGGCCGCCGAGCCCCACTTCGAGCACGGCGATGTCCACGCCTTCGCGCGCGAAATGATCGAGGGCGAGCGCCGTGGCCGCTTCGAACATGGTGGCGTCCAGCCTCGCCACCAGCGTCCCCAGGGCCTCGACGCCGTCCACCACATCGGCCTCGGGGATGGGCCGGCCCCCGACCCGGATGCGCTCCCGGAAGTCGACCAGATGGGGCGAGGTGTAGAGGCCGACGCGCCGGCCCGCGGCCTGAAGAATGGCCGCGAGCATCGCCGAGATCGAGCCCTTGCCGTTGGTGCCTCCGACCTGGACGATGGCGAAGGCCCGCTCCGGGTTGCCGATGGCGCCGAGCAGGGTGTGGATGCGCTCGAGCCCCTGCCGCATGCCCGCCAGCTCCCCGCCTCGCAGCGCGAGGACCCGGCTTACGGCTTCGCGATAGGTCATGCCACCGGCGCGGGGCTGCGGCCTGCGAAGAACGCGAGGATGCGGCGTAGGGTCTCCCGAAGCTCGCGCCGCTCGACCACGAGGTCGAGCTGGCCGTGCTCCAGCAGGAACTCGGAGCGCTGGAACCCCTCCGGCAGCGGCTGGCGAATGGTCTCGGCGATGACGCGGGGTCCGGCGAAACCGATCAGTGCGCGGGGCTCGGCCAGGACGACATCGCCGAGCATGGCGAAGCTCGCGGTGACGCCGCCGGTCGTCGGGTCCGTCAACAGCGAGACGTAGGGCAGCCGCTCGGCCGCCAGCCGCTGGAGCGCGGCCGAGGTCTTGGCCATCTGCATGAGCGAGAGGATCCCCTCCTGCATCCGCGCGCCGCCCGAGGCGGAGACGATGATGAGAGGCAGGCGCTTCTGGATGCTGAGCTCGATAGCGCGCGTGAGCTTCTCGCCCACGACGGACGCCATGCTGCCGCCCAGGAAGGCGAACTCGAACACCGCGAGCGTCACCGGATAGCCCCCGACCCGGGCCAGGCCGGTGACGACGGCCTCCTCAAGACCGGTCTTGCTCCGGGCGGCCTTGAGCCGGTCGACGTACTTCTTCGTGTCCTTGAACCCGAGCGGGTCGCGGGAGCGGAGCAGGGCTTCGCGCTCCTCGAAGGAGCCCTCGTCCGCCAGGGAGGCGATGCGCTCGCGGGCCGAGATGCGGAAGGGGTAGCGGCACTTGGGGCAAACCCGGCCTGCCCGATCCACCTCGGCGCGGTAGACGATCTCCTTGCAGGAGTCGCACTTGACCCAGAGCCCTTCGGCGATGACGATCTTCTTGGGCTGTGCGTCACCCTCTTCGTCCTTCTTCTTCCAGAACCACGCCATGGCTAGCTCCTCAGCGCCTTCTTCAGCGCGGCGATGAAATCGCCGACCTGCACCAGCAGCTCCGGCGAGCCGCCGTACCGCTCCACCAGCTTGACGATAGCCGAGCCGACGATGACGCCGTCGGCGAAGTGGGCGACGGCGCCCGCCTGCTCCGGGCCGGAGATTCCGAAGCCGACGCAGATCGGCTTGGTCGTGATCCCGCGGAGCGCGCGCAGGTGCTGGGCCAGATCGGGCGGGAGCTCGGCCCGCGTCCCCGTCACGCCGGTGAGCGACACCATGTAGATGAAGCTGCCGGTGGCCTTGGCGATCTTGCGCATGCGGTCCGGCGTGGACGTCGGCGCCACCAGATGGATCAGCTCGAGCCCGGCGGCCTCGGCCTCGACATGCAGCGGCCCCGCCTCCTCGGGCGGCAGGTCGGCGACGATCACTCCGTCCACGCCCGCCTCCACGGCAGTGCGGCAGAACGCCTTGAGCCCGAAGGCGAGGATGGGATTGTAATAGGAGAGGAAAACGAGCGGCGCCGTCACCTCCCCACGCATCTCCCGCACCAGCT